>ENA-OWPB01000433-OWPB01000433.1-human-gut-metagenome-genome-assembly--contig:-NODE-433-length-54936-cov-13.036643_pt1 | contig 54936 bp, 46 predicted proteins | sample MGYA00248260_ERZ651838 | MGnify/ENA primary metagenome ERZ651838 (study PRJEB26924, sample SAMEA4378304) | human gut metagenome | biome: human gut; feature: human-associated habitat; material: faeces... | reverse complement strand
TCTAGCCGGTTCTCTTTTGGGAACCCGCCAGATTTATCTGTGCGGAGCAGTCAGGACAATAACGACTGTAATATGTAATAATATCGCTTTTGCTCTTTCTCTTTTTGCGTCTTTGGCGACGATAGTTTTGTTGTTTGGCTTGGCAAAGAAAAAAGCAGAAGAAGATTCTGATATTGAAATTTAATATTGAAAACCTGCCGGCAGGAATTCTGCCGGTATTTTTTTCGCAAAAATCTTTCGGCCGGCAAAAAATCAAGCATACTAAAATAGAACAAAATACTTCTTAAGAAATGAAAAAAGGAGCATCTGCCGATGAAAAATATGGAAAATTTGAAAAAGCTAAAAGAAAAAAAATTCGCTGAGAAAGCCGACAGAAGCAAGAACACAATATCGCTGCTTAGAAAACATGCCTTCGTGCTGGCAGTAATTGTCGCTGCGCTTATGCTTTTTCACGCGCAGAAGGATTACAACAATTATGCTGGAAGCCAGCTTGTAATGGCTGAAGTAATTAATGTCGAAGGTGCTGATGATAAAAATATCAATGTAGCATATCGGTATAATATCGCCGGTAAGGAATACGAATCTGACAAAATGCAATACCTAGAAAAAATTAAAAAAGGAGATAAAAAAGGAATCCGGGTTAAGAAAAACAATCCGGAGGTGATTCTTAAGTATAATGATATCAATTATGCCGTGCTCTGTGATGTATTGATTGGATTGTGTCTTGAGCTGGCGGTCTTATGGATGTATAAAATGACAATCTATATGCTGCCGTCTGTGGAGGAATAAGTTAAGGCGGAAAGTGTTGGGACTGCGACAAAATCATGTGCGTAACATTTGCACAATTGTGGAAGAGAGCAAAAATAAAAACAAAAAATAAGTAATTCTAACAAAAAAAGCCTACATGCATTTTTCTAATCGTAATCGGTATTTTGCATGTTAATTATGCAAAAAAAATAAAGAAGGGAGAAAAAAATAATGAAAACATATACACAAGATTGCTTATTCACCAACAGTTTTTTGTGCACCTGAAAAGCAACAAAAATAATTGCAAAAAAAATCCGCAAAAATATCACCAGCCGGTAAAAAATTCGGCATATTGTTTTTACAAAAAAAATAAGGAGGCGCTCTTGTGGACGACAAAAAAGAAGCAATAGCAACACGCATTACAATCGTATTGTTTGTACTGATTCTGGCTGCAGCGGCCGGGGTTTTTGCGTATACCCTGAAACTGCATGGCTGCTACAAAAATAGCATTCAGGTGACCGCAAAAATTGATGATATCGCAATTGATAACCAGAGCAACATACAGGTAACTTACAAATATACATATAACGGCAAGGAATACACAACACAACGTTCATCCCGCGTAACAGAGATGAAAAGAGGAGATAAAAAAGAAATTAAAATAAGCAAGACTGATAAGTCGGAAGTTCTGCCATACGAATCTGAAATTGAAAACATACTGCCATTTGCAGCAATTGATGCAATGCTGCTACTGCTTGCGTGGGTGCTGTGGTTAAAATGTGTAAAGAAAAAGTGAACCTCCCCCATTTGATTTCTGGTGAGCAGAAATCAAATGGGGGCTTCTTTCATCCGCATCTAAAAGGTTTCGACGAATCGAAACAAGCTTCAGATACAAGATTACTTGAAGGGCTACTCACAGTGTTATCGTTCACCTTGTTTTCACCTGGGTATGCCGTCAGGTCTCCAAAACTATCCGCAAGGCAAAGACCGAAGCCAATGCTAATTGGAAGATAACGGGCGCCATCTCTCATACCTTTCAGATGGATATGGATGATTTCATCCTTAGACGGGGAGTTCTTCCTCTGGTTTCCTTCCGATTTCCGGTTCACCCATATCCATATATATATTCAATTAGTGTTGTGTTGATAATGAACACGAAATATGCAAACTATACAATAGTTACGCCTGGCATTGTGCGTGCCAGTTGATTAAATATGCTCATAAGCTTTTTTAAAAAGTATGCACGGTTTTGGTAATTATAGAATTCTTCCTTCATATATTTATTCATATCTGTAATACATTCAAATTTATCATATGGTATCATATGGTAAAATTTATAAGCTGGCTGTTTCTTTAAGTACCTTGCCAGAAATCTCCATTGAGACCAGTGATGTCTATTTTTATTGTCCTGTGGAATCAGGTGACGGAGTTTCTTAGGAGGGCGTTCCTTAAATCCCATAGCCCTTCTTCCAATCGCCATTGCAGCGGCAACGTGTATTGATATACCATAATGACGCATATATTTGATTTTTCCAATCTGTGATGTAAATGCCGGTGCTGCTTTATACAGGCCGATTCCGTATTTATACGACTTAGATTCTGCAAGCTGTGTGATTTTTGTGTAAGCAAATTCAGACAGTTTCCTATTTAACTCTTCGTTTTTATACATTGATTCATTCTTGATGTCTTTCAGGTTTTCCATCGCAATAGGCTTACATTTCTGTCTGGCATACTTAAATATCTTCTCAAGAGAATTGGATAATATCTGCTCCCTCTGTCCATTCGTCTTCCCTGTGATGTCAAAACGAATCACTTCGTGATGGATAAGATTTCCATGCCTGTCAAGTTCTGTCATTGCAAGATGGTCTACATTTGTATCAAAAGAAATGCATCCATCGGCATAGTATTCATTTTGCCTTGGGAGTTCCTGCTCTACAGACATCATGCATTTTATGAGTATTCTGTTCCCTGCATCCTCAAATCTCCATGCGACTGCCTGCCTGGATTCATTATTCATTGCATAATTAACAAAATTCTGCCCGTACGGGAATTCAACACCTTTTATTTCACTGGTAACGGCCCTGAGGACAGATTTTTTCTTTGTCTTGGAGCTCTTTGTTTTAATTGGAATTCTTGTCATGGAGTCATAAGAAAGTATCTTTGTATCAGTATCATATCTGACAACACAGTTGCCCTGTATGATGCCTTTTCTTCCAGGAATTGTCATACCATTATTTCTTCGGCTTCTGTATTCCTTAAGCCATTCATCGTGCCTGCCGGCATAGATGGTATTCTGCTGCTTAAATAATTTCCTGCTTCCAAAACATACCGACGGCCGCCCGTTGTCAATCTGAGATTTTATTCTTTCCAGTTCATGCTCGTGTCTTGTTCTTCTCTGCTCAATGCAGCGTATCCTATGTTCAACGCGCTTGATTTCAGGCGTAAGATACTGCACTTCAAAAAGGTATTGGTTTTTGTATGTCGTAACCTTCTTACCTTTCCTTACCTGAAAAGTGCCTTCACTGGTTTCCGATTCATTACCACCGCGATAAGGCTTGAACTTCGCTTTTCTATTCGACCCGGATTTACGTTGAAGACTCCTGTTTACAAGAGACGCTTTTTCTTCTTTTAAGTGGTCAAGCCGTTTCTGCTCCGAAGAAAGCTTCTTGCTCTCCTGTTTGATTTTGCTCTCAAGCGTTTCGGCGTTCAGCTTTAAGCACTCCATCGCGGATTTATAAGAAGCGACTGCTTCTCTTTTTGCAGCATTTGCAAAATGGTCGTTAACATCAAATTTATCCTTTAAATGATTGTGGATGGAAGTTCCGTCAGAAAATGGCTTGTCACCACCCATTTTGACAATAAGAGAGAAAGCATAACGCTTTATCTTATTGTAACGTACAATGTCTGCCTTTATGGAATCCATCGCATCCGGTTTTGTATATTTAGAAAAAAGACATTTTTCCATATGCTCTCCCTCCTTAAAATTGTTCTTGACATATATTACTTATATATTTATAATTATACCATATTTAAAAGATTTGTCAAGTATTTTGAAACTTACCTACATGATTAATTAGGAGGATATTTATGGAATACAGAAAATCATCACATGCAGTGTACGGGCTGCAGTATCACATTGTACTTGTTACAAAGTATCGTAGAAAATGTATCAATGAAGAAATAGGAGACAGGCTGAAGAAAGAAATTATCAGGCTGATAGAAGGGCATGAAGGGCATGTGATTTCAATAGAAGCTGTCTGTGACCATGTCCATATCCTGGCAGAACTAAGCCCAAAATATGCAGTCGCAAACGAAATTGCTACATTAAAAACAGTTACGGCAAGGATTCTGAAAAGAGATTATGGAGACTATCTGAAGCAATTCCTATGGGGAGATAATTTCTGGTCAAGAAGTTATTTTATCGCAACCTCAGGGGGTGTTACATTGGATGTATTAAAGGAGTATGTTGAAACACAGAACAGAAGACCTGGCCGTCCATATGGGACAAAAAAGAGAAAGTAGATATTTTTTTATTATATTTTTTATATTTGCAAATTCATCTCCACCTGAATCAAAGATTCAGATGGAGTTTTCTTTGCTTATTATGATAAAAAAATGTAGCCGGCAGGGAAACCTGCCGGCATTTTTCTTAGCCTGAAAAATTCATCATATTGTATGTGTACACAAAAAACACCGGAAAATCCGGAAATACAAAAAGAAAGGAATTAAAAAAAATGGACAAAAATTACGAACCAAGCGAGAGACAGAAGAAATGCAAGAATTCGTTTCCGTATATGGGAAAAGAAATGAACAAAACATACTGCAGAAAACTGATGCAGGAAAGAAGAGATGCAGAAGAGGATGATATGTCTGTATGTGTCAGCAATGAGCAGTGCGAGAACTGCCCGGACTATGAGAGCCGGTATATTGAATATCCGATTCAGGTCAACAACATCAAATGTAACGAGATGAAGCAGCTGATGATGGGACGCGCCGGTAGTCTGGTCAAGATTCGCCCGTGCAATAAAGAATACGGCAACAAAACATATCTTGGGCTGTATCTCGGAAATCAGCCGTGGTCTCAAACGGTCAGTTACAACAACAAATCAGGCGAACTGACTGTCGGAATGGCAACAAATCCGGCGATTTACGTTTTTGATTTGCAGAAAATTATTTTTGGTGCTGAGAGCTGGTGGAGCATTATTGAGAATCCGGAAGAACTGAAGGATATTACCGATGATGATATCAATAGTCAGTGGTATGTTAAGGCGCTGAAGGCGATGCATAAGGAAGAGCCGGAGGAGACGATAGAAGAGAAGCTGAAACGCATTTTTGAAGCGGTGAAAGAACATCCTGAAAACTTTGAAGCTGCAAATAAGATTCGGCTTGGAAAATATTATGCCTTTGCAAAACCTTTTGATGTTACCTTTGAAAATGATGAGAGGGTGCAGGTTTCTGAAGGCTGTGTTTGCAGGATTAAGAATGACGGAAATGTTATTTTTGAAGGTTCTGGAGCAGAGATGCCAGAGAAAGCTTTAGGATACATTAAGAAAAATGCAGCAAAATACCTGGTAGACGTAACAAAATTGTTCTGATTTTTAAAGACAGCGGATTTTTCCGCTGTCTTTTTTCTTGCCAGAATCTTGCATATTAAAAACAATATGGGAGAAAAAAATAATATTAAACACCGGAAAAAATTCTGCATATTAGATGTAAGAAAAGTTGGAATTATGGAGGAAAAAGATGAAGACTGTTAAAATTTTATATGCGCCAAAATGTATTAAAAATGCAGAAATGTTAAATGGCTTTTTTAATGTTGCCGGAATGTTGACTTATATTACGACACGAGAACGGAATCAATGTGAATACGATATATTTTTGAGTCTGCAAGATAATATTTGTGTTGATGAAAAATACCTGAACGAATGTATCAACAATTTTCAATTGCAATTTTCAGAAAATGAAATTCAAGAATTACTAATGATTGCAAAGATATATGTAAAATATAATATCGGTCAGCATTGTATTAATTGTAAGTCAATAATGCAAAAATGTAATATTCGGCAAGAACAAGAAATGATTGCTGAGGCGCAGAATATGTTTGTGAATACCTATTGCGAATTATCGAAAAAGGCGAATGATGAGACTAACTTAATACGATATGCGATGTCAAAAATGGCACTCTATATTAATGAGACTTGCAGAATGCTTGGAGATAAGCCATTGGTTTCAATCTCAAAAATACTGAGAATGCTTAATATCATTACATTCAACAATACTGATTTTGTAAGTGCATATCTGCTTGAAGCGGAAATACTTGAAAAATTCGAAAGTAAAGACGTAACGGAAATGATAAAAATATGTTATGAACAGGCGTTTTCACTAATTAATGAGTCTTCGGAATATGCAAGCCGCCTGTATTGTATGCGTGGACGTTTTTGGGAATCCATTGGAGACAAAAAAGAAGCGTTAAAAGACTATAAAAAAGCATTGTTGTTAAACCCTGATGAATGTCAAGCAATGCTTGGAGTTGGAAGTTTGCTTATGTTTGATGGAAAATATACAAGTGCAGAGCTGATGTTTGAAAAAATCTTAATAAGGTTCAGCTCAGATATTGGAGCAGAAGAAAGGTATTGTATTAAGAGGGCTTCTGAAAAACTTATTGCGTTGTATGGAGATTTAGATTTTAATTCCGAAGAATATAAACGTATTGCTGAATTTGCAGCGTTTCTTTAACGTTGTTTTTTCCTCATATTAATAATGTATCAAAAAAAATAACAACGAAAAGGAGATTAAATTATGGGTATGTACGATACACTAAACGGTGAACAGGTAAAATGTTTTCCTTGGTTTAGCTTTTATGTGTCAGCAATGGACACAAAGGGCGTTGTCACAAGTCATGGTGGAGATTTAAAGTATTACGGTAACGGAAGCGAAATCCCTTACCGCTCCCTAGCTTACAATTACGGCAAAAACTTCATTATTTTTGATTTTACACCAGAGCTTGGCACTGATGAAATCGGAGAATGGGTTGCACATGTGATTGAAAATGGCCGCTTGAAAGCTTCCTTTTACAGAAAAGATGCTGATGATGAATTTGAAAAAATGCTTAAAAAAAGCACCAAAAATATCGGCTATTATGGCGATGACAACTTTAAGTTTAAGACGCTTGAAGATGTAAATCAGTATGCCAAAGAGGCAAACGCATTGCGTTGCCAGATTACTGATATGTATAAGCCGGCCAATGCGATTATGAGAGAGTGGTCTAAGACACTTCATGAATCTAAGAATCTGGAAAAAGGAAGCGAAGAATATGCCGCATTTCAGGAAAAAGTGCATGGCTTTATCAAACGGCATGATGAAGAGCTGGCTAAAATTAAGCCAATTATTTCTAAACTCAATAAGGACTTTGTTGATAAATGGATAGAAAAAGATTCTGAGGAATACCTCAAGATGTCTGATTTTGGCGAGAGTGTTGAATCTGGTATCCTGACTTTGAAATGTAGAAAAAAACAGGAAAAAGAATCAGCAGAAAAAATTGAAGAAGCTAAAAAACACAACATCTTTTTTGACCGTCAGAAGGAATGGCAGCTCTACTGTGAGTACTTCAAAAAAGCATACGGAAAAATGCTTGAAAAAGAAGGCGAAAAGTTTTGGAAGAAGTATTTTGAGTGGTGTGAGATTACTGATGAGGAAAGAGAGAAGGTTGATGAATTAAGGAAGGAACTTGGGGTTTGATTGCGTATTGAGAAAGAGCGAAGAGAGTAATAAGAGCGAAGTTTTGACTTCGCTCTTTTCAAGTTATTTAAACACTATTTTTATTCTAAATCATCGTATGAACTATTATCATAAATAAACTCTTTATCTTTGGGTATATCTATTTTAGATTTTTCTTCCTGAATATGCTTGGCTTTTTCTTGTTCTATTTTAATGGATTTAATGGTCTTTTCAATATTTAAACCAAATGATGATAGTATTGCATAATTTTCTCTGGTTTCCCTATTGTTACTACGAGAAGATATTATCCCCACTATATCCTCGTTTTTATAAATAAAAATTCTACTTTTTCCACCTTTGGAATACTGATAATCATTAAGCCCAATAAAGCTCAAAGACTGTTTTTGATAGTTTGCATTTTCTTTTAATGGACGAATAATAGTTTTATAGAAATCGTAACATTTATCTGGGGCTAAATCAGCAAAAGAATTTTCCGGTTGTGCAAAGCATTTTTCAATTGCTGGAATTAATATTTTTTCATATGTTGTGTGCAAAAAGCTAAAATAAAAATCCTGTCTATTTCTGGAAATATATTCAATATTAAACACTAACTTATCAATTGCATCAAGATTAATCTTTGGCACTATCTGTAATAAAGCTTTTTGTGTTTTAGGACTTAACTCACTTTTAAAAAATTCACAATATTTGATACGTTTCCCTTTATCGTCCACTAATACAGAAGATGTATTCATTGCACAGTCCATCCCAGCATCCGAAGAGACAATGCTTTCATCAACAAGAGGGGCAAGCGATGACCCACAATCATATACAGGAGAAATTCGAATGCCATCAGAAGATTGCAATAATGCCCAGTTTCCATTATGCCTATCTGTATTGCCAATAAAAGCATCAACGATGAACATTTTGTAGTAAAAATCACTTAGCTTCTCTTTAGGTATAATGTCATCCATTTTATTAAAAACTTCATCCATATACGGCAAAGACAATTTTCTAGCATGAGTATTATCGAGACTACTTAATTCCAATTTATTAATTTCATACATCATTTCTCCATTTTTTCTTACATCTTGACATGCACATGCTATTTTTGTTTTTCCATTCTCATCAACATATTCGCCAAGGATTGTTTTTTGTGCTGGAATTCCAATGATGTTATAAATAGAACAGGATATATGTTCTGAGATAGCATTATTAATATATGATAAATCACGGCCTTTTTCTCTTGTTGGGTCAGGAAACTTTAATAAATATTTGTTGCCATCATCCATTAATACTGTTTTCTTTTTTTCGGAACCAGCATATTCGTTCAATAGTGTTTTTGTAATATGCTTGTTTAAATTCATTCTATAAGCCCCTCCTTTAATTCAGCTCTAATATATTGCAATTCATTTAGCGTAATATATCCATCACTTAATGTGCTTTTTAGATAAGCGTCTATTAATTCGTAAGCGAAAGTTAATTCCAAATAATTCCTGCTTGTCTTATTTTGTAAATATGTTTCTTTTTTTTGTAAAAAATTGTCGTATTCATCATCAATAAATGATAAATCTTTGTGACTAAAAATTTCTTTGATGTGCCTCATACTTACACCTCCAATTCTATATATGATTATATCATAGTCGTTAATTATTGTAAATTTTATGATTCGCTAATAATATGTCGAAATTTAATTTTGGCAAAATATTTTATTTTTGTTCACCTTAAAGAATTTTCCAGCATATTAGATATATATTCAAAAAAGGAGATAAAAAAGATGATAACAGATAAAATCTTTGCAATAGATGTCGGAACTACAGAATCCGGATATGTAATCATGCGGTTTGATAAAGACGATATAAAACTATTATCATTCGGAAAAATTGCAAATGAGGCTCTTATGCAGATAATTAAAAATAACGACTATGACCAGCTTGTCTACGAACAGTTTCAGAGCTTTGGAATGGCTGTCGGGGAGAGCACAATTGAATCCATCTTATGGAATGGAAGACTTATCCAGGCAGCGATAGACCGGGGCATTCCGGTTGACAGAATCTACCGAAAGGAAGAAAAGCTCTGCCTCTGCAATACCCTGCGGGCGAAAGATGCCAATATCCGCCAGGCGCTGATTGACCGGTATGCAAAAACAGATAAAAAAAATGGAAAAGGAACTAAAAAAGAACCCGACGTGTTCTTCGGTGTGAAAAAGGATGTCTGGTCGGCGATTGCGGTCGGGGTGACATGGAGAGAGAAGATGGAAGAGGAGAAGAGGGAGAAAGAAAATGGAGAGAAATGAGGAAAACGAAATGCTAAAACTGAGTGAAATTGATGTCAATAAGTGCTTTATTGATGATACGGTTGGCTTTTGGGATGGATTCTGGGAAAGAAGAAACGGACTTGGAGCCGCCCCGGTATATGCTGACCCTGATAGTGCAAGCGAAACACTAAGAAATTACCACCAGGCATTGTGGAGCCGCAAACTGCCAAACGGCGAAGTAATGACGCTACAAAAAGGCAAAAAGTCTGATTATCTTACCTGGAATGGTATGCGTTTTGCATCTGATTCAATCGCGACGCAACATAGATATATTAAATGTGAACATGTAATCAGGCAAGTAGAGTCACAGATGCCGAATTATAGAAGCTTTGTGTATGATACAACACGATTTACATATACAATTGGTGGTATGATTATTTTTCCAAAACTGCGTGGAAGCATGAATCAGGACAGAGGCACTAATCCAATGATTGCTGACAGATGGGATTTATCTTTGGAATGTATAAAAAGATACTATGAATATCCGGAAAATGATGACGCTAATTTTAATCCTTTATGGAATACGATTAAACGCAGTGAAGATTTCTTCAAGCTATTTGTTAATTTCTCGGGATATGTTGAGTTCTTCTTTTTGCAGGATTTCCTTGATAAAGACGGAAATGTAATCTGTTTCTTGAACGATTATATGGATGAAAATGGATTGTTCACAAAAAAGTATCCACTGCCTCAGACTGTTGAAGAATACCTTAGAAACATAGAAATTCAAAAAGAAATCGTAAACAAAAGAAATAAAAGAATAAAAGACTTTGTTTGCAGCGAAGTTCACCCCGGAGCTTAACGCTCCGGGCTTTTTTCTGCCTGCTGAATTTCAGCATATTATTTTTGCAAATACAAAAAGAAAGGAAGAAAAAATATGGGTAAAAATAGTAACATATCAGATGAGGATATCTTAAAAGAAGAGACGCAGCCTGGCGTGGTAGTATACCGGTCAAATGTACCAGAAGGTGCTGGGGTATTTGATATGGATATTGCTCCCGGAATTAAGGAAGTCACAATTAAGTATGATTTGCTTATGCTTGGCTGCGAAAAAAGCTTTCCTGACGTAGAGAAGCTGATTATTGGCGAAGATGTGGTGTCAATAGAGATTTTAAACACACTTTTTCCGAATGTGCGATGGGTATTATCAATGAATTATGAATTTGAAACGGGCTCGTATCTAGTTTACAACCACTTCGGTTTTAAGACACTTCTTAATGCGTTCTGCCGTGGTGCTGATGAGACAATAGACCTTGGAGATATAGACAGCATTGACAGTTTCGCGTTTAAAGGTTGTGAGAGCTTAAATATCATTGGCGGAGAAGATATCAAGGACTGGCAGGCAATTGAACAGGATGCGTTTTCAGAATCTGCATTAAAAAATCAGCCATTTAAAAACGGAATCAAAAAAGCCGGGCATATTATTGTTGATATTGATTATACTGCTGATGAAATTGATATTCCGGACGACAGACTTAAAAAAATAGTATTTTCTTCAGATATTGATTTTACCAAAATCAAAAAGCTGATAATCCACAGGCCTGAAACCGTAGAGCAAATTAACTATCAATATGGATTCCCTGACACTCTTGTTCTGAATACCGATTTGCTTATGCATGAGCAGGACGTAGCAGGAGTTGCCCACTTTTGTACTTCAAAAACTTATATCAAGAACTTTTCTGTCTTAAGCCCGGAGTTTAAAGAAATTGATGGTATCGCATACACAATGAACGGCAAGAAGCTTGTTGCTTGCTCAATGGGAAAAGAGCATGTGATAATCCCGGATGGCGTAAAGACAATTGGAAAATACGCTTTTGCAAACTGTCATGTAAAATCGGTCATCATACCTGATTCAGTAACAGAAATTAGTGAATCGGCATTTTCAAGCTGCTCTAACCTTGAAACAGTTATTTTTGGTAAAAATGTTGAGTCAATTGGTGATAAGGCATTTGGAGCGTGTGTAAACTTAAAGTCTGTTACCCTTCCGGAAAGTATACGGTTAATTGGCAATTACGCTTTCTTTCGTGTTGGCTTGAAGAGTGTACAGCTAAGTGAAGGATTGCTGAAGGTTGGAATTGGTGCGTTTGCGGAGACTCTGATTAAATCTATAGAACTTCCGGCATCAATTACAGATTTAACTGTAAATTGCTTCAGCGATATGGTAGAAAAAATCACAATACCTTCTTTCAGAAAAGATATCTGTGTAGGATGCATTAAGGGTTTTCGCCCATTACCGTCAAATGATACGGTCATGAAGCTGCAATGCGGTGACCGGTATTTGTATATCCCGCGGTATATGAAGCCTTCAACGATTAATGAGGGCATTGACAGTATTGAAGCTTTCTTTACAAATCCGGAGAAAAAGGTTCCCGGTATCTGGTCATATGCATTTACAGCAACATGCAAACAGAATATGGCTTTTCTTGAGTACGTTGATTTTGGCTCGGAATCTGCAAAAGAATACTTAAAAAAGAACGCAAAAAAAATAGCATTGCGCTTAATCGCTGATGGAGAAGAAGAGGCTGCGGCAAAGTTTATCAAAACCGGAATAGTGTCAAATGTGGCGCTGAAAGAGTTGCTGAAAAAAGCAGAAGAGAACGATATGCCGATTCTGAAATCGTATATCCTGCAGCGTTTGAATGATGGTGAAGATACTAAACAAAATTTCTATATTTAAGAATGTGAGCAGGCATGATTTGCCTGTTCTTTTTTTTGTCTGCTGAAAATTTGTGTATGCCGGAAAATCCGGTATATTGTATATATAAGAGATGAGAAACACCTTGCTGCAAAGGAGATAAAAAATAATAAAAAATGATATAGATGAAGTAGTAGAAAAACTTAATGTAAACAAAGACGAGGCCTCGTCTTCTGAAAAACAAGGAAACAGGAATGCTGAAATTATTATTATAAGTATGGAAGTGAAGCGGTGGTACAGTTTTGCAAATCTTGTTTACTCACTGCTTGTTGGATATGTCTGGGTAAAGCATATGATAGGAATCCCGGCAAGCGGAAACATGTTAAGACTGATTGGCGGTATCTTCGTCTTGTTGGTGCTGTGCACTCCATATGCAGTGAAAGTGGAGCCGCTGAAAGCAAAGCTGCCAATCTGGCTTATATGGCTGGCTGCGTTTGCTGCATTGTTTGCGCTGGCGATTGTTGGTGTTGCGGGATGATGCCAGACAACTTTTTTCTTATTCCATAATTCCTGCATATTAAAACTGTACAAAAAAAACAATAAAGAAGAAAGGAATTAGAAAAATGAAAACAAAAAAAGAGTCAAAAACAAAAACACCACAGCTGGAGGTTGTTAATGATATTTTTATGGTTGAAAAGAACAGTCGTAGACTGGTAAGCTTAAAACCGGATATCAAAGAAGCTCCGGAAAATATGGTAATTCCAGAGGGAATAGAAATTATCGGGTCGGATATATTTGTATCTAAGAACAAATTTCAATGTAGCAATATCAAGTCTGTTAAGTTTCCAGATTCGTTAAAGAAGATTGAAAACAATGCATTTTTCCGGTGTACTAACCTTACTGATATTCAGTTCGGAAACGGGTTGGAATGCATTGGAAAAATCGCGTTTGCTTCATGCAGAGAGCTTGAAGAAATCGTTCTTCCTGACAGCTTACGGGTCATTGAAAGCCAGGCTTTTATGGATTGTTCTAAGCTGAAGAATGTTGTCTTCAATGAAGGCTTGCAGGTAATTGAGTGGTCGGCATTTTACATATGCAAAAATCTGAATGAGTTCGTGCTTCCAAAATCACTGCGGGTTGTAGGAGATGAGGCACTGCAGTATGCAAAAAAAGTAACGATACACGGAGAATTGCCGCATAACCTCATGCGTGCTGTAAGTCCTATGAGCTGGACTACACATTCAGAATATACTAGCAGGAAATGGCCGATGGTAGTTGAACTGGTGGCCGATGATGACACTTATTTCCTGCCGAAGTATATAGAATTAGCCAATGCATCAGATTGCGAATGTGCATTAAATTCCGGTATTCAGGAAAAGATGCAAACTCTGTACAAATACTGTAATTCAGGGGATGCTTCTGCCGATACGGCATATGCAGAATATATACATCTTTTAAAAACAGGAGAAGAACCATGCGAAGATTTAAGAAAATACGTGAAACGTATGAGTAAAAGTATCACATCACGTTTGATGACGACAGGCCGAAATTCGGAAGCTGCCGAGTTTATCGGTCTTGGACTGCTTACCCCGGCAGCATCAAAAGACTTATATGAAAACGCTGTCAATAATGAAAACAACGATATTGCGGCATATCTGATGGAAGAAATGAAAAAAAATATCAAAAAGCCTTCAATGAAGCTGTAAGCTTCTGAAACTGTAGACTCTGAGACGGCGTCCCGCAAAATAATTGCGGGGCGCTTTTTTCTGCATGGAAAATACTGCATATTAATTTTGTAAAAAAGCAAAAAGAAAGGAGTAAAAAAATGATAAAAGAATTTAAAAGTGGTGATGGCTGCAGGTTTATGTGCACATGTCTTCCGGGTAGTACATCAGTGTTTGATATGGATGTTGATGACGGTGTTGAGGTAGTGGAATTTGAAGGGTTTGACGATGTTTCAATCGGAAAAGTAGCAGAAAAATCATTTCCGAGTGTAAAAACGCTTGTTATCGGTGAAGAAGTGGAATGTATGTCAATTCCGAACGAAATGTTTCCAAATGTAAGAAATATCATATCTTACAACAGACATTTTCTCAATTCAGACATGCTGATAAGGGTAGACTACAATATGTTCCCGGATAAAAACGGAAAGCGTACTGACGTCTGGCTGCTTAATACGTTCTGCAAAAAGCCAGATGAGGTCATAAATTTGAAATCTGTTGAGTTTATTGACGGCTATGCATTTTATGGCTGCAGGTCAACAAAAATCATTAATGAAGACTGCGTAAAAGGCGGCTTCAAGCTTGCTTTTTTTGGTTCAGCATTCATGGAATTAGAACCAGTTGGCGGTGCATATATGGCCGGAAGCATGATTATTGATGTTGACAAAGATGCGAAGGAGTTGGTAATTCCTGAAACTGCAACATATTTTCTGCATAACATACATAACGTAACATTTATTCGTGAATTGTGTAAAAGCTATGACAAAATAATCGTCAAAAACAGCAGCCTGTTTTTTCAGCGTGTTTTGTATGCGTATGCGGCGCCAAAGAATCTCGTTATTGATTGTGAGGTGTATGATGATAAAGAAGATTTTTGCAATTATATTAAAAATTGCAGCAATCTGCAAAATATTCAGATTACAGACAAAAGTGAGAGATATATGACTTATGATGGCGTTTTGTATGACAAAGCCGGAAAAACATTGCTCGCATGTCCGAAAAATAGACATGGAACTGTAAAAATCAAAGAAGGAACAAAAGAAATTGAGAAAAATGCATTCTTTGGCTCTGAGGTTGAAGGGATAGAGATACCTGATTCAGTCAAAAGCCTTGAGAAAGCAGTGTTCTTTAACTGCCGGAAGCTTCAAAAGGTTAAGCTTAGCAATTCACTTACAGAAATTCCAAATTCATGCTTTGATTCCAATATTTCACTGCGTGAGATAGTAATCCCTGATAGTGTCAGTACGATTGGCCCGTATGCGTTCTGCAGTTCCGGACTGGAAAATATCCATTTAGGGAAATGTATTAAAATCATACAGTACAACGCTCTTATGAACACAAAACTGAAAGAACTGCGGTTCCCTGCGTCAGTTAAAGAACTTCAGAATATTGGCCCGGTTCATGCCTCTGACGTATATTTGGAATCATCTAATATTCCATCTTATTTTTGCAGTTCTGTCTCTGAAACAATCAAATTTGCCTGCGATTTTGATACATTGCACAAGGCTGATTCGCTGGCTCAGCCGTATGTAAAAGTACATACGCCAAAACGGACAGTATATTTTCCTTCACATATTCTGATAGACACAAGAAATGAGTTAAGCAATTTCATTGAAGCTAAAAACGATTTTCCTGAAAATATGTTCCCGTATGCGATTAACGCAAGAGTAAGATTCCAAATCGCATTAGCGGAATGCAAGGACTTGAAAAGCATGGCTGCCGAGAAATATCTGCGTGGAAATATTGTTGATTGTGTGAGAGAATTCGTCAACATTAACGAAGAAGCTGCATTGGTTGACCTTTTCCGTATGCATTTGGTAGATGACGTTGAAGCGTTTAATGAAATCCTGCAAATACTGCCGAATAGTATGACATTAGCGAAGGCTTATTTACTGAATGAATCTGACAAACTTAAACTTGATGATTTATCATGCTGATTTGCAGCCAGCCCGGGGAATAATTTCCCGGGCATTTTTTTGCGAAAAAACAAAAAAAGGTTTTAAATAAAAACCTTAGAAACAGCATACGGCCGGGCGGTGTATCCGGCATCTCAGGTACTCCAAAGAGCGCGCCAGGAATCATTTCTGACATCGTATGCTAAACACAAGATAAGGTAGAAAAGCAAGAATAGCTTTGGCAAAAGTGCAATTTCCTTTTCAACAAAATCCGGCATATTGTATATGTAAATACAGTCAGGATACTGGCAAAAAAACAAAGAAAGGAAGAGAAAATATGAAGTGTGAATTGTTTAGCGGGGTTACGTATTATACTGATGGTGATGTATGTACTGATATTGATGTAGCACCAGACATTAAGAGCGTAACTTTGATGCACCCAATCGTAAGCATTGCCCGCAACACTTGCAAAAAGGAATATCCGAATGTGGAAGAATTGATTATCAGAGATAACGTTACATCCATTTTAATCCCGAACAAAATGTTCCCGAACGTTAAAAAAGTATCGTCAAAATCAAAATATTTTTCAAGCGGAAAATACCTTATCAAAAGGTTTAGGGGAGATAATCTTTTAAATGCTTTTGGACAGTCGGAAAGTGAGTATATTAATTTCGGACTGTTTGAAGGAGTTACCAATTACGCATTTGATGGATGCAAGGCAAAAGAAATCTGTAACTATGATGATTCAAAATATATGTCATTTGACATACATGCATTTGACGGGTCTGGTTTTTTGAAAAGACCATTTATAGATGGTCTTAAGAGGCTTGGCTCTTTAGTAATTGATATTGATAGCGATGCTGACGAAATAGTGATACCAGATGAAAAATTGGTATTTGCAGTTCAAAAAAATGTAAAATGTGTAAGGATTAAATGTATAAATAGCTTTAATCCATCAAAAACACTTACTGAAAAAGTAATCATTGAGGATGAACGGTTAAAAGTTGATGACACCATAAGAGAGAAACTGCGATATTATGGCATTAAAGAAATAGAATCCCGTATTCCAAGATATAAGACAGCTGATGGCATAATATATTCTGCAGATATGACAACACTGATTGCCTGCCCTCAGATGAAGACCGGCAAGGTAGTTATCCCAGAAGGAGTAAAAAGAATCAGGAAAGCAGCTTTCTCTGGCTCAAAAATCAGTGGCGTTGTTCTCCCTGACAGTTTAGAAAAAATCGAGGCGGAGGCGTTTTATGGATGCGAGAATCTGGAAGATATTGATTTTGGCCACGGCTTAGAACGCATTGGAGAAAATGGCTGCAAAAACATGTTTGCTGGCTGTGCTATTTCAAAACTGGTTCTGCCCCAACAAATCAAAAAAATCGGAATTGCTACTTTCTACTGCTGCTCCAAACTAACAGAATTGGTGCTAAATGAGGGGCTGGAGGAAATTGATGCTTGCGCTTTCGTGTATTGCAACAGACTCACGCAGGTTACCATTCCAAAATCTATTAAAAAAATCGGAAAAAGTGCTTTCATATGGCATATTACGCAAGATGGCGTATATGCTGATATTAATGTACAGATATCATCAATTCCAAAAGATTTCATTTTTGGCTTTGTCGAGCAGGATGTATCCTCAGACGCAGGAACAAGCATCTGTGTTCATCTTAAAAACCAGACGGAAGATTTCAAATTCATGCTGCCTGACGCTATAAGACCAAACAGTAGTTATTCCAAAATGAATTTTGCTTTAAATGATTTTGCAAATCATCCTGAATCATCCAAAAAAGTCCTGAATGAAGGGTTTCTTATGGCATCAACTGCAAAAAGTGTTGACATTGCTGCGTATAAAACTTATAGGCTGACTAAAAGTCAAAGAGCGAAAGAGTTTATTCGTGATAATAGTGATGATATTGCATTTTCGCTTGCCCGGATGATGTCCGAGAAAGATTTTGTTGATTTTGTAAAGCTTGATTTTGTAAAGCTGAAATACAGCGAGAGGCTGGCAGAACAGCTCCGTAAAAATGAATGGACGACCGGCATGGCGTATATGCTGGAAGCAACAGTGACTGATGAGAAATCAGAACGAAAAAACTTTGTGATATAGTGTAATAAGACATACAACGTATTGAAGCCGCCATCGGAAGATGGCGGCTTTTCTTATTTTGCCTGCTGCCAAATCCGGCATATTGTATATGTAAATATCGCCAGGATGCTGGCAGAAAAGAAGAAAGGAATTAAAAATATGAGTAAAGCAAATTTGAAAAGCTATCACTGGGAAACTGTTAATGATGTTGATTTTTTTACGAATGGCGTAGTATGTACTGATATTAATGTAAAAGATACAGTCAGACAGTTGTGTTTTCAGCATAGGGTCATCGATATTGACCGGGATAACAAAAAAGTTTTCACGAGTGTTGAAGAAATTTGCATCAACCCGGAAGTAGTAAATATCTGTATCCCGAACAGGATGTTTCCTAATGTCAAAAACGTTAAGTCTAACTCAAAAGTGTTTAAGAGCGGAAAGTATCTAGTAGTTAAATCAACACTCAGATTATTGAATGCTTTTGGACAAAGCGAAGACACGCCGCTTGATGGCAGCGATTTCATTTCGATTAATGAATATGCCTTGGATGGATGCAAATCTCATGAATTTGTTAATCTGTTTTCAGGTGGCAAATTTACAACGTATGAAAATTCTTTTACGGGCTCTGGGTTTATGGAACAGCCTTTTGTCAATGGCCTTAAGGTATTCAGAACACAGTATGGAACTACTATCCTTGACATTGATGAGAATGCTGATACCGTTATTCTCCCAAAAGGCAAAATCAAATTCCATCAGTTAAAACCTGCAAAATGCGTTAAGGTTTCGGATGCGAAAAGCTTATATTATGCAACAAGACTGGCTCCGGAAAAGATTATCCTGGAACCGGGCAGCAGCACGGCGGAACCTTTTGATGGCGACGATTTCGTGAAGGCTTTATACGGCATGCGGTCTTTGAAGACAATAGAATCACATATCCCGAAATATAAAACCATAGATGGAGTTCTATATAACAAAGATATGAGTACGTTGCTGGTATGCCCGCGTGGCAAAAATGGAAATATCACAATCCCGGAAGGCGTAACAGAAATTAAAGCATTTGCATTTGCTAATTCTAAAATCGAAAAAGTATCTTTCCCTGACAGTCTTAAAAAGATTGGAAAACATGCTTTCTGCGAATGCTCTCGCTTAAAATCTGTTGATTTTGGAAACGGGATTGAAGAAATTGGTGGCATGATGGTATTTGCGTTTTCTTCTATCACTAAGCTTGAAATTCCATCTCAGGTCAAAACAATCTGGGATGGGGCATTTTTCTATTGCGATAAGCTGAAAGAGATAAAATTTAACGAAGGATTGCAGGAGATTGGAAATGATGCCTTTTCCAGATGTGACTTAATCAAGAATCTGGATTTTCCTGAAACACTAAGATATATCGGAAATCGTGCTTTTCACCTTGGACTACTAAGAACCGAAGATATTGCGGTAAATCTTAAATCCATACCCTGTAATTTTATCGCTGCTTTTGTAAAAGAGGAAAGGTCTCCAGGAACCATATGTATTAATGTTCATATGGATAATGCAGCTGATGTGTTTGATTTTGTGATTCCTGAATATATGTCACATTATGGATTTCTGACTACGGATACGGCATTTGATATGCTGCCTGACAAAAAAGCTGCAGAGACATTGAATGAAGCATATGTTTTTGCCATAAGCACGACAAGCCGAAGCATTGCTGCATTCAAAGCATACCGAAAAACTAGGGATGAAAAAATAAAAAAGGAAATTCAGGAAAACTACCTGTTAACCGCGCTTAGTATTATTGCATTTATGAATGAGGATGACTTTATGGATTTCCTGAAACTTGTAGAAGTAAAATATAACAAGAGAATCTTAAACCGCCTCCAGAAAAAAGGATGGCTGCCAAGCGTCTCATACATTTTGCAGAACGCAAAAGAAACAGAAAAAGAAGATTTTACTTTATCGTAGACTTTGGACAAAGCGTCAGTATCAACTGACGCTTTTTTGTGTGTGCCGTGCAAAAAAGCCGTCTCAAAACATATGCCAGTACGAAGCATATGACGCAGCTTTTCTGCACACATTATTACCCATGTGTACGTAATACGTATATGCGAAATTACAAAAAAAATGCAAGATTTTTTTGCCTGTTTTGCCCGCCACCAAATCCGGCATATTAACCATGTACAAAAAGCATACAAAGAAAGGAAGAAAAAAAAATGGCAAAAAGAAAAACAGGAAAAAACGCAGAACAGGCGGGACTGGAACTCTTAAGCAATGGCTTACTTGTAAGAAAAAGCAATATGGAGGTTGTTGGAATCTATGGGGGTACGGATAAGAGCAATTTAAAGCATCTCGTAATCCCTGATGGCGTTAAATCAATTAAGGATAATGTCTTTTCAAGACACGGCGAAATTGTATCCGTAAGCTTCCCTGAATCGCTGAAAAAGATTGGAGCTTTAAGTTTCTCTATGTGTCATGCACTGCAGAAAGTCAGTATCCCTAAAAATGTCAAAGTCATTAAACATTCTGCGTTCTATGGCTGCGACCATTTGGCGGAAGTAGAGCTGAATGAAGGCCTGCTCGTCGTAGAAGATTATGCTTTTGCGGAAACTGAAGTTGCGAAGCTTGACCTTCCGGTATCTGTCAGGGTTCTTGGAGATAATGCGTTTGAACGCGTTAATGCAATAAACATTCGCAGTAATGTTTTACCGTATAATTTAATGCGTGCGGTAAGCCCGACAAATTGGAATGGATACTGGAAATATGATTCATATGATATTCCAATGACTGTTGAAATTTCTGTAAATGGCCGTGTAATATATCTCCCAAAATTCATTGCCGAATCTAACATAGGCCTCTGTGAGTGTGCATTAAATTCCGGAATTCCGGAGATGTATGAAAATCTCTACCAGTATGGCAGGGGTGGTAAAACATCATACGATACTGCTTTTTCAACATATTCTTATCTTTACGCTTTTAACCGTAAGCCGTCTGATGAACTGACAACATACATTAGAAGAGTCGGAAAGAAGATAATGGAATATATGATTGAATCCAACAGGACACAGGACGCCATCAGGCTTATCAGCTTTAACATTCTTACACTGAATTCCCTTAAAGCTCTCCACGAGTCAGCAGTTCAGCGAAATCGTGTTGAGATTGCAGCTTATCTGATGGAAGCAATCGGGAAGAACGAAAAGAAGACCTCAATGCGGTTGTAATTATGCAGCAGCGCCTTCGGCGCTGCGTTTTTTTGTGTCTAATTTTCGGCATATTGTATGTATAAATCCAAAAAGAAAGGAATGAAAAAATTATGGTAAAAGAAGATGAGAAATTGATAATTGAAGATGGCGTAACCGTGCTTGAGCCATTAACATTCGTTGACTGCCAGGCCAAGGAAATCATTATGCCCGATTCGGTTGAAACAATTAAGCATTGTGCATTTAAAAATTGTGACAACTTAAAAAAGATAGTCTTTGGAAAAGGTATCCAGGTCATTGACCGCGATGCATTCCATGGCTGCCATACGGTGAACGAAATAGTTTTCCCGGAGGATGCAGTTCTCGTGCAAGAGGTCAAAGCGTACGAAAATGTTGATGCATACCGCAAAAGAAAAAAATGCGACGAGTCTATTATTGACAGCGTTGAAAATCTTGTCAGCTCCATATTCAATACAACAACATATGCCGGACTGCCGTCAGAAGAGGACACGCGCAAACTGGTACATCATTTTTTAGAAACTGGTGATGTAGCATGTACGGTAAAAATTACTATCGGAGAGAGAGCTGTCGTAAGACAGAAATACATCAATCATCTTGACCTCCCTTCTATGGTCAGCATCGTCAGGGGCTGGATGGCCGGATGGCAGCTGATAACGACAATGTCCTCTAATCTGTATTATTCGTTAGGTATTGTAATTGAGTCATTTCTGACCACCAGGTCAGAGGAGAATACATCTGACAGACTCTGCCTGTCCAATCTGAATATATTTGATACGGTTTCCAATATATTCGGAAGCGAAGCAACAGCAAAGCTTATTGCCGAAGATGTGTTCTGCGATAAACAGATGCAGGATGCGCTGCAGTTCTTTGTAGAGAACCGTATGACGATTGAAGCCTCCGCACTCTTACAGAAGATGAAGGAAAAAGGTATAAAGCCATATGATGAAAATTTCAAATTGTAATCCTGGAGCAGCCTGCGGCTGCTCTTTTTTTTTGCCTGCCGGGAAATCCGGCATATTTATTGTATGAAAAACAATGAAAGGAGTTAAAAAAAATGATTAAAAAAGATGGTAACACGATGATAATTGATACGTTTCGGGATTTGAAATCTTCTTCGGCAGAATTTAACAAAGCAAAAAGGAAAACTGTCAAGCTGATTGTAAAGTCTGCAGAGCATGACCAGAAAGTTATAGACATTATAAATACACTGAAGGAAATGAGGGATTTGGAATGGGTGGAAATCCAGAATCCTGATACGAAACTTTGTTCTATTGACGGAATGCTGTATTCCAGAAACGGCAAAAACCTGTATTTCTGTGCAAGGACTGGCGCTGTAGAGATACCTGACGGTACAAAAACTATCTGCGAAGGCGCAGCCTGTAACTGTATGCTGTCAGAACTCATCATCCCTGATTCCGTAAAACATATTAAGAATTTTGCATTCTTTGGCAGTTGTATGCTGGAAGAAGTAAAAGGCGGAAGCGGTATTACAGATATCGAGGATAGCGTATTTTTAAACTGTGTAAGGCTTAAAAAATTCAATATCGGTAAAAACATGAAACATATTGGAGACAGGGCGTTTGCTAACACCGGGCTGACGGAAATAAACCTTCCTGATAGCCTGAAATCTGTTGGCAATTATGCATTCGAAACAATCGCCATTGGAGTAAACGAAGATGGGTCTAATTATGCTATTGAAATCAAACCAGAAGATATGTATGAAATACATATTCCGAAATCCTTAAAGTCAATTGGGCATGGAGCGTTTGCAAGCGCTTCAAGAGTCTATGCAGATTCCTTTGATAAGCAGTTGATACTGGCATGCAAAGATGACGAAAGAACTGAGACTAAATACAAAACGAAATTTTGTCTTATTAAAATTGGAGACCGCCCGGAGATAATCGTTCCAAAAACCGTTTACGGAAATGTGGACTGGATGGCAGACAGAATCTATGATTTTCTCCACTCAAAAAGAGATATTCCTCCTGCACTTGTATATCAGTATGGCATAGACGGCTCTATCATCAACAATGAATCCGTATTGTCTGCATCAATGGAATACTGCAGGCGGTATCATGATGCTGATGTTGAACAGTTTATGGCCAAAAATGTAATGAAGATTCTGCAGATTGGCGTGCATGACCTGGAAACACTGATAGAGTATATCAATGCCGGGACATTCAATGACGAAACTTTAAAGCAGATGTTTGATATGGCAGATGAGCTATTCGGCCCTGATGCGGTGACGCTGAAAGGATATATCCTGAACAAGCAAAATAAAAAAAGTGAGACATCAGATTATACATTATAAAAGCGGCCTGAGGCCGCTTTTTTTGCAGCCGAAAATCCCGCATATTAATTTAAGAAATGCAAAAAGAAAGGAGTTAAAAAAATGAATAATGATTACAAGTGGGAGACAATAGGAAGATGCAAGTTCTATACAGATGGAACGACATGTACTGATATTGAAGTCATGGATGACGCAAAGGAGATTAGTTTCATCTATCCAAAAATCATGATTAACAGAGAAAGATGCCAAAAAGTATTCTCCAGTGTTGAAATTATGTTGATTGGAAGAAATGTCATCTCAATTGCCATCCCGAATAAAATGTTTCCGAATATTAAGCATGTTGAGTCTAAATCAAACAGCTTTATCAACGGTAAATACCTTATTGAAAGAGCTGGCGGTAAGTTATTGAATGTGTTTGGCCAAAGCGAAGATGCAGAAATTGACTTTACACTTTTCAACCGGATTGGAAGTTATGCCTTTGAGGGCTGCCGCGCTACAAAAGTGTCAGACTCCGAGGATACAGGCTTCATAAGGATTAATAATAATGCATTCTTCGGCTCCGGATTTATGAATCAACCGTTTGTAAATGGCATTAAATGTGTCGGGTCACTTGTCGTTGATGTTGATGAGACTGCCGATGAAGTTATAATGCCAAAGACAGGGATTCAATATTTTCCGGATAAATTCGTAAAATGCATGAGGCTTCCAAATATCAGATGCATTGATGAAGTCACAAAAAAGCCGAGAAAAGTGATTATTGAAGATAAAAACATCAGCCATGACAATGAGGTCTTATTTAGATTACATGAACCTGGCATTGAAGAGTTCGAGTCACGGATTCCACGTTATAAAACAGTTGACGGTATTTTATATTCTGCTGACATGAAGACGCTGGTTCTTTGCCCGAAAGAAAAAACCGGTGAAGTAATTATCCCTGATGGCATTACGCGAATCAGGAGACAGGCATTCTGCCTGACTAAAATCAGCCGTGTTGTTTTTCCTGACAGCTTAGTAAGAATTGAAGATGAAGCCTTTTATCAATGCAAAAATTTAAAAGAGATTGATTTTGGCAATGGGATTGAACAGCTTGGAGCAGATGGAAAACAGCTTATATTTTCCGGATGCGCCTTTGAAAGGCTCGTATTCCCATCTCAGATTAAAGAAATCGGGGTTTCTGCTTTTTATGCATGTCATAAGCTGAAGGAAATTGTTTTTAACGAAGGGCTTGAGAAAATTGCCATTGGCGCTTTTAAAAACTGTATGATGCTAAGAGAGGTCAACCTTCCGGCTTCAATCAGGGAATTAGGCAAAAGTGCATTTGTATGCATTCCTAACAATCGTCCTTACGGGGACTTGCATATTAATATGACAACCATTCCTGATAACCTGGTGAAAGCTCTAGTGTACTACGGAAGCCTAAAAACCCTCAGGTGTATCTATGTTCACATAGATAACGCCAACGGCGTTTATGACTTCGTGCTGCCGGACAGTATAACGTCAATAAGAAACGGATATTCTAAAATCGCCTTGGATTTCAATATGCTAGCTAATACCGAATATATACACAACACAAAACGGCTTGAAACGGCATTTCACTATGCGGCAAGCTCCAGGTATGAATGCGTTGTTGCGTATAAAACATATCTAAAAACTAAGCATAAAGCGGCAAAAGAGTTTCTGGAAAATGAGCAGTACCGCGTTGCAGCTGCGATTATTGAAGAACTGGATGAGAAGGATTTTGTTGATTTTGTAAAATTGAGATGTATAAATCTTGAATATGACAGCTGTATTATGAAAAGACTTCAGGAAAAGAACTGGAATATCGCTCTGGCATATATGCTTGAAGAAGGAAAGGGAAAACCTGAAGATGCGCTTGTGATTTGAAAATCTTGAAAAGTAGACAGCCAGAAGATTAATTCTTCGGGCTGTTTTTGGCTGTCTGAAAAATCCAGCATATTAATTCCAAATGCAAAAAGAAAGGAGCAAAAAATATATGAATAATAATTACAAGTGGGAAACAGTTGGAAAGTGCAAGTTTTATACTGACGGAACAACATGTACTGATATTGAGGTTATGGATGATGCAAAAGAGATTAGCTTCATCTATCCAAAAATCATAATTAGCAGAGAAAGATGTCAAAAAGTGTTTTCAAACATTGAGACACTGCTAATTGGAAGAAATGTTATCTCAATTGTCATTCCGAATAAAATGTTTCCAAATGTGAAGCGGGTTCAATCTAAGTCAAGCAATTTTCTTGATGGTAAATACCTTATTGAAAGAGCCGGCCGCAAGTTATTGAATGCATTCGGGCAAAGTGAAGATGCAGAAATTGATTTTACACGTTTCCGCCGGATTGGAAATTATGCATTTGAGGGATGTAAAGCGAAAGTAGCTGCCGGTATTTATGAAATGAGAATTTTAGCGATTCAGGATGCTGCATTTGTTGGTTCTGGTTTCTTAGACAAGCCGTTTATTGGTGGTATTAAATGTCTCGGCCCGTTTATTATTGATATTGATGAAACAGCAGACGAAATTATCTTACCCAAAAGTGATGTTTACTTTTGTGTTCCGAAAATACAAAAAAAATGTGTTCGTGTTCCAAATATCAACGTTTTTGCAGCAATGAGAAAATCCCCTAAAAAGGTAATCATTGAGGATGAAAATATCAGATATGACGATGATTTAATGTACAAACTCTCAAACAGATATATTGAAGAATTAGAGTCTCGGGTTTCACGATATAAAACGGTTGATGGAATCTTATATTCTGCTGACATGAAGACACTGATTCTTTGTCCTGCAGGAAAAACAGGAAAGGTAACCATCCCTGATGGTGTTGAGCGAATTAGAAAACAGGCATTTTTTGGCTCAAAAATAAGCAAGGTTGTTTTTCCTGACAGTTTGGTCAGACTGCAGAATGAAGCGTTTTATGGATGCGAAAATCTGAAAGAAATCGATTTTGGAAATGGAATTGAACAGATTGGAGGAGCTGAAAACAAGCATATTTTTTCAGGATGTCCTGTTGAAAAACTTATATTTCCGCCACAGGTCAAAGAGATTGGAATCAGTGCGTTTTATTCATGCGGTGAATTGAAAGAAATCATCTTCGAAGAAGGTTTAAAATATATCCGTGAGGGAGCATTCAAAAACTGCCCGAAACTGACAGAAGTAAACCTTCCCGAATCAATCAAGAATGTCGGATTAGATGCGTTTGTATGTGAGATTGCACGAGAAAAAATCCAGGATATAAACATTAACTTAACAACAATTCCGAAAGGTCTCGGACGTGCAATTATCCATCCTGGAAGCATGCAGACGCCGCGATGTGTTAATGTTCATGTTCCCAACAAAAACGAAACTTTTGATTTCGTAATTCCTGACTGTGTATCTGCTACAACAAATGGTTATTCAGAAATCGTTACAGGCTTCAATCTAATGGCTTCTGACCCAGAATATTGCAAGAAGTTTCATCATCTAAAATGGCTGAATACCGCATTCATGTATGCCGCTAATTCAAGATTTAAATATGTGTGTGCATATAAGACATATAAAAGGACAAAAAATGAATTGGCAAAAGAATATCTGATTGATTACCAAAAGATGGCTGCGGATGCGATTGCACTGGAGTTAACAGAAAAGGATTTTGTTGATTTTCTGAGATTGGAATTTATCAATCTGGGGTATGATGAAGATATTGTAAAATGCCTGGAGGAGCAAAACTGGAATGTTGCTCTGGCGTATATGTTAAACGAAGAAAAAGAAAAGGATAGCACTGGAAATACATTTGTAATTTGATTTAAGACCGCCGCCGGCAAGGGCCGGCGGTTTTTTTTGTGTAAAACAGTCGTCGTTAATTCTGGCGGCCGCTTTTTTTTGTTGCGAAAAATATGGCATATTAACTTAAGAAACGCAAAAAGAAAGGAGTAAAAAAAATGAATAACAATAATTACAAATGGGAGACTGTTGGAAAGTCTAAATTCTATACTGACGGTACGACATGCACTGACATCGAGGTAATGGATAACGCTAAAACTGTTTCTTTTATCTATCCAAAAATCAGGATTAACAGGGAAAAATGCCAAAAAGTATTTTCAAGTGTGGAGAATCTAATTATCGGAAGAGATGTTTTCTCCATCATAATTCCAAATAAATTGTTTCCAAATGTGAAAAAAGTAGAGTCTAAATCCAGTAGTTATACGACAGGAAAATACTTGGTTGAAAAAGCTGGAATGATACTGCGGAATGCGTTTGGTCAGAGTGAAGATGCTGCAGTTGATTTCACACAGTTTAACCGGATAGGGAATTACGCATTTGAAGGATGTAAGGCGAAAAGCGCTGCTGGCTTGGATGAAATGCGGATTGCTATGGTTCAGGAAGCTGCATTTGTCAACTCCGGATTTTTAGACCAGCCGTTTGTTGGTGGTATTAAATGTCTCGGTCCATTCATTATTGATATTGACGAGACAGCAGATGAGATTGTCTTGCCAAAAAGTGATGTTTCCTTTTGCGTTAAAAAAAGACCCAAAAAAGCAGTTCGAGTTCCAAATCTCAATGCTGTCGCAGCACTGAGAGTACTGCCGAAAAAGGTAATCATCGAAGACGAGAAAATTAATTATGATGACGCATTGCTGTATAAACTTTACAGTCAGGATATTGAAGAAATAGAATCTCATATTTCACGATACAAAACCGTTGATGGCATTGTATATTCTGCTGATATGAAGACCTTGATTTTGTGCCCGCAAGGGAAAACAGGTGAAGTAATAATACCAGATGGAGTAGTAAGAATTAGAAAAAGTGCGTTCTCTAATTCTAAAATCAAAAAAGTGATTTTTCCTGATACTATGCAAACGATTGGAGATGAAGCATTTTACGCATGTGAAAAATTGAAGGAAATTGATTTTGGACATGGAATCACCAGGATTGGCGAAAATGGAAATCAACATATGTTTTCCGGATGTGCATTTAAGAAAATAACATTCCCGCCTCAGATTAAAGAAATCGGGATAAGTGCATTTTCTTTATGTCGTGAGCTGGAAGAGGTAATTTTTAACGAAGGCCTGGAAGTAATTCAAAAAGAAGCATTTCAGAACTGTCAGAACCTGTTGGAAATTAATCTGCCGGCGTCAATAAAAAAAGTCGGAATGGATGCGTTTGTTTGTAATGCTCGCCGAGACAAAATCCAGGATATGAATATTAACATGACAACAATACCAGAAAACCTTGGATTAGCAATTACACATCCTGGAAACACGTATGGGGTAAGGTGTGTTAATGTTCACATAAACAATCGTAATGGAATTTTTGATTTTGTATTGCCGTGCAGCGTATCTGTTATAGTTGGCGCACGTACGAATATTGTCATTAATCAAATGGCTGATTGTAAATATGCTAAAAAATTGAGTGGCTTGAGATACCTGGAAACAGCATATATGAATGCATCAAATTCAATGTACAAATATGCGGTTGCATATAAAACATACAAAAAGACAAAAAATAAATATGCAAAAGAATTTTTAATCGATGAACAGAAGCATGTGGCGAAAGCTATTATTCGGGAAATGGAAGAAAAAGATTTTGCTGATTTTGTAAAGCTTGACTTCATCAATCTGAAATATGATGCAGATATTGTAAAATGTCTGGAAGAGCAGAACTGGAATGTTGCTCTGGCGTATATGCTTGAAGAAGGGAAGAACAGTAGCAATGATGCATTTGTAATTTGATTTAAGACCGCCGCCGGCAAAGGCCGGCGGTTTTTTTGCGCAAAAATATCCTACCAAATGAAAAATTCAGCATATTGGAAATAAAGGAGGCAGGATATGGAGAGCAGAAAAGAAAAAGGTCAGTATATTACACCAGAAAAAATCGTTGTAATGATTCTTGATGATATTGGATATGCGGGAGACAAAGTCCTGACAAAAAAGATAATGGAGCCGTCGTTTGGTGACGGAGCATTTCTTTCAGAAATCATTAAAAGAATCATTAAAGCAGGACGAAAACAGTCATTACCAGAAAAAGAGATATCTGACATTATTCAGAACAACGTGTTCGGCATTGAAAAAGACGAAAAAATATATAAAAAAGCAATTAGCAGACTTAATGGGATTCTGGAAGAATACAAAATACCGAAGATTGAGTGGAAAAATCTGATAAACGGTGACACACTGACAGAATGGGAAAAGCATAAAGAAAAATATGATTATGTTGTCGGGAACCCGCCGTTTGTAAGAATACACAACATTCCTGAAAGATACCGTGACATCGTGAAAAGTTTTCAGTTTTCGGATGGTATGGCTGATTTGTATGTAATCTTTTACGAAATCGGAATCAATATGCTTGGCGAAAATGGCAAGCTTGGGTTCATATCGCCAAACACATTTATCAGAAACACTTCGCAGCAGAAATTCAGGGATTTCCTGATAAAAAATGAGTACATTTCTGCAATATATGATTTTGGAGCATCAAAAATCTTCCCTGATGCTGATACGTATACATGTATCTGCATGATTGATAAAGATAAAAAAGAGAATATAAAATACAAGGAATATAACATGTATCAGCCGGTTTCAGAAAACGTAATTAATTTTGAATATCTGAAAAATAATATGACCGGACACCCATGGAACTTTGGCTCTGCTGATGATATGAAATTCCTGGAAGAAATTAACAGCAGACCAAAGAAGGTTTCAAATATCGTAACTGTGCAAAACGGTATAGTTACAAACCGCGATTATATCTACATCATCCAGGCATACACCGATAAAGAACTGACAAAACCGTATGCCGGTAAAGGTGAGACTGTTTACTTTAAAGACAAAGCCGGTAAGGTTCACGAGATAGAGTCTGCCATACTGCGGCGGTGCGTGAAGGCTTCAAAATATGAAGGTAAAACAGACAATACATACATCATTTTTCCGTATGCAGAAGCGCCGATTTCAGAGGATAGATTAAAAAAAGAATTTCCAAAAACATATGCTTACCTTGATTCATACCGCGATGAGCTGGCAAAGCGTGACATGGACAAAAACGTTAATTGGTTTTTGTTTGGCCGGAGCCAGGGCATCCAGAACAGCGGGCTGAAGAAAGTGGTATTTAAACATATCATTGATAAAAATAAACCCAAAATAGAACCGTTCATTTTGGACGATGACGTTGTGGTGTATTCGGGGAGATATGTTACAGCAGGAACAGAAGAGGATTTGCAAAAGGCGTATAATATTTTCAAATCAGAGGAATTTGCGAGATACTGCGCCCTTGTAGGAAAGAACAAGGCCGGCGGGTATGTGGATGTGTCAACGAAAGCGGTTAAGGAGTTTGGAGTGCAGGAAGAGCAGACGGAAGGGGAGGTGTAAAAAGGAGGATGATAATGACAGGAAATTTCAATTTACTAAAAGCAACTGATGATGAAACGATAGAACAAGCGAAATATTATAATGAAACTTTAGAGAAATTATCGGCATTGTTAAGAAATAATAAGAATATTACTAACAATGAAATGAAAGAAATGTATAAAAACATAAAGTCTATGGCTAAAAAGGAATATGATTCTTATCAAAAAGTAAAATTTCAGAAAATTCTTTTTGAATTGTCTAAAATTAAACGCGAATATGTATTCGCTCTTCAGGAAGCAGTAAGCAAAGGCTTTTTAGATAGGATTAACGGAAATCTAAGTCATGCTAATTTATTTGATACCTCACTTCCATTTAAGGATTATTTAATAACATATATGTAAAAATAAAAAGAAAAACATATAATGTCGCTCACCGCAGTCGCCGTTAATTCCGGCGGCTGTTTTTTTGTATAAAAAAGTAAAAAAAAGAAGAAAGAAAATTTCAAAAAATGTTATTTTTTGAAGCGGATTCTTCATTTTATCTATGCGTGATTTTTCGGCAGAAAGAGAAAAAAAGAAGCTGAAAAAATCATTAAAAAAATGAAAAATGATAGATAAAAAGGAGAATTAACATAGATGGCAAACGAAAATCTTCACAAGGCCAAAGAGGCGAAAAATGATGAGTTTTATACTCAGTTAAGTGACGTGGCGGAGGAGCTGCGGCACTATAAAGAACATTTTAAGGGAAAGGTGGTGTTTTGTAATTGCGATGACCCGAGCTGGTCGGCGTTTTGGAGGTATTTTCATTTAAACTTTGCACACCTCGGATTGGAAAAACTGATTGCTACTCACTACGATAAAGAAAAGCCTACTTACAAGATGGAGTATGAAGGCGGAGATGATAATGACGTTGAGGCAGGAGTTAAAACGCCTCTGGAAGGAAATGGGGATTTTCGGAACCAGGAGTGTATTGATTTGCTGGAGGAATGTGATGTTGTAGTCACGAATCCACCATTTAGCTGTTATTCTAGTGATACTGAAGTTATGACAAATCATGGTTGGAAACTTATTAAAGATGTAGATATTAGTAAAGATATTATTATGTCGTTAAATCCTGAAAATAAACAGATTGAAATGGTAAAAGCAGTAGATTTTATTTCAAGTCCTGTGAATGGAAAACTTTATCATTTCCACAATCAGAATATGGATTTTTGTGTTACCGGAAAACATCGGATGTATGCATATCATAAGTTGTCAAATAGCAATGGTCCTATTCCATTTGTAAATGCAGAAGATGTAAAGAAAACATATCTTTTGCCATTAAAAGGTTTTTCTTGGACTGGGAAGAAAAAAGAATCTTTTTATTTACCTGAAACAACACAGCTTGAACAGTATTCCAGAAAAGAGACTACTGTCCCGAAAAAGCAAATACCTATAAAAGATTGGCTTGAATTTTTTGGATTTTGGCTAGCAGATGGATGTTGGCGTAACCATATTAATACACATGGTAAGCGTGACTATACAATTCAAATTAAACAAAGTGAAAAGAACGAATCTTATGTACTTGATTTAATTCAAAGAATTGGGTTTACAGCAAGTATCTCCAGAAAAAATGACGGAAATAACAATTACTGCATTTATTCAAAACAATTGTGGGAATATCTTTCTCAATTTGGTAGAAGTGCAGATAAATATATACCAAGAGAATATCTTGAATTAGATATAGAATTATTAAAGTGTTTATTCAAAGGTTATTTGAACGGAGACGGCAGCAAATGTGCTGACGGACATTATCATTTATCGTCTGTGTCAAAAACTTTAATAGATAACATTCAAGAACTTATTCTTAAAATTTATGGTATGACAACACAAGTACGGATGATAGAAAGAAAACATTCATATGATGATAAATTCGGGATTTGTTACAACATAAATGTGACTTTTGAGAGAAATACTGAGTTCTCAAAATATGGAGTTGCAGATAAAGTTTCATATAACGACAATGTATATTGCTTAACGCTTGAAAGAAATCATATCATGCTTGTTCGTCATAACGGAGTCATTGGTTGGTGTGGAAATTGTTTTCGTGAATATGTAGCTCAGTTAATGAAATATGATAAAAAGTTTGTAATCATTGGAAATAAAAATGCGATTACATATAAAGAATTTTTTCCACTTCTAAAGGACAATAAAGCTTGGATTGGTTATTCAATACCATCGGAATTTGGTACTCCTGAAGGAACAACAAAAAAAATAAATGGATTGTGTAGATGGTTCACAAACCTTGACATTAAAAAACGTCACGAAAAGCTTATATTATGGAAAGAGTATACGGCAGAGGAGTTCCCAAAATATGATAATTATGATGCCATCAATGTTGATAAAATCTCCAATATTCCCTGCGATTACTGCGAATCCTGGGAAGTGACAGAAAGTGAATTTAAAAATTTTCCGGCTGGTGAATGGGAGATTACGCGAGAAGGAGAGCTTGACGGCGAAAAAAGTTTCTTTATCATTCCCGCTGCAGGTACAGAATTGAGAAGGCTGCTTCATGAGCATGCGGACGGGTATCGGGAGGAGATTGAGAAAGAGATGAGTAAAAGAATACAAAAAAATATAAATAACGACAGGCTGCCTTCCGGCAGACAGGCTGCCGGAAGGCAGAAAGATACTGCAACGGCCTCATCGGAGCGCCGGTTACCTTCCTTGATAAATACAACTCAGAACAATTTGAAATCATCGGACATGAACACGACATCAACGGAGACGGAGGCCCTGGAGTTGTCAATGGACAATTTGAAACAGGAGGCAGCGGAAAATATAAACGAATTATCATCAGAAAGATATTGTAATGGTGCAACAGGAGTACCAATAACTTTCCTGGATAAGTATAATCCCGAACAGTTTGAAATCATCAAATTCAGAAAAGGAAATGATGATAAAGACTTGACATATACGAAAGCTAAATTAGACTCTGTACAAGCAAGCAAGCAAGCAAGCAAGCAAGCAAGCAAGCAAGCAAGCAAGCAAGCAAGCCATTACTCCGTACTTCAGGATACTTATCAGAAAGATACTGTAACGGAATCTTTGGAGCACCAATCACCTTCCTTGATAAATACAACTCAGAACAATTTGAAATCGTTGGAGCGACAGAATCAGAAGGAAAAGGATTTAGTAACGGATTGTGGTTTGCAGAATCAGGAATCGCACAGCCTCTTATCAGCGAGCAGCGAAAATATAAGCGTTTGTTTGCAAGAAAGATACTGTAACGGTATCGCCGGCGTGCCAATAACTTTCTTGGATAAATATAGCCCTGAACAGTTTGAAATCGTCAATGCTAACGACTACAGAAAAACAGAAGACGTGCCAGTAAAACCTCACGGGCTTATAAAAGATAAAGATGCGTCGATAACGTTTTCAGAAACGCAAAAAAGTATTGACAAAAAAGAGTCCAAAAATATAATCGCTAAGAGCAGAGCAGAGCAGAGCAGAGCAGAGCAGAGCAGAGCAGAGCAGAGCAGAGGCGGACTGTCTATGCACGAATCTGCATCAGGAAGAAACTCTGAATTGCTCTCACCTGGAAGCGACGGCTGGCATATCGCAGGAAAACGGAAATACGCAAGGATTTTTGTCAGACAGGTATTGTAATGGAGTTTTTGGAGTTCCGATTACATATTTGGACAAATACAACCCTGAACAATTTGAGATTATTGGCATGCTTCAATCAAGCACCGATGAACAGGCCGGCATTCCAAACTTGCGCTTTTATAACAGCTTTCGCGAAATGCGGCAAGATATGTCATACACAGGCGCTTCTGGAGGAAAAGCAAACGGAAATCCGGTCATAAAAGAAAAACCTAAAAAAGGAAATTTTCTTTACAACAAAAAAACAGGCGAATATGTGCATTCTGTTTATGCGAGGATTGTGATTCGCCGCAAGCTATGATACCGCGAGCTATGCTCGCGTGTACCAGACGCGGGCGGGGTTTCATTTATTCTGGTAACGACTCCGGCAAAGCCGGGGAGTTATCAAAGTTGGCCGCGGTTTTCCCGCCCGTCGATAAAAGACAAAAATGACAGCAAAGAGAGGCATAAAAAAATGAACAACAAAAGCAAAATCTTCAGTACCGAAAAGATACTAGCGAAAGAAAAAGAACTTAAAGAACATCCAGAAAGAAACCGTGTGAAAACAGTAAGCTTAACGGCTGAAGAATTATATGAAAAGATAATGAAAAATGGAGGGAGTTACGACATTGAAGGCGGCATTTTGGCGCTGAAGAGAGCGGTAGATGAAGAGAAAAAAGAGAAAGAAAAAGTGAAAACTCAATAAAGAATTAAGAAATAGATATTATTAATACAGAAAAAATAAATTAAGGAGAGAAAAATTATGGATATTAAAATAAAACGAAGAAGCGACAGAAAAAACGAATCAATTGCGGTAATAGAATTTAAAGACAAGAAAGATGCAGATTTATTTTTTATGGGTATGAAAGACTACCTTGACTTTGAATATATGCCGAGAGCAGTAAGAGATATTATTGAGACAAACGTTGAAAAAATTAAAAAAAGATGTGACGACAAATATGCTCATCCTGGATGTGCATTGTCGGCGTTTTTATATTCTGACGAATTTGAAATGTTAGTTTTAGCTTTTCTTATGGAAGCATCATACAAGTATAGCGGGACTACACTGCAATGCGATGATAAGTTGTCAGATATAGAAGAAAACAACTCGTTAAAAAATAATACTGAAAACAATTAGCTTAAAGGAGGAAAAGAAAAATGAAAATAGAGCCGAAAAAAATCAGCATCAGGGAGGTTGCTGAAAATTATATTGATGACGGAGATGGAGGTGTTTATGGCCTGAATGGAAAGCTGGTTTTGAGGCCGCCTTATCAGCGTGAGTTTATTTATCAACAGGCCCAGAGAAACGCGGTAATTGATACGGTAATGCAAGGCTTTCCGTTAAATTTGATGTATTGGTCACCAAACCCGAAAGGTTTTGAACTTCTTGACGGGCAGCAGCGTACAATATCAATCTGCCAGTATGTAAATGGTGATTTTCCTGTCAAAATCAATGGAAATGACAAATTTTTTCACAACCTGACGGAAGATGAAAAGCAGAAATTTTTAGATTATAAACTTGACGTTAAGGCCTGTGACGGAACCGAAGAGGAAAAGTTAGAGTGGTTTAAACGTATCAATATTGCCGGGCTGGTATTGACAAACCAGGAGCTGTTAAACGCTACATATGTCGGAACCTGGCTGGCTGACGCGAAAAACTATTTTTCAAAACGAAACTGCGTGGCCGGGCAGATGGCTGAAGGGTATATCAAGGGAAACCCGATTCGGCAGGATTATTTGGAAAAGGCGCTGGCGTGGATTGCAGACCGTGACGGGCTGGAGTCTGGTCAGATGTATATGGCAAAACATCAGCATGACCTGGACGCAAACGAATTATGGTTATATTTTCAGACAGTTATTAACTGGGCGAAAATGCTTTTCCCGAATGCAAGAAAAGGCGTTACTGACGTGCAGGATTGGGGGATTTTATACAACGAATTTCATGATAAGCAGTATAACAGTAACAGTCTTGAGACTGATATGAAGCGGCTTTTGATGGATGATGATGTTACTAAAAATGCCGGGATTATAAGATACCTGCTGTCAGACAGAACGAAGCATGATGAGAAGTTTTTGTCAATCAGGGCATTTTCAGAAGCGCAGAAGAGAAGGGCATATGAAAGACAGGAACGCAAATGCGCGATTTGTGGAGAGATGTTTGACCTGGCAGAGATGGACGGAGACCATATTGTACCGTGGAGCCAGGGCGGCAGGACTGTGGATGAAAATCTGCAGATGCTGTGTAAGAAATGTAATAATGAGAAAAGTGATAGATAATATTAAAATTGTAAAAGTCGCTAATATATGATATTATAAAACAAATAATATATTTCCAAAGATACGCATAAAGAAAGGTGTTCGATATGGATAAAAAAACGGCAAACAAAAACCAAGAGCTTGGCGATATCAAAACTTTTTTGGAAAATTTGATAGAACCATTATCAAATACTATTGGCGATGATTATGAATGTAAATTATTGAACGAAACAGCTTTTGGGCATAACATAGAATATGTTCTTAATGTAGAGCATACGGAGTCTGGAAAACATAAAGAAATTCCGCTAAACAACTTTTATGAAAAAATTTCAACATATAAGATGACAAGAGAAGAAGCTTTCATGTATATAGTCATTTTTACTTTAAGCGATATTGAACGTAATAAAAAAGCAGAGGCATTATATAAAAATGCAATAAAGAAATATGATAAATTAAAGACTGATGAGGAATCTGATTTTGGATATGCACAGTTTTTTGAACAATCCGACAGACGCTTAAGAGGTCAAATTGGTCGTGGTAACTTTGACAACGTTAATATTGATTATGACATCGATAATCTTCAGTATGATTTAGATGATATGCTGTGTGTTGAAGATGAGAGGAATGAAATGCATTTTAATCATGCCAAACCGATTGGTCAGTTTCAAGATTTCCCTGCTGTAGATTATACAGATGACATAGACAATGAGGAATGTGAAGATGATTTCGACGAATTCACCATGAACAATATGAGTAATGAAGAATATGAAAGTTATGACATCGTTAGCAATATTAAATACAATATGATGAAACAGCTTGGAAACAGCTATGTTTGTAAGATTAAATTTGTGGAAGATATTCCTGATTTTGAGCAGGAAGATGGAAGTGATTTCAAAAAGAGAATATTTGCAATAGAGGTCTTGAAAAATAATAAATTTGTAACCGTTATCGATGCTGAAAAGCTATACGAAGATATAGTTTATGATGATATGTCTATGCCAGAGGCAGCGGCGCGTCTGATTGAAGAAATATATAACGCTGAGTAAAAAATTCAAAGAACTAAACATTAAAAAGCGGCAGAAACTATTCTGCCGCTTATGCTTTACATTATTTTAACAACCATACTTTTCTTTGTATTTTTTGTTTGTCTCTAAAATTTTTCGGTATTCTGCCATTAGATTGTAAAACGACGCTTTTTTTAAGCCACTTTGCTTTATAAATTCACTTGATGTGATTTCTTTTTGCTCCCATTTTGTGTATAGTTCTTCCCAACTTTCTGGAAAATCCAATTTAGTACGACCGGCGCCAGCGCGCCTGGAAGTACGGATTGGTGTAATCTTTTGGTTTGTTGACTTTATTAAGTCAAAAATTGTTCTTATAACAGCTATATTTGTAGATGTACCAACTCCATATTCGTAAGTTGATGGTATGTCTTTAATTACAAGTTTGATTGAGTTTTGTATAAAAAAATCAAGATTTTCTTTTATATCAGTATCATTCATACCAAGTGATTCAAAATTACTGATAATAATAATGTCACCTGGATTACAAGAGCATTTTATATGCTCTAATTCACGAAAACATCTTCGATTTTCCGTTGAAAATAAGATATTTGCTGAACCATTAATCCCACTTCGTACAACAGAAATCGTTTCATCAAAAGAACTTAACTCTTCGTTTGTTTTTGTATATAAATATACCATCACACAATATCACCTACCAAAGCCTATTTTTCCTTGAAGGAATGACAAAAATCCTGTTGATAGAGAATGCCCTAAAAATTTTTCCAATTTATCTTTACGGAAATCAATTCTGCATAAATCTCTCGACGGAATTACGGTTGCTCCAATTTCATTTGGTAAAGACCTTGACCACGACTCAAACATTTTTTCAATATTCTTATTCCTTCCTAGCTCTATACTTACGAGATTAGTAACTGTATCAATTTTAAAATCTTTTCTGTTTGTTCTATATAGAGAATCTATCTGTTCAAGAAAATCTTCTGAAACAGAAACGGAATTGACAGAATAATCATCATTCCAGGTAAGTCGCTTAACATAATTAGGAATATCATATCCATAATCTGTCAAAATGTCAATGATTGTTTGAGATGAAATAGCCATAACGTCTGGATAATAACCATCCTCACGATGCTCTACATCATACATATAGTTGATAATACCGTTAATTTGTGGAATCATGCGTCGCAGATATTCTCTAAAAAAAGCCGTGCCCAGTCTATTAACAATAGCAATACCTCGGCTTTTGTAAGCGCTCTGGTCAATGGTGCTTGGCATTGCTCCATCAAAATTAATAAACATCATCCTCTTTCTAAACTTTTCCTCTAATGAAAGAACATTATTGCTTGCAAATACAATAAGCGGCATCGTACTGACTTGTCCTTTTTCACATCGCTCAGGGTCTTTAAGAAAATCTTCCTTATCAGAAATAAATCTGCCGCTTATTTCATCAACAAAAATTGGAATACCTTTAATACAAATCTGTTCTTTTTCAAGCATATCTTTTGATACATTAACGCCTTTTTGCGTATCAAGAGTTTCGCCTGTCATCATTTTCAATAAAGCAGACATCATAAAAGTTTTGCCGCAGTTGGCGTTTGCAGAAGATAGCAAGAGAAAAAGTGGAAGGCTGGATGTTCCGACCTGTAGTAATGAAGCATCACATCTAAGCCGTGCCGTAAAAGGCGAACTAAGCACCGCCGTCATCAGTTTAAAATGATTTGGTTGTAGATTTTTTTCTCCATTAATGAATGCTTTAAAATTATCAAATATTTTTAAAATTTCATCAATATCATTTTTAATTTCTTCATCGGGCGGATTTAAATCCATTTCTGTCTCATCAAGATACGCTTTTTCTTCATCATAGTCAAATGTTAGTTTTGGATATGCCTTCGTATGTTCCTCAACATTAAGCTTCTTTGCTCTAATAGTCCTTTTCATGTTTGTCTCAATTTTTTTAACATGCTGAGGCGAAATCATAGTAACACCTTTGTCTGTCTTTAATCCGATATTTTTTGTAACTTCTTTATATTCGGCAATATCATTTTCTATATCCAAACAACGCCTTGTAAGAGAAATCGTTTCTTCGTCCATTTGCTGACGTAACACAATAACTGAATTTGTCTGTTTTATTTTTGTTACAATTGGATTTCCAGCTACAATATCCTCATCGGCATTTTCAGAGATTTTAGCTGAAAAACATGCATAAGGTATTTCTTCTGCCAATGACCATGCAACTTCAAAGTCATTGATGGCGTCCTCATATCCAGCCTCTCCATCATCGTACTCATAATTTTCAAGATGACTGCCATTCCATGCGCTCCATGACAGGTTAGCAGAAGGAGAAAGGACTCTTGTTCTACCATCGTCTGCACTTAAAATATACAGTTTTCTGTGGTCAACAATAGATGTTGACACTTTAATTATCAAGTCTCCGTTTTTAAGCATATTTGAAAGTCTTTTATCCTTTGTTATGTCATTTTTTAATGCTGCTGCATCAGCAAGTAGCCGTGGAAGCATTTCATCTTTATCAAAAATAAACTTTGCTCCTAAAATGATTTCAGCTGTATCAAAATATTTCATTATATTGTTTATGAAACTTAAATCATATGAAAACGTAATCGCCTGAATTTTATTAAAGCCAGAAAACATCTCTTCATAAGGAGCATATTGCACATCAATCAATTGCTTTTTTTTAAATTTCATTATATTCTTCTTGTCTTCTTCATGCTTTCCGCCATCAATGACATCAAAGAATGTCAATTGATTATCATCTATCTTTTCTTTCTTCATATTTTCTCCTCCATTATCAAGCGTCTATAATTAGAACACTAATTTATAGACATATTGTATCACATATAAAACCTTATTTCAACATGTATTTGGAAACCATTTTTTTTCTTCCTACAAAATTCCGCATATTAATATTATCTCAAAATAAATTGTAATTTACTAAATTTTTGGTATACTATTTACATATTACTAAGATATATTGGAGGTGAATAATAATGATAAAATACAGCTTAATGCACAAAAATGATAAATGCGGAACAATACTGTTTGACGAAAATATAGGCAGAATCACCGAATATCATGATGATAGAAACGGCCTGTCACCATATCTCGGCAACTGTGACATAAAGAAAATTCAAAAATGGTGGGAGATGAGAGCTGTTCCTGCGTCAAGAGCAACGATGCAGCAGGTGATAAATAACGCAAATTGCTTAAATACAGAGGTTTATCTGGCAAAAAATCTTGGATTAAGCATGACTGATACATACTGGATTAAACCAAGCGGCATTGATTTGTCATTTGATAACGTTAAATTTGCGAATTTAGCTGCATATAGCCATGGAAAAATCCCATATCATAACGCAACGTCGTATGACCCAAATGCGTCTCTTGGCGGCCAGATGGAAAAATATTGGGATTTAATGCATAAAACTCCAATATTGGTCAAAGAAAGCTATAAATATTACGGACAGCAGTCAATTAATGAAGTTTTCGCCTCAATAGTTCATAGCAGACAGCCTTCAAATGTTGAGTTTGTTAGATACACCGCTGAAATGACCGAAGATAGAGGTGTACAATGTAAGTGCCCGGCTTTTACTTCAGAAAATATAGAATTGTTGTCGGCTTATGAAATGGTGGAAAGCAGAAAAATCCAAAACAGTCAGGCATTATATGACGAGTACATTAATATCTGTGTTGAAAACGGTATTGATTACAATCAAATTCAAGAATTTATGGACTATCAGACAATGACCGATTTCTTGATAACGAATACAGACGAACATTTGTTAAATTTTGGCGTCTTGCGAGACCCAAATACTATGAAATTAATTGGCCCGGCTCCAATATTCGACTCCGGAAACAGTATGTTCTATTCTGATGGAAGAAAAACACCATATACCCGAGCCGGAATTTTAGACATTCCGATTACGAGTTTTTACAAAAGAGAAGAAAAATTACTTGGAAAAGTGAAAAATAAAACTGCCGTAGATTTAAACAGCATACCCTCCGCAGGCGAGGTTAAAGAACTGTATGCAAATGCAGGAATTCCAGAAGAAAAGGCTGATGTAATCAGTAAAAATTACGACACTAAAGCCAAAATGTTATCAGAATTCCAAATAGGAAAGACGATTTCATTATATAAAGAAAAACAAGCCGAAAAAAATATCAAATACAACACAATCGTAAAAGAGCCAGAAGTTAAAATGGAATCTCCAAAGTTTATTATGCTTTGCGGAATTCCGGGTTCAGGAAAATCTCAATTAGCCAAATCTCTTTATGCTGATTTACAAAATAAAAAAATGGATGATGTGAACTTGTATCCGGCCTCAAAAGCGATAAAGAATATTGGCCTTATTTTTGACCCTTCTAAAATCACGAATGACATTGTAATAAATGCAGATTACAAGGATAGTACAGTATTGATTTCTCCGAATAAAATTCGCCAAGAACTCAAAGACAATTATCCAGATAGTTATAGTGAAAGCCTTGTTTTTGCAATAGTTGATGCAAGAATCAAAACAGCTTTAAAAAGTGGCGCTTCTGTCGTATATGAAGCAACCAATCTTGACAAGCCAATAAGAGAAAAATATTTGGGGATTGCGAATGAATATGGCGTAAAAGATACTTCGCTTCATGTAACCTGGATAAATCCGAATGATTCAATCAGCAGTATCTCTCCAAACCTATTGTCAGCTATGAATAATAGACTGGTAGATAGTAATCCATCAAAAGATGAAGGATGGAGCGATTTTGTTCAGCACGGTATGCCTGCCGAAAAAATACAAAGTAATGATTATTTTGATATGTCTATAGACGATGATGAAATTGAATATGAAGACCATTAAGTTAGCGGTAGAAGAGCATGACATTTAGCCATGTTCTTTTTTTTGTTCTTTTTTTTCTTCCTGTCAAAATTCAGCATATTAAAAGCGACAAAAACAACAACAAAGACAGGAGGCAAAAAATGAATAACGAAGTTTTAGTAAACATCTACTCAGACAACCTCACAGACGCTGAGGCAGAGTCTCTTTTCAGCACCACAAAAGAAAGCAAAAGAGGAGACCGAAGAAAAATCGACTACAAAAAGGCGAGACGAAAAGCGCGAATTGACCTCGCGCGGTCATGTGATGGCCTGCCGTTGTATGACAATCTGCACCAGTACAGCAAAAACAAAATTCACTGTTCATGTAGACTCTGCAGGGGAAAGGATTACTTCGGGCGTCATATCACTACCGAGCAGGAAGTGAAAAGCCGCGATGAGATGCTGGCTGAGCTGAAAGAATTGGACGAGAATTTGCTGGCAGAAATGAGAGGAGAGGCTGCGTGATGGGTGTGACCATTGAGAGTAAAAATCATTCTATTGACCTTGGAGGCTGGGGATTCATATGTCTCCGCACTAAAGTCGCAGAACTGGCAGCACCAGATATCTGTGAGCACTACAAAAAATCCATGGACGGAATGCGACTGTATGACGAAGACAAAAGAAAAGCGTTTTATGAGTCATATAACGCAAAAATCGCTGAGCTGGATAAAAAGTACGAAGGCAAAATGTCTGACATCCTTGATTTTTTGTATGAAAGCGATTGTGATGCTGAGATGGATACAGACCACTGCCGGTCAATTTATGAAGTCATCAAAAATTATGACGATGATATCTTATATGGTTATTCCGGCAGAAAAGACTGTGCAAAATTCGCTGATTTCAAAAAAATCGTCAAAGATGGTATTGATTCCGGCGATGGATTCAGCTGGTGCTAAAAATTGCAAAAAGAAAACAAAAAAATGATTTTAACGCCTGATGGCGGGAAAGGACAAAATTATGAAAATTTTAGCAATTGATAAATACGAAGAGCCTGTTGTTAAGGAAATTGAAAACAATCTGAAGGATATGCAGAGATATGTGATGGGACATATTGAGACCATCACATTATCAGAAACCGCAATGTTGGTTTGTAATGATGTCGGAAAACTGGCTGACCTGACGCCGAATCGAATTCTGAAAATTGGTAACAGTCATGATGTAATCCGCGGTGATTTCTTTATCTGTGGATGGTCAGGAGATGAGTTCTGTGATATTTCTGATGATGATGTTGAGAAATACACGAAAATGTTTTCAAAACCTGATGTTTTGTTCATGCCTGTGTTGGCGGGAATCAGCAGGGTTTGGAAGACTGTTAAGCCGGAAGATGAGAAAGAACATTTCTGCTTTTATGATTTACTGCAGACTGAGGCTGATTATGTGTTTTGCCCGTTTAAATCAGCGATAAAGAAGAGCCCTTCTCCACAGCTTTCTGATTACGGAAAAGTTTACCGCGGAATTTTTGAATTCAACGATACGTTTGAGGCAAAGAGAGTGTGCGAAAGGCTTTATATGGAGCATAATGGTGTAATTTTGGACAGAAAAGGCCGTCCAATGAGCATTTCTGATATCATTGTGATGCATCTTCCGAATGGAGACAGGTATTTTTATGTTGACATGTTCGGATTTGCGGAAGTTAAGTTTGACAAAAACGGAAAAATGATGGCGGCTGAAAAGGAAGCCGTAAAATATAAAAAATAAAAGCTAAAACTTACACATTCACGAACCGGAGAGAATTTTCTCTCCGGATTTTTTTCGCAAAAAAATTCCTCTCTGATAAAAATTCAGCATATTAAGTATAACAAAACAAAAACCGGGAGGTAAAAATTATGACGCGAGGAAATTTTTTATTAATCACAGATACAGCAAATTGGATGTCAATACAGTTTAACGGCGATATGTACCCGTCATGTAACGGAAAATTCGTTTATCACATGCTGGAATCAGTTGAAACTTATGATGATTTAGCTGCTGCTATCCTTAAATTTGATGAGGAGCGCTTCGGATATGCAGATATGCATTACGCAGACCTGGCACCGGAGAGCATCTCAGATGATATTGATTTCAGTAAAGATTATTTCGCAATCTATAACTCAGATTATCTTTACATAAAAAACGCATCTAATAAAGACTGTACAATTATCGCTAAAAACGGCGTGAAACAGACTATCAAGCCGGAAGAAATTCAGGTATGGAATTTTGGATGCCTTGCCCAGCCTGACGCTAAAGACCTTGAACTTAACGACGACGAGAAAAGATTCGTTTATGGAGAACAGCAGACAGAAGCGAAAGTGGACTCGCTAAATGACAGACTTCAGACGATTTTTGAGGAGTGTGATTCACTCTTGGAAAACCTTCCAAAAGGGCTGACCAACGATGAGAAAGAAATCCTTTCGCCAGTCGTAGTACTGTGGTCAGCTCTAAAAAAATATTTGGAAAAATAGGCACAAAAATACCTAAAAATAATAAAAAAATTAAAAAAAATCTGCATATTGGAAATATACAAAAAAAACAAAAACAGGAGGTCAGAATTATGACACTTAAAGAATTTGCTGAAAGACTGAACGGGACAGAATACAATGGATATCCAATTTTCTCAAAAGAGGATATTGGAATCGCGAAAGAAAACGGATTTGTGATTGTAACGGGGGCTTCCGATGACCTGATGGAATTTGAGGGCGCTATTGAGGACGAAGCAGGATGCTTTGATGGCGGCCGAGTATACATTTCAAAAAATGGAGTAGAAGAAGATAAGACCAAAAACGTTATTAATGCCTTATGGTGTGACGCAGAAGATGAGAATAGTGTTGTGATTCCATGGGCTTATGAGACAAAAATTCCACATGAGACATTTTATGTAATTGATGCCGGTGAAGTATATTGCAGGGGGATTGTTTTTAAGCTGGAAGATATTGTTTAATTTTGGTGATTTGAAAACTTGAAAGTCAGAGGCCGCATTTTTTGCGGCCTCTTTTTTCTGCCGGCAAAATCCGGCATATTGCATATGAAGCAAAAAAAAGAGATTTTAAAAAGAAAGGAAAAAATAATATGCAGTGTAATGTAATTAGAAATGGTGATGTTCTAACGGCTGAAACATTTCCAGACTTAAAAAAATACCTGGAAAACAATGTTGTGACATTAGATTCCCTGATTGAACAACCGAAAGAATGGAGAATCAATAAGCTGATTATTAAAGATGCAAAATGCAATATGCCAATCAAAGAGATAAAGCATTTTCTGAAAAAATATTTGATGCTTAATGAATTGAAAGAGATTGAAATTGCTTCGGAAGACGAAAGATTCTGCACTATTGACGGGATGCTGTATTCTAAAGACAAACGCCGGCTTTATCTCTGCCCGTGTGGAAGAGAAGGTTTGCTGGTAATTCCAGATGGAACGGATACGATTACGGAAGGAGCTTTTAAATGCTGTAATCTTTCAAAAGTAGTCGTCCCGGATTCTGTTAAACAAATCAGCGGATATGCTTTTGAGCGAAACTACAAGCTTGAGGAAACGGAAGGCTGTAAAAACGTAGAGAACATCGGAGGATATGCTTTCTCAAACTGCCCGCGGCTGAAAAAGTTTCCATTTGGAAAATCTATCAAGGGCATCGGAGACTTCGCTTTCTGCGGTACAATAATTGCTGATATATATTTGCCTGAAGGATTGTCTTATGTCGGAATGCGGGCATTTGACACGCTGTGTGCTGCTGGTGACGGATTTGAAAAGTTAAGGATGTATGATATCCATATCCCGTCAACACTGAAACATATTCATGTATTCGCATTTGCAAATGCGGCAAACGTATATACTTCTTTTGTTAACACAGCGTTAATCAGGGCATGTATGGGAGGTGGAAATCTTCTGAACCTTAATTACTACGAATGCAACACCTGGACGCTAAAGGTTAATGGAAAACCGGATGTAATAATGCCAAAATCAATAGATTTCACTTCGAACGCCACAGAAATGACAAGTAAAATCAATGTTGCTCTAAGTCTGAAATCACAGCGTGCAAAAAACAATGAGGATAAAGACGAGACTATAACTCCTCCGGAGCTATACGAATACAGTTCTGGCTTTATCGGTCTTTCAACAGCGCTCGAACAGTGCAGAAAGTACCCAAACGGAAATCTCAGACGTTACATAACAAAAAATATTAACGCAATATTTCTGAATCTGATTAAACTGACAGACAGCGATGGAGAAAAAATCATAATAAATCTTATCAATGATGGAGTGTTCACGGATACAGCGCTGAAAAAACTCCTGAAGGAAATAGAGCAATCTGCTGACGCTGAACGTCTTACAACACTTAAAGCGTATGCGCTGGAAGCAATCAACAGAAAGAGAAATGCGTTCACAATCTAAACATATTTTGGAGCAGCTTAACGCTGCTCTTTTTTTTATGCCGGCAAAATCCGGCATATTGTTCTTGTAAACATGAAAAGTATCTACAAAGAAAGGAATTAAAAATAATGGACAACGAAAAAAGGACACTCACGGTCAATACGTTTGACGATTTAATTAATATGAACGGGGAAGTATATGAGACACAAAGATTAACCGTTAAACATGCAAACTGCAAATTTTCAGCTGAATACGTCCGCGATATATTGGCAGCGCTATATAACCTTGAATGGCTGGAGATTCAGAACCCTGATGGCAAGCTTTGTTCAATTGATGGCATGCTGTATTCAAGAAACGGTAAACTGCTTTATTTCTGCCCCCGCCAGAGAAAGGGGACAGTAAGAATACCTGATGGGACAGAAACTATATGCCAAAATGCATTCAGTGTTACACAGATTTCGGAGCTTATCATCCCGGATTCTGTGAAACGCCTCCAGAAATTTGCCTGCGGTGACAACAATCTGCTGAAAAGAGTAGTTGGAGGAAAAGGGATTGCAAGTTTTGGCCAGTATGCGTTTTATGATTGCGTAAGACTGACAGACTTTGACTTCGGAAAAAACATTAAGCGTATTGGAAATGCGGCATTTACAAACACCGGATTAAAGACTGTTGATTTGCCTGAGGGCTTAAAATCAGTTGGAAATGGGGCATTTCATACGGTTCATCTCACGGAAGATAATTATTTAGTCGGAATAGAACCTGACGGCATGCATGAAATACACATCCCAAATTCTTTAAGAAAGATTGGACACTGTGCTTTTGCAAATGCATCGGTAGTGTATACTGACACCGTAACCCGTAAGCTGCTGATAGCATGCACGCAAGACGGAAATATGCAAAAATACCACGTGACAAGGTTCTGGAGGTTAAAAGTCAAAGACAAGCCGGAACTTATACTTCCAAAGACTATGAACTCCACAGAATCGGCTATACAGGAAATCAACGATTTCGTAAATACAGATGGCAGTAAAATGCCTCATCTGTATGAATATGGCCAAGGAAATACTGCTTTAGCTGCTGCATTAGAACACTGCAGGCTGTATCCAGACAAGCAGGTTAGGGCGTTTCTGACATGGTATGCAGCGAAGATTGCTGACGTATATTCTGATGAAGCAGAAGAGCTTGTAAAATACATACAGGCCGGGGTCTTCACCGATACAGCATTAAAGAAAATGATAACAAAACTGGAAGTAAACAAAAAAGGAAGAAACGACTTAACTGTACTTAAAGGATACCTGCTGAACGCAATTAAGCCTCAAGAATCAAATTTTTGTCTGTAAAAACCAAAGGCAGCCGTAGGCTGCTTTTTTTCTGCCGGCAAAATTCGGCATATTGTCTTTGTAAAGCAGAAAGAAAGGAGTAAAAAATATGCATACTGAAACATATATAGCTGACGACAATGCGACATTAATATCAAAGAGCTTCAGAGACTTGAAAAAATATCTTGACATGGTATCTTATGGGCAGATTTCAATACCGTATTTGACTCGCTTCAAAAAAGTGATTATCAATAACGCCAGAAGTGATTTTTGCGTTGATGAAGTCAAATCATTGTTGTCACGGGGGATACTGCAAGATGCTGAGGCAGTCGAAATCAAAAATCCTGACGATAGATTTTGCACTATTGACGGAATGCTGTATTCTGGCAATAAACAGAAGTTGTATCTTTGTCCAAGAGGAAAGACTGGAAATCTGGTAATTCATGATGGAGCAGAGCTTATCTGCGATTATGCATGCGCCTGGGTGCGATGTGACCAGGTTACAATTCCTGATTCAGTTAAATCTATCGGAGAAAATGCGTTTGCCTTTAATTTAAATTTAAAAAAGGTGGAGGGTGGAAGAAATATACAGAATATTAAGCCATTTGCATTTTATCGTTGCTATAGATTAAAACGTTTTGAGTTTGGAGAGAAGCTGAAAATTATTGGTTCTTCGGCTTTTGATTATGCTTCCTTGAATGAAATGAAAGAAATTAAATTTTCTAACGGGATTAAAACGATTGGAGGCGGAGCATTTAATACAATCGATATAATAGAAGATAAGGAAACTCGTCCTGTAGATTATGACCAGATGTATACTGTTTACCTGCCCGAAACCGTAACACGTATTGGAACAACAGCTTTTCCAAATGCGTCTGCGATTCATATGTCTAAACAAACGGCTAAATGTCTTATGGATGATTATGTTGACTGTTTAAAATTTGTCCAAATCGGCTTACGTGACACCAATCTTTGCCATAATTACAATTGTAATATATGGCGTTTAAAAATTGACGGGAAGCCGGAGGTCATCATGCCAAAAAGTTTTTCTTGCCCTAAAGAAGCGGCTACAGCATTGCGTGACTTCATAAATACAGAAAATGCGCCTGCTCCGACTATGTACACATATAATTCAGACTGTGCTGGACTGGCTGCTGCGATAGAACATTGCAAACTGTACTCTGATACAAAATCAAAAAAGTTCATCACCAGAAACATCAGTACAATCATGTATAATGTATTTCACACAGAACCAGATGGGGAACAGTTTATGATTGGTCTTATCAAAGATGGCGTGCTTACCGATACTGCATTAAGGAAAATGCTTTCCAAGATGGATAAAGATACTTATTTGAAAAACGCAGTAATATTAAAAGCGTATGTCATTAATGCGTTAAGCGACATAAAGTGCAACTTTGCACTCTAAGGAAGGAGATTTACATGCAGAAAAACAAAATAAACATCATTTTCCTTGATGTCGACGGTGTATTAAACAGCAGGGCATATCTAAACAACCACAAAGACCCTGAAGATGAGATAGACATGCGGGCAGTTGAACGCCTAGCAAAAATATACAGACAATGCAACTGCAAAATTGTATTGTCTTCTTCTTGGAGAGAGCTTTGCGGAGATGAAATGAAAGCCCCTCATTCAATGTACAAATATCTTGAATCATGTCTCGCAAAATACGGAATGACGATTATGGATGTAACGCCGATGATATTATCAAACCGGCCAGAAGAAATTGCTGCATGGCTGGCTGATAATAAAGATTTGGTTAAAAATTACGTCTCATTGGATGATGATTTTGATGAAGAACATTATGAAAACTTTGGCCTTGACGGCCATCTTGTCAGAACTGATTTCTTTGTAGATAATGAGTCTGATGGTGGACTTCAGGAACAACATGTTGAAAAAGCAAAAAAGATACTTAAAGAAGAAGCATAAGCTTCTTCTTTTTTCGTTGTCTGCCGAATCCGGCATATTGGAAATATAAAAAAATATACATAAAGAAAGGAGTCAAAAATTATGACGACAAACAAAATTCTTAACAAAGTAGACCATACGCTGCTTTCACAGACTGCAAAATGGGAGGACATCAAAACCGTATTGGATGATGCGGTTAAATACGAAACCGCGTCTGCCTGCATCCCGCCGGCATATGTGAAACAGGCAGTAAAATACCTTAAAGGACGAAACAGCAACTTGCCAGTATGTACTGTAATCGGATTCCCGAACGGGTATAATACGACGGCTGTTAAGGTGTTTGAAACATCTGATGCGGTGCAAAACGGGGCTGCTGAAATCGATATGGTAATCAATATCGGAATGCTGAAGGACAAAAAGTATACTGAGATTGAGAATGAAATCCGGGCAGTTCATGACGCCTGCAATGGAAGAGTATTGAAAGTGATTATCGAAACATGCCTTCTGACTGAGGAAGAAAAAATTAAGATGTGTGAGATTGTTACTGCTGCTGGTGCAGAATACATCAAGACATCAACCGGCTTTTCTACCGGCGGGGCAACGCCTGATGACATCGTGCTTATGAAAAAGCATGTCGGACCTGACGTTAAAATCAAGGCAGCAGGCGGCATCAAAGACTTTTCAGATGCTGAGCTGATGCTTAATCTTGGCGCTAACAGGCTCGGAACTAGCAGACTGGTGAAAGCTATGAAAGAAAAAGAAAGCTAAAGTTTGCGCTAACTGAAGAAACCGTAAGGTTTCTTCTTTTTCTTTCACCGCAAAATCCAGCATATTAAACGCGAAGCAAACGACAAAAAACAAAGAAAGGAAAAGCGAAAAATGAATAAAAAAGAATTGTTTAAGACAAGCAGCCAAAACGGTGTAACAATGTATATTGATAAAAGCCTTAATGCTGTCGTTGATATGGATGTGGAAGACTGGGTGACTGCAATTTGGTTTAATTCAAATGTAGAAATGCGTGATTGCGATAAGAAATTTCCAAATGTGAAAAAGCTTATTATCGGGCCAACTGTTGATAAAATCAACATCAATAATGAAACATTTCCAGGCGTGAAGCATATTGATTCCAAAAATATATATTATATTTCCGGAAAATATCTTATATACTCATCAGCATATCATATGATTCTGAAAAATATTTTTTCACCAGATGAAAATGATACAATTGACATGTCTCTTGTTAATAAAATTGCGTCATATGCTTTTTATGGATGCAGGTGCGCCAACCTAATAAATCTCAGGAGTAACCTCACTTGGCAGGATATTGAAGAATCTGCATTTGCAGGCTCTGCGTTTGAAGAACAACCGTTTGTAAATGGTGTAAAAATGGTAAATCATATTGTCATTGATATTGACAAGGATGCAGACAAAATTATTCTGCCAGATACTAAAATACAGAAAGTCATATTTTCACCGGATGTTGATTTGGGTTTAGTAAAAGAAATGGTTATACATAATCCAGATAGTATAGCCGGTCTTAGATACGATTCTAACCTTCCAGAGAAATTGACGCTTGAAGTTGATAGTTATATAATGCCGGAAAATATTCTGGCGCTTGCTCAGACCAAAACAAAAAATACTAAGTGTATACGAAAGCTCTCAATCAAAAGTCCCCATTATGTAGAAATTGATGGCGTAATTTATACAAGAGATATGCGTAAGCTTATCGTTGGTTCTGCCGGGTTGAAACATGTTGAGGTTCCAGAAGGAGTCGAGAAAATCATTGATTTTGCTTTCTATAATAGTGAAATTCAATCTATCAAACTTCCAGACTCTATCAAAAGAATCGGAGATGAGGCTTTTAGTAATTGTCATAACCTGAAAGAGATTAATCTCGGCAATGGTGTTAGGCAACTCGGAAATTATGTTTTCAGCTGGGATGAGAATCTATCAAAAATAGAATTACCCCCGAGTCTTCAAGAGATTGGAGGATATGATTTTTACAAATCAGGCATTAGGAGTGTCATCTTAAATGAAGGCCTGCGTAATATTACTCAAAACGCTTTCGCTGGAACACATATTGAAAAATTGTATATTCCAAGAAGCATTAAACATATTGGCAAAGGCGCCATTTCAGAAAATACAAAAGAAATTATAATGCCTGTTTTTTTAGAAGATATTGTTCAAGGTATACGCCGTCCAGGAAAAGTTAATCATTTTGACCATACATCTCATATCGTACGGCTGCAATGTGAAAATAAATATGCATATCTTCCAAGATATGTTGATATCTCAAAGTTTGCAGATTTAACGAAGGCTGTAACAGATTTTTTTACTGATTTTTGCGAAGGACGTCCTGAATTATGGAAATATGCAGAAGGCACAATCGATAAAGAAGACCTTGCCATATTAGAGTACTATGACTTTAACGCGAAAGAGACAAAAGAATATTTAAAGAGAAACGCAAAAAGGTTTGCCCTGAGGCTGATAAAGAATAAAGATGAAGAACGCCTGGTCAAACTACTGAGAATAGATATCGCCTCAAAACAGCTGCTAAAACTGATGCTTGATAAGACAGAAGAAATGCCGACAGTACAGGCGTATATCCTGGAAATGCTTAGGAATACAAAAACAAACAAATCTTTTTCTATTTAACGCAATACCGCTGTAAATGCAGCGGTATTTTTTTGTCTCAATCCTTCCGGTACATAAGACAGATTCGCCGTTGCAATTCCTTTCTTTGCTTCCGAGAAGGTCGCTGTAAAAGGTAGTGACCTTTTTCGTTCTGCCGGCAAATCCAGCATATTAAATACGAAACAAAATAAAAAACAAGAAAGGAATTTAAAAAAATGGCAAAAAAGACAACAGCAAAAAGAAATACGAAAAAGACAAAGGTTCTGGAAAACGGACTTGTTCTGAGAGAAGAAGATATGACAATCCTCTGGCTGTCTGCAGAGAAAAAAATGGAAAATCCAGAGTATCTTGAAATTCCGGAAGGAGTTCTGGCAATTGAAGAGGAGGCATTTCGTAGAAATCATAGCCTAAAACGTGTGATTCTGCCAAAATCATTAAAGCATATTGGGAGTAATGCGTTTTATGACTGCATCGAACTGAAAGAAATTTCAATTCCGGAAGGTGTGGAGGTTTTAGAGGATGGCGCTTTTGCATACTGCAGGAACCTTACAAGGATTGAGCTGCATGATGGATTAAAAATCATTTCTGATAATGTCATGCAAGGTACAGGTGTTGAAAAACTGGAACTTCCTGCGTCAGTGCGTGTGCTTGGAAATAATGCATTAACACCTGTAAGATACCTCAAGCTTAACGGAGAAATGCCCCACAATCTTATGCGAGCTATTGCACCGATGGATTGGAGTACATATTGGATGTACAGCGATGATTCCACCAAGGCAATGACTGTTGAACTTGAATTCCCGGATAAAAAATTATATCTTCCAAAATTCATCAACGAGTCAGAATCTGGTCTTTGCGAATGTGCTCTGAATTCCGGAAAACACAACATGGAAAATTCAACTTTTGCATACGGAAGCAGTGGCGGAGCATCATATGACACTGCGATAAAGACATATTTCTACTTGGCAGAGACAGGAAAAGAAATACCTGAAAGACTGATTCAATACACTAGAAGAGTTGCAAAACGAATTGTCGAATATCTGATAGAAAGAAAAAGAACAGAAGATGCTGTTAAGTTTATCAAATTAAACCTGCTGACTCCAAACGCGATGGAGTCTTTGCATAGCCTTGCGGTCAGCCTTAAGCGTGCTGATATTGCTGCTTATTTAATGGAAGCGATTAATACAAGAGGAAAGAAAACCTCAATGAGGCTTTAAGCTTTGCCACTAAGAGAAGACAGCAGCGCCTTCGGCGCTGCGTTTTTTTGCTGACCAGAATCCGGCATATTGGATGTATATTTCAGACAAAAAAAAGAAAGGAGAAAAGTAATGACACATTTAGAAAAATATTCCGAGGACATTGCAAAAATTGCATGCTCTGGAGAGCTGTTTGGTGTAATGCGAGGAGACGATAGACCAGTCAGCTGCCGTAATGCTATTTGCCAAAACTGCTTATTCTACAATGCACGTCCAGACCCTGACAATTGGTGTTCTCAAGATAAACGCAGCAAGTGGGCTTATTCCGAATGCTGATACAAAAAAGCAAACACAAAAAAACAAAACGAGACCGCATTTCTACGGTCTCTTTTTTGCGTAAATCCTCCCACTAATTTGTGGTAACTTCCGTTTTTCCTTTAAGTATCAACTCCTTTTCCCGTCTTTGTCTACCAGAGCCGCCGCACATTTCGGATGCATGGTTGGCCGATACTTGTTGGCTGATACCGAATACCCGGTGGAACATCTCTCTTAACAATTAGCAGGACCGGGCGGTGTCCAGTTGTCGGATTTGTATATATACTTATTGTACCATTCTTGCCTGCAAAAGGCAATGGAATTGTTTTTTGCAATGTAAAAATTTCAGCATATTAAAAACGTATCAAACAAACAAAACAGCAAGAAAGGAGACAAAAATATGTCTAAACTGACTACTCCCCTAGGCAAGCCCGCGGGGGTTCCGATGATAATACCGCGAGCAAGCTCGCTTGTATCAG
>ENA-OWPB01000432-OWPB01000432.1-human-gut-metagenome-genome-assembly--contig:-NODE-432-length-54957-cov-4.828094_pt1 | contig 54957 bp, 44 predicted proteins | sample MGYA00248260_ERZ651838 | MGnify/ENA primary metagenome ERZ651838 (study PRJEB26924, sample SAMEA4378304) | human gut metagenome | biome: human gut; feature: human-associated habitat; material: faeces... | reverse complement strand
GGATTCTTCGTTTTCTTAATTATATTAAAATTTTAGCCAAAACAATGACAAACAAAAAGTTATTTTTTCCAAAAGGCATCCAGTGCTCCGGGCAGACTCTCCAGCGTATGCACCTCATACTGACTCCACTCCCGCGGAAACAGCTGCCGATAATCATTCCGCAAAAAACGCTCATCCAGCAGCCCGATAATTCCCCGGTCAGATGCCGTCCGAATCACACGCCCTGCCGCCTGCAGCACTTTATTCATCCCCGGATACTGATACGCATAATCAAATCCCTGACCGTTTTCTTCCTGATAATACTCCTTTAAGATTTCCCGCTGGGTACAGATCTGCGGCAATCCCGTTCCGACGATCAGCACCCCGATCAGTAAATCTTCTTTCAAGTCAATTCCCTCAGAGAAAATACCACCAAGCACACAAAATGCCGCCAATGACCTGTCCCTTGCTTCGGCAAATTCCTGCATAAATGCTTCCCGCTCGGCTTCATTCATATTTCCGTTTTGTATCATACAGTCTGCTTCCCGCTCATTGACCGCCAGAAACTGCTCATACACATCCTCCATAAACCGATAAGACGGGAAAAAAATCAGATAATTACCCTTTTTTGCCCGCAGCACCTGCTGAATATACAGCGCAATCCGCCGAAATTCTCCAATCGTCCGCCGTGTATACAAGCTGCTGACATCCCGACCGATAAACAACAACCGTTGTTCTTCTCGAAATGCCGAATCCGCATATACCGCATAATTATCCTTTTTCGAACTGAGCAGGTTTTTATAATAATTCACCGGCAGCAAAGTTGCTGAGAAAAATACGGTGCTGTTGCCCCGCTCCAGACATTCCTGCAGATTCACCGATGGATTCACGCAGTATAAATGCAGACAAAACCGGTTTTCATCATCAAAATCTGTATACATTACATAGTTTTCATCCACCCGCTCAAACATATTCATAAAATGACGCAGATTCAGATAAAAATCTGTAATCGCCTTCCGCTCCGGCATTTCCCCTCTGGACTGCAAAAACACATCCAGCAGAGACATCAGCCGCATCAGGGAAAACGCAAAGGCTCCGATACTTTCGTACACTACATATTTTTCACATTCCCGCTTCCACTCCAGCATCTGCCGGTTGCATTTTTCCAGTGCCGCCTCCAGCTTCCGGTCTTTGCCGCGCACCAGTTTTTTCACCGCAAGGATCTCTTCCTTGATCAGAACAGCACTGTACATCTCCCGACCGCGCTCTACCAGATTGTGCGCCTCGTCTACCAGAAAAATATAATCGCCCTTTTCTCCCTCGGAAAAAAAACGCTTCAGATACACATTCGGATCAAACACATAATTGTAATCACAGATAATGACATCCGCGTACAGCGATGCATCCAGAGACATCTCAAACGGACACACCTGATATTTTTCCGCCTGCTCTAACATCCGCTCCCTTGTAAAATCATCTTCTGTGGTGATCAGATCATACACCGCATCGTTTACCCGGTCATAATGCCCTTTCGCCCGTGGACAATTGGATGGATTACAATCCATCTCCTCGCAGGGACACATTTTCTCCTTTGCTGTCAGTACGATCACTTTGCTCTGATATCCATGTGCCTTCAGAAGATCACAGGTATCCTTTGCAACCGTTCGCGTGATTGTTTTTGCCGTAAGATAAAATATCTTATCTCCAAGATTTTCTCCAACGGCACGGATCGCCGGAAACAGTGTGGAAATCGTCTTGCCCGTTCCGGTGGGCGCCTGAATAAACAGTATTTTTTTGCGGTTGATGGTTCTGTATACATCCCCCACCAGTTTGCGCTGTCCATCCCGGTAAGGAAACGGAAACTCCAGCGTCTGGATCGATGCCTGACGGATTTTTCTCCATGCAAACTGAAAATCCGTCCATTTCCGATACGCTTCGATCATATCCTGAAACCATCTCTCCAGCCAGAAAAAAGAAAAACTTTCCTGAAACCGCCGGATTTCTTCTGTATCCAGATCACAGTACGTCATCTGCACGGAAATCTGATCCAAACCATTCTGCAACGCATAAATATAGGCGTAGCACATCGCCTGCGCCTTGTGCACAAAAATCGGTTCCTCAAAACGTGTCACATCCGTATACATGCACTTGATCTCATCAATTGTCACACCTTCCTCACTTGTGATAATGCCGTCAGCCCGGCCATCCAGCGCCAGCACATACTGCTCCTGCGGCACTTCCAGTTTCAGAGGAATCTCTGCACGATATTCAATTCCCATCCGTCCCTGAATTTTGCGGTGCATCCGGCTGCCTTCCTGCATAGCCTCTTTTTGCACACCTTTTCCAATTCGATTGTCAATATCTCCAGAACGAAAAATAAATTCCACCAGATTTCGCACGGAAATCCGTATTCTCGTCAACTCCTGCTGCTCTCTCTCATCCGTATTCTCTGTTTGTTTCATAAATAACCGCTATCCGCCTTTTTTCACTCTAAGCTAAACCAAATTCGAGAACGCTGCCTGTCGGTTCAGCAAACTGCTACTAGTGTAACACATATTTCACTTTTTTTCACTGCAAAGAAAAAGGTCGCATTCCCTACCAAAAGGAATACGACCCTATTTATATCATCTCTATTTTTTCTCCAATTGTAGATTCCGGTTATGCAGCTGCATATTTTCTCAGAATCTGCTCAAAATTACCATCGTTTCCGCCATAAGATACGGTAAGAATTTTAGAAAGTCCAAGACTTAAAACCCCAAGAAATGATTTTGCATCTACGATGGCACGCTGATAGTGCAGGTTAATATCAAAATTACATTCGGATGCTGCATTGACAAATTCCTGTACTTCATTGGTTGCATTTAATTTAATTTTCTTTTCTGTCATGATTGATTCACCCTTTCTCTCAATCTGAGTTGAATTGAGTTCACCCCCATACAAAATGGAAAATTGGTAACGATTCCATTTTATTTTGTTCCGTTACACTTTATGCAAATTTCCCATGTCGGGTGCATTATTACATGATATTGATTTTTTGTCAAATCAGTAATTTTCAAATTTTGCCCCTAAATGGTACTTCCAATTGTAAAATTTTCTTTACGTTTCGTGGATTCTGTCAACGATTTTTCCTCAAGTTCTTTCCGTTTCCGTCAGATTGCTCTTAACTTTTAGGTTCTATCGCCGATAAGTTTTGATTTTCAAAATATTTTTCATAAACATTTTACTATTTCAGGCAAATTCCTGCGCATACTGCACAAGTCACATTACTACCAGCTAAGAAAAATGGATTTTTTCAAAAATATCTATTGACAAATTGCAATCTATTGTGTATAGTAAAGAAGTTCGTGTGGCGAGATAGCTCAGTTGGCTAGAGCATGCGGTTCATACCCGCAGTGTCGAGGGTTCGAATCCCCCTCTCGCTACTATAAAGATCTGTAAGATTTCTTATAGGTCTTTTTTATGTTCAACAGAAATCGGGCTATCTTTTCTCCGAAAGCGATTGTTAGCTGAGGAGACAAGATAGCCCGATTTCTTTCATAAACTTTCATAAAATTAACGTTTCACCACGTACCTTAAAACGGTCGAAAACAACAACAATTCAAAAACATCATAAAACCACACCAGATCGCACACATTCTTGACAATCCCGATACCGGTTTCTGATAACTGGAACCCATATTCTGATACCAGGTTCCGCCAAATTGCAGATTCTGCAAAAACTGCCGATACTCCATATTACTCGGCTCCATTGCCACAGCCTGCTGTGCATGTTCCTGAGCCACCACATTATTACCGGCACCCTGGTTGGCAACCGCGGAAAAGAAATACCATCGCGCGCTGCGCTGTCCTGCCGGAATATCATTCAAAGCATGCAGGGCCTCTTTGTAATATCCATTTCGAATATAGTTCATCGCCGCCTGCATATTGACCGGATCATTCTGCTGGGAGCGCTGCTCATTCTGTCCGGTGAAATCACCAAAGCCGCCGAAACCGCCATAGCCGCCGTATGCACCATATGCACCATATGGTCCGGACTGGGCGCTTCCATTCTGATAACCGCCTGCATATCCCTGCTGCTTTTCCTTCATGATCTGTGTATATGCCTGCTGAACTTCTTTAAATTTTTCTTCTGCAATCTCCGGGTGCGGACTGTTGACATTCGCATCCGGATGATACTGTCTGCTGAGTTTTCGGTATGCCTTTTTTATTTCTTCATCTGTAGCACCGGGTGATACACCCAGTACTTCATAAGGATTTCTCACTGAGATTTCCTCCTCTTTTTCTTCTTTGCCTGTACATATTCATATTTCGACCAGACACCGGAATATAATATATTACGGATAATGGATGCATGACGCAAAATCGGAAGCCGTTCAAAAGATTTCGAACATTCCGACATCATACTTGTCAGGATCAGCTTACTTAACGTATCAAAATCCTTTGGATCATTTTTCACCATAGCCTCAAACGGATTGTACTCTTTTTTCCGAAGATCCTTCTCCAGATCTTCATATGCATCCATCAGATAAATAAATTTTCCCATATAAAATCCAAGACAATGCAGTTCCTCTGCCCAGATATCGTCTTTCCAAGAAAAAATTTCGCCAAGCATCTCGCCGGTCAGACCCGCGATTGCATCCAGATTGGTCTCACGCTTACTCTCCAGCATATTCAGCTTCCGCATATATGCTTCCACAGCCTCCACCTGACGCGGATATTTTCTGGAAATTCTGGCGTAATCTTTTTTCAGCATTATGGACATCACATGTTTTGGATAATTCTTCTCATCCTGCCAGTCATCTAACAGATTGTGATAAGAAAGAACCACATTCATATCAGAAGCATACTGTGTCGCTTCGTTGATATATGCAATTTTCTTTTTACCGGGGTGAAGCGGACAAAAAAATTCTTCTTCCTTATTTTCCAGTTCATATAATCCGGAAAGCAGAAGAATCAGAAATGTCATATCATAATTCAACAACATCTGCGCTTTTACACCACTGCTTTTTTTCAGAACCTGACACAGTCCACAGTAATAAGACTGATAATCTTTTCTGTCTTCCTCCGACAGTTCTTTTCGGTTTACATAAATATATCCGAACATGGTCATACCCCTTGCATCATTTATTAGCTTCTTTTTATAAATTCTGTCTTACACTTCGGACAGGTAATACAGATTTTTCCTTTTCCCTTCGGTACACGTACTTTCTGTGCACAGTTCGGACATGCAAAAAAACGGTAAATCTTTTTCTGCTCCTGTCTGTATTTCATCTGTGCTCGTTTCTGTGCAAAACTTGCAGAACCGGCAGATCTGCCATATTTTCCCTTCTTCACCTTGCAGACAACCCGATATTTAAAATTCAGGTATTTCTGATTCTCTGCTGCACGCTTTGATACGTTTCTGGAAAACATACGATAATAGCACCAGAAAAGCAATGCCAGCGCCACAATCTCTACGATCGGTCTGCGGACAAATATGGAAACGACCAGAACAATCAATGCCACCGTTGATAAAAAACGATTGAGCTGGTCCATACCATAACGTCCATACATAAATTGTTGAAAACGATTTCTCACCTGTAACACCTCTGTCTCTTTTATTTTGGATTCATCTTTTGTTTTATGACATGTATCTCGTTGAAAAACATTCTAAAAACAGGAATCTTTGTTCCTCATTTTGGAACCGATAACCTTATGTTACAGTTTGCACAAAACACTGTCAACAAACCTATTGTCTTTTCACAAACATTTTAGAAAAAGTTTACGAACACCCGCTGTTTTATGTATACAGAATCCACATTTTTCCTGTAATCATCCGGAATCTAAATAGAAAAAAATACAATTCAAGCAAAACGATAAGCCGGGTTATGTCGTGAATGATCATCTATCCAGGATAACTGTTGCCAGTTACCTCAAGCGACCTACCTAAAGCTGGCGGGCCACGTCAACGCTTTGTTTCGGTCTTGCTTCGGATGGGGTTTACATGTGCCCCGGCTGTTACCAGCCGGGCGGTAGTCTCTTACACTGCCCTTCCACCCTTACGTTAACAATGAGCGATACACAGAATCCTGTTTTTCTCATCAAATTTTCTCTGTAAGCCAGCTTACTCAAAAATCTGCTGAAAACGTGTCTGCGCATGGCTCATTGCTAACGCGGTACATTTCTGTTGCACTGTCCTTGGAGTCGCCTCCACCGGATGTTATCCGGCATCCTGCCCTGTGAAGCCCGGACTTTCCTCACCTGCGGTCTTTCGACACTTGCAGCCGCGATCATTTGTCTTACTTGAATTGTATTTTATTTTTCTGTTATTCTATTTCCTATACATGGAAACAGCTTCCACCGATAAATTCTCTTAAAATAGAATTATGTCCGATATTCTCTCCCGGAACCGGAAGGAAATAATCAAGGAATTTCAGAAGGCGTTTTGCCTCCGGATATTCCGGACAGGTCGTATCGATAGAAAAGAGCAAAGGCTCCGCATATAATTTTAACACAGATAATTCATAAATCAAGGCTGAATTAAACATAATATCTGCTTCTTCCTGATATGGGAAGATATTTTTTTCTTCTCCGCGGCGTACGGAATGCCAACGTGCCAGCGTTTCCCTGGCTGTCGTGTTTCTTGTACGCGCATCACGCACCATACGACGGATCAGACGTCCGTCTGCCGTGGAAAGATTATTATGATCATCAATATTTAACTGTGTCAATGCACTGATATAAATTTTGTATTTATTTTCTTTCGGCAATTCATAGGAAAGTTTTTCGTTCAATCCATGAATTCCCTCGATAACAAGAACATCATCCGGTCCCATTTTCAACGGTTTTTGGCGATATTCCCTGTGACCGGTTTTAAAATTAAATACCGGTAATGTTACTTCTTTACCTGCCAGAAGATCTGTCATACATTGATTAAACAGGGGAATATCCAGTGCTTCCAGACACTCGAAATCAAATTCTCCGTTCTCATCCAACGGTGTCTCCTCCCGGTTACAGTAAAAATCATCCAGTGAGATTGGATGTGGTTTTAACCCATGCGCCGTCATCTGAATGGACAACCGATGAGAAAACGTTGTTTTTCCGGAAGAAGACGGACCTGCGATCAGTACAAATTTCTTTCTTCGATCTGATGCGATCGTCTCTGCAATGTCACCGATCTTCTGCTCCATGTAGGACTCCTGCACCAGAATCATATCCTGAATCCGTCCGGAAGCGATCACATCGTTGAGTTCTCCCACGGTACGGATTCCCATATCAATCCCCCACTGTGCAGAATCATTCAATGTGTTAAACAATTTGTCAGAAGCAGAAAACTCTGCCACAACCTTCGGATCTTTTCCCGGAAACATCAGCATAAATCCATTCTGATACAGCAGCAGGTCAAAATACTCCAGATAACCGGTACTCGGAACCATGTAGCCATAATAATAATCCGGAAATCCCTGCAATTCATACACATTGACTCTGGAACTGCGGCGATAACGCATCAGACGCACTTTATCCATACGTCCCATCTCGCGAAATCGTGCCGATGCATCCTGTGTATTCATGTTGTACTTTATGATTGGAAGATCCGCTTTCACAAAATCCTGCATTTTCTCTTTTAAAGAGGAAAGCATCTTCCGGTCAGGCACACAAATGGCATCCTTGTGACGAAATTCACAATAATACCCCTGACCAATGGAATGCTGCACCAGAAGCTCCAGATTTGGATATAGCTTCCACGCTGCTGTCTCCATCAGCAATGTTAAACTTCTGCGATACGTATCCTTGCCTGGTTTCTGATCTGCGGTAACAAATTCCAGACTGCCATCCCGCAAAACGGACTGGCTCAGTTCTTTGAGATCATTTTGAAACTTTACAAGCACGATTTTATTTTCAAACTGTTTCTGATACTCATCTGCGATCTGTTGAAACATCGTATCCAGCGGATACTGCTTTGTTTCTCCCCTAATCGTCAGACTGCACACTTTCTGTTCCATAATTTTTCAATGCCTCCAGAATCAACGTTTTTTTACAGTTCACCTGCTGCATTCTGTTTCGGATTCTTTCGTGATCCGGCTGTGCCGATAACTGTTCAATCACACTGTTTGTAGTTCGCAGTTCCCGCTCCAGCCATTCTTTCAGAACCGGATGCCGTTTCTGTAACAGAACCGGTCCGAAAGCATCTGCCACTTCCTGCGGCAATATTTTTGTCTGCTCCGCTGCTTTCTGCTGACTCACCTTCATCATCGGATAATATTTTCCATCCTCCAGAATCATATCTTCATTCAGGATCTGAAAATTCCGTACGCGTAAAAATTCACGCACCAGTGCGATTTCCGACTGGGGCTGCAGGATCAATTCTTCCTTTCCGGTCAATTTTTCGGCTCCTTCTGATAAAATTTTCATCACAAGTCCACCGCCCATGCCGGCGATCAGAATCGTATCCGCTTCCCCGAACTGTAAGGCAGCCATTCCATCGGACAGACGTGTCTTAATCTGTTCGGAAAGCCCGTGCTCTGCAATATGTGTCTGTGCCTGCTGCAGCGGTCCCTTTCCGATATCCATGGCAAGTGCAGACGGAATTTTCCCCGTCTGACACAGATAGATCGGTATGTAGCCATGATCCGTCCCGATATCTGCCAGTCGGTTTCCGTCTGTCACCATATTTGCCAGTGCCGTTAAACGCTTCGATAAATGAATTGCCATATTAATCCAGATAATCCTTTAATTTTCTGCTGCGGCTCGGATGGCGTAATTTCCGCAATGCTTTTGCTTCAATCTGACGAATACGCTCACGGGTAACATTAAATTCTTTACCAACTTCTTCCAGTGTGCGGGCACGACCGTCATCCAGACCAAAACGCAGACGTAATACTTTCTGCTCACGGTCTGTCAGTGTGCTTAAAACCTCCACTAACTGCTCTTTTAACAGGGTAAATGCTGCTGCATCTGCCGGAACCGGTACATTATCATCCTGGATAAAATCACCCAGATGACTGTCTTCCTCCTCACCGATCGGAGTCTCTAAGGAAACCGGCTCCTGAGAAATCTTTAAGATCTCACGGACACGCTCTACCGGCATATTCATTTCTTCTGCAATTTCTTCCGGAGTAGGTTCACGTCCAAGCTCCTGCAGTAACTGTCTGGACACGCGGATCAGCTTGTTGATTGTCTCAACCATATGCACCGGAATACGGATCGTACGTGCCTGATCTGCAATGGCACGGGTGATCGCCTGACGGATCCACCAGGTTGCATACGTACTGAATTTGTATCCTTTTCTGTAATCGAATTTCTCTACCGCTTTGATCAGACCAAGATTTCCTTCCTGGATCAGATCAAGGAACAGCATACCACGTCCTACATAACGTTTTGCAATACTTACAACCAGACGCAGGTTTGCCTCTGCCAAACGTTTTTTTGCCTCTTCATCACCAAGTTCCATACGTTTTGCAAGCTCTATTTCTTCTTCTGCTGTCAACAGTGGAACTTTACCGATCTCTTTTAAGTACATACGAACCGGATCTTCGATACTTACGCCATCCGGTACGGAGAGATCGATTTTCTCCATCTCCACATCATTTTCCACATCCTCGTCATCGATGAGGATATCGTCATCATCATCCGTAATACGAAGGACATCGACATGGTTTGCCTCCAGAAAATCCAGAATCTTATCAATCTGCTCCGGACTCAGGGCAAAATCTTTGAAATGGTCATTGATTTCCTGATACTCAAGCATATTTTTTTTCTTTTTTGCCAGTGCAAGCAGTTCCTGGAGTTTTGCCTGAAATTTTTCTGCACGCTCTGCTCTTTCTCTCATTTTCTGATCGTTTTTCTCTGCCATTTTGTTCATCCTTCCATGTTTTTAGTCTGTATAGTTTGTCCTCAATCAAGTGAAATATGCATTTTCTGAAGTATGGCAAGCTGCTTCTTATCTTCCACGATTTTCTGCAACCCTGCCAGATCAGTCGGATCCAGATTTCTGGAACGCACATCCATGCTGTGTTTCTTTATCCTGAGGATCGTTTCTTTTAATGCTTTCTCCCGCTCCTGCCGTGTCTCCATCGGATGCAGGCGGGCATGAAACAAGGCGGCGGCTTCCCGCTGCTGTTCTTCATCCGTAAAACGGCTGATGATCTGCGCCGGATTTATTTCTCCCTGTGCATGCTGTTCATACACAAGTTCTGCCACTTCCCGGAAAATATCTTCCGTAAAATCATCTGGTCCAATATAGTCTTCTGTGAGGACAAAAAGCCGCTCATCTTCGATCAGCCAGGTCAGGAATAATTTCTGGGACTGCCTCATACCATCTTCTTTTTTCTTCTTCTCATTGATTCCGCTCTTTAACGGAACTTTTTCCCTTTCTCTGGTGATCCCGCCCCGTGTTCCCTCCGAACGTACCACCGACCGCAACTGTTCAAAACCGATCTGGTATTTTGCAGCCACTGCCTCAATATAATTTTCCCGTTCCAGTTCTTCCTCAAAATTCAGGATTTTCTGGGCAACGGCATAGAAAAATTTCGTTTTGCTCTCCGGATCAGACAGGTCATAATCCCGCTCTAACATCCGTACTTCAAACATAAAGCTGTTTTCTGCCTCATCGATGCGTTTCTGGTATTCTTCCGCACCAAGTGCCTTGATAAATTCATCCGGATCTTTATATGGGCGCATATTGATGACTTTTGCCGTCAATCCTGCTTCTTTTAAAATCGGAATAGCACGCAGGGCAGCTTTCACCCCGGCATCGTCACTGTCAAAAGTCAGATATACTTCCTTCGTATAACGTTTCAGCAGATTTGCATGCCCGTTTGTAAAAGAAGTTCCAAGGGATGCCACCGCATTGTCAAATCCTGCCTGATGCAGCGCGATCACATCCATATATCCCTCACAGAGCAGAATATGCGACCTGCGGGATACCCGCGCAAAATTCAGTCCGTACAGATTCCGGCTCTTGTCAAAAATCATGGTTTCCGGAGAGTTTAAGTATTTTGGTTCTCCCTCTCCCATGACACGGCCGCCAAAACCGATCACACGGTTATTTGCATCCATGATCGGGAACATTGCACGGTTCCAGAACTTATCGTGTCCGCCTCTGCGCTCATCAATGGATACCAGACCACTGTCTTTTAACAAATCATCTTCATATCCCTGTTTTTTCAGATACTGATAGAGGTCGTCACTGAATTTATTCGAATAACCCAATCCGAAATGCTGCATTGTCTCTTTGCTGAGCTGACGCTCCTCAAAATATCGCAGCGCATGTACTCCCTGTGGGCTCCGCAGCAGCATGTAAAAATACTTTGCTGCCACTTTGTTGATCTCCAGAAGTTTGCTTCGCCGGTCAGCAGCTTCCCGCTGTGCGGCAGACATCTCCTGCTTTGGCAGTTCAATGCCCGCACGGTCTGCCAGACTCTGCATTGCCTCCTGAAATGTAAAATTTTCATATTGCATCATAAAGGTAAATACATTTCCACCTGCTCCGCATCCAAAACAGTAATACATCTGTTTTCCCGGCGACACCGAAAACGACGGTGTCTTTTCGTTATGAAACGGACAGAGTCCAAAATACGTACTTCCCTTTTTCTGAAGGCGCACATAACCGGAAATAACGTCTACCACATCATTTCTGGAACGCACTTCTTCAATCAATTCATCGGAATAGTAAGCCATAGTACCTTCCTTCATTCTGTCTTGCTTTTATAAAACCAACACATTTTTCCTGTTTGTCGATTTTTTGTTAAAACCACTCACTGACCATTTATTCTGTCAGTTAATATACCTGCCAGGATTTTGGCATAAAATACTCATTGTATTTTGCGACCGCATACTGGTCTGTCATGCCTGCAATATAATCGCAGACAACGCGGTCATTTTCTTCGCCTTCTTCTAACATTTGCAGATAATAGGCCGGCAGTACATCGATATGCTTCAGATAATAGACAAACAGACGCTCCAAAAGCTCCTTTGCCTTGGTTTCCTCTCCCTTCGCAATGGGATTGGTATACACACTCTGAAACATAAACTGACGCAGTCCCTGCATGGCATCCGCCACCTCTGGTGACATACAGATATTATTTCGATTCCTGCTGTGATCAATGATATCATGAATCAACGTATTTAACCGCTCTCTCGTATCAAATCCCAGAATTTCCCGGTATTCCTTCGGAATATCTTCCTCCCGCAGCACCTGTGCCCGGATTGCATCATCGATATCATGATTAATATATGCAATTTTGTCAGATAAACGCACAATTTTTCCTTCCAGCGTAGACGGCATCAGACTGGTCTGGTGATTCAGGATTCCGTCCCGGACTTCCCATGTCAGATTCAGTCCCTTTCCATCCTTTTCCAGCTTCTCCACGATGCGTACGCTCTGCTCATTGTGCTTAAATCCACCGGTACAAAGTTCATTCAGCATGCCTTCCCCTGCATGACCAAATGGCGTATGCCCCAGATCGTGTCCTAACGCAATGGCTTCCACCAGCGATTCGTTTAGCCGAAGCGCCTTTGCGATGGTCCGTGCATTCTGTGACACTTCCAGTGCATGTGTCAGACGCGTCCGGTAATGATCTCCCTGCGGAGATAAAAAGACCTGCGTCTTATGCTTTAATCTTCGGAACGATTTACAATGTAAGATCCGATCCCGGTCACGCTGAAAAACCGGACGAATATCACATTCCGGTTCTTCTCTGTCTCTGCCCCTCGTATTTTCACTCAGAGTTGCATAAGGACTCATATATGTACGTTCCAAATATTCCATTTCTTCGCGAATTGTCATAGAAATTTTATACTCCCTGTATCGTTTTTCACTTGACAAAAAAACGTCTTATTTAATAGTTTCCGTATTCTTTTCCTGTTTCCTTTTTTCTATTTTAATTTTTTCATATTTTTTCTACTTTAGAGCCTACATTCGCAAAATCGCTTTTACGAAGCTTTTCTTTTGCTCATGTTTGGTTTCTCACCAAATAGATTCATAATCAAAAGTGTTCATTCATGCAAGCATAATTTACGCTTCTAATTATGGATCTGCCCGGTTCTGAAAAAGTTACACGTCCTCGATCTGCCAGTCGATCGGCTCAATTCCGTTTTTCTCCAGAAATGCATTCGTCTGACTGAAATGCTTACATCCGAAAAATCCGCGGTACGCAGACAGTGGACTTGGATGTGGTGCTTCCAGAATCAGATGCTTTGGATTATTCAGCATGCTTTTTTTCATCTGCGCCGGACGCCCCCAGAGTAAAAATACGATCGGACGGTCCTGTGCATTGACTGCACGGATGACGGCATCCGTAAACTGCTCCCATCCGATACCACGATGGGAATTTGCCTGATGCGCCCGCACGGTAAGTACAGTGTTCAACATCAACACGCCCTGTTTCGCCCATTTTACCAAATATCCGTTATTCGGAATCTTGCATCCAAGATCATCATGCAATTCCTGATAAATATTTACCAGAGACGGCGGCACTTCCACATCCGGTTTTACAGAAAAACAGAGTCCGTGCGCCTGTCCGTCATTGTGATATGGATCTTGTCCAAGAATCACTACTTTGACATCCTTTAGCGGTGTCAGATGAAAAGCGTTAAAAATATCGTCCGGATTCGGGAAAATCTGTCTCGTCCGATATTCTTCCAACACTTTCTTATATAAATCTTTGTAATATGGTTTCTTAAACTCTTCTGCCAATGGCTGCTGCCAGTCATTTGTAATTGGTGGCATACTCTCTCCCCCTCGATTCCTGATAATTCTGCATACAGCATATGTTTGCAGAAACTCTTTTTCTATCTAATTCTATTTGACTTGATTCCATCATTTCCGTGAAAAATAACCTGCCATTCTTTAACGGCGCACAGACACACCTTTTTCTGCCAGATAATTTTTCAGATCCATGATCTCCAGTTCTTTATAATGGAACAGGGATGCTGCCAGTGCTGCATCTGCCTTTCCTTCCGTCAACGCTTCATAAAAATGCTCTTTTGTGCCTGCTCCGCCGGATGCAATCACCGGAATCGATACATTTTCCGCAATCAGACGGGTCAGCTCCAGATCATAACCGGCTTTTGTTCCGTCACAGTCCATGCTGGTCAAAAGAATCTCTCCGGCTCCCAGCTTGTCTACTTTCATTGCCCATTCCACAGCATCGATTCCAACGTCGATTCTTCCACCATTTTTATAAATATTCCAACCGCTTCCGTCTTCTCTTTTGCGGGCATCAATAGCAACAACCACGCACTGGCTGCCGAATTTGTCTGCCGCATCAGAAATCAGATTTGGGGTATTGATAGCAGATGAATTGATGGAAATTTTATCTGCACCTTCTCTTAATAACGCACGGAAATCATCAACGGTACGAATACCACCACCCACGGTAAACGGGATAAATACATTTTCTGCTACTTTTCGTACCATATCGACAACGGTATTTCTGGCATCCGAAGAAGCAGTAATATCCAGAAAAACCACCTCATCCGCGCCCGCTTTGTCATAAGCTGCTGCGATTTCCACCGGATCTCCGGCGTCTCTTAAATTTACGAAATTTACGCCTTTTACCACACGTCCATTGTTGACATCCAGACATGGAATAATTCTCTTTGTAAACATTATGCACGTCCTCCTTCGATTCCAGCAAAATTTTTCAGGATCTGTAATCCCACGGTACTGCTTTTCTCCGGATGGAACTGGCAGGCAAACAGGTTGCCTTTCTCCACGGATGCATGAATGCAGGTGCTGTACTCCGTGGTCGCCTTCACAATTTCAGGCTCCTCGGCATGCAGATAATAAGAATGAACGAAATATACATACGAGTGTTCTTCCATTCCGGCAAATAATCTGCCCTTGTTATGGAAGTCAAGGGAATTCCATCCAATATGTGGAATCTTTAATCCCTCTTTATCTGGAATACGTCTGATCTGACCTTTTAACAAACCAAGACCTTCCACTCTTGGGCTTTCCTCACTGCTCTCAAAAAGCAGCTGTAGCCCCAGACAGATTCCCAAAAACGGAGTCTGTTTCTCGTTTAATTCACGAATGACTTTGTCAAGCTCCAGACGTTTCAGATTTGCCATGGCATCACCAAAGGCGCCAACGCCAGGCAGGATCACTTTATCCGCATTCAGGATTGTCTGAAAATCACGGGTGATCACGCTCTCCTCTCCGATATGCGCCAGCGCTTTTTCCACGCTTTTTAAGTTGCCCGCATCATAATCAATAATTGCAATCATCTTTTTCACTCTCCCTCTACTTTGTGCTCAGCTCCATCCAGAATTCCACACCGTCTTCGTGATTAATCACACCACACTGCTGGTGGAAGGAATCCATAATTGCTTTTACAATGGACAGACCGATGCCGCTGCCGCCGTATTCTCTTGTCCGCGCCTTGTCTACTTTGTAGAATTTCACCCAGATTTTATCAATATCATCCTCCGGGATCGGCTGACCGGTGTTGAATACGCTGACACGCAATTTATCTTCGAAACGTGTGTAGAACACACGGATCACTTTTTCACCATCCGCATGGTTAATGGCATTGCTCATGTAGTTCGTAATAACTTCTTCTACTTTAAATTCATCGCCCCATACCCAGGCTTCTTCCGGATTGTCCAACTCCAGACGAATGCCTTTCTGTTCCATCAGGATTTTAGTCGAATTTGCCACACCGCGAACCAATTCTGTCATATCAAAACGCTCCATGACTACCTGATCATTTCCAAATTCCAACTGATTCAAAGTCAAGAGCTTCTTGACCATACGATTCATTTTGTCCGCCTCATCAATAATGACATCACAGTAAAACTCACGGCTTTCCGCATCATCATTGATACATTCCTGCAGACCTTCCGCATAGCCCTGAATCAGTGCCAGCGGCGTCTTTAATTCATGAGATACATTGGACAAAAACTCTTTTCGCATCTCATCAATCTGTATCTTCTTTTCAATATCATCCTGCAATTCTACGTTAGCAGTTTTTAACTCCGAAATCGTCCGTTCCAGATTTTCCGACAAACGGTTGATATGATTTCCCAGTTCTTCCACTTCGTAACTGTTGGAACGGTTGCTCTCATATTTCGCATTAAAGTCCAAATCTACCATTCGTTTGGAAATATCCGTCAGCTGCTGCAACGGTTTTGTAATATGTCTTGTAGTAAAAAATGCCACCAGCAGACTCGACACGATAGCTGCCGCTCCGACAAACAACAGGAAACGGTTGGAAATAGCCGCACTTTCCCGAATGCTTTCCACCGCAGTACGCATCAGAATCATATCACCATTTTCCAGTACACCTACCAGCACCAGATATTCGGAATCCAGACGGGTATCGTTCTTACGCAGTAACTGATACTGATCGTTGGAATACAGCACTTCCATATCATCCGTATGAAGCAGAACATTCCAGAGTTCTCCCCGCAAGGCATCCAGATCATTGACCGAAGAACGTAAAACTTTTCCATCCGGTTGCAAGATCAGTGTCATAATATTGCCGTTGGAGCACAGATTATCAAAAGTTACGGTAAACTCATCCGATTCCAGCTTATCCTGCTCACTGGCATTGGAAATCGTCTCATAATTTTCCATCAGCACATGTTTTTTATTGTGCATATAATAACGTGGCAGTAACGTGGTATTTAGTACCCAGCAAAGCAGAATTGCCCCTGCTACCAGAATACTGACAATAGACGTGATCTGCCGCGTCAGAGAATGTTTTTTCATAGTACTCCTTTATCTTCTATACCTCGAACTTATATCCCATTCCCCATTGACATATCAGCGTGTCTGATATGGGCGCGTATGCGCATAGCATGACCATCAGGTCTCAGACCATATGGGGAATAAAAATCACTTCTATACCTCGAACTTATATCCCATTCCCCATATGGTCTTAATGTATTCACCTTTGTCGCCCAGCTTACTGCGCAGCTTTTTGACATGAGTATCAATGGTTCTTGCATCACCGAAATAGTCGTAATTCCATACATTATTCAGAATTTTCTCTCTGGACAATGCAATTCCAACATTTTCCATAAAGTAGGTGAGCAGTTCAAACTCTTTGAAACTCATTTCAATATTTTTACCGTCAATCGTTACGGTATGCGCATTTTTATCCAGACAAATACCTCCAATTTCAAGGCTTCCCTCAACACTGAGCTGATTCGTACGACGCAGAATTGCTTCTACACGCGCCACAAGAATCTTCGGTGAAAATGGTTTTGAAATATATTCGTCCACGCCAAGGTCAAAGCCCATCAGCTCATCGCTCTCATCACTTTTCGCCGTCAGCATAATGATCGGCACTTTGGATGACTGCCGGATCTCACGGCAGACTTCCCAACCATTCATTTTCGGCATCATGACATCCAAAATGATCAGTGCAATGTCTTTATCCTCATAAAACAGATCCAGCGCTGCCTCACCGTCTCCTGCCTCCACCACATCAAAATCGTGTTTTACCAGGAAATCACGCACCAGCTTGCGCATTCTGCTTTCATCATCAACCACAAGAATTTTTAATTTATCCATCATAAGTCCCTCCGGTCTTCTATATTCTCAAAAATGGTAACAAACGCCCTGTTCCAAGGGCAAATTATCCTTTTTTAATTCTGAGTATATCCGATAAATGTGTCTATTTTATGGAAATTACCAAAAAAGCCAAAACTGCATCGAAAACACAATTTATACGGAATTATAGTATCAAAATAGTATCAATTTGTCTACTTTCCAAATATCATATAAAAATAAAAATGACTTAAAACCATTGATTTTACTGAGAAATCAGTACCAAATTAGTACCATAAAACAACAAAAAAAGAGCCAGAACCCTTGAAAAACAAGCGTTCCCGGCTCTTTTTATGGAGATGAGGGGAATCGAACCCCTGTCCGAAATTCCAGCCACCGTACTTCTACGAGCGTAGTCACTGTATTGACATTCCCTCTGCCGAACACCCAGTAACCGGTTTTCGGTTTCAGTAGCTTCATATTACGCCCTTATACGCAAAGCTTTGTATAAGTCGTTTCCTGCATGGTCGATGCCTGGGTCCGAAAGTGCAGGTGCTCCCGGTCAGACAAGCTGCAACTTAGGCAGCCAGTGCTAATTTATTATTATCAGCGTTTATATTTAGATTTGAAATTTAACGCATTTCATACGGCTCGCTTCTCCGGCTTTTAAAACCCCGTCGAAACCAGTACATCCCCGAATCACTTCGGCGGATCATGCCAGTTATCAGAAATTTATTCTTCTGATCTTTGTTATTATATGGGATTTTTTTCGGTTCGTCAAGAGAAAAGCCTCTGTCTAAACCAACAGTTTATTTTACTTTTTCTTTCTGAACTACAGTCAAAAAATATTATTCATTACATCAATATTTAATACAGGTTCTTTACTTTAAACTCACGTTCCACTTCACGCCGCTGATCTTTCTTCGCGATATCCTGACGTTTATCGTACAGTTTTTTACCACGGGCAAGTCCGATCTCGACTTTGATCAGATCTCCTTTGATATATACTTTCAATGGAACCAGTGTATAACCTTTCTCTGCAATTTTTCCTGCCAGCTTATTGATCTCATATTTATGAAGCAGCAGTTTTTTCGGACGCAGCGGATCCCGGTTGAAAATGTTTCCTTTTTCATATGGACTGATGTGCAATCCGTATGCGATCACTTCTCCGTTCTCGATTCGGATAAAGGATTCTTTGACACTGCATTTTCCCATGCGCACAGATTTTACTTCCGTTCCGTGCAGAGCTACTCCTGCCTCGTATGTCTCATCAATAAAATAATCATGATATGCTTTTTTATTATTTGCGACCAATTTGTATCTGTCTTTTCCCATAATTTTTCTACCTTTGCTAAAATTCTTCTTCCTTCTTTGGATCAACCAGTTCAAAATCAATTCTGCGCACCAGTTTGTCTGTACCGATCACACGAATTTTTACTGTCTGTCCCAGCTTATAGCTTTTTCCGGTGTTTTCACCCACCATCTCGTAGGTACTTTCAATATAATTGTAGTAATCTCCACGCAGCGTTGTGACATGCACCATGCCTTCTACCGTATTCGGCAGTTCCACATACAGACCATAGTTCGTAATACCGGAGATAACGCCCTCGTATTCATTTCCGATACGGCTCTCCATGTATTCCACTTTCTTCATTTTGATGGTCTCACGCTCTGCCTCATCTGCCCGGCGCTCCAACTGGCTTGCCTGCTGTGCCACGCCCGGAAGGATTTTCCAATAATGCTCCATCCGCTTTTCATTCATCCGTCCACGCAGACTGTCTTTAATAATTCGATGGATCTGCAAATCCGGATAACGGCGGATCGGCGAAGTAAAATGACAGTAATACTGCGCTGCCAGTCCGAAATGTCCCACACATTCCACACTGTATTTTGCCTGCTTCATGGAACGCAGTGTCAGGCGGGAAATCAGTCCCTCCACCGGCGTATCTTCGATTTTTGCCAAAAGTTTCTGCAACTCTTTCGGATGCACTTCATCAGAACCCATATGGATATGATATCCGAAATTATTGATAAACGTGCTCAGCTTTTTAATTTTTTCTGTATCCGGCACTTCATGCGTACGGTACACAAACGGAATCTCCTGCCAGAAATAATCCTGCGCAACGGTTTCATTTGCAGCCAACATAAAATCCTCAATGATCTTTGTCGCCGGATTGCGGTCATACGGTTTAATGTCTACCGGATGTCCCTGATCATCCAGAATTACTTTCGTCTCTGGAAAATCAAAATCAATGGAACCACGTTTCCGACGTTTTGCACGCAGCAGATCTGCCACCTCCTTCATATCCAAAAACATCCGTACAAAATCTTTGTACTCTTCTGTTTTCTCCGGATCTTTCAGCGTAATAATTTTATTTACATCGGTATAACTCATGCGGCGGTCAACGTTGATGACAGATTCTGCGATCCGATGATCCACGATGTTTCCTTTTGCATCAATTTTCATAATACAGCTCAAAGTCAGTCGATCCTCGCCCTGATTTAGAGAACAGATTCCATTAGATAACGTATGCGGCAACATTGGAATCACACGATCCACCAGATAAACACTGGTGCCGCGTTTCAGCGCTTCCACGTCCAGCGCACTGTTTTCCTGCACATAATTTGTCACATCAGCGATATGCACGCCAAGTTGCCAGAAATCGCCATCTCTGGTCAAGGTCACCGCATCGTCCAGATCCTTAGCATCCTCTCCGTCAATGGTAACGGTCTGCCAGTCTCTAAGATCCATACGTCCTGCCATATCCGCAGAAGTCACATCTTTTGCCACGCGCTCTGCCTGATTTAATACTTTCTCCGGGAATTCCACCGGAAGTCCATACGCCCGCACCAGAGACATGATATCCGTACCCGGATCATTCTCATGACCGATGATCTCGATGACTTTTCCTTCTGGTTTTTTGCCTTTTCCACCGTAAGAAGTCAGTTCAACTACCACTTTATGACCAGTAACAGCACCTTTAGAACGCTCTACTGGCACAAAAATATCCATATTGATCCTTGGATTATCCGGTCGTACAAAACCAAAGGTCTTGTTTTTATCAAATGTACCAACCACGGTTTTTAAACCATGATCCACGATTTTTACTACTTTTCCTTCTCTGCGTTTTCCACTGGATGGAACCAGCGCAATCTGTACCACATCATCCTGAATGGCTCCATTTGTATTGCTTTCCGAAATAAAAATATCTTCGTCCTCACCCTCAATGGTAACAAATCCAAAACCACGGGCATGCGCAGTAAATACACCAGTCAGGTTCGGGCTGGTACCTTTTGTATATTTTCCCTTTGTGGACACCTCAACTTTACCCTCTGCCACCAGTGCATCCAATACTTCCTGTAGTTCATGGTGCTGCGCTTTGGGCACATTCATAAGGATTGCGATCTCCTTTGCCTTCATCGGCACATACAGATCATCGCAGATCAGTTCATATACACTTTGTTTTCTCTCTTCTAATAATTCTTTCTTCATCTATTCTATCCCCATATCACATTCACAGCAAAAGGAACATCCTTTGTAAAAACGCATTGTTTCCTATATTTATTATATTAGTATAATTTTCAATCTCTGTAAAACAACTCTCCGTATAATAATAAAAGACTGTCGTAAAACGACAGCCTCTTAGGTATTCTTACTGAAAACGTCCAATTGTCAGTACTGCAGAAATAATAAGGAACAGTGCCAGAAGAACTCTTGTGATCTTTACAAGCATTCCTTCCATAGAACGTCCTTTGTTCTTGCTCCAATAAGTATCAGATGAACCGGTTAAAGCTCCCAGTCCGTTATTCTTACCTTCCTGCATCAATACGATAACTGTCATGATAATACTTAATATAATAAATACGATCTGTATAATTGTTCTTGCGATTTCCACGATATCCACCTCCTGCGGTATAAATTAAATGGTCATAACACACCTATAACCACAACTAAGAGATATGATACCATGTATCACTGAAAAAATCAACATCTTTTTCGTTAGTCTACTCTATCTTGTCCATGTCATATTCGCTTACCTAAGTTCTACATCTCTGTTTCCCATATTCACACACCCATTTCAAATGTAGCTCCAGACATTTCTCATATCTGTGCCTATAATTTTAGTCCCCGGAACCATTTGTTTGGAATCACAAAGACGCACACAATGCCAAGTACGATCGCTGCCACCGCCTTAAACGTCTCCAAACCGCTCGTCATTGCTGCCGCGGCATCCCCGATCATAATGTCATAAATCGTATTGTAAATGCCGATTCCCGGCACGATTGGAAAAATTCCGGAGATCATAAACACATTTGACGGTACTTTTCTCCACACCGCAAACAACCGCGCACAGAACACAATAACCACCGTTGCCGCAAAACAGGCAAGAGTATTGGAAAACTTGAGATTTACAATCAAATACACCAGCCATCCAAGCGTTCCTGTGAGTCCACAGACAAAATACTGTTTTTTCGGCACATGAAACAGCACGGAAAAGGCAATCGTCGCCAAAAATGCAGCCGCAAGCTGCCCAATTGCATTGATTAGCATATGTTTGTTTCCTCCTCCCACTACAGTTTCAGTCCCAATCCCACGCCAATGGCAATGGAACAGAATACAAGAATTGCATCCAAAAGCCGGACGCATCCTGACAGATAATCACCGTCCACAATATCACGTATTCCGTTGGTAAATGCCACACCGGGGATCATCGGAATGATTGCCCCTGCGATCGCCAGTTCCAAATGTTCCGACACACCGATCCACTGCAGGATCACACAGAGAATCGTGACAAGCAGTCCGCCGATAATTTCTAGCAAGACCTTTGAAATATTGACATGCTTCGCCTCTAAGAAAGAGAAAAACATCTGCAAGATCACACCGCACACAAAAGCAGCCAGACAATCCCACATGCTTCCGCCAAACAGGAAACCAAAAGCAGCCGCACCAACACCGGAGGAAAGCACCAGTTCCCACACCGGCTCGTTTTTCGCCGCCCGAATCTGTTCCAGCGTCTTCAACGCCGTATCCACCGATAGATTTTCCTGTTCGATTCTGCGGGAAAGTTCATTGATATCACACAGTTTCTTCATATTAACAGAAATCGACGGTACATATTTCAGTCTAGTGGAAGTATGCTCCTCCTGCTGATGCACATTGACAAACAGACCATTCGTAATGACATACATTTCCACTTCTTCTATCTGAAAATGATCCGCCACACGCTGAATCGTCTCCTCGACTCGGGAAATCTCCGCCCCATAACAGAGCAGCGCTTCTCCCATGCCGATGATCAGTTTCTGCACTTTTTTTAGTTGCTGCATGTTTTCCTCATTTCTGATTGCTTCCATACTTTATAAAAACCTTTCCCCGTTTCATTTCATAAAATTCATATTTCTGATTTTCCAATATGTAACAATGCGCCATCTTTACAGGGATCGCATACCATTCTAATTACACGATTCAAATAGTTTTATCTTTCCAACACTTACACATTCTCTATAGTGAAAAATCAAATTCATCTGCGCCAAGATGCTCACTCTGATATTGCATCAGATACCCCGTCAGTTTTCCCCGATGACACTCCGTCGTCCAACTGATCATATCCTCGATATTATCTGTGGTGATCATCCCCGCTCTTCCAAGCGCTTCCAGATCTTTTAAGCTTTCTCGCTTACAGATATCATAAACCAAATCCTTCAGGTGTTCCGAAATCAATGCCTGATACGCTTCTTTTTGCGTAGAATTAAGCTGCATCGGATATTCCAGACGAAACGCCGCCATCCGGCAACGGATCAAAATCTGAGACCATTCCTGTAAAAGCGCATCATAAGCCGCATAGTCGTATTTGAGATTTCCATCTGAATCCAGGCAAAACAGACCGCTGATTTCCACCTTACGGTACACCGGATTTTCCGGAACATACAGTTTCACCTGATCTGCCTCGATTTCCATACACTCCAAACGGTTACATTCCTGAAATGCATCCTTTGGTATTTTTTTCACAGTTTCCGGAATCGTCACTTCCCGCAGATTGGCACGGCGCAACGCCATCGGACCAACTTCTGTCACCTCTTCTGGAATCTTCCATGTCTCATTTTTTCCAAAATATTTGACCAATGTATCGCCATGTTCTCCCCGGCGGTAAAACGCATACGCATCATTGTAAAAATATGGGTTTTCCGGCTGCACGGTAATATACTGAATCCCGTTCATGCTCGGACTCCAGCCGTAAGTATCCGTCAGGGCATGCTCACCCAAGGTCTCCAGTGATGCCGGCAATTCCATTCCTTCCAGATTGATACAGCAGCGAAACGCATCTGCACCGATCTGTTTCAATCCTTCCGGCAGTGAAATCCGCCGCAAAGCCTGACAGCTCTCAAAGGCTTCTTCCTCAATCTGCTGCACGCCTTCCGGCAGCACCACCTGCTGAATGTACATCTGTCCTTCAAATGCATGCCGCTTTACGCAAACCGTTCCAGGCGTAGCTTCATAACATTCCCGCTCATCCTCTGCCCGCACAGCTACCAGCGCATAGCCTTCCGGATGCTTTTCATATAAGCCATATCCATCAGAAAAATAGTTCGGATTGTCCGGTGCCACTTCCAATGCAATTTTTCCCCATTCCCATGGGCGTACCAGCTCTGACACCGATGCCGGCAGATACATTTCTGTCACTGCCGTGACAAGCAGCACGTTTTCGCCAATCTTTTGTACACCGTTCTGTAAAATCAGTTTTTTCAGACTCATGCACATTTTAAAGGCACCATCCCCAATCTCCGTCACCGTTTCCGGTACTTCGATGGTCTCGATCAGCGCTCCATGTGAACTGAATGCCTCCGGTGCGATTTTTTTCACCGGAAGCCCCTCGATTTCAGGTGGAATCACGACATGGAGATCTTCGCCCTCGTACTCCTCGATCACAATTCCATCTGTTTCTTTTCTATATCTGTAATTGTTCCAATGCATCTGAAATTTCCTGCTGTCTTTCATACAATTGATATTTTTTGTTATATTTGAAATATTCTTTGCTGCCCTTGCGACTGATAAATTTCATGCTGTTTGCATTGACTGTCAGGTCTGTTACCAGAATCAGCATCTCGTTACCGGTTCCGAAGATTTTTTCCACAAAAGCAAAGAGATTTTCCAGTTCTTTGCTGATTTCATTACTCTGTGCCTTCATGTCTGTCACCTGATCGTCAAATGCTTCCTTAATAAACAGGAATGCTGCCTGTGCGTTGTCGATTTCCTGCATGCGAAGCTCTTTTGCATCTTTTTGCAGTGTACGGATCACAAGCTGGTAACCGCGGCGTGCTGCGCCGGACAGCGCATTGGCCTTGTCCTCCTGCTCCATCTCAAGCTGTACCTGATCTGCCCGCGCCTCTAATAAGCCCGGAATCTGAGAACTTGCTCCTGTAAATGCCGCAAGTTCTGTTTTTAACTCTTTTAATACCGGAAGCAGGCTACGCAATGCATCCTCAAACTCCACATTCTTACGAATTTTATCCTGTAATGCCTCCAGCAACAGACCAAGCAGGGAAATACGTTCATCAAATGCTGCGTTTTTCGCACGCTTACGCACATCTGCGTCCGCATTTCCGGAAAGGATCTGTGCCACACGGTAATCTTTTTTATACTTCTGGTACAAGTCATAATAAGAAGCAAACTCGCGGGCAATCCGTTTGTTGTGCAGATACTGACCAACAAGCACTTCGTCCACGGTAAATCCGTTTTCTTCATATAAATAAATGGTCTCTGACAGATCCTCCCATCCACGGGCGGTCACATAGGATTTGCCGTCCACAGTATTTTCAATGACATAAAAATCATTTTTCTTAATATCCAGATAGGTCAGGATTGATCCATGCAAGCCCTTATTGACCGCATATTTCCGCCATGTATCATAATCTGCTTCCACTTCCAGCACTTTCAGACGGTCCATGGTTACGATATCAAACTCACGGACGGAACGGTTAAACTGCGGCGGGTTTCCTGCGGTTGCAACCACCCAGCCCTGCGGAATCTGGTGTTTTCCAAAAGTTTTGTACTGCAAAAACTGCAGCATGGACGGAGCCAGTGTCTCAGACACACAGTTGATCTCATCCAGAAACAGAATTCCCTCTGTTTTTCCCGTCACTTCCATTGCTTCGTATACAGATGCCACGATCTCACTCATGGTGTATTCAGATACGTCAAACTCTGTTCCGCCATAGTTTTTGTGACTGATAAACGGCAGGCCAAGCGCACTCTGTCTTGTGTGATGCGTCATGGAATAGGACACCAGTGCGATATCCATCTCCTGTGCGATCTGCTCCATAACGGCAGTTTTTCCGATACCCGGCGCGCCAAGCAGAAATACCGGTCTCTGACGTTCAATCGGAATGCGGTAATCTCCGTACTCATCTTTCATCAGATAAATGCGAACGGCCTTTTCAATCTGTTCCTTTGCTTCCTGTATATTCATGTATGTTTATCCTCCATTTGTAACTCATTTAAATCTCATCTGCATCCAACACCAACCGAATCGCCCAGATCGGCACCTCCGGGATGCTGTAGCCTTCCTGTACGAACACAAACGCCGTCTGATAATCCGGCATCCGCTCCGGGAAGGTTCCCTGTCCGTCCGTAAAATAGATCAGACCTTTCAGATCCTGAAATTCATGTCTTCGGATCAGCCCGTCCACATATTCAAACACCGGTCGGAAATCCGTGCCGCCAAAGCCGCACAGCTCCACATCTTCCATATATTTTTCAAATTCTTCGTCCGTGGTCACTTTCACATCACGCTGGATTTTCTCATCGCATTGAATGATATGAATATTGACCCGTTCAAAATAGCTCTCGCTGCTCTTTAAAATATTGTAAGTTTTCCGTAAAAACCGTTCCACCGTCTTGCCCTGACAGGAACCAGACGTATCAATGGCAATGACAAATTCCCGGATTCGCTTATTTTCCCGGTATTCCAACGGCTCCACCAGTGGCATATTTTTGTACATCTGCAATCCATAAGTATAGTAAATGTAGTCAAATTCATCATCATTGACATGCATTTCCTCGCCCAGAACCGCAAACTTCCGCAAAAACTCGCCGTAATCGTATTTTTCCCGCAACGCGGCATTCAGGTTCAGCAGCAGGCTTCCGGCGCCGTATCCCTGTTCGTGGGAAAACATTTCCAGATCTGTCTTGGCGTGCTGGCTCACATCCTGCCAGTCCCCCTGACGCTGTCCCACCAATGCTTCGTCAATATCTTCCTGCTCGCCTTCCTCGCCAGTATCCGCCTCATGGCAGCCCACCATGGCAGTTCTCGTATCTGTCGTAATACTGTCGTTTCTGCGCTCTCCGGCTTCATTTTCCTTCAACGGAATCCATTTCAGATGATCATCCCACATAAACTGCGGTTCTTCCCTGAAAAATTCTGCGCTCTCCTCCGGATTTTCATACAGCCAGCGGTAAATTTTCTCTGCGGTCAGAATCGGTACTTTCTGCGCCAAATGCGATAACGTCCGTTTCAGGGACGCATCCCGCTCCAGCTCCACACATTTCAGATTCAGATCCAGAATCGACTGCTCCACCGCCAGATCTGTCGCCAGATCCCAGCACTCCCGATCCAATTTTTCATACTGAAACGGATGACTGAAAATGCAGTGTAATATCATATGTAAAAATGCCCGGGTACAGGCATTTTTTTCTCTTTTAAATGCATGCAGCACATATTCCGGATTGTAATACATGGTCGCGCCATCCACGCCAAAAGCAGCGACACTGTCTGCGGCCACCAGTGGCATCCGAAATAAGGCTCTGTCAAGAAACCGCATGGAGATCATCAGCTCATCTCTGGCGTATTCCATGATCTTTGCTGCAAGTTCCTCTTCTGTCTTTTGTTTTTCCTGTTCCATTCACGTTCCTCATTCAGTGATTTTTTGTTACTGTCGGAAATTAGTGTATCACATCTTGTTTTCCGGGACAAGTAAACTGGCAGTAAGTTTTGCCTAAGTTTTATTTTAGTTCATCTGATAATTCTGTTTATATAAATTCTCTATAAAAAAGTAGTGAATGACAATAAATTTTTCTATCTCTCGCAGACTTCTTCCTCAATCCGCAAAAGTTCATTATATTTTGCCGTCCGTTCCCCTCTACATGGTGCACCAGTTTTGATCTGCCCGCAATTTAACGCTACAGCAATATCCGCGATCATCGGATCTTCCGTCTCGCCAGAGCGATGCGATACGATCGACTGATACCCATTTCGTTTTGCCAACACGATTGCCTCAAAACTCTCGGATAACGTACCGATCTGATTTACCTTGATCAGAATCGCATTGCCCGCTTTTTGTGCAATGCCTTGTTTTAACCGCTTCGGATTTGTCACAAATAAGTCATCTCCGACTAACTGTACCCGATCGCCGATCCGTTTGGTCATCTCACTCCATCCTTCCCAGTCATTCTCCTGTAAACCATCCTCAATAGATACGATCGGATATTTACTGATCAGTTTTTCATAATAAGAGATCATCTCTTCCGTTGTCCGATGCACAGACAGCGAAATCGTATCTGCCAGCATGCCTGCCATCTCCGCTTTTGGCAGTTTCTGTTCATCCGAATGCAGGATTTCCTGCGCAGAATTACTCTCGCACTGATTTCCTTTTGCCATCAACTCTGCCAGTTTCAACCGTGTTTCTCCCGGGAAATCATAAAGTCCGGAATCTTTATTGTACAATTCACTTGCTGCCACATCTAACGCAAAGGCAATCTGTCTGCCCGGCTCATAACCTGCTTCCTTCACCGCCCGCATCAGATAATCCAACGCTTCCTCTGCATTTTTCAAATCCGGTGCAAAACCACCTTCATCCCCCACAGACGTCGTGTAACCATCTTTTTCCAAAATTGATTTTAACGTATGATAAATTTCCACGCACCAGCGCAGTCCATCCCGGAAAATAAAATTGCCCTCATCGTCCCGTGCGCCCACCGGCATGATCATAAACTCCTGAAAATCAACGGTATTGTCCGCGTGGCGCCCACCATTTAAAATATTCATCATCGGGACCGGCATACGAATCCCATACACACCGCCAAGATACCGAAACAGCGGCAGATTCAGCGCTTTGGCACAGGCTTTTGCACACGCCATAGAAACAGACAACGTCGCATTTGCCCCAAGATTGCATTTATTATCCGTTCCATCCGTACAGTTTAAAATCTGATCGATCAAAACCTGATTCGTTGCATCTTTTCCAAGCAGCACCGCTTTGATCCGGTCGTTGACATTAACCACCGCCTGATGCACACCTTTTCCATGATACCGTCTCGAATCCGTATCCCGCAATTCCTTCGCCTCATGTTCCCCAGTGCTGGCGCCGGATGGGACACTTGCCCGCCCGGTAAAAATGTGATTTCCGTCCTTTACTTTTACTTCCGTCTCCACCGTTGGATTTCCCCGGGAATCCAGTATTTCTCTTGCATATACATCCACAATTTCCAGATAAACAGCCATAATTTTTCGTTTCCTTTCCAAAATTCAAGTCGAACGCACGTGAGACTTGGTGCGTGATTCTGGTCAGCGAAAGCTGACATATTCTTCTCAGAATCACTGCACATCTACACTTCGTTCCGGTCGGCGCAAAACCATTGTCTCCCAGACAATGTGCGCCCCCGCGGAGCGTTTATCTCAGTCGGAGATTGTACTCCCACTGAGAAAGACTTGTTATTACTCACCACTTGCAGAAGTGGGAGTCTTCTCGACTGAGATAAATCAGTTTTCTCCCTTACATTATCTGCTGTTTTTGGAATCCTTATACACACGATCAGAAATGGTCTTATTTACGCTCCAAATGTACAAAAACACTGCAATAACTTCTGAATATCAAAAGTTTCTACACTCAAATTCAAAAATTTTTATTTTCAACACTTTTTGCGCTGAAATGCATAAACTTTTCCAACAAAAAAGCATCAGGAAAATAATGTTTTGAATTACTTTTCCCGATGCTTCTCCGATGCAATTTTTCTAAATTTGGTAAAATTCGTTTTCTTCTGCGGTATATGTTCCATCATCCATGCGCGCCCGCACAAACGGCACTTCCGCTCTGTGATAAAAAACATTGTGGTGAATCCACGCATCCGGATTACCGGAAGGACTGATGGTTCCGCCTAGGTCATCCATGCTGACATTATAACGGAACTCATTATGAATAGCTTCTTCCAGACAGAACATCACACATCCGCCTTCGTTTAACCGGCTATAGTTATACTGATATAATGTTCCGTCACCGGAGTCCGCATCCCACGCCATACTATCCTGATTCAGCCGCATATCCCGCATCTCATTGTAGGTTAGTAACACATCTTTGCTCTTCCATGGCCAGATACCTGCTGCAACTTTTCCACCACGATTTTCCGGTTCGCTATAATAACGGTCATTCATTTCCAGAGCACAACTGTCCCCGGAATTGTATTCCACCAACGGTTTCATGGCATACATCACCGTAATGCCATCGCCGCCGATTTCTTCCACATAATTATCCGCAATGTAAATATTGTGATGACCATATTTTTCAAATAATTCATCCGGCAGCTCTGCCATCATAAACTCTTTACACTTATAACTGTATCCAATGGCAATGCCCCAACGGCTTGTCCGTTTCAGATGGCAGCCACGTACACTGACATTTTCATAACGTGCCACACCCGTTTTTTCTTCCTCATCCGGCTTCAGACAGGTAAAATAAATACCACCGTTATTCATATGTTTATCGTAAACATTGCCTTCCACATCATGAATATACAGATTATTCAAATGAATTTCGTGCAACGTTCCACGGTTCTTGGCAATTCCTGCCACACCGGTGCGATTCATCTTGTGCGGAGCCGAATATGTTTCTCCAAATACACCACCACAGTTGGTTATCTCCAGATTTTCGACAGTCACATATTCACAATCATACAGCAGAACTGCAGAAGACACATATCCTTTGTATACATGCGTCGGTGCATCCAGTTGCGTTCCATAATCCTGATACCAGATACCCTGACCATTCGTCTGGATTAACGGTCTTTCGCCAGTTCCATACGCCCCAATATAAATTGGGTGCTCCTTTGTGCCCTGTACATCCAAATGCAAAAACTGACCTTCAAACACAGAACCACGCTCTAAAAGCACCTGATCACCCGGCTGCAAATCCAAACAATTTACCGCATACAAACTCTTTAACGGATGACTCTCTGTTCCGTCATTATTATCATCCCCATGAATTGCACTGACATAATAACAACGTCCACAAATCTCCATTCCTGTATTTTCTTTCAGGTGATTTTTATCTTCTCTCTGACGTTGTTCTGCCTGCATTTGATTCCAGATTACCTCAAACTCTGCCATCCACTGAGCTGCATTATCTGACTTTTCATCTGACACATCCTGTGTCGATATTTCATTTACGGTCGTTTCACTCAAATGCGCATTAGCCGCTACACTTTCTGTGAATTCTTGGTACTCCTGCATTTTTAGCCACTTTTCAATGATCAGATCCACTTCTTCATATGGAAACAGATCTCCATGATATCTGGTAAACAAATCCTGATTATTCTCATAAAATGCCCGTTTCTCATCCTCTGTATAAACCTGGCATTTATGATTTCCAACACGATCACCTTTATACACCACAAAAGCCAGCTGAATACTCTTCCACTCATAATCCAGATACATTTCCGGTGTCAGATAGCGCGCACCGAAAGCCACTGTTCCGTTTTTCCATGCTTCTTCATTCTTCCATTCGGTCTCTGCACGCCGCTGATCCACAATCTGCTCAACTTCATCAATAAAACTATCTGTTCTTCCCGTTCCAAATGCTTCCGCCTGCTCGTTCATAAACGTGTTTTTCTGTTTCCATCTCTGGTAAAAACCATTCGGCGAACAATCCTCATATATCTTCAGCAATTTTGCAACCCGATAAGCCGCATAAACTTTCTGTCCATTTTCACATATTTTTCCCATTTTATTTCGCTTCTCCTGATCCTATAGCTCGCGCTACCCATTTATAATCCTATTCTGCTATGCAACTTATCAAAAGAGACATGCATCCCTCCTAATTTCAAGTCGAACGCACGTGAGACTTGGTGCGTGATTTTGGTCAGCGCAAGCTGACGAGGTAAGATTCCCCGATTTCATCAATAACCTAAATTAGTAAAATTAAGAAACCATATTTAGGAACCCATATTATTTTTTCAAGATAATAGTAGAGAACGGCTTCATTTCTCCGGTAACTTCACCAAAGAGCACCTCTGCCCCGTCAAGTTCCGGTGTAAACGCTGTCGGAACCTTATTAAAGTTCTGGATGAACACATATTCCACATTCTCACCCTGACGTGTGGACACTTCAATTCCTTCCGGAATATGCTGTTTCAACGGTTTCTCAACCCCAGCTTTTGCCACGATCTCAGCATACACATCATCATAGAATTTCTGCTCAGAATCTGCGCATACATAATACGCTTTTCCTTTACCGAACTCATTCACTGTCATAGCCGGTGTACCTGCATAGAAATCCTCGCCATATACAAATAACGGCTCGGCAGTCTTAACATCTACCAGCTGGCACAGGTGCTCGCACTTGTAAGCCACATCGCCAACAACCGCTTTTACGGTATTGCTCTCACCGTCATACAGACCATCAATCTCTGTACTGCGCAGTCCCATAACATCCATCAGACCGCCCGGTGTACCACCAAGTACGCACAGATCATTCTCATCAACAACGCCACTCCAGTAAGTCAGAATAAATGTACCACCATTTTCTACAAATTTACGCACTTTATCTTCAAATCCTGCACGAAACATATACAACATTGGAGCAACCACGATCTTATAACCGTCAAGATCCTGAGTCATATCCGGCAGATCTACGTTCAGTCCCTGTTTACGGAACGCATAATAGGATTTTTCTACCGCTTCTTTATAGAACACACCTTTATTACGCGGTCCCTGTGCTTCTTCTACCGCCCAACGGTTCTCCCAGTCATAAATAACTGCCACATCTGCCTTTACATTGGAATGTTTCAGCTCATCGATCTGCTCCAAATCAGCACCAACCTCTTTGCACTCCTGATAAGTACGCTCGTCTTCTTTTCCGTAGTGGTCGATCAGGGCACCATGGAATTTTTCAAATCCACCGCGACCTTTTCTGATCTGGAAATACATGACGCTGTCAGATCCATGCGCTACCGCCTGCAAAGAAGCCGTCTCTAACATTCCCGGACGTTTTAATTTGCTGACAGACTGCCAGTTTGTCGGTCCCGGACAGGACTCCATCAGGATAAACGGCTCTTTCTTTAAGGTACGCATAATATCGTGCTGCATACCATTATCCATAGCAATCAGACGCTCCGGTCCTTTGTGCCACTGCGGATAATTATCCCAGGATACCACATCCAGCACTTTTGCCATCTCATGATAATTAATCGTCGGGAAGTTATACATCAGGTTTGTGGTTGCCGGTTTTGTTCCGCCTGCATCACGCAGAGCCTGAATCTCAGCCTTACAGAAATCAACGCTCTGATGACTGACAAAACGTTTCCAATCCAGCACCAGTCCGTGAATGGACGTCTCTCCTAACGGTGTCGGGCTCTCAATCTGGTCAAAATTCTGATAATCATGACTCCAGAATGCAGTATTCCATTTGCGGTTTACTTCTTTGATATCATTGTTATACCGTTTTTTTAACCAGCTACGGAATGCGCTCTGGCATAACGGGCAATGGCACTCTCCACCATACTCATTGGAAATATGCCACATCAGCACACCCGGATGATGGTCAAAACGCTCTGCCAGTTTCATATTGATCTGGCGTACTTTTTGACGGTAGATCGGAGATGTATAGCAATGATTGTGACGCTGTCCAAAAATATTTCTCTGACGCATTTCATTTACACGTAACACTTCCGGATAACGGTCTGCAAGCCAGTGCGGACGTGCGCCGGACGGAGTTGCCAGGAATACACTGATTCCGTTTTCATACAGACGATTGATGATTTCTTCCATCCAGTCAAAATCATACACACCCTCCTGCGGCTCCAATTTTGCCCATGCAAAAATGCCAAGAGAAACCGTATTTACATGTGCCTTCTTCATCAGACGGATGTCTTCTTCCAGAATGTTCGGATACTCTAACCACTGATCCGGATTGTAATCTCCACCATAAACTAAACGATCAAATTTAACGCCCATGTCTGTAATTCCTTTCTGTTTATTCATTTTATTAAAACCCAAAAACACATTTCCGATAATTGTCGGTTTTAAAAACCCCACGGCGAAACCACCGTGGGGCTGCATAAAATTGCATTATTATATTTTGATTATTTAACGGCACCTGTGATACCTTCTGCAAACTGTTTCTGAAGTACGAAGAAGATTACCAGTGTCGGGATGGAGCAGAATAATACACCCATCATGATCATACCATAATCAATCTTGTAACCACCAGTCATGTTTGCGATCAACATAACCATGTTCAGAGATTTGCCATCTGTCATACAAACCTTCGGCCACAGATATGCATTCCATGCATTCATGAACGTAATAACGGCTGCTGCTGCATATGTAGATTTCATAACCGGCATATACATCTGGAAGAAAATCTTAATCTCGCTTAAGCCATCAATACGTGCTGCCTCAACGATATCTACCGGGAATGCTCGTGAGTTTTGTCTAAACATCATGATCATAAACGGTGTCGAGATCATCGGCAGGAAGAAAGCAAGTACTGTATTCAGTAAGCCTGCTTTACTGAACATACGGAACAGAGGGATCATAGTTGCGACCTGCGGAATCATCATTGCAAGAAGCAGAACAGAGAATAGTTTGTCTTTCCATTTATCATGATATACCTCAAATCCGTAACCTGCAAGAGAGCAGATAAACAGACAGATAACAGTAACTGAAATTGCATAAATGAAAGAATTCTTCATTGCCAGTCCCAGTGGTTGCTGAGAGATCAGGTTTCTGAAGTTTTCAGCTGCATAAGTACCAAATGTCAGTTTTCCTTTTGATACATCAACATAGTTATTTGTTGCTGCCATGATCATCCAGTAAAATGGAAATACGGAGATCAGGGATACAATTGCAAGGAAAATATAGGTAGGGATCAGTCGACGCTGAATCATAGATTTATTTTTCTTCTTAGTCACGTGTATCACCTACTTTCATATTGATAAATGCAAGGATTGCCACAAGTACAAATACAAAGAATGACATTGCTGCGCCATATCCAAAGTTCGGTGAACGTAAGAATACGGTATTGTAAATATGATGTGACATTGTAATAGTTGCATTTGCAGGTCCGCCGTGTGTCAGGTTGACTGACTCGTCGAACAACTGTAATGTACCGTTAATTGACATGATAAATGTCATAATAATTGTCGGTTTTAACAGTGGTACGGTAATACTCCAGAAAGTCTTCCATCCGTTGGCACCATCGATTTTGGCTGCCTCATATACGGAGTACTCAATATTCTGCAAGCCGGCCAGATAGAATACCATATTGTAACCTGTCCATCTCCATACCAAAGCGATGATAATTACGATCTTAGCACTTATGGCATTTCCAAGGAAATTATATCCCTGATCCAAGATGCCTAAACCTACTAATACATTGTTTACAAATCCGTCCTGTGCGAACAGGAAACGGAAGATCAAAGCGTAAGAAACCAGAGATGTTGCACATGGTAAGAATACACATGTACGGAAGAAACCTCTCAGTTTCAGATCTCTGTTGTTCAGAAGCTGTGCAAGTAAAATAGCAAGCACAAGCATGATCGGTACCTGAATTGCCAGGTAGATGAACGTATTTCCTACAGAACGTAAAAATACTTTATCCTGGAACATACGCACATAGTTTGAAAATCCGGAAAGATGCATATTCGCTCCTTTACCAGTCTGTAAGGAAAGAATAAATGCCTTTACCATCGGGAAAAAGCTCATAATTGCAATCATAGCTGATGCAGGGATCAGGAATGCCCATCCTGCCGCTTTCTGTTTTGCAACCAAGGTCATGCCTTTTTTCTTAGGTTCCACCTCAAAACCCCCTTCGCAAATAATATTCGGGGAACTGCCAGGCAGTCCCCCGCATATTTAAAAAACTACATTGTAATCATTCAACAAACAGGAATTACTCACCCATTGTGAACTCTACTTCTGCCTGAGCATCAGCGATAGCCTGATCAACATCAGCACCGTTCATGATGTTCTGAATCTGTGTACCGATTGCATTACGTCCATCATAGTAGTATGGGCTTGTGTTATTTGTAGGTGTCTTTAATGAGAAATCTACAATTTTAGCGAAGATCGGCTGGTTGTTCCAGAATTCCTGTGGCTCCTGGTAAGCTGTTGAATCAGCTGCCGGTGCATATGTACCGATTGCTCCAGTTGTCGGAAGAATGTTCTCATAAAGTTTTACGCTGCCGGCAAATGTGCTCTTTAAGAAGTCAATTGCCAGATCTTTGTTCTTGCAGTTTGATGTAATATACCAGGAAGAACCACCGTTGTTAGAGTAGTTAGTTGCGTTTGGTGTCTCAATTAATTTAGGCATATTTGTGATAGCCCATTTACCAGATGTATCTTTCATACCCATGATTGTAGCTGAGATCCAGTTACCATTGATAACACCTGCAACCTGCCCAGTTGTGATAGAGGATACATAATCATCCCAGTTGTTTACTTCGTAGTAAACGTCTTCTTCTACCAGCTTCTGATAAATGCTGATGCACTCTTTTAATGCTGCGTTATCTGTCATAGCCGGTTTTCCGTCTTTATCAAAGAGAGAAGCACCTGCGGACTGAAGCATCTCCATGACCATATCCGGAGAGTCAGCCTGTCCTGATAACATATATTTACCGGTTTTCTCTTTAACATCTTTAGCGATCTCGATGAATCTGTTCCAATCAATGTCTGTTAAATCATCAATTGTGTATCCAGCCTGCTCAAGATAATCTGTTCTGTATGCGCCGATTACAGCACCATTATCAAACGGAACACCGTAGTTCTTTCCATCTACTGTAGAGTAAGAAAGTTTACCAGCTGCAAACTGTGAAAAATCAATTCCGGAATCTGTTAAATCTGTAAATGCTTCCGGATAAATGGAAACGAATTTCTGATAGGAGTTATCCTGCATCAGAACGATATCCGGTAATGTGCTAAGATCTCCGGACTCAGCTGCTGTGATCAGTTTTGTCTCACAGTCATCGGATAATGTCTCAACTACTTTGAGTTCGAAATCCGGATGATCAGCTTTGTAAATATTTCCAGCTTCCTTGATTGCCGGAATGTTGAATGCTGGATCCCATGTCCAAACTGTTAATGTGTTGCCACCCTCGCTTGCTCCGCCATCAGACTCTGCTGCTGCAGATGTGTCATTGCCATTTGCTGCGTTGCCATTGTCGCTACCGCCGTTGCTGCCACAAGCTGCCATGGAAGCTACCATAGCACCAATGAGCATAAGTGAAATTACTTTCTTTTTCATGTTTTCTCCTCCTCATGAAATTAATTCTGATGCATCAAAATTTCTTTGTACATTTTACTCAAATATCATTTTATCTCCTGCATCAAGATGTACATATTATACTATACCCCTTCCAACTATTGTTCGCATTTTTTTCTACAATATGCGCATATTCAATCATTCACCGTCAACTTGCATATTTTTTCGCATTTTCAACTATCTTTTTTTACTTTTTTCGCATTTATACCGCAATTTCGTTTATTTTTTAACACATTTTCGTCTTTTTCACGAAGATTTTCCCTGCTTTTTTCGACAGTTTGCCCGTATCTGTTCTTTTTCTGGTTTTATTTTCCAAAACATTGCTTTGTTTTGTTTTAAAACAACAGAAAACATCTGTTGTTATGAATCAAATAAAACAAATGTCCCTTTAAGTCAAACTATTATCACATATTTTTATGCAAAGATCTCAAAACAGTAACTTTTCCTTTGATAAAAAAATGCCAGAACACGGCAGAACCGCATCATGGCATATCTTTTGTCTTATTTTATTTTTGTACTACCAGCCTTTTTCGATCAGAATATTAAAATCTGCCAGACGTATCTCAAAATTTTCCGGTGATTTCTTCCACTGGTAAGGAGAAGTTCCCACGATCCGTTTAAAATTACGGTTAAACGTAGAGGTCGTCGTAAATCCCACTTTTACGGCAATCTCCTCCATGGAATATCCTGTCTTGCGGATCATGTCACAAGCTTTCTTTACCCGCACCTGATTCAGATAATCCACCGGTGTCATACCGATATTTTCCTCAAACAGTCTGCGGAAATGGGATTCACTCATATGGCAGACGGATGCGATCTCAGCAATCTTCATCGGCATTGCATAGTGATCCCTGATATGTTCCAGCGCCGGGCGCACCTGATCAAAACCGTTTTTCTGGCGAAGTCCTTCCGGTGCATTGCCTACATTGGAGTTCATTCTGGCGATCATCATCATGAGAGCCAGACCAAGTCCGCGGGTACTCTCCCTGTAAAACTCCTGCTTACGGCTCATCTCGCTCATGATCGCACAGATAATATTTTTCATATTCGGGATATCTTCTTCCCGTCCTAAAAAGGCTTTTCTATTGATATTTTCCAGAATTTTCTGCTGCTGTAAGATATCATCTGTATAAACAACAGCAAAAATCTTCTCCGGATCTACAAACAGATACTCCCAGCAGTTATCTGCCCCGATATCCGGTATGGTATTGTGCGGATAATTTGCCGGTATGATACTGATCATTCCGGATTCGTAACGAACCACATCATCTTCCAGACGCATCGTTCCGTGTCCACGACGGCAGACGCCGATCTCCATCAGATTATGAAAATGGAGCAGATCGGATTCCGTCTGATATTTATTCTGCCAGTTCTGGTTCTGCAATGCGATCAGAAACTCATTTTGCGGAATATCATAATAACGCAATTCCATTTTGCCCTTTATTTTTTTCATTGTAAATACACCTTCTGTGGGTAAACTCGTTTGATTGCTTCCAGCATACTGCTGTTTAAATCAAGCAGCAGTTTGATTTTTTCTTTGTCCTCATATGTGATCATCGTATAATATGGGATATTATCGTCATAAGAGGTGTAGTCAAATTTTTTCAGTTTTTCTGTACCGCCGTCTTTTCTGTACTTTGCAACAGACTCATGCCAGTTCGGTGCAATCACCTCAAGGTCTTTGAGTGCCAGCGTATGTGCCGTCTTGCGACGACGTTTTCCCCGGATCACATCAATAGTCAGGATTCCATTTTCCATCGCATACTCATACTCTGTATCTGCATTGATGGAGAACACATAATATAATGCCGCAAATAAGAAAGCCGGCATCATAAGTCCTGTGTCAAATATAATTGCAAGAATTACCAGTACCACGGCCAATACGACCATGGTAACTGATAATGGTTTTGCAAAACGCTTTGATTTCCGCTTTACCTGCTGCGTAATCTTATAGTCGTTCATTCAGTCTAAAGTTCCTTTCAGTCAGCATATCCGTTCGGATTCTGGCTCTGCCATCTCCAGGAATCAGCACACATATCCTCAATGCCGTACTGAGCCTCCCAACCAAGCTCTTTTTTCGCTTTTGCCGGATCACAGTAGCACATAGCGATATCGCCCGGGCGGCGCGGTTTAATGGCATAATTAATCGCATGACCGCATGCTTTCTCAAATGCATGAACTACCTGGAGTACACTGTATCCGTGTCCTGTTCCAAGGTTGTAGATAGATACACCGTCTTTGTCAGCCAGTTTTTCAACTGCTTTTACGTGTCCAACTGCCAGATCTACTACGTGGATGTAATCGCGTACACCTGTTCCATCCGGTGTGTCATAATCATCACCGAATACACCAAGGCACTCTAATTTACCGATGGCAACCTGAGCTACATATGGAAGCAGGTTGTTTGGAATGCCTTTCGGATCTTCGCCGATCATGCCGCTCTTGTGTGCTCCGATCGGGTTGAAGTAACGAAGTAATACAACGTTCCACTCCGGATCAGAAGTATGAATGTCTGTCAGAATCTGTTCTAACATGCTCTTTGTCCAGCCATATGGGTTGGTGCAGGTTCCTTTCGGGCACTCCTCTGTGATCGGGATCATTGCCGGATCACCGTATACTGTTGCGGAAGAGCTGAAGATAATGTTCTTGCAGCCATGGTTACGCATAACGTCTGTCAGCACCAGTGTTCCGCCGATATTATTCTGATAATACTCGATTGGTTTTGCAACGGACTCACCGACTGCTTTCAAACCAGCGAAGTGAATAACAGCATCAAATGTATTTTCATCAAAAATTTTATTCATGGCATCTCTGTCAAGAATATCTGCTTCGTAGAATTTCAGTGTTTTTCCGGTAATCTCCTGTACGCGGTCCAGGGCTTTCACACTGGAATTGTACAGATTATCTACTACAGTTACTTCATAGCCTGCGTTTAACAGTTCCACACATGTATGGCTGCCGATATATCCGGCGCCTCCGGTTACTAAAATATGCATATCTTTACCTCCTAAATTCATGCAAGTCAGATTTCTTCCTTTCACACCACTCTACTTTTACCCATAGGGAGAGTGCGAAACATACGCTTTCTGTTAAAAAGCATGCAAATCCGACCATTTCTGAACAGTTACCATTTTATAAAACTGAAACAAATCTGTCAAATGCTTTTCTTCCTTCTTCGGTGCATTTGTATACACCGGCATCTTCCAGAACTTTTACAAATACTTTTCCGATTTCCTGCTGCAGAATTTCTTCCACATTCTCTTTTGTAAATGTATACCGGTCACGGAAAGAATCTATCCAGTCTGCATGTTTCACGATGGTCTCATTGGAACGGATGTCCTTGCCTTCCAGAATATACTCAGCCAGTACGTCCATCTCATTTTTCAGACGTGCAGGTAATACTGCCAGTCCCATAACCTCGATCAGACCGATGTTCTCTTTTTTGATGTGATGCAGTTCTGCATGCGGATGATATACGCCAAGCGGGCATTCCTCTGTGGTGATATTGTTACGCAGTGCCAGATCCAGTTCGTATTTGCCGTCACGCATACGTGCAATCGGTGTGATGGTATTATGTGGTTCGCCGTCTGTCTCTGCAAAAATAAATGCTTCCTCATCGGTGTATCCACGCCATGCTTTTAAAATATGATCTGCCAGTTCTACCAGTCTCTCATCGTCGTTGCTTCTGATACGGATGACAGATAACGGCCAGTGTACGATTCCGGCTTCCACATCCTCAAAACCAGGGATTGTGATTGTTTTCTCAAACTCTGCTTTTTCCATGGCAAAGGTATAATGTCCGCCCTGGAAATGATCATGGCTTAAGATAGAACCGCCAACGATCGGCAGGTCTGCGTTGGATCCCAGGAAATAGTGTGGAAACTGTTTTACAAAATCGAACAGTTTACGGAACGTTGCACGTTCAATCTTCATTGGTGTGTGCTCGCCGTTAAATACGATGCAGTGCTCGTTATAATATACATACGGAGAATACTGGAAACCCCAGTTTCCACCGTTGATGGTAATCGGAATGATACGATGATTCTGACGCGCCGGATGATTCAGGCGGCCTGCGTAACCTTCATTTTCCACACAGAGCTGGCATTTCGGGTAAGCAGACTGTTTTGCCAGTTTCGCTGCCGCGATGGCTTTTGGGTCTTTCTCCGGTTTACTTAAGTTGATGGTAATATCGATCTCACCATACTCAGACGGCACTTTCCAGCGACGGTCTTTCGCAATACGATCCTTGCGGATGTAGTTGGTTGCCACGCTGAAATTATAGTAATCATCGGTCGCTTTCTTCGGATCTTCTGCATAATCCTCACGGAATTTTGCAATGACCTGAGCCGGACGCGGAGTCAGACAGTTCATCAGCTTTGTATCAAACAGATCTCTGGATACCACACCGCCGTCTTCTAACACGCCACTCTCCAAAGCCTCATCCAGCAGGTGGTTTAAGGTATCTGCCAGATCAATCTCTGTGCCGACTTCTTCGGCTGTCGGTGCCTCATAATCATCTTTTTTCATTACCTCAAGAATCTGGTTCGTGCTGTAAATCCGCTCCTCCTCCGGGATCAGACCGGACTCCAGTCCGTACTGTACCAGTCTTGCTACATATAAATCAGACATTTCGTATGCTCCTCCTCATGATACATGTTCCAATATCTGCTGTTCCTCAACTCAGATATTTTTATATTTCTCTGCTATTTAACCAGATATTTTTCCATGCAATATTACTTCTGTCTGTTTTTGCAACAATCCAGAATCCTATTGATTCTGAGCCGCTGCATGTTATTACCTTATTACTCTAAAACTCTTCCGCCGTCGCCGATCTCTACTACATAGAAATCTGCCGCATAACCGATTTTTTCCAGATATGCTTTTCCAACGTTCTCGATAAATTTATCGACGCAGTCTGTTTTTACAATACTTACGGTACAACCACCGAAGCCTGCACCTGTCATACGGGAACCGATGACACCTTCCTGCTCCCATGCGTTCTCAACCAGTGTATCAAGCTCGATACCGGTTACTTCGTAATCGTCACGCAGAGATACGTGAGAAGCGTTCATCAGTTTTCCGAACTCTTCCAGATTTCCTGCTTTCAGTGCATCTACTGCTTTTAGGGTACGCTGATTCTCGTAAACGGCATGTTTTGCACGGCGCTGACGTACTTCGCTCTTAATCAGGTCTTTGTTTGACTCAAATTCTTCCTCAGAAAGTTCTCCAAGTGCTTTGATGTCCAGTTTTGTCTGAAGTTCTGCCAGAGCCTCCTCGCACTCTGCACGGCGCTCATTGTATTTGGAATCACCAAGACCACGTTTTTTATTGCTGCATGCAATTACGATTTTTTCATTTGCCAGTTTGATCGGTGCATATGTATAGGAAAGATCACTGGTATCCAGGAAGATCGCCTGATCTTTTTTACCCATTGCAATTGCGAACTGATCCATGATACCGCAGTTAACACCGTTGAAGTTGTTCTCGGAATACTGTCCGAATAATGCGATGTCGATCATGGAAATATCATCGTATCCAAGGAGGTCACGCAAAGCCACACCGGTTACAACCTCTACAGAAGCAGAAGAAGAAAGTCCGGAACCGTTCGGAATATTTCCGAATAACAGCATATCAAAACCGTAATCTACCGGGTAACCTTTCTCAATAAAAGCCCATACAACGCCCAGTGGATAGTTGGTCCAGTCCAGAGCTTTATCGTATTTCAGATTGTCAAGGCTTGCCTCGATCACACCAAGACTCTCAAAGTTTGTAGAATAAAAACGGAAGTTACGGTCTTCACGTTTTCTTACAATTGCATAAGTACCGATGGTCAGTGCACATGGAAATACATGTCCGCCATTGTAATCGGTATGCTCACCGATCAGGTTTACTCTGCCCGGTGCAAAATAGCTGCGGATATCGCCTTCACTGCCAAATTTTTCTTTGAACTCTTTTAATAACTGCTCTTTCATCGAACTCCTCCATCTATTTCATTTTTCCTGTTATTACCAGGCAGATACTGCTTCTTCGTTTGCACCGATTTTTGTCTCAGTACACGCAAACTCATTTCTCTGCCGTTGATAGTTTCATTGTACTTTCTTTCTTACGAAATTCCTATATGGAAATGTGTGCAAAATATGTAAAAATGTTGTTTTTTTCTTTTTTCTATGCTAACCTATTTTTATTCTGGAGGTATGGAAAATGAGTGATTTTTACAAGGATTCTTATAAAATACGCAAATATGAACTTTTTTCCCTGTCCGTCTGTAATGTTGGGCATCAAAAATGTGACCGAAATCATCACTGGGGACCTGGAAGCAAAGACCATTACCTGATCCACCACATTTTAACTGGCAAAGGGTACTACCACTGCAACGGGAAACTCTACACTTTAAAAGCCGGTGACTCCTTTTTGATCTATCCAAATCATGAAGTCTGGTACTATGCGGATAAGGAAGACCCCTGGGAATATTCCTGGATCGGGTTCACCGGAAACGATGCCCCCTCCATCCTGAAGGCAACCCGCTTCACCCCGTCTTTTCCGGTGACTTACAACAATATCTACAGCGGGGAGATCAATCAGCGCATGAATCAGATCTACAATGCCCGTGGAAATGACTTTATCAATTCCGTGGAAATGGCAGGCTACCTGTACATGCTTCTTGCTATTTATATGCGTGAGGCAGAAAAAAAGAACAAGCTGAGTCGAAAAGAAAGTTACGTGATCAAAAGCATTGAATATATCTCCTCAAACTATGGTTCCCCCATCACAGTTGATGATATGGCGGCTTATGTAGGTTTGAGTCGAAGCTACCTGTGCCGGGCATTTCAGGCAGTTCTTGGGAAATCACCCAAAGAATATTTAAGCGAATACCGGATCAAGCAGGCATGTTATCTGCTGACACACAACAATATGTCCATGATGGATATTGCTGAATCCGTCGGTTTTGACAATAGTCTGTATTTTTCCCGCGTATTTCATAAACAGATGGGTATGCCACCCACAGAATATGCCCGGAAAAATCGTGCAGACTGAGTTTCCAACAAAATACGCATAAAAGAGCCGTACAGACTGAACTTGCCAGATTCTGTAATTGTTCACACACTATAAAATTGATGTTTTCTGCATAGTTTGAAATATTTTACTCATAATCTAGTTTGACAATACTCCTGTATTTTGTAAAAAGACCTTATCTCCTTTAAAGTGGAGAAAAAAGGAGATAACTATGTTCGGAGATCAGATAAAAGCACTTCGACAGGCTGCCAAGCTCAATCAGGTACAGCTTGCCGAAAAATTAAACGTGTCAAAACAAAGCGTCAGTAACTGGGAAAACAATAACATCGTGCCATCCATCGACATGTTAAGACGGATCTGTGAAGTTCTCTCCTGTTCTGCCGATTATCTGTTGGAATTGCAGGATGATCAGAAAATTTATATCGAATCCACTGGTCTGACGTTGGAACAGAAAGCGCATATCCAGCAGATTGTGAATGATTTGAAAATTTTGAATGAGCGCCGGTAAAATGTTGCCGGCAACGTGAAAACTTCAGGTTTTGGGAACTTTTAGTTTTGGGACTGTGTAAAAGGGAAGAGGATATTTTTTCTTGCTAGCTAACAATCGCTTCGCAAGAAAAATATCCTCTTCCCTTTATTTCAGTTACATCACCTAGATTTTATTCACCACAGAATTTAAACGTTGATTTCAGCGGTCATTCCAAGAATTTCTTTGTTTGCATCCAGAACCGGATTTACATGATTTTTCAGGAAGTTATCTACCTGCAGCGGAGCACGTCCCACATACTTGGACGGATCCATATTTGCCTGCAGTTCTTCCAGTGTCAGACCAAAGCTCTCATCTGCTGCGATGAGCTCCAGCAGGTTGTTATCCAGACCATTCTGTTTTACATTTGCACCTGCCTGCATGGAAAGCTGACGGATCTTCTCATGAAGTTCCTGACGGTCTCCGCCTTTCTTTACGGCATCCATCATGATGTTCTCTGTTGCCATGAACGGCAGCTCGCTCATCAGATGTTTTGTGATTACTTTGTCATATACAACCAGTCCGTCTACGACGTTCAGGCACAGATCCAGTACGCCATCAATAGCAAGGAATCCTTCTGCTACACTCAGACGTTTGTTTGCAGAATCATCCAGTGTACGCTCAAACCACTGTGTTGCGGATGTGATCGCCGGGTTTAATGCGTCGATCATCACATATCTGGAAATAGAAGCAATACGCTCACTTCTCATCGGATTTCTCTTGTATGCCATTGCGGATGATCCGATCTGATTTTTCTCAAATGGCTCTTCTACTTCTTTCAGATGCTGAAGCAGACGGATATCGTTTGACATTTTATGTGCGCTTGCAGCGATTCCTGCAACGACATTTAATACTCTTGTATCTACTTTTCGGGAATAAGTCTGTCCGGATACCGGATAGCACTCTTTGAATCCCATTTTTGCAGCGATCATCGGATCAATCTTGTCAATGGTCTCCTGATCTCCGTCAAACAACTCTAAGAAACTTGCCTGTGTACCAGTCGTTCCTTTGGAACCAAGTAATTTCAGAGAACCAAGCACATAATCAAGGTCTTCCAGATCCATCAGGAATTCCTGTGTCCACAGTGTGGCACGTTTTCCAACCGTTGTCGGCTGCGCTGGCTGAAAATGTGTAAATGCCAGTGTCGGCAGGTTTTTATAGCGGTCTGCAAATTTTGCAAGCTCTGCGATTACGTTGATCAGTTTTTTACGAACTAATTTCAGAGCCTCAGACATCAGAATGATATCTGTGTTGTCACCAACGTAGCAGGAGGTTGCGCCAAGGTGAATGATACCTTTTGCTTTCGGGCACTGTACACCGTATGCGTATACATGAGACATAACGTCATGACGCACCAGTTTTTCACGCTCTTTTGCGACTTCAAAGTTGATGTCATCTTTGTGTGCTTTCAGCTCGTCGATCTGCTCCTGTGTAATGTCCAAACCAAGCTCTTTCTCAGTCTCAGCAAGGGCGATCCAGAGACGTCTCCAGGTACGGAATTTCATCTCCGGTGAAAAAATATACTGCATTTCTTTGCTTGCATAACGCTCGGAAAGTGGACTTGTATATCTGTCTGTACTCATATTTTTTTCTCCTTTACAAAAGCAAAACTGTAGCAAACGGAACAACGGTCTTCAGTCATTCCAATTTGCTCCAGTTTCTGTATACATGCTTATATTATAATAGTATGTTTTATGCTTCTAATGCAAGTTTTTTTACTCAAAATAACAAACGTCTCAAATTGAAAATGTTTGCTGTTTATCGCTCATACTCGCCACGAATATCTTCAGTTGGCGGAGCTAACGGGTATGTTCCTGTGAAACATCCCTCACAGATCGGCAGACCGCTTACCATCTCTTTCAGGCGCTCGATGCGCAGATAACCAAGGGAATCTGCTCCGATGAGATCACGGATGTCCTCAATGGAACGGTTATAGGCGATCAGCTGCTCTCTGGCAGGAATATCGGTTCCGAAATAACATGGCCATAAGAATGGCGGTGCACTGATGCGCACATGTACTTCTTTTGCACCTGCTTCTTTCAGCATATTTACGATCAGTCCGGATGTGGTTCCACGCACGATGGAATCGTCGATCATAATGATTCGTTTTCCGGCAACTGCCTCTTTTACTACATTTAATTTTACGCGGACACTCTGCTCACGGCTGCTCTGTTTCGGCTTGATGAACGTACGTCCCACGTAGCTGTTTTTGACAAATGCGGTACCATATGGAATACCGGATTCCATTGCATAACCAAGTGCTGCGGCATTTCCGGATTCCGGAACACCGACAACCAGATCTGCTTCTACCGGTGAATCCTGTGCAAGGAATCTGCCGGCTTTGATTCTGGCATCGTAAACGCTGATGCCGTCAAAGTGACTGTCTGCTCTTGCGAAATAAATGTACTCAAAAATACATCTTCCTTCTTTGCACGGATCAATGGCATTTGTCATATCAGAAAAAATTTCTCCCTCACCATTGATCGTAACGACTTCTCCCGGTTTTACATCACGTACGAACTCTGCACCGATAGTCTCAAGAGCACAAGTCTCGGATGTAATAATATAAGAATTATCGCGTTTACCAATACATAATGGCTTAAACCCAAACGGATCACGGGCGCCGATCAGTTTTCGCGGGCTCATGACAACGATGGAATATGCACCTTTCATTTTTGCAGCGGCGCGCTGTACGGCCTCCTCAACGGTGCCGACTTTCAGACGCTCTCTCGCGATATGGTATGCGATAACCTCAGAGTCAATGGTGGTCTGGAAGATCGCACCTGTATACTCCAGATCGTGACGCAGTTCATTGGCATTGATCAGGTTTCCGTTGTGTGCCAGCGCCAGTGTACCTTTGACATAGTTCAGTACCAGCGGCTGCGCATTTTCTCTGGTGGAAGCTCCGGCAGTAGAATAACGCACATGTCCTACGCCGATGTCACCTTTCAGACGCTCCAGATTTTCTGCGTTAAACACCTCATTGACAAGCCCCATATCCTTGAAACTGGATACTTTTCCCTTCGGTCCCTGTGTCTCGCTGACCGCGATACCGCAGCTCTCCTGTCCACGGTGCTGCAGGGCGAACAGTCCATAATAAATGCTAGATGCCACATCATGTCCGTCTAAATCATAGATACCAAAGACACCACACTCTTCATGTAATTCGTCCTGTGCCATGGTCTGTTCCATTTTGTTTTCCAGCATGAATCTTTTCCCTCCAACTTACACAGTTTTATGCTTCGAATTTCTTTCCAGTCAGCACTTCATATGCCTCTTTGTATTTATCCACTGTTTTTTCGATTACTTCATCCGGAAGCAGATAATCGCTGTCCGGGTTTGCTTTTAACCAGTCTCTTACAAACTGTTTGTCATAAGATGGCTGTCCTTTGCCTGCCTCGTATCCCTCTAATGGCCAGAAACGGGAGCTGTCCGGTGTCAGCATCTCATCACCAAGGATGACATTTCCGTTCTCATCCAGACCAAACTCAAATTTTGTATCTGCGATGATGATACCTTTGCTTAATGCGTACTCTGCACATTTTTTGTAAAGTGCAATGGTGTAGTCACGCAGTTTCTCCGCATACTCCTGTCCTTTGCCCGGATAGATTTTCTCCAGATTGATGACTGTCTGCTCAAAGCTTACGTTCTCATCATGATCACCGATCTCAGCTTTTGTGGATGGTGTGTAGATCGGCTCAGGAAGTTTCTCGGACTCTTTTAATCCTTCCGGAAGCTTGATGCCGCAGACGGTACCGTTCTCGCAGTAGCTTGCCCAGCCGCTTCCTGTAATATATCCACGAACAATACATCAAGTTTCTTACATTTCATGCTGTTTCCATCAAATCTCTCATTCTGGAAAAACTCCGGCATATCTTTTACATCAGTAGAAATCATATGGTTCGGTAAAATATCTTTTGTAAAATCGAACCAGAACTCTGACATTTTTGTCAGAATAGTACCTTTTTTCTCAACTTTATTTTTTAAAATTACATCAAAAGCAGAAATTCTGTCTGTGGCGGTAATGATCAGGCTGTCACCAATATCATAAACCTCACGTACTTTTCCTTCTTTCACCGGTTTGAATGTCTGAATACTCATAGCGATTGATTCCCCTTTTCTCTGTATTGTACTTATTTAGTTTCTGTATGTCCTGCAAAACATTTTATCCATAAATAGATTTTCCAAATAAAACGGAACACATTTATAAATAAAACTTTCGCAATGTAATTTAAGTATAATACATTCGAAAAACATTCGTCAATCGACAATGACCGCAGATTGGAAAAGTGGGTGTAGAAAATCCGGCTCTATTTATAAGTATTTTTGTATATTTTTTCTTGCTAATTAGTTATACTTATATATAGTTTTCGCTCTGCTTCTATGTACTACTCTCTTACACTGCGTTGATAGATGATTGCTGCAAATATAGCTGTCAATGCTTCTGCCACCCAGAAAGCATGCCATACACCAACTGCTCCCCAGAACCGGCTGAAAATAAATGCCAGCGGAATGATCAGCACCACATATCTGGATAACGAAATCAACAAGGACGGTACGCCTTTTCCCAGTCCTTCCAACGCACCGCATCCAGTAACAGATACTGCGGAAACCACAAATCCAAAGCAGATAATGTGTAATGCCGTGATACCCACCTGAACAGTCTCCGGATTTTCCGCAAATGCTCCCATTAGTTTTCCCGGGATTGTCAGGCACAGAATCATACCAACTGCCATAATGCAGACGTTCATGATCAGTGTCAGTCGATAAAGCTGATTCACACGCTTATGCTCTCCGGCTCCGTAATTGTAGCCAATCAGCGGACGCATACCCTGAATGATTCCGTTCGCCGGCATGTACAAAAAGGTCTGCAGTTTATAATAAATACCAAGCACCAGCACATAGGTCTGGGAAAATGCTGCCAAAATCGCATTTAATGCCGTGGTCAGCACGGAAGTCAGCGCCATATTTAAAATAGCAGGCACACCAATACCGTATAACTGTGTCACAACCGGTTTTGTCAGATGTATATATTCCCGACGGAATGCGACTCTCTTTGGTTTTTTCACATACACAATCAGATAAATCACCACTGGCACACACTGTCCTACTCCGGTTGCCAGCGCTGCTCCCGCAATACCAAGTTGCGGGAACGGTCCGATGCCAAAAATGATCATCGGATCCAGTAAAATATTCAATCCACAGCCGATCAGCAGACATACCATGGTAATATTCATATTTCCGATCGCCTGATACATTTTTTCCAAGGTCAGATTTACCGTGATAATAATGGAAAACGAAAATGCGATGGTCGCGTAACGCACACCAAGCGCAATCACATTTGCGTCTGTGGTAAATAATTTCAAAAAGTATGGAATTCCAATGATGCACAAAATCATCATAATAATTCCATGAATGACCGACAGCACCATACCCTGTGTCAGCGCCTCGTCTGCTTTGTCCCTTCTTCCTGCACCAAGATGCTGGGCGATCATGGCATTGATTCCGACACCAAAACCAATGGCTACTGCATTGATAAAGTTCTGGATTGGAAACACCAGTGAAAGTGCCGTCATAGCATTCTCACTGATCTTTGCCACAAAATAACTGTCTACAATGTTGTAAAGCGAATTTACCGCCATGGAGATGACCATCGGAAGGGACATCGATAGCAACAGCGGAAAAATCGGTTTTTCCTTCATAAATGTCTCGTTCAATTACTTATACTCCTCCTATCACAAAGCTGGTATTGCCTTGTTACTTATATTTATTCATATCTGTTCAAGAATGCTCCGGCATTCTTGAACTTATCTGTCTGAACCGTACCCATTTAAATCAATAATTTCTTTTCAAGTAAATATACATAGAAAAAGCCACACAACAATTAGAATAACTGTTGTGTGGCGAAAAAAGCTCACTTTACCAGTGATACTTCCTGATTCAATTCTTACATACGTTATATTTGAATCAGAAAGGGAAGAAAATCCACATCTTATTTCTTAGTTAATAAACTGTGACCGGTCATCTCCTGAGGCTGAGTCAAGCCCATCAGCTCGATCAGTGTCGGAGCGATATCTGCCAGACATCCACCCTCTGCCAGTCCGTAAGACGGATCTGCATTTACCAGAATAAACGGTACCGGGTTAGTTGTATGGGCAGTATGTGGGTTGCCGGTTGTATAATCGATCATCTGCTCTGCATTTCCGTGGTCAGCACAGATAAACAGGATTCCGTCTACGTCTTTGACAGCCTGTACAGCATCGCCTACCAGGCTGTCCACACGCTCTACAGCTGCAACCGCTGCCGGAATCACACCGGTATGACCTACCATATCCGGGTTTGCGAAGTTGATGATGATCACATCGTATTTGTCGGATTTGATTGCTTCTACCAGATCCATACCTACTTCCGGAGCACTCATTTCCGGTTTCAGATCATAAGTTGCAACATCTTTCGGAGATGCAACTAACAGACGTGCCTCATCTACGTTCGGCTCCTCTACGCCACCGTTGAAGAAGAAAGTAACGTGTGCGTATTTCTCTGTCTCTGCCAGACGGAGCTGTTTTTTGCCCTGTGCAGCAAGGAACTCACCGAATGTATTTTTGATGGATTCTTTCTCGAATGCAATAATCTTGTTCGGGATTGTCTCATCGTAATCTTTGAAGCATACATAGGTCAGCGGAATGAACGGACGCTCAAATCCGGTAAATGCATCGTCACAGAATGCTCTGGTGATCTCGCGTGCACGGTCCGGACGGAAGTTGAAGAAAATAACGGAATCATTCTCTTTTACAACAGAAACCGGTTTTCCTGCTTCATCTGTGATAACCGTCGGAAGTACAAACTCATCTGTTACGCCGTCTGCATAAGAAGCTTCCATTGCTTTTACTGCATCAGTTGCCTGTACACCTGTTCCGGATACTAAAGAATCGTATGCTTTCTGGATACGATCCCAGTTGTTATCACGATCCATTGCATAGTAACGACCGGAAATAGACGCGATCTTACCTACGCCGATTTCCTGCATTTTTGCTTCCAGCTGCTCGATATAATCTTTTCCGGAAGCTGGCGGTGTATCACGACCGTCTAAAAATGCATGTACATATACGTTTGTCAGACCATGTTTTTTTGCCATCTCAAGAAGACCGTACAGATGTGTGATGTGACTGTGTACGCCACCATCGGATAACAGTCCCCACAGATGCAGGTCAGAATTGTTTTTCTTGCAGTTTTCAATCGCTGTCAGCAATCCTTTGTTTTCAAAGAAATCGCCATCTTCGATTGCTTTTGTGATTCTGGTCAGATCCTGATAAATGATACGGCCTGCGCCGATGTTCATATGTCCAACCTCAGAATTTCCCATCTGACCATCCGGCAGACCAACTGCCAGACCAGATGCGGCACCTTTTACAAACGGATAGTCTTTCATCAGGCTGTCCATTACCGGAGTTTTTGCCATTGCGATAGCATTTCCTTCCGGATTGTCATTTAAGCCATATCCATCTAAAACCATTAATACGACTGGTCTTTTACTCATGTTTTCCTCCAAAATATCTGTATCGTTGTCCCCGTCAAAAAGTCATTTTCAAAACTTCTTCATATGAGCAGAAACACCAATTTAGTTTGAGATAAATTCAGAGCCAAACGGACTTGCGGATGGCTCTGAATTGTTAAAGCATTGTTAATGTTTTTTATTTATTGTAGTTAACGATTTTGCCGAAGTCAGCTTTCAGAGAAGCGCCGCCTACCAGACCACCATCGATGTCCGGTTTTGCAAATAACTCTGCTGCGTTTCCTGCGTTTACAGATCCGCCATACTGGATGCGGATTGCTTCTGCAGTAGCCTCATCATAAACTTCAGCGATGCATGCACGGATCGCGCCGCATACTTCCTCTGCCTGATCAGAAGTAGCTGTCTCACCTGTTCCGATTGCCCAGATTGGCTCGTAAGCGATTACTGCTGTTTTTGCCTGATCTGCAGTTACGTTCTGGAATGCAATCTTGATCTGCATACGGATCCAGTCAAGGTAGATACCCTGTTTTCTCTGTGTCAGAGTCTCGCCACAGCAGATGATCGGTGTAATGCCATGTTCGAAAGCTTTCAGAACTTTTTTGTTTACAGTCTCATCTGTCTCTGCAAAATACTCACGTCTCTCAGAATGTCCAAGGACAACATATTTTACACCAGCATCTACTAACATGTTCGGGGAAATCTCGCCTGTGTAAGCTCCGCTCTCCTCAAAATACATGTTCTCAGCACCGATGCAGATATTGCTGCCTTTTGCAGCTTCCATAGCCGGGATGATGTCGATTGCCGGTACACAGAATACTACATCAACATCCTCGTTAGCTACTAACGGTTTTAACTCGTTCACCAGAGCAACTGCCTCGCTCGGTGTTTTATTCATTTTCCAGTTACCTGCAATAATTTTCTTTCTAGCCATTTTATCTTTTCTCCTTACATCCATTTCAATACATATTTTTCTGATTTGTATATAATTTTCCAAAAATTTCAGATATGGAATCAGCGCAAGGCAGATGAGACGCAGGCGTACACAAAAAAGTACGTCAAGTCTCATCTAACGAAGCAATTATTTCATATATGGGATTTTTATTTGTCGTTTGCTGCTGCTACGCCTGGTAACTCTTTTCCTTCAAGGAATTCCAGAGAAGCTCCACCACCAGTAGAAATATGAGTCATCTTGTCACCAAATCCAAGCTGGTTTACAGCTGCTGCGGAATCACCACCACCGATGATTGTTGTAGCGTCTGTCTCTGCAAGGGATTTTGCAACTGCGATGGTACCTTTTGCAAGGATCGGGTTCTCGAATACACCCATCGGTCCGTTCCATACAACTGTTTTTGCGGATTTTACTGCATCTGCATATAACTCAGCTGTCTTTGTTCCGATATCAAGACCTTCTTTGTCTGCCGGAATTGCATCAGACGGAACTACTTCTACTTCGATTTCTGCATCGATTGGATCCGGGAAACCTGCTGCGATGGTTGTATCAACCGGAAGAAGTAATTTCTTGCCAAGTTTCTCAGCTTTTTCCATCATTTCTTTGCAGTAATCGATCTTTGTATCATCTACTAAGGATTTTCCTACTTCATATCCTTTTGCTTTCAGGAATGTGAATGCCATACCACCACCGATGATCAGAGTATCGCATTTTTCAAGCAGGTTGGAGATTACATTTAATTTATCTGCTACTTTTGCACCGCCAAGGATTGCTACGAACGGTCTCTCCGGATTGTTTACTGCATTTCCAAGGAAATCAATCTCTTTCTGCATTAAGTAACCAACAACAGCTGTGTCAACCAGACCTGCAACGCCTACGTTGGAGCAATGTGCTCTGTGAGCAGTACCAAATGCATCGTTTACGAATACATCACAGATGGACGCAAGATCTTTGGAGAAAGCCTCTCCGTTCTTTGTCTCTTCCGGTCTGAAACGTGTATTCTCAAGAAGGATCACATCGCCGTCTTTCATAGCTTCTACAGCAGCTTTTGCGTTCGGTCCTACAACTTCCGGATCAGCTGCAAATTTTACTTCCTGTCCTAACAGCTCGGATAAACGTGCTGCAACCGGTGCAAGAGTTTTTGTCTTTTTATCTTCTTCAGTTTTTACTTTACCAAGGTGGGAGCAGAGAATTACTTTGCCGCCGTCAGCGATCAGTTTTTTGATGGTCGGAAGAGCTGCTACAAGACGGTTCTCGTCTGTGATCTTGCCATCTTTTAACGGTACGTTGAAATCGCATCTGCAAAGAACTCTGAGTCCTTTTACATTAATATCATCTACTGTTTTTTTATTTAATCCCATGATATTGTCTCCTTAATCCTGTTTTTCATTTTTGCAAGTGCAAATCAAAAACAGGATCCGGTCCAAAAGACCGGACCCTGCAGTGAGTCTTTGTTATACTTTATAGAGTGCCGATTATGCTAACTCTGCGAAGTATTTGATTGTACGAACCATCTGGCTTGTGTAGCTGTTCTCATTGTCATACCAGGAAACAACCTGTACCTGAGTTGTACCGTTGTCTAACGGAAGAACCATTGTCTGAGAAGCATCGAATAAAGAACCATATGTCATACCAACGATGTCAGAAGATACGATCAGGTCTTCATTGTAACCATAGGACTCGTTAGCTGCTGCTTTCATAGCTGCGTTGATCTCGTCAACTGTTACGTTTCCTTCTACTACTGCGTTTAAGATTGTTGTAGAACCTGTTGGGGTTGGAACACGCTGTGCAGCACCGATTAATTTACCGGATAACTCAGGGATAACCAGACCAATTGCTTTTGCAGCACCTGTGCTGTTCGGAACAATATTAACTGCTGCAGCACGGCTTCTTCTTAAGTCGCCTTTTCTCTGCGGTCCGTCAAGTGTCATCTGATCACCTGTGTAAGCATGGATTGTGCACATGATACCGGA
>ENA-OWPB01000426-OWPB01000426.1-human-gut-metagenome-genome-assembly--contig:-NODE-426-length-55593-cov-7.508049_pt1 | contig 55593 bp, 51 predicted proteins | sample MGYA00248260_ERZ651838 | MGnify/ENA primary metagenome ERZ651838 (study PRJEB26924, sample SAMEA4378304) | human gut metagenome | biome: human gut; feature: human-associated habitat; material: faeces... | reverse complement strand
GCTTTCGCTGACCAGAATCACGCACCAAGTCTCACGTGCGTTCGACTTGAATGTCCTGCGTTCATTTCGGATATAGTAAAGACAGAAAAAGATATTTAACGAAGCTCTGCGATTCGGGTCACGCCGACATAGATCTCCTGGATTTTATACCAGGTGCGATAGTCCACAATACCAGTCACCGGAAGATTGAAAATATCCTGAAAAACTTCCACCGCCTTCTGTGTCTCTTCTCCGTAAATACCATCTACGGCGATCCGCGGGATCAGAGGATAATTATTTGAAATCGCATTTAACTGTTCCTGCATCTGCTCCACTTTCGGCCCGGTTGCCCCGATGTCGAGATCGTATCCAGGCCAGGAAGAAGGAATCCCGGAAATCTCCTCCGCTGAATTGATGTAGATGTTGTCACCATAGTAGTAGCGGAGGATTTCTGTGGCTGTGTATCCCTGATCTGCCAGAGACTTTGAACCCCACTGTGATAACCAGTTCGGACAGTTGACCCGTTTGCCGTCGCAGTACTGCGTCAGGATCGGCTGTTTGACGTTCGGGCGGGATAAATAATCGGCAAAAAGCTCATCCACAACCTCCGAGATACTCTCAAAAATATTTCGACTGTAGATCCATTTGTGGTCAAATGCCGTCGAGGACGTGATCGTAAAATCAAATCCTTTATTGCGGTACCATTCCGTGTATACACGGTTTAAGGTAAACGACATGATCGCCAGCACATTGGCACGGATGGCGGCCTTCGGCCAGGTGGCATAGATTTCGCTGGAAGCCACATTTTTGATATAATCGCGGTAACGCACATAATAATCGCCCGCAGTGCTGTCTGTCGGGGCACCGTCGTGCACCACGATAAATTCCGGGATCACCACGCGGCTTAGGACGATCTCGCCGCTCTGCGAGAGAGGTTTGATCTCCGCCTCTGCGATTTTTGGCGGATAATCGCCATAGAGCGTGTGAGCCGGGATCACGACATTGTCATATGATTCCGGGCCGGTGATTGGTTTCAACCGGATATCCTGCAAAGCCAGCTGATTTGCGAGGATTTCCGCACCGGAGATCGTAAGCGGCTCATAGCCCGGAGCCGTGATGCGGAAATTGTACTCCGAGTAAGGCTGCATTTCGCCGGGACTTAAACTGTATTCCTCCGGCGGAGCCTCCAGTTCCAGCGTCTCCGTCTGTCCGACACTGTCCGTTGTCACCTCCTCCAAGATCTGATCCGGTTCCCCGGTGCTTGAAATATCGATTACGGCATCCTCCACGGGAGCAGCACGCAGCTGGGAAGTAACCTGTATCTGTAATTTTCCGGTAGCCATAGAACACCTCAAAAATTCCCTTGAAAAAGTATATGCAGAAGAACGGAAAAGATGCCAGAAAACAACTTCTGTGCCGGCACATCGTGCTTTCAGGCGTTTGAACCTGACATTATTTGTATAAATAATCATAAAAATGAATAAAAATTCGCAAACAAGTACTTGCAATCTTGATTATCTTGTGGTAGAATCTTAACAATTTGAGCATTTATGTATCCAGGGCTGAGGGGGGCGTAGTAGGGACTTACTATTACGTACCCTTTTTTAGAGTCCGGGGTACAGACAAAGATACAATAACCATTGGATTAAACGCGAAAGGGGAAGACGAATGAAAGCATATTTGATTCTGGAGGACGGTACTGTTTTCACTGGAAAAAGTATCGGATCGACAAAAGAAATCATCAGCGAGATCGTATTTAACACATCCATGACCGGATATCTGGAGGTGCTGACTGATCCATCTTATGCAGGACAGGCCGTTGTGATGACTTATCCGCTGATTGGAAACTATGGCATCTGCTACGAAGATATGGAATCCGCAAAACCATGGCCGGACGGATACATTGTTCGTGAACTTTCCAGAATGCCGAGCAATTTCCGCTGTGAAGGAACGATTCAGGAATTTCTGGAAAAACACGACATTCCTGGTATTGCCGGGATCGATACAAGAGCACTGACCAAGATCCTGAGAGAAAAGGGAACCATGAATGGCATGATCACCACCTGCGAATATGAAGATTTAAGTGAGGTTCTTCCGAAGATCGCAGCATATAATACAGGCAAAGTGGTAGAAAAAGTGACCTGCACAGAGAAATACGTCCTGGAAGGAAACGGACCGAAAGTAGCACTTCTTGACCTCGGTGCAAAGAGAAACATCGCCCGCAATCTGAACAGACGCGGCTGCGAAGTGACCGTATATCCGGCACTGACCACAGCAGAAGAGATCATAGCATCCAATCCGGACGGTATCATGCTTTCCAACGGACCTGGAGATCCGAAAGAATGTACTTCCATTATTGAAGAGATCCGCAAACTGTACAATACCGATATCCCGATCTTTGCAATCTGTCTCGGACATCAGCTGATGGCACTGGCAACCGGTGCGGATACGCACAAAATGAAATACGGACACCGCGGCGGCAACCACCCGGTCAAAGATCTGCAGACCGGCCGTGTATACATTTCCTCCCAGAACCATGGCTATGTGGTAGATACCGATAAACTGGATCCGTCCGTAGCAGTACCGGCATTTGTCAATGTAAACGACGGTACAAACGAAGGACTGTCCTACACCGGGAAAAATATTTTTACGGTACAGTTCCACCCGGAAGCATGCCCGGGACCATTAGATTCCGGTTACCTGTTTGACCGCTTTATGAAAATGATGGAGGTGTCAGAATAATGCCAAAGAATCCAGAGATTAAAAAAGTACTTGTGATCGGCTCCGGTCCTATTGTCATCGGACAGGCAGCAGAATTTGACTATGCAGGAACACAGGCGTGCCGTTCCCTGAAAGAAGAAGGCATCGAAGTCGTACTTCTGAACTCAAACCCGGCAACGATCATGACCGACAAAGATATCGCAGACCGTGTATACATCGAGCCTCTGACCGTAGAAGTCGTAGAGCAGCTGATCCTGAAAGAAAAGCCGGACAGCGTACTGCCGACCCTTGGCGGACAGGCAGGACTGAACCTTGCCATGGAGCTCGAAGAAGCCGGATTCTTACGTGAGAATAACGTACGTCTGATCGGAACCACTTCCCAGACCATCAAAAAAGCAGAAGACCGCCTGGAATTCAAACAGACCATGGAAAAGATCGGTGAGCCGATCGCAGCATCCCGTGTCGTAGAAAACGTAGAAGACGGTATAGAATTTACCAAGATCATCGGATACCCAGTAGTACTGCGTCCGGCATACACCCTCGGCGGAAGCGGCGGCGGAATCGCCCACAACTATGAAGAACTCGTAGAAATCCTCGAAAACGGTCTGCGTCTGTCACGAGTAGGACAGGTTCTGGTAGAACGCTGCATCGCCGGATGGAAAGAGATTGAGTACGAAGTCATGCGAGATAGTGCCGGCAACTGCATCACCGTCTGCAACATGGAAAACATCGACCCGGTCGGCGTGCACACCGGAGACAGTATCGTCGTAGCACCTTCCCAGACCCTTGGCGATAAAGAATATCAGATGCTGCGTACCTCCGCCCTGAACATCATCAGCGAGCTTGGCATCACCGGCGGATGCAACGTACAGTACGCCCTGAATCCGGAAAGCTTCGAATACTGTGTAATCGAAGTAAACCCACGAGTATCCCGTTCCTCCGCACTGGCATCCAAAGCAACCGGCTACCCGATTGCAAAAGTTGCCGCAAAGATCGCACTGGGCTACACACTGGATGAGATCAAAAATGCCATCACAGGCAAAACGTATGCAAGTTTCGAGCCGATGCTGGACTACTGCGTTGTCAAGATCCCGCGTCTGCCGTTCGATAAATTCATCAGTGCCAAGAGAACACTGACCACGCAGATGAAAGCAACCGGCGAAGTCATGAGCATCTGCGACAACTTCGAAGGAGCCCTGATGAAAGCCATCCGCTCCCTGGAGCAGCACGTAGACTGTCTGATGTCCTACGATTTCACACACCTGGATGATGAGGAACTGACCGGACAGCTTGCTGTAGTCGATGACCGCCGTATCTGGGTGATCGCAGAAGCACTCAGAAGAGGCTTTTCCTATGATAAGATCCATGAGATCACCAGGATCGACAAATGGTTCATCGACAAACTGTGCATCTTAACAGAAATGGAAATGGCCCTGAAGACACAGCCACTGACGGCAGAATTATTAAAAGAAGCAAAACGCATCGAATTCCCGGACAACGTGATCGCACGCCTGACCGGAAAGACCGAAGAAGAGATCAAAGACATGCGTTATGCAAACGGCATCACAGCAGCCTACAAAATGGTAGATACCTGTGCCGCAGAATTTGCCGCAGAGACACCGTACTACTATTCTGTATTCGGCAGCGAAAACGAAGCCATCGAGACAAACGACCGCAAAAAAGTCCTCGTCCTTGGTTCCGGTCCGATCCGTATCGGTCAGGGTATCGAGTTTGACTTCTGCTCCGTACACTGTACCTGGGCATTTGCAAAAGAAGGATACGAGACCATCATCATCAACAACAACCCGGAAACCGTAAGTACCGACTTCGACATCGCAGACAAACTGTATTTCGAGCCACTGACACCGGAAGACGTAGAGAGCATCGTAAACCTCGAAAAACCGGACGGAGCCGTAGTGCAGTTCGGCGGACAGACCGCGATCAAGCTGACAGAAGCCCTGATGAAGATGGGCGTGCCGATCCTCGGAACATCCGCAGAGAACGTCGATGCAGCCGAAGACCGTGAACTGTTCGATGAGATTCTGGAGAAATGCGGCATCCCAAGACCGTCAGGCCACACCGTATTTACCGCAGAAGAAGCCAAAAAAGCAGCCAACGAACTCGGCTACCCGGTACTCGTCCGCCCATCCTATGTACTTGGCGGACAGGGTATGCAGATCGCGATCAACGACGAAGATGTAGATGAATTCATCGGCATCATCAACCGGATCGCACAGGAACACCCGATCCTGGTAGATAAATATCTGGTCGGAAAAGAGATCGAAGTCGATGCCGTATGCGACGGCGAAGATATCCTGATCCCTGGTATCATGGAGCATATCGAACGTGCCGGAATCCATTCCGGAGACAGTATTTCCGTGTACCCGGCACAGAGCCTTGATGACCACGTAAAAGCAACCATCGTAGACTACACCAGAAAACTGGCACAGTCCCTGCATGTCATCGGACTGATCAACATCCAGTTCATCGTCTGCGGCGAAGACGTATATGTCATCGAAGTAAACCCACGTTCCAGCCGTACCGTACCGTACATCAGCAAAGTGACCGGAATCCCGATCGTACCGCTGGCAACCAGAGTGATCCTCGGCAAAAAATTAAAAGAACTCGGCTATCCGACCGGACTTGCACCGGAAGCAGACTATATCGCAATCAAAATGCCGGTATTCTCCTTCGAGAAGATCCGCGGTGCTGACATCAGCCTCGGCCCGGAAATGAAGTCCACCGGAGAATGCCTCGGTATCGCAAAGACCTTCAACGAAGCACTCTACAAAGCATTTATCGGTGCCGGCATCAAACTGCCGAAGCATAAAAATATGATCATGACACTGAAAGATGCAGACAAAGAAGAAGGAATCGAGATCGCCAGAAGATTCGAGAAGATCGGATACCGTATCTATGCAACACGCGGCACCGCAAAAGTACTGCAGGAAGCAGGCGTAAATGCGATCCGCACCAACAAGATCGAGCAGGAGTCACCGAACCTCCTCGACCTGATCCTCGGCCACAAGATCGACCTTGTCATCGATACCCCGTCCCAGGGCGTAGAGCACTCCAGAGACGGATTCCTCATCCGCAGGACAGCCATCGAGACAGGCGTTAACGTCCTGACCGCCATGGACACCGCCAGGGCACTCGTGACCAGCCTGGAGAACACCGATATCAAGAAACTGACCCTGATCGATATCGCAACCGTGAAGAATATCTAAACAAAAAGATGATTACAGGAATTATTTTATACTCTGTACAGAAATAATTCCCTGAGCATTGCAAAATGCTGGATACAAAAGTCCAAGAACAGATGAAATGCATGATGAAGCATAAAATCGTTATGGAGACTTTGCGTATCCGGCATTTTTTTCTTTTTTTTAAAATGATGTGGGTGTCAAAAGTCCCCAACTATGATGCCTACGGATTGTTCCGTGCGTTGCACTCCCACAATCCTCCCCAGTATTCGCATATCGTGGGATTATCATCCCACTTTTATGCTCATATCGGGGCGGGTCCCAAGGTCTTTCATCCACCTATGAGCAAGCTCATGTGGATTTAGACCTTTTGACCCTGGCATCTTAAAATAAGTAGAAACAAAAAGATTGACAGATATCACATAAACGATTATAATAAACACAAAAACATAGAAAAAGTAAACATAAGACTTGACTTTTAACTATGGAACTGATATTATGAAGACATAAAGAAAGTTTACCACTGACCGATATGTGGTATATAAATGGTCGGGTTGAAAGTTTACCACTGACCGATATGTGGTATATAAATGGTCGGGTTGAAAGTTGAGTCCTTTACCAGATGGTAGAGGACTTTTTATTATGCTGGTGAGGAAAATACAATAATGAAAAAATCAGGATTCTATATTATAAAAGAACAATTTTTTGAAGATATGAATGAACCATATCTTAAAGGAAATAAAAAAGAAAACAGACCACACTATTATTGCTTTGAGGATGAGAATACAGGAATTTACTGGATGATTCCACTTTCAAGTAAAATAGAAAAATATAGAAAAATCATGGAAAAAAGAGAAGCAAAAGGAAAAACTTGTGATATATTACATATCTTAAGACTGGATGATAAGAGAGAAAGTGTATTTTTGATACAAGACATGTTTCCGATTACAGAACAATACATTGAACGAGAATATAAAATAGCAAATAATCATTTAATGCTGACCAGCGAACAAAATGTAAAAGTAATAGAAAGAAAAGCAAAAAAAGTTCGAGGGATGTTAAAACGTAGAGTGAAATTTATGACAACACAGCCAGACGTAGCAAGAATGTTAGATAAGTTAAAAAAATAAGAAAAAACGGACGTTTTTGCTTACACACATCCACCCACCCATTTCTCATATTTGAAATCTGAAATACGGTATAGCACAAAAATCATAGCAGGAGAGCATCGTGTAGAAAAAAACACGAAAAAGAAAGAAAAATATTGCCGGAAAACTATTGAAAACGCAGAGAAACTTTGTTATAATAAAAAAGCTGAATAACAAGCAATTCATTCATACTAATTTGGCTTCTTGCATCCCCAAACTGCAAGAAGCCGCTTTGTGAAAGCAAGGCATCAGGAAGAGAAAAAAAGAAAGATATGTAAAGCAAAAAGACACGAAGAAGAACAAATTCTTTTTTCGTGTCTTTTGCTGTGGAAAAGAGGTAACTTTTAATTTGGATGTTTTCAAGAAAAGAAACAAAAAGGTTGACACGTATCACATACACAAGTATAATAAACACAAACAAAATCAACACATCAAATCTTATTCGATATTCTATGCCATTCGGCAGGAAAATCCAAACATTAAAGACCTGCACGAAGCGGCAATAAACAGCAGTAATTCAGTCCTGGCAGCTTCGTGCCAAAAACAGAGGAAAAGGAACGAGGCCTATGGGACAAAAAGATATTACAGAAAAGGTATTGGAAGATTATAATGATGTTTTTGCAGATATCATAAATGGATTATTATTTGATGGAGTTCAGGAGATCAAACCGGAAGCTCTGGAAAATACAAGCGTTCATGCACAGTACAAAGCAGAGAATGACAAGGTTCACGAACTGGAGCGTGATATTGCAAAATACTGGAAAGAGGAAAAGGTAGAACTGGCAATCTGTGGAATCGAAAATCAGAGCAAGGTAGAGAAGAACATGCCGTTTCGCATCATTGGATACGATGGGGCAACATACCGAAGTCAGTTGCAGCAAGAAAGAAAAAAGATGCTGCCGGTGGTGACAATTGTGTTATATTTTGGGACGGACAGACATTGGAACAGCAGGAAAAAGATCAAAGAACTGATGGAAATCCCAAGATGTCTGGATATGTATGTGAATGATTACCAGATGCATGTCTTTGAGGTTGCATGGCTGACAGAGGAGCAGATCAGTCACTTCCACAGTGACTTCAAAGTGGTGGCAAATTTTTTTGTACAGAAAAGAAAAAACAAAGATTATATCCCGGATGATCCAACAGAGATCCGGCATGTGGATGAAGTGCTGAAGCTTTTGCAGGTCATGACAGGAGATAGACGTTATGAGGAAATTTTCAGGAAAAAGAAGGAAGGGGTGCACAGTATGTGTGATGTGGCAGAAAGGTTAGAGCAAATGGGTATTGCCAAGGGAATCGAGATTGGCAGGAGTGAAGGAAGAACAGAAGGAAAAATCGAAGGCAAGATCGAAGGCAAAATCGAAGGCAAAATTGAAGGCAAGATAGAAGGCAAGATAGAAGGCAAAATACTGGTATACAGGAATTTATGCCGGGAAGGTTTTGATGAGAAAGAAGCCAGGAGACTTACGGAGTTGCCGGAAGATGTGAGTTTGGAACAGTAAAAGAAATCAACAAAAAAGTCCTACACCCCGCATAAACAACGGCTTGCAGGACTTTTTCTAATGAGGTCATGGTATTCTGCTCATTTGAATTTCCAGAAGAGTCTAACCTGTTTTTTTTGCCCGGGCTTTGGCATCGGTTACGCCATATGTTTTATAATATTCCGTTTAAATTAAAATGGGAAAAAAGGGTTCGAGTTGTCGGGGTCATTGTATATAGCACAATCACACTGCCAGGATTCCATGGAATCCTTAATACAGGAAGATAAAATTTCGTAATCTTCTTTTTCTATTTTTCCATGCTCTAACATACACTTATAAAATTTCTTAATACTGGCAGCATTTGTCTTTATATTGGCAGGTGTAGACCACATGCATTTCCGAATAAAGAAATTTCCGAGATATTCATCCAGCATAGAAATCCCTTCTTCCATAGGCAGAGCACCTGCACGAATTAAAAATTCGTTAAGGAAAAAATCAACATTTGAAAGATGACGATTGATTGTTTTTTCTTTTAATCCTGATTTGACGAGAGCTTCTTCAAAAAGCTGCAACAGACGATTGTTTGTTTTCTGAATAGTTTGACATGTTTTAGTATACTGTTCGTAATCCATAGGATATATTTCCTTTCGCATAATATTATGAAACTATTATACAGTATCTATACGTAACGGCAATATAAAAGTTGAAAGTTGACAAAAAAATAAGCCTGACAAAAGACTTTAAAGTACTTTTACATTTAGATAGCTGTCAAACTCCCGAGCTTTCTAAAAGAGGTAACTTTTAATTTGGATGTTTTGTAAGAAAAGAAACTTATAATGATGTTTTTGCAGATATCATAAATGGATTATTATTTGGTGGAGAACAGGAGATTAAACCGGAAGATCTGGAAAATACAACCGTTCATGCACAGTACAAGGCTGAAGATGGCAAGGTTCATGAACTGAAGCGTGATATTGCAAAATACTGGAAAGAGGAAAAGGTAGAACTTGCAATCTGTGGGATTGAGAACCAGAGCAAGGTGGAGAAGAACATGCCGTTTCGCATCATTGGATACGATGGGGCAACATACCGAAGTCAGTTGCAGCAAGAAAGAAAAAAGATGCTGCCGGTGGTGACAATTGTGTTATATTTTGGGACGGACAGACATTGGAACAGCAGGAAAAAGATCAAAGAACTGATGGAAATCCCAAGATGTCTGGATATGTATGTGAATGATTACCAGATGCATGTCTTTGAGGTTGCATGGCTGACAGAGGAGCAGATCAGTCACTTCCACAGTGACTTCAAAGTGGTGGCAAATTTTTTTGTACAGAAAAGAAAAAACAAAGATTATATCCCGGATGATCCAACAGAGATCCGGCATGTGGATGAAGTGCTGAAGCTTTTGCAGGTCATGACAGGAGATAGACGTTATGAGGAAATTTTCAGGAAAAAGAAGGAAGGGGTGCACAGTATGTGTGATGTGGCAGAAAGGTTAGAGCAAATGGGTATTGCCAAGGGAATCGAAATTGGCAGGAGTGAAGGAAGAACAGAGGGAAAAATCGAAGGCAAGATCGAAGGCAAAATACTGGTATACAGGAATTTGTGCCGAGAAGGTTTTGATGAGAAAAAAGCCAGGAAACTTGCAGAGTTACCAGAAGATGTGAGTTTGGAACAGTAAAATTTTTTGCACTGAAAGTTGATGATAGAGAAATAAATGGATTCGATGATGAAATAGGATTGCTTTATCAGGAGAGCGGATCAGGAAAACGATATCCCTGATCTGCTTTTTGCATTTCCATAGAGAAGAGAAAAGATAATGTTTTGAAAATTATCTTACAGCAGAGGTTTTCTTTGCTTTACTCAAGTTTCTGTAAACTTTCTTTGGTTTTGTGTCCGGTTTCGGCTATGGAGTGTCTGGCTTGTCGGAGTCAGTTCAGAGATCCAGAAGTTCAAGATTTTGCTTGTGAAAAAATCCGTCAGCGGTTAAAATAAATACAAAAGAAAAAGGAACAGAGCAGACAATGGGAAAAATATTTTATATGATGGGGAAAAGCTCATCTGGCAAAGATACAATTTTTGAAAAGATCATACAGAAAAAAGAACTGGAACTACATCAGATCGTGCTGTATACAACAAGACCGGCAAGGGCAAATGAGACGGATGGTGTACAGTATCATTTTGTAGATGAGGCAAGGCTTCTTGAACTGCAAAAGGCAGGCAAAGTAATCGAACTGAGAGCTTATCAGGTTGTTGGCGGAGTCTGGAAATATTTTACGGTGGATGATGAACAGACGGATTTAAAGAATAAAAATTATCTGGCGATCGGAACGCTGGTATCTTATGAAAAACTGAGGGATTATTACGGAGAGGAGAAACTTGTAGCGATCTATATTGAAGTGGAAAACGGAGAACGGCTTGCACGGGCACTTGAGCGGGAACGAAGACAGAATCAGCCAAATTATGATGAACTCTGCCGGAGATTTCTTGCGGATAATGCCGATTTTTCCGAAGAAAATCTGACCAGAGCAGGAATAAAAAAGCGTTTTCAAAATAAAGAATTGCAGAAGTGCGTGGAGGAAATTGCAGTATTTATTTCAGAAAACTCTAGGTAAAGCCGCTTATTTATGATATAATAGAAAATCATTGGGTATACGAATGATAAAATCAGAGAGGGGTGAGCATATGCCTGGATTTGAGGAAATCGTAGGACATGAGCAGATTGTTACGCATCTGAAAAGTGCGATGAAACTTGGGAAGGTGTCCCATGCGTATATATTGAGTGGAGAAAAGGGATGCGGCAAAAAGCTGCTGGCAGATGTTTTTGCGGAAACACTGCAGTGTGAAAAGGGAGGAACAGAGCCTTGTGGCAGCTGCCATTCTTGTGTACAGGCACAGAGCGGCAACCATCCTGACATCATACATCTGATGCACGAAAAGCCAAACAGCATCAGCGTGGATGATGTGAGAACACAGATTGTGAACGATGTATTGATCAAGCCATACAGTGGAAAATATAAAATTTATATTGTGCCGGATGCGGAGAAAATGACAGCGGCTGCACAGAATGCACTTCTGAAGACAATCGAGGAGCCGCCTGCATATGCAGTGATTCTGCTGCTTGCAAACAATGCATCAGCACTTCTGCCGACCATCTTATCAAGATGCGTTATGCTTTCTTTGAAACCGGTCGCAGACGATAAAGTCAAGCAGTATCTGATGGAGCATGTACAGGTGCCGGATTATGAGGCGGATGTCTGCGTGGCATTTGCACAGGGCAATATCGGAAAAGCCGTACAGCTGGCAACATCGGACAGCTTTAATGAAATCAAAAATTCAGCACTTCATCTGCTGAAAAATGTATCTAAGATGGAGATCAACGATATTATCGCAACGGTGAAATCCGTATCCGAATTTAAGATTGATATTCAGGATTATCTGGATTTTCTGGCGGTGTGGTATCGTGACATCCTGTATTTTAAAGCGACAAGAGACAGCAATGGGCTTATTTTTAAAGATGAGCTGAATGTGATCACCGATCAGATCAATAAAAGTTCCTACGAAGGTATCGAAAATATTCTACGGGGACTCCAGACAGCGAAAACGCGTCTGAATGCAAACGTTAATTTTGATCTGACCATGGAACTGCTGTTTCTTCTTATAAAGGAGAATTTGGTATAATGATAAAAATTGTTGGTGTCCGTTTTCGCACGGCCGGGAAGATTTATTACTTTGATCCGAAAAAACTGCCGATCAAAAAGGGAGACCATGTGATCGTTGAGACAGCAAGAGGAATCGAATACGGCAGCGTCGTAGCCAATCCAAAGGAGATTCCGGATGACGAAGTAGTTCAGCCGCTGAAAGCCGTTATGCGTATCGCAACACCGGATGACGATGCAAGAGTAGAACGCAATTTGGCAAAGGAAAAGGATGCTATGCGTATCTGTGCCGAGAAGATCCGCAAACATAAGCTGGATATGAAGCTGATCGATGCAGAATATACGTTTGATAACAATAAAGTCCTGTTTTATTTCACGGCGGACGGCAGGATCGATTTCCGTGATCTAGTAAAAGATCTGGCATCCGTATTTAAGACACGTATCGAGCTTCGTCAGATCGGTGTGCGGGATGAGACAAAACTACTTGGAGGTATCGGCATCTGCGGAAGACCGCTTTGCTGCCATACATTCTTATCTGAGTTCGCACCGGTTTCAATCAAGATGGCAAAAGAGCAGAATCTTTCACTGAATCCGACCAAGATCTCCGGTGTCTGCGGAAGACTGATGTGCTGCCTGAAAAATGAAGAGGAGACTTACGAGTATCTGAACAGCCGTCTGCCGGCGGTCAATGATACGGTGACGACTGAGGACGGTTTAAAAGGAGAAGTACACAGTGTCAACGTGCTTCGTCAGACCGTAAAAGTGGTTGTGGAAGTCGGGGACGAAAAAGAGATCCGTGAATACGATGTCAAACAGCTCAAGTTCAAACCTCGCAGAAGAAAAGAAAAAAACGGCGGGGCAGGGAAACAGGAAGAAAGAGAGCTGAAGAAACTCGAAGCAATGGAGAAAAAGGAAGGAAAATCAAAACTAAATGACAATTAAACTGTATCCGGATGAGAGACTGGATGATCTGCAGAGAAGCGGGTACCATATCATCCAGAATCCGAAAAAATTCTGTTTTGGAATGGATGCGGTTTTGCTTTCCGGATTCGCAAAGGCAAAGCCGGGAGATAACGTTCTGGATATTGGTACCGGGACTGGAGTTATCCCGATCCTGATGGCGGCAAAGACAAAAGCCGGACATTTTACCGGTCTTGAGATACAGCATGAGAGTGCGGATATGGCGATGCGAAGCATTCGGTATAATCATCTGGAAGAGCGAATCTCTATTGTAGAAGGTGATATCAAGGAGGCCGGGACATTGTTTGCTTCGGCTTCTTTTCATGTAGTCACAAGTAATCCGCCGTATATGATCGAGCATCACGGTCTGGTCAATCCGGATAATGCAAAAATGATCGCAAGGCATGAAGTCTACTGCACGCTGGAGGACATCATTGTCCAGACAGCAAAACTTCTGAAAAACAGCGGAAAGTTTTATCTGGTACATCGACCGTTCCGGCTGGCGGAGATTTTTTATCTGCTTGTGAAGTACGGACTTGAGCCAAAGAGAATGCAGATGGTGCATCCGTATATCGATAAAGAACCGAACATGGTTCTGATCGAAGCCATGAAAGGTGCAAAATCAAGGATCACCTGTGAGCCGCCGCTGATCGTGTATGAGAAACCGGGCGTGTATACAAAGCAGATTTATGATATTTACGGATACAATGATGCCAGGGTCAAAAAGCATTCGGAAAGGTGAGAAATATATGAGCGAAAATCAGGGAAAACTGTATCTGTGTGCAACTCCGATCGGAAATCTGGAAGACATTACGATGCGTGTTCTGCGAGTGCTTCAGGAGGTCGATCTGATCGCGGCGGAGGATACCAGAAACAGCATCCGGCTTTTAAATCATTTTGATATCCATACTCCGCTGACGAGTTATCACGAATACAATAAAATCGAAAAAGCCTATGTTTTAATAGAAGAAATGAAAAAAGGGAAAGACATCGCTCTGATTACCGATGCCGGTACGCCGGGCATTTCCGATCCGGGTGAAGATCTGGTGCGTCTGTGCTATGAAAACGGTGTTGAGGTGACTTCCCTTCCGGGAGCCTGTGCCTGCGTGACGGCACTGACACTTTCCGGATTATCCACCAGACGTTTCTGTTTTGAAGCATTTCTTCCATCGGATAAAAAAGAAAAACAGGAAGTTCTGGAAGAATTAAAAGACGAGACCAGGACGATCATCATTTACGAAGCACCGCACAGGCTGGTGCGTACCTTAAAAGAACTTCTGGAAACACTTGGCGACCGCAGAATGACGGTTCTGCGGGAACTGACGAAAAAGCATGAGACAGCATTCACCACGACACTTTCAGAGGCAGTGGCGTACTATGAAGCGGAAGCACCGCGAGGCGAATGTGTACTGGTGCTCGAGGGCAGAAGCCGGCAGCAGATGAAAGAGGAGAGTCAGGCAGCCTGGAAAGAGATGGACATCGAAGAACATATGCAGAAATACCTGGATCAGGGCATGGATAAAAAAGAAGCGATGAAACAGGTAGCAAAAGACCGCGGAGTCGGAAAAAGAGATGTCTACCGGGAATTAGTTGACAGAGACAAAGCCTGAAAAGCAGAAGGAGGAAAGCTGTGAGTACGACATACGACACGTTAAATAATGTTCTGGTTCGATTGTTCCATGATATTATGACACTGGAAGAAAAAGCGATCCGGACGGGGGAATTCAGCGAGATCTCCAATAACGATATGCATATCATCGAGGCAATCGGCATTGATGAACCGCGAAATATGTCTTTCGTAGCCAAAAAACTTTCTGTTACGGTCGGAACGCTGACGATTGCGGTTAACAATCTTGTAAAAAAAGGTTATGTAAATCGTACACGCAGCGAAAAAGACCGAAGGGTCGTGCTGATTTCTCTTACCGAAAAAGGCCGGAGAGCATATGAGCATCATCGCCTCTTTCACGACAAAATGATCAAGGCGACGATTGCAAATATGAGTGAACAGGAAGAAGAAGTGCTGGCACAGGCACTCACCAATCTGATCGGCTTTTTTGAGCAGTATCAGCAGTAAACGACATTTTGACCTTTAGACCCTGGCATCATGGAAATAACCGCAAAATTTATTATGATTTTTGCAGAACGTATTTATACAATACTGGAAATGGGCACGGACCTGTTTCCAGTATTTTTTTATGGAAATTTTTCAAAGAAAAAGAAGCACCTTCTTTTTTCAGGGCTGCCTGTTTTAAATCTTCAAAACAAAGATAGCCAACATAGTATTTCAGATAGTTTGCAGGAGCCTCCAAAATGGTGTTGAAAAAGGCATCGGCAGTCCCTTCTCCATTTAAGCCAAACTGCGAAAGAACCTTTGCCGTCTGCGAGCGGTCATATCCATAATAATGGATCAGAATATCAAGAAAAGAAGAGATGCCGAGGTTTAAAGAACGGTTTAGGCGATAGATTTCGGCAATGATATTATCAGAACATCCGTAAGAAAATGACTGCATTTCCACGTAGGTTGCCCAGCCTTCCACATAACCACCGAAATTTGTCAGACTGCGGACAGGGCGGATACCGGAGTCGTTCAAGAAAATCGTCTGATACAGATGGCCCGGATAACCTTCGTGTGCAAGTGTCGAATAGAGATCCAGTCCACGGTAACCGATTTTCGGATTTATGTAGATGACATTCTGGTTGCGGTTGTCGAGCGGTGCGGTCAGATAAAAAGCCGGGCTTAAATAATCTTCCAGAGCTTTTTCAACGTATTTGACTTCGTATGTCACGTCCGCGATTTCCGGAAAATCCTCTGCCATTTTCCGTTTTAGATCATTCAGGATTTCCTTTGGATCAGAAGAAATCTGATCATTCACCGTTTTCAGCGTTTCATCCCCGGAATCGGAAAATAATTGTGGATTTTTCTGTGCGATCTGACGCAGCGTGTGGATATCTTTTACGAGCTGTGACTGGATTCTTTTAAAAATCGTTTCCACGCTGTCATAACAGCCGGTCGTGTCTTTGACAAGATAAGCATAATAATTTTTGCCATCCGGAAGATAACAAAGACCGAGAGCGTTTTTGCTGCTGTCTTTTAACGCAGAAATCCCTTTGGAAAGTTTCCGGTAAGTCGGGATAACATAGGAGGCAAGGGCTTTCCGATTCAAAGAGCAGTATTTCTCTTTTTCGGTTTCATTTAAAAAATTAAGAGAGGCGATGCGGCTGTCAAAAGTGGTAAACAAAATATTCTGATCGCCGGTCTTAAGAAAAGCATCGCACTGGTCGATCACGCCCTGAGCGACAGAAGCATCCATGAAAAGTCCGACAGCTGATTTGGTACGTTCAAACTGCAGAATGCTGTCATAGTATTCCGGAAGCCCGGAAAGAAGAGCCAGATACGTTTCAATATCTTTTTTATTATGAAAACTGTATTCTGCAAGCAGAACCGGCAGCTGTGCCTGTGTGCCGAGAGACGGACCGAGCGGCTCATCGTAAAGCAGGTATTTTTCACCCTCTGCCTGTAACGAAAAAGCACTTGTTAAAATATCATAAGTGAGACGGTTTTTTGTGGAAAGCCAGTCTTTGGGAAACTTGAAAAGTTTTTCCAGATAAATATTCTGCTGTGAAAAAGAATCTGCGAGAACTTCCGGGTTCATGGAACCAAACGAAACATCCGGATCAGAAAGATTTAAAATTTCCGGGTTTTCCAGTGTATAGTGCAGATTTAAAGTATTTTCTGTAATTTCATTTCGAAAGACCGTATCACAGAAAGCGACAAAAGAATGATTGATTTCATAATAAAAAACAGAACAAAAGAGAAAGATAAGAGCAGGAAGAAAAGCAAGCAGAAGTTTGTGCCTGCGAAGTCTGGAAAGAAAGGAGGACATAGGCAGATACCTGAACTGTTTTTTACAGTGTACGTGCAGAAGGGAAAAAATATGTGCCATTAAGAAGCAATCTTTACAAACCATATCTGCTGTGATACAGTTATGAAAAAACAGGCAGGTGGTAAGAAATGAAGAGTTCAAAAAATGTCATCCTGATCGGCATGCCGGGTTCAGGAAAAAGCACCGTTGGTGTTGTGCTTGCAAAAGTACTGGGATATCGTTTTATTGATTCCGACCTGGAGATCCAGAGTCAGGAAGGAAAGAGGCTTCCGGAACTGATCGAAGAATTTGGTACGGAAGGATTTCTTGATATTGAAGCACGCGTCAATGCTTCCATTGAGGCAGAAAGATGCGTGGTCGCAACCGGCGGAAGTGTTGTATACAGAGATTCTGCGATGCAGCATTTAAAAGAGATCGGAACGGTCGTTTATCTGAAACTGACCTGCGAGGAGCTGGAGGAGCGACTCGGTGACCTGCGGTGCAGAGGTGTCGCACTTCAGGAAGGCCAGACCTTGCAGAGCCTTTATGAAGAACGTATTCCACTTTATGAAAAATATGCTGATATCACCGTCGATGAAACGAACATGAGCGTGGAAGAGACGATGGAACAGGTGGTTTTGCGATATCAGAGCAGAAAATAGCGGTTGTTACAAGAATGTTACGGAGAATATAGCTAAAATCCACGGTTCCTGAAATGTATCTTCGTTGCTTTTTACTGAAATCTTAATTTTTGTTTACAAACACCAAGTTTGTGGTATAATAAAAATTATGATGTTAGGGGAATCGCTTTTTGTCCTCGGCACATATTCGCAGGTGTTTACGTCATTTCCGGACGTTTACAGAATTTCGTTAAAAAGTAAAAAAAGCAATTTGAAAAATGATGATAATGATGCAGAGCGATAACGGATGCATCAGAGATAGAGAGTATATTTTAATAATAGAGGTGTCTATGGAACAGTATGTAATTAAAGGCGGCAATCCCCTGGTGGGCGAAGTTGAAATCGGCGGAGCGAAAAATGCGGCACTTGGTATTTTGGCAGCGGCGATTATGACAGATGAGACCGTGGTGATCGATAATCTTCCGGATGTCCAGGATATCAATGTTCTGCTCGAGGCGATCAGTGTGATCGGAGCCAGAGTTGACAGGATCAGCCGTCATAAAGTGGCTATCAATGGTTCTATGATCGGTCAGGTAAGTGTAGATTACGAGTTTATTAAGAAAATCAGAGCTTCCTACTATCTGTTGGGAGCACTTCTTGGAAAATATAAAAGAGCAGAAGTACCGCTTCCGGGCGGATGCAACATCGGCAGCAGACCGATCGACCTGCATCTGAAAGGATTCAAAGCACTGGGAGCGACAACGAGTATCCGAAACGGTTCCATCGTTGCAGAGGCAGAAAAGCTGAAAGGAACACATATTTATTTAGATATGGTTTCCGTAGGTGCGACGATCAACATCATGATGGCAGCATCTATGGCAGAGGGATACACGATCATCGAGAATTCAGCACGTGAGCCGCACGTTGTCGATGTGGCGAACTTCCTGAACAGCATGGGTGCCAATATCAAAGGTGCTGGTACCGATGTGATCCGTATCCGCGGTGTTCAGAAGCTTCACAGGGCAGAGTATTCCATTATTCCTGACCAGATCGAAGCCGGAACCTTTATGTTTGCAGCAGCAGCGACCAGAGGCGATGTCATGGTTAAAAATGTCATCCCGAAACATCTGGAAGCAACGACAGCAAAGCTTGTCGAGATCGGCTGTGAGGTAGAAGAATTTGACGATGCTGTGCGTGTGGTAGCATCCAAACGTTTAAATAGCACAAACGTCAAGACACTGCCGTATCCGGGGTATCCGACCGACATGCAGCCGCAGATCGTAGTTGCCCTGGCTCTGGCACACGGTACCAGTATCGTGACAGAGAGCATTTTTGAGAATCGTTTCAAATATGTGGACGAGCTTACCAGAATGGGTGCGACGATTAAAGTAGAAGGCAATTCTGCTATTATCTACGGAACCGATGGATTTACAGGAGCAAGAGTCAGTGCACCGGATCTGAGAGCTGGAGCAGCACTGGTGATCGCCGGACTGGCAGCAGAAGGTGTCACCGTTGTCGATGATATTGTCTATATTCAGCGTGGATATGAGTGTTTTGAAGACAAGCTCCGCAGCCTTGGTGCTGAAATTGAACGAGTTAGCACCGAAAAGGAAATTCAGAAATTCAAACTGAGAGTTGGTTGAAAATTAAATAGCTTCTCTTATTCAGAGTGATGGAGATACATAGGATCTGTGAAGTCACGGCAACCCCTTAAAGGAAGGTGCCAACCTGAGCGAGTATTCGAACAATAAGAGGATTGAACTTATCATTGGAATAAGAGGTCCGCTTTTTGTGGACCTTTTTTCGTTCCACAGAAAAGCATTCTGTGGGATTATAAAAAGAAACCATGTAGTTTCATATTATCAGGAACTATAAAATTACCGATGTCAGAATCGTAAAAATTCCATACAGTTCAAAGGCATCATACATTCATTTATTAAAAAAGGAGAGACAAATGGAGAAATTATTATTTACATCCGAGTCTGTAACAGAAGGACATCCGGACAAAATGTGCGACGCGATTTCTGATGCGATTCTGGACGCACTGCTTGAGCAGGATCCGATGAGCCGTGTAGCATGCGAGACAGCAACAACAACCGGTTTGGTACTGGTTATGGGTGAGATCACCACAAAAGCATACGTTGATATCCAGAAAATCGTAAGAGATACGATCCGTGAGATCGGATACACCAGAGGAAAATATGGCTTTGATGCTGATACCTGCGGTGTGATCACAGCAATCGATGAGCAGTCCGGCGATATCGCTATGGGCGTAGACAAAGCACTGGAAGCAAAAGAACACAAGATGACCGATGATCAGATTGAGGCAATCGGTGCAGGTGACCAGGGTATGATGTTCGGTTTTGCAACAAACGAAACCGAAGAATACATGCCTTATCCGATCGCACTGGCACACAAACTGGCACGCCAGCTGACCAAGATCCGCAAAGATGGAACACTGCCTTACTTAAGACCGGACGGAAAAACTCAGGTTACCGTAGAATATGATGAAAACGGAAAACCGGCAAGACTGGATGCAGTTGTTCTGTCTACGCAGCATGATCCGGACGTAACACAGGAACAGATCCACGAAGATATCAAAAAACATGTATTTGATGCGATCCTGCCACAGGAACTGGTAGATGAGAACACCAAATTCTTTGTAAATCCGACCGGACGTTTCGTGATCGGCGGACCTCACGGAGACAGCGGACTGACCGGACGTAAGATCATCGTAGACACCTACGGCGGATATGCACGTCACGGCGGCGGAGCATTCTCCGGAAAAGACTGCACAAAAGTAGACCGTTCTGCAGCTTATGCAGCACGTTACGCAGCAAAGAACATCGTAGCAGCAGGACTGGCAGACAAATGCGAGATCCAGCTCTCTTATGCGATCGGTGTGGCACAGCCGACTTCTGTTATGGTAGATACCTTCGGAACAGGCAAACTTTCTGACGAAAAGATCACAGAGATCGTTCGTGAGAACTTTGATTTAAGACCGGCCGGCATCATCAAAATGCTGGATCTGAGAAGACCGATCTACAAACAGACAGCAGCTTACGGACACTTTGGACGCAACGACCTGGATCTGCCATGGGAAAAACTGGACAAGGTGGATGCACTGAAAAAATATCTGTAATCTGACTGAGGCAGACAGAATTATGTGTGGAGAAATGAAAACGGAAAACAGCAATCAGAAACAATGTATCAAAATGGTAGGGAATATAGGGATTCTGTATGAGGATCCCTATATTCTCGTATGTCGCAAACCGGCAGGAGTTCCGGTTCAGAGTGCAAATGCCAGAGTCAAAGATATGGTCAGCATTCTGAAACTGTATCTGCTGGAAGAGTCCGGGAAAACGGGAGAGCCATATCTTGGAATTGTGCATCGCTTAGATCAGCCGGTCCAGGGCGTGATCGTATTTGCCAAGACAAAACAGGCAGCAGCCAATTTAAGCAGTCAGATTGCAGACCGGAAGGGCAGCGGTCAGGTCGTGAAACGATATTGTGCAGTTGTGCGTAGAAATGCCGATATATACAAAGAAACAGAAACAGCAGCAGAATATCAGGAACTGACTGATTATCTTCAGAGAGACCGCAGGACAAACACTTCTTATATTGTGCCAAAGGGAACGAAAGGTGCAAAAGAAAGTAAACTGCGTTATGCGATCCTGGAAGAAACAGAGGATCTCAGCCTGGTAGATATTGAACTTCTGACCGGTCGGCATCATCAGATCCGTGTACAGCTTTCCGGAGCGGGCATGCCGATTGCGGGTGATAAAAAATACGACGAAAAATCCGCAAAAACGACAGGAACACGCGAAAAAGAAACTCCGGCACTCTGTGCTTACAGCTTAAGTTTCCTGCATCCGAAAACCGGAAAACAGATGGATTTCACCGTTCTTCCGGAAGGAGGAGCGTTTGAAAAATTCCGCAAAGAATAGCAATATCCGGTAAAAACAGGATAACAGAATGAAAAAGATTATGTCGTACATACTAAATCCGATAAAAGCGGATAAGGAAGGTGCGGCGAAGATGAATACAAAAATTAGAAAAGCAATCGGAATTGTGGGAATCATAATGGCGGTATATATCATTTTTAAATATATATTCGTCTATGTGGCCCCATTTCTGGTGGCTTTTTTGATTGTAAGGATTTTAAATCCGGTTGCCATCCGTCTGCAAAAATATCCGTGTTTTCGGAAAGTAGGAAAAGGGAGTCTTTTGTTCTGCATGATGAGCCTGATCCTTGGAATAACAGGCGTATGCATGTGGTTCCTCGGTGTGCGGCTGTTTGCACAGATTCGCAGCATTTTTCTGCATATTGATCAGTACGAGGCAAAGATGGAAATGATGATCGAAGGATGCTGTGTGCTGCTCAATCAGAAATTCGGGATGAAAAGTGAGGCGATCAGAGAGATCGTCTACCAGAACATTGAAAAAATGTCGGAAAAAATACAGGCAGTCAATATCACGCAGGTTTTTCGATATTCCGTGCGGTATGCAGTCGTTGCCGCAGAATGGTTCAGTGTGCTCTTTGTGATTTTTGTGGCTGTCCTGCTGATCATCAAAGATTATGATGAAATCTGTCAGAAATTGCAGAAATACAGCACGTTTCGTCATCTGGTGCGGATTGGGGAACGTCTGTGGCAGATGGCGGGTCTGTGGCTTCGAGCACAGCTTCTGATCATGGCGGCAGTGATGGCAGAGTGCGTGGCAGGTCTGTGGGTTTTGCAGAATTCCTATGCCCTGCTGGTCGGGATCCTGATTGGTTTTCTGGATGCACTTCCGTTTATCGGGACAGGGACGATCCTGCTTCCGTGGGCGGCACTGGAACTGTTTCGTGGAGACTTCTTTCATGCCGCAGCTTACCTGACTTTCTTTCTCATTACCAACAGCACGCGGGATTTCCTGGAGCCACGGCTTTTAGGGGAAAAGCTGGGCGTATATCCCATTGTTATCGCAGTTGTAGTATATGTGGGGATCTGCATCTTCGGACCGGCGGGAGTTTTGCTTGGTCCGCTGATGCTGCTTGTTATCAGAGAGGTGGTCAGGGAATGGCTGGAAGCGTAAAAAAACCTTTTCTATTTCCGGAAAAAATGGTATGATAGGCTTTGATAGTAACTGAGGGTTTGGAGAAGATGCAATGAATAAGAAAAAGAAGGTAAGGCACAGCGGAAAATTAAAATCCTATATGCAGTGGCCGGCAGTCGTGGCGGTTTTACTTGTGATGCTGGATATTCTGGTTTTTGCGATCGATGTGAAAGCAGGATTTCTGGTATTTTGTTTTACTGCCGCTTATTGGGTTCTGATGTCTGTTCTGATGCTGCGTTACCGTCCGTTTGTTCTCCGTGAGATGATTGCGTTTGCATCCCAGTATTCCCAGATCCAGAAAGGGATGCTGAAAAATTTTTCCATTCCGTATGCGGTACTCGATACGGATGGAAGAGTACTCTGGATGAATGATGCATTCTGTGATGTGACAGGAAAGGATTCCAGGTATCGGAAAAATATTTCAAACCTGTTTCCGGAGATTGATGCGTCTGCACTTCCGTGCAAAAAGGAAGAAACAGATGTGCAGATTTTTTATAATGAAAACGATTATCAGGCACATCTGCAGAAGCTTTCAATGGGAGATCTCAACGAGGAAGTATCGATTGTGGATATTCCGCAGGAAGGGAATTATCTGATCGCACTGTATCTGTTTGACAATACGGAGCTGAATTATTACATCCGTCAGAATCAGGAACAGAAAATGGTTGCCGGACTGATCTACCTGGACAATTACGATGAAGTGCTTGAGAGCGTGGAGGAGGTAAGACGTTCCCTTCTGCTTGCCCTGATCGACCGTAAGATCAGCAAATATGTGGCGAATTTGGACGGTATCACAAAAAAACTTGAGAAGGACAAGTATTTTGTAGTTCTGAAATATAAGTCACTGGAAGAACTGGAAGCAAACCGTTTTTCCCTTCTGGAAGAGGTAAAGACGGTCAACATCGGAAACGAAATGAAGGTCACTTTAAGTATCGGTATCGGAGTGAACGGCAGTACTTATGCACAGAATTATGAGTTTTCAAGAATTGCCATTGAGCTTGCTCTTGGACGCGGCGGTGATCAGGCAGTCGTAAAAGATAACGATAAAATTTCTTACTACGGCGGCAAATCCCAGCAGATGGAAAAGAGCACGCGTGTAAAAGCAAGAGTAAAGGCACATGCACTTCGCGAATTTATCGGAAGCCACGAAGATGTGGTCATCATGGGACACAAGATCACGGATATCGATTCTTTCGGAGCAGCCGTCGGCGTATGGCGTGCGGCAAGGATTCTTGACAAAAAAGCCCATATTGTGCTCGGAGATATCAATGGATCGATCCGTCAGTGGGTGAATCTGTTCCTAAATGACAAAGAATATCCGGAAGATATGTTTGTGACACATGAGCAGGCGAGAAAGATCGTGGATCACGACACTGTTGTGGTGGTTGTTGACACGAACCGTCCAAGCATGACAGAGTGTTCCGAGATCCTGAATCAGACCAGGACGATCGTTGTGCTTGACCATCACCGCCAGAGCAGCGAAGTGATCAAAAATGCGGTTCTGTCCTATATCGAGCCGTATGCATCATCCGCATGTGAGATGATTGCAGAGATTTTGCAGTACTTTGCAGATGATATCCGTCTGAAAGGAAAAGAAGCAGACTGTATTTATGCAGGTATTATTATTGATACCAATAATTTTATGGCGAAAACAGGGGTCCGCACCTTTGAAGCGGCAGCATTCTTACGCAGATGTGGAGCAGATGTGACGCGTGTCCGCAAGATGTTCCGGAATGACATGAGTTCCTATAAGGCGAGAGCAGAAGCGGTTCGCCACGCAGAAGTATTTGAGCAGTATTATGCGATCAGCTGCTGTCCGAGCGAGGATCTGGAAAGCCCGACTGTAGTCGGTGCTCAGGCCGCAAATGAACTGCTGAACATTGTCGGTATCAAGGCTTCTTTTGTATTGACAGAATACAAAGAGCGTATTTATATCAGTGCACGAGCCATCGATGAGGTCAATGTGCAGATCATTATGGAGCGTCTCGGCGGAGGCGGTCATCTGAATATCGCCGGGGCACAGCTGGACGGAGTGACACTTGAAGAAGCAAAAGATAAGCTGAAAAGTACGATAAGAACGATGATAGAAGAAGGAGCGATTTAAATGAAAGTTATTCTTGTAGAAGATGTAAAAGCACTTGGAAAAAAAGGTGAAATGGTAAATGTAAGCGATGGATATGCAAGAAATATGCTGTTCCCGAAAAAACTTGCACTGGAAGCAAGTGCAAAGAACATCAATGACCTGAAACTGAAAAAAGCACACGATGAAAAAGTTGCAAAAGAACAGCTGGCAGACGCAAGAGCATTTGCAGAAGAACTGGCAAAGGCACAGGTAAAAGTTTCTGTAAAAGTAGGCGAAGGCGGAAAAGTATTCGGTTCTGTTTCCAGCAAAGAAATTGCAGAAGCTGCAAAAGCACAGCTTGGATATGATATCGATAAGAAGAAAATCCAGATGAAAGATCCGATCAAGGCAGTCGGCACAACAAGCGTTGCGATTAAGCTGCATCCGAAGGTAACAGCAGAGCTGAAAGTCGTAGTAGAAGGTATTTAACAGGGGGCATAAAAATGGAAGAAGCACTGATCAAGCGGGTATTGCCCCACAGTGTTGAGGCAGAGCAGTCTGTAATCGGTGCTATGCTCATGGATCAGGAAGCCATCATAAAAGCCTCCGAGATCATAAGCGGAGACGATTTCTATCAGCATCAGTACGGCATTGTTTTTGATGCGATCGTAGAGCTTTATAATGACGGCAAACCGGTAGATCTGATCACGCTGCAGAATCTTCTGCGTGAAAAAGACGTACCGCCTGAGATCAGCAGTCTGGAGTTTGTCAAAGATCTGCTGACTTCTGCACTGACCTCTACAAATGCAGATGCCTATGCACAGATTGTACATGAAAAGGCAGTTCTGCGAAAACTGATCAAAGTCAATGAACAGATCGCAAATGACTGCTACAGCGAAAAAGAAAAACTGGAAGATATTCTGGAATCAGCAGAAAAGCGGATTTTTGATATTGTTCAAAAACGAAATTCCGGAGACTTTGTGCCGATCAAAGATGTCGTGTTGCGGGCACTCGACCGGATTGAAGCGGCATCGAGAAACAAAGGAAGCGTGACCGGAATCCCGACCGGATTTATTGATCTGGATTACAAGACAACCGGTATGCAGCCTTCCGACCTGGTACTGATCGCAGCTCGTCCTTCCATGGGAAAGACCGCATTTGTACTGAACATAGCCCAGTATATGGCATTTAAGAAAAATTATACGGCAGCGATCTTCAGTTTGGAAATGTCAAAAGAACAGCTGGTCAACCGACTGTTCGCACTCGAATCACAGGTAGATTCACAGCAGCTTCGTACCGGAAATCTGAGCGATGATGACTGGGCGAAACTGATCGAAGGAGCCGGGATCGTCGGACGTTCCAACCTGATCATCGATGACACGCCTGGTATTTCCGTTGCGGAGCTTCGCTCCAAATGCCGCAAATACAAAGCAGAAAAAGGTCTGGATGTCATCATGATCGACTACCTGCAGCTGATGACAGGAAGCAAACGTGCAGATTCCAGACAGCAGGAAATTTCCGATATTTCGAGATCCTTAAAAGAGATTGCCAGAGAGCTTCAGGTTCCGGTGCTTGCACTTTCTCAGCTGAGCCGTGCGGTAGAGCAGAGACCGGATCACAGACCGATGCTTTCCGACCTGCGAGAGTCCGGTGCGATCGAGCAGGATGCCGACGTTGTAATGTTCCTTTATCGAGATGATTATTACAATAAAGATTCCGAGAAAAAGAACATTGCAGAAGTCATCATAGCCAAACAGCGTAATGGTCCGATCGGTACGGTAGAGCTTGCATGGCTGCCAAACCTCACCAAATTTGCAAACTTAAAAAAATAACGCCGGGAGTTTCCGGGATGAAAAAGGTGTCGCTTTTTGCGATATCTTTTTTGCGTTTTTGAGAAAGAAATATGTTACAATCATATGAGAATGCCAGGGTACAAATTCGTTGGCATTCTCATGTAAATATGCCAGGGTCAAACTCGCAGGCATCAAAAAGGGACAACGTCCAAAAACATAAGTAATGATTCAATACAAATGGAAGCAGTTACTTTAACTGGTTTTGCATTGTAATTGTGAAAGTATTGAACGGTTACAATATTGGGAGGTAGAGGATGAGCGAGATCAGATACATGATTTCCGATGCCGCCAGACAGGCAGGGGTGGAGGCACATGTACTTCGAAGCTGGGAGGAAGAGCTGGACATCAAAGTGGGCAGAACGGAACTTGGACATCGCTACTATACCGATAAAACGATCTATATCATGAAGAAAGTCAAAGAACTGCGGGACAAAGGATTTCAGCTCAAAGCGATCAAGGTGCTGATTCCGGAAATACAGAAAAAAGCAGAAGAAATAACGGAAATCACAGAAGAGAAAAATGCAGTAATGAAAGACACAGCAACAAAAACTGAAAAAGCAGAACATACAGAAAAAACAGATTCGGATGCGAATTTAAAAGACAGCACACAGGAAGTCCCGAAACCACAGACCATACTTCCGTTTGTAGATTCACTGGACAACCTGGAAAAATTTCAGGACATTGTCGGTGATATCATGAAACGTGCTCTTCAGGAAAATAATGTGGAGCTGGAAAATCGGATTGCAGACAGTGTTTTAAAAGAAATGGAGATCCTGATGAAGATCCAGGAAAAAAGAGAGGAAGAACGTTACCGAAATCTGGATGAAACCATTCGCTCCTTTCAGCATAATCGGCAGATGGTGGCAGCGACAAGAGAGAAGGAAAGCCATAAAAAATGGTTTCGGATTTTTAAATAAAAAGAAAATAGAAAAACAAGGGGAGCTGCTTACGCAGCTCCCCTTGCTTTTATAAAATTTTTTAATTATTCACCTGCTACGATAGCACCTGTAGGACATTCTCCTTCACATGTACCGCAATCCAGACATGCATCTGCATCAATTACGTATTTGCCATCGCCTTCGCTGATAGCTTCTGCCGGACAGGCTTCTGCACATGTACCGCAAGCTACACATTCATCTGTAATAACGTATGCCATGATAAAACCTCCTTATTTTTATGAAATATGTTTTCAACAGGATTCGGCTCTCCGAATCTTTATCCCATTTTAATACATAAGTCTGGAATATACAAGAGGTTTTTTCTATGCCTTGCATAAAGTACAAAAACATATTATAATCAACCTGTCAAAAGAAATCAGGTACAGATTTTTATGAGAAATTTAAGTCTGTACAGAATGATAAAGGAGGAAAATCATGCAGAAAATAACCAAGGATATGATTATCGGCGATATTTTAAGAATGGATCCTGAAATGGCAGGCGTACTGGTAGCAGGCGGCATGCACTGTATTGGATGCCCATCCGCACAGATGGAGACCATCGAAGAGGCAGCTCTCGTTCATGGTATCGAGCCGGATCTGCTGGTAGCAAGAGTAAATGCATTTGTTGAAAGCAAACAGGCATAAACAGACAGCAAAAGTGGATTGTGAATATCCATTAAAAAATAAAAAGCGTTTCCACCAGGATTTTCTAGGCGGAGACGCTTTTTCTACACGCTATTTCCGTTTGCAGCGAATCGGTTCAGAAACTCTGACTATCGATTTCATATCAATCAGATCAATGCAAGCTTCTGCAGAGCCTCATCCGCAACGATACATTCCAGATGCTCTTCAAAGAATGCTTCGTTGCCCGGTGTGTATTTCAGGCTGGAAGCATACTCGGAAAGGGTATTGCAGACTTTATTAAACTCTTCTGGTGTGTGTGCAGATTTGCTGAGTGTCAGCAGATATTCACGGCCTTCCGGATTCTTATAGAGCGTGTTGTAACCCTGGTAAGAATTTTGCAGAATGTGTGCTGCACGGATCACAGTGTCCAGATCGCGGAAACGGTAAAGTTTCGTCAGATGAAAGGATTCCGGATTGATCTCCGGTTTTGCAGGAGTCTTTTCTTTCTTTTCAGAAGTTTTTGCTGCTGCATTTTCAGCCATCTTTCTTGCCTCGTGGATCTTATTGAAAAGATTCAGGATATCATCGGCTCCTTCAAGAGGTGCCGGTGCCGGCGGAGTGATGTTGTTGTTCTCTTCGCCGTTTGACGGTGAAAATTTTGCAAAACGTGTATCAAGTTCTTCCGGATCTTCCACCTTGGTAACGATCAGAATTACAGAGTCGGAAGAAATCGGGATCGCTTCTATCATCAAAGGAATGTCATTTGCTTCAAAACCAAATTCGTATGCGGCCTGCTGCATCATATCACGAAACAGCAGCTTTGCTTTTTCTGTGCCGTAAGCAAGTTCACTGAGCTTGATCTCACGGTCTGCCAGATCCTGACGTGTAAGCGTGCAGCGAATCTGATTATCGTTGATTTTTTCTATCTTCATATTATCACATCCTATCTATGATATGTTAAACTTTTATTGGAATTACTATGATTATGATATTGATTAAGGTTAAAAGATGCCATAAAACCACTCCTGTGCAAGCACATTGTGTCTTCAGACTTTTGACCCTAGCATCTTATTATCTTATAATTATATCTGCATACTATCAAAAAGTAAAGTAGATTGCCAGTGTAAAATTATAAAAAGAGTGTAAAAACATCTTGCATTTTTCAAACATAAAGTATATAATAATCAATGTGAGGATGAAACAATGCTTTAAGCAACATCAAAAATCAAAATGAATAAGAAAGCGAATTCTGTCGCTTTTTATTATCTTATGCGGGATTCTCCGCAATATTCCAAAAAAATGATTGTACCTCCATAAAGCAATATTGAGCTTAAAAGATGCCATGTAAACTCTTTGGTACTTTGCATTCGTACAATGAATGTTATCTGGTATCCTGAAGTACTGTTGATCGGAACAAAAAAGAACGTACTGCACTTTGCAAAAGAATAGAAAAAGGCTTGAATGTTTCTGATTTACAGATTTCGTATACGGTGTTGTTTTCGTGTCAGCAATGTTGACCGGAATTGCATGTCAGGCAGCAGCCTTATGTGTATTCGAGTTAAATTCTCACGATAATGTCAGCAGAATCTTTAAGTTTAACAGGAGGGGGTGGAACTATAGGCAGCAGAAAAAAACGGAAACATCGACTGCAAAAAGAATTAAATGCATATGCCAGAGCAGGCATGAAGCTGTGGTTGAATGGAAAGCCAAGTACACCTTCGGATATCATGCACCAGTGCATGATCCGGGAAGAAGAGGAGTATATGAGAGATTTTGTAAGCGATGATGATGATCACATTATAGGAATCGGATTCGACTATATAAAAAAGAAAGAGGTCTGATGACAAATCCCCATAGTACAGAAGACAACCATACAGGTCGAAGGATTATAAAAAATGTAGACTTAAGTCATCTTTCGTTCATAAATCTATGATACACTGAATCAAAACGATGTATTCCGTTGTAAAAACGATGTTGCAGTATGCGAATACTGAGGCGGATTGTGGGAGTGCAACGCACGGAACAATCCGCAGGCATCATAGTATGGAGGTACAATGAATGAAGAAAAAGAAAAGTCCTGTGAAGGTCGTAGTGCCGCTGATCCTGGCGGTGGCTGCGGCAGGCGTAGGATATAAAGTTGTAAATCGATATATCCCATCCAAAGAAGTGATGGATGGCAATGAATATTTTGGCACTTCCGGAGGGGAGGATGCAGCAGTCGTACTTCCGGACCGTCTGGAACAGGGGAAAGCACTTGTGAAGGATGGCACGGCATATGTAGAATATGCGACTGCAAAAGAAAATCTGAACGATCATCTTTATAAAAGCGATGAAGAACAGCAGGTCATACTGACAACGGCAGTGGATATTATCAAACTTCCGTATGACAGCAATGAATATACAACGCTTACCGGAAATGGCAGCATGCCGTATCAGATCGTTGTTTCGCAGGATGGAAATGTCTATATTGCACTGGATTATCTGGCACAGTATACAGCACTTCAGTATTCGGTGGAGCAGGAACCGCTTCATATTATTATAAACAATCAGTGGGGAACGAAAACCTTTTCGGATGTGATAAAAGAAGAAAGCGTACGTCTGGATGCAGATATTAAAAGTCCGATTCTAAAAAAAGAAGCGACCGGAGATAAAGTGACAGTTCTGGAGCAGGAAGAAGAGTGGACAAAAGTTCTGACTGCGGATGGATATATTGGCTATATGAAGAGCAAAAAGCTTTCTGACAGCTACGAAGAACAGGTCACCAGTGATTTCCGGGCGGCAGAGTACACCAGCATACATAAAGATTATGACATGAATCTTCTCTGGCATCAGGTGACGAGCCAGGATTCAAACGATGCACTTGCAGCGGACATTCAGGATGTAAAAGGGGTCAATGTCATTTCACCGACCTGGTTTTCTATCAGCAGCAACGATGGAGATATTTCTTCTCTTGCAAGCAGTGACTATGTAGATACCGCACATCAGAATGATATGGAAGTCTGGGGACTGATGGACAATTTCAGTACGGATATTGATACCGACACTGTGCTTGGCACTACCACATCCAGAGAGAACCTGGAAGGACAGCTGATTACCGAAGCACTCAACTATCAGCTGGATGGCATTAATATCGATATCGAATCCTTACCGGAAGAAACTTCCGAAAGCTATGTGCAGTTTATGAGGGAACTCTCTGTAAAGTGCAGGAATAACAATCTTGTACTTTCGGTGGATGTCCCGCCGCCATACAGTTTCAATGAACATTACAGCCAGAAAGAGCTTGGCGAAGTCGTAGACTATGTGATCATTATGGGCTATGATGAACACTATGTCGGCTCCGATGCCGGTTCCGTGGCATCCCTTTCCTATGAAAGAGACGGCATTACCGGAACACTGGAAAACGTTCCGAAAGAAAAGATCATCAGCGGTATTCCGTTCTACACGAGATTATGGAAGACCAATGCTTCCGGTGAAGTAAGCAGTGAGGCGATCGGCATGGATAAAGCAGACCAGATCTTGTCCGATTACAAGGTGACTGCCGGATGGAGCAGCGAGACATCACAGGATTATGCAGAGTTCACAGATGAAGATGGCAATTTCTGTCAGATCTGGCTGGAAAACGAAGCATCGATCGAAGAGAAGATGAAACTTGTGCAGGAATATGGCCTGGCCGGAGTGGCAGAGTGGAAGCTTGGATTTGAAAGATCATCCATATGGGATGTAATAGCGAAATATGTGAATTAGATCATGATTCCGCTTCAAAGTCAGGTTTGGCTGCGAGGCGGAAACATTGCAAAAAATAAGAAAAAATACTTGCCTGTCTTGCAAAAATATGATAAAATCAAGAATTGTGAGTGGCTGCAGACAAGCAGCCATTTTGAAACATTGAATTCCTTGCTCACGAAGGTAATAGTGGGCCAGAGACCATAAGGAGGTGCGAAGAGCATGAACAAATACGAATTAACCGTTGTTGTTAACGCAAAAATTGAGGATGACGTAAGAGTAGCAACTGTAGAAAAAGTAAAAGAATACGTTGCACGTTACGGCGGAACAGTTACTAATGTTGACGAATGGGGTAAAAAGAGATTAGCTTACGAAATCCAGAAGATGAAAGAAGGATTCTACTATTTCATCCAGTTCGAAGCTGATGCTACAGCTCCGGCAGAAATCGAAAGACATGTCCGTATCATGGAAAATGTTATCAGATATTTATGCGTAAGACAGGAAGCATAAATAAGGAGATTTAAAATGAATAAAGTTATTTTAATGGGACGTTTGACCAGAGATCCGGATGTTCGTTATTCCGCAGGGGAGAGCGGCACATCAGTTGCAAGATATACATTGGCTGTAGATCGCAGATTCAACAAACGCGATGGCGAAGCAACCGCTGATTTTATCAGCTGTGTAGCGTTCGGACGCAGTGCAGAGTTTGCGGAGAAGTATTTCCATCAGGGACTGAAGGTAGTCGTTACAGGTCGTATCCAGACAGGAAGCTATACCAACAGAGATGGCAACAAGGTTTACACTACAGATGTAGTAGTAGAGGATCAGGAGTTTGCTGAAAGCAAAGCTGCGTCTCAGGCAAATGGAAATAACTATACACCTGCAAGACCGGAACCGAGTGCAGCCAGCGGCGATGGATTTATGAATATCCCGGACGGTATTGACGAAGAATTACCGTTTAACTAGACATTAAAGGAGGTTTACAGCAATGGCTTACAATAAATCTGAAAGACCAGATTCTCCGATGAAGAGAAGAGGCGGACGCAGAAGAAAAAAAGTCTGCGTTTTCTGTGGTAAAGAAAACAACGAAATCGATTACAAGGATGTAAACAAACTGAAGAGATATGTCTCTGAAAGAGGAAAAATCCTTCCGAGAAGAATCACAGGAAACTGTGCAAAACATCAGAGAGCTCTGACAGTAGCTATCAAGAGAGCACGTCACATCGCTCTTATGCCATACGTTCAGGACTAATCAAAATTTGAGAATATAAAGATTATAAAAAGAGCGGCGAACCTTTCTATAGCATGCAAGTGCTGTAGGAAGGTTTTTTTTGCTGGACAAAACAGTAAAAATATAGTAAATTTGAATAATCACAGGAGGGAAAATAAGGAGGAAACTATGAAAAAGAATGAAAAAAGAAAACTGTGGAAACAGGGGCTTGGAACAGCTCTTGTTTGTGGTCTTGCAGTAGCTGTGTTTCCGGCAGCGAAAGCAGACGCAGCAGACTTGCTGAAAGCAGGTCCGATCAACACGACAGCAGAGCATGTAACACAGAACCAGCCGTTTGCAGAGAGAACAGCGGGAAGTCAGTATTTCCGTATCCCGGCATTTATCGTTACGCAGAAGGGAAATCTTCTGGCAGCAGCGGATGCGAGATATTCTACAACCGGTGACGGCGGCGGACTGGATACGATCGCTTCTGTATCAACCGATAATGGTAAGACCTGGAATTATTCATTCCCGCTGTATTTTCCGGACAGCGATGGTTATATCGGCAATACGGCAACTACGATCATCGATCCGGCACTGGTACAGGGAAAAGACGGAGAAATTTATTGTATTGCCGATGTAAACCCAACCGGCGTAACGACAATGGGCGGTTATAAAGCTCCGGGAGAAGGAACCGGTTATGTTAAAGTAAACGGAAAAGATTATCTGGCAGTAACGGATAATTATGACAATGTAAACACACAGCCAAAAGATGACGATGCCACAACGTATGCTTATTATGTAGGGGACTGGGATGAGAACGGATATGCAAGAATTTTAAAGCGATCCGATCATTCGGAAACAGAATATGGCGTGGATAAGTGGTACAACCTGTATAAAGTAGAAAATGGAGAGTATAAAGATACCCTGACACAGAAACAGGTTAATTCCAATACGGATATTCAGCAGAATATTTTCTATAAAGGATCTGCATTGCATGTATACAATACCGGATATATGATGTATGCAAAAACATACGATGATGGATTTACCTGGACAGATCCGGAAATCCTGAATCCACAGATCAAACGTCCGACAAAAGAGACAGCACTGCTGGTATCTCCGGGGCAGGGGCTACTGACTTCAGATGGTACGATCGTCATTCCATTCTATGATCATGGCGATGGGGAAGAAAATGCAAGCATTATCTGGTCTGATGATAATGGAAAAACATGGGAAAGATCCAATGACGTACCAGGAGCAGCCGCAGGTGGTTACTGGTCATCCGAAAGTGAAGTCGTAGAGCTTTCAGACGGAACATTGCGTATGTTCTTCAGAAGCGGACAGGGAGTGGTCTGCTATTCAGATGCAGTAAGAAATACATCCGGTGATTATGTATTTACAAAGCCGGTCAAGACAGGCGTTTCCTGTACATCAACCTGTAATGTGACAGCGATCAATTATTCTAAAACGATTGATGGAAAACAGGCAATCCTGGTAGCTGCCCCGGGCGGAAGTGGACGAGCAAACGGTAAAATATTTACATTTCTGGTAGAAGAAGACAAGACGCTGACTTTAAAAAACAGCTATTCAGTAAACAGCGGCACTTATCAGTATTCCTGTATGTCAGAGCTGAAAAACGGAACGGTAGGACTTCTCTGGGAAAATGGCGGAGGAAGCATACGCTATGATAATTATGATATCGCCCAGCTTGCGGCAGATGGTTATATAAATGATTTAGAGCTTGGCGTAGAACTTACCAGAAATGAAACTTATACAAGGTCTTACCAGGTGGCAGAAGAACATAAAACAGGTATTACGACGGAAGCAGATCAAAAGGTTGCAGATGTAAATTATGCAAAAGTAGATGGTGTAGAAAAAGAAGTTGTGCCGATGTATGCACATATAGCAAACAATAATTCTGACCTGAGCAGTTTTGCAGCAAAAAATGATATATCACTGAATCTGACAGATGCAGAGTTTACCTTTACTTCAACCGGAACAGCAAATGTGTATGCAGTATATAATGAAAATAAAAAGGTATATCTCACCAATGAAAGCGGTGCAAATTCATTTTTCAGTGCAGCAGCAAAAAATAATATGCTGGTAACGCCGACAGATGGCAGTGATACTTTCCGTATCTGCAAAGAAAACGGAGAACGATATGTAATTTTCTATTATACAAACATGGACTTCAACGCAAACAGACTCTATAATGCAAGCTTTACAGCTGGAACCTATGAGGTGGTTCTGCTTGAGAAAAAGGACAAAGCAGAAGCAGGAGATATTGTTCCGGGATATCAGAGAGTATCAAAAGTTACTTCCGGTAAAAAATATCTGATCGCCAATATCTTTAATAAAGACAATAAAGACCATGTTATTGTTCTCTACCCAACGAATGGAACAGGAAATCAGACAAAACTTCTTGGAGCAGCAGAGAAACGAATAACACCGACGGAAGCAACCGTGACAATCAAAGCAAACGAGATCGGAAGAACCACAACGGTGATCGACGGTGTGACATATAATATCGTATGCGATGAGCCGGCAACGGTAAACGATAAAACGACCTTAAGTACCGATGCACAGGTTGCAGAGAGAACTTATCTGGAAAAAGATTATCCGGAAGGAACTTTTGCCAAGTCCGGTATCGCAGAGGCAATCGCAAAAGCAAAAGAAGTTGCACAGAAAGAAAAAGTAACCAAACTGGAAATCAAAGAAGCAGACGATGCTTTAAAGAAAGCACTGGGCAAACTCGATGAAGTAAAAGCCTCCGGCAAAACAGAAGTACAGACAAAGATTGCACAGGCGGCAGAAAAGAAAGAAGCAGATTACACAAAAGAAAGCTGGGCAAATTTTGCAAAAGCAAAAAGGGATGCAGAAATGGCATTTGCTTCTGAAACAGTAACTGCAAAACAGCTGAAAGATGCAGCAGATGCATTAGACATCGCCATGAAAGCACTGGAAGCAAAGAAACCGGATAATAATAACGACAACAACAACGGTAATAATGGAAATAACAACAGCCAGATCCCGGCGGTCGGCAGCGTGATCGCAGATGCTACAGGTATCTTTAATTATAAAGTTACCGGAAACAATACCGTTGAAGTGAAAAACATGACTGCAAAAGGCAAAGCAAAGAGCAGCGTGAAAATCGCAAAAACCATCAAAGCAAACGGTAAAACTTACAAAGTAACCGCTATTGCAGCCAATGCCCTGAAAGGCAATAAAAAAGTAACTTCCGTAAGCATCGGCAGCAACGTAGAAAAGATCGGAAAGAAGGCATTTGCAAATTGCACGAAACTGAAAACCGTCACGGTAAACGGAAACAAACTGAAGACCATCGGACAGAGTGCTTTCTCAGGAGATAAGAACTTAAAGGCCGTAAATCTGAAGAAAGTAAAAACACTGAAAACTGTTGGAAAATCAGCCTTCAAGGGCGTTTCAAAGAAAGTAACCGTGAGAGTGCCAAAGAATAAAAAAGCAGCTTATGTAAGAATCTTCAAAAAAGGCGGGATCGCAGCAAGTAAGATCAAATGATGCTGGTATACCCTGCCGCTTCAAAAGAGCAGGCTTTAGAGAAATTGTGGGATGCTCTTCCGAAATCAACTACATTACAGCGACGGTTGGCAGAGCTTGACTGGAAATAATTTGTCTTGTAATAGAGGAGCAGAAATTAGAAGAAGCTTTTCTGTAAAAGGCAAATAAGCAACAGACAGAAAGCAGAAAAACGTAAGCGGGAGGAAGCATAAAAATGTGCAGGCAGAGAAAAACTCAAAGCCTGCACATTTTTTGAAATTTAACCAAATCAAGGAAGTCCCCTGCTTCAATTGCGAAAAGCAATAAGCAGTGGGTGGGGACTTGCTTGTATCAGGAGGAGTGCAAGCTCTTTCTGATAAACTGCGGAGCAGTTATTTGGTTATGAGGAAGTAGCAAAGCGGATTGCGAATATCCGCTTGACTTGATAAAAATAATTGGTTTCAGAATTCAGGTTAAAAATTGAAGACTAATTGAAACTGCGTGGATCCGGATATTTATCAGGAGAAGTACTATATCCATTCTGATATTTAACGGTCATGTAAATTGTTTCATCGCCGTTTTCGATTTTGACATAGCAGACATTGTCCTTGTCGAATTTGTCGGTGATCTCTATTTGCTGATTTTTATAATAAACCCATACGCTGCCATCGTCGAAATATTCTACGTCCGGTGCGTTCAGTTCCTCCATAATTTCGTCTTCGGTCAGAGGACGTTCGTTTCCGTCTGCATCGAAGGCAACACCGCCTCCGCCCTGAGTGACGGTGTTTCCGTCGGTATCTTTGTATTCAAGAGAATAAGAACCGTCGTCGGTATTTAAATCAAGAGTGGCACTTGTCTGGTCACCGTGCATCCAAAGCTGGATAGTTCGCTGGATTCCGCCGACATTTGCTGCGTAAGCCGTTCCTGTTCCGCCAACGATCACGCAGACTGCGATTGCAGCCGCCGCAAGTTTCATTTTCTGCTGTTTTCTTAATTTTGCCATATATTTGACCTCCCCTTCAGAGATATCGGAGGTATGCAAAACCGAAAAGGCCTGTTTGTATTTTTCTTTATTCGTCATTTTCCCATTCCTCCTTCAGTGCTGTTTTCAGAAGAGAGCGTCCGCGTGACAGGCGTGTTTTTACGTTGCTTTCCGAGAGCTTTAAAATATCGGCGATTTCCCTGACGGAATAATCTTCATAATAAAATAAATGAATAACGATGCGATATTTTTCAGGAAGTTTCAGAACTTCCTCGAATAAATTCTCAGATTCCGGATTTTCAAAAGTTAACGTTTCTATATAATCCTCCAGCGAACGTCTGTTACGCCGCCAGAAAGCAAGCGTTGTATTTTTTGCTTTATTGATCACGATACGGATCAGCCACGCACGGATATGCTGCTCATCTTCAAAATCTTTGCTTGTCGTGTAATACTGGATCAATGTATCCTGAACAACATCTTCTGCATCTGCCTGATTTTTACAGATGTTAAAGGCGATGGCGTAGAGATTGTTCTGATAGCGTTCGATCAGTTCCTGTACAGGTTGTCTCATGAGTACTCCTAAAATATAAAATTTGATGTAACTGTTCAGAGCCAACCTCCAAAATGCTACGCATTTCGTCGGTGTGGCGTATCCGCCAAATAAAATTTCAAAAACAGTTTTAAAAATGCAAGCATTTTATACCTGTTTTTTGAAATTTTGCTTGGCTCTGAACAGTTACAATTTGATAACAATTCATTGCAGATTGAAGTATTTGCTGCCTGAATCGTAAAAATTGCAAGTCCTTGATCAAGGTGCTTTCAATTATAATACAAATCAGCAGGGAAAAAGGTTACAAAAAAGTATTTTCGTTTTTCAGAGAAAACGATATAATAGAAACAGTATCTTTTTCATGTGTGAATGAAGGGGATAAATCTGTAAAAGAAAAGAGCCGGTGTACACGTTATGCCGGGTGTTACGATCGGAAACAATGTTGTGATCGGCGGCGGAAGTGTTGTCGTGAAAGATATTCCGGATAATGTGGTAGCAGTTGGAAATCCGGCGAAGGTGATCAAGACACTGGATGCAGAGAAGTTCAGAAAAGAACCTTCTGATTTACAGAAATAAGAATTTTTGATAAGATTAAGTCAGCAGAGAAAAGGGGATTTTCGGGGGAATTGATATGGGAATGTTTTTAAACAGTATTGAGCCATATGATAAATACAAAACAATTACGAAAGGTTTTTATTTTGTAGACAAAACAGAGCTGCTGGAAGAATTAATACCGGCTCTGGAACAGGAACAGAGATTTTTCTGTATCACAAGACCAAGGCGTTTTGGAAAAACGGTTATGGCGAATATGATAGCATCTTTTTTTGAAAAATCGGAGGGCGGTTCCGATATTTTTGACAGACTTAAAATTTCAGAATATCCAAAATATAAAGAGCATTTAAATAAACATGATGTGGTATATATTGATTTCAGTGAAATGCCGAAAGAATGTGATAGCTATAAAAAATATATTTCTCGCATTGAAGAGGGAATATATTATGATTTAAGAGAAAAATATTCGGATTTGTATTTAAAGCAGGAAGATGCTATATGGGATATTTTTTCGAAAATATTCAATGAAACAAAAAAGAAATTTATTTTTGTTATGGATGAATGGGATGCGGTATTTCACATGTCATTTATGACAGAAAAGAACAGAGAAGACTATCTGCTTTTTTTGAAATTATTATTAAAAGGACAGAGTTATGTTGAGCTTGCCTATATGACAGGGGTGTTGCCGATTGCAAAATATTCCGACGGATCGGAATTGAATATGTTTCTGGAATATAATATGGCAACACGTATTCGTTTCAGTGAGTATTTTGGATTTTCAGATGAAGAAGTAGATAAGTTGTATGAAAAATATCTTCAGAATACAAAAAAGCCTCAAATTGACCGAGAGGGCTTGAGGGAATGGTATGACGGTTATCACACAGCATCCGGTCAGAGATTGTATAATCCGCGTTCGGTTGTATGTGCATTGTCCGATAATCAGCTGTCAAATTACTGGGTCAGCTCAGGAAAATATGATTCCGTGTTCAGCTATGTTAAAAACAATATAGATGACGTACAGGAAGATCTGGTTCTCATGTTTGCAGGAGAAAAAATACCATCGGGTATTGAGGAATATGCAGCAACGGCACAGCAGCTCGATACAAAGGAAGAAATATATTCGGCGATGGTTGTTTATGGGTTATTGACGTATGATAATGGCTGCGTGTTTATTCCAAATAAAGAGTTACAGGGAAGCTATGCATCTATGATGAAAAAGGAAAAATCCCTGGGATATATATACAGACTTGCAAATATTTCTAATAAAATGTTACAGGCGACTTTAAATAAAGATACAGATACTATGGCTGAAATTTTGCAATATGCACATAATACGGAAACGCCAATCTTATCTTATAATAATGAGGTGGAATTATCGGCGATTGTAAATCTGGTTTATCTTTCTGCAAGAGATTTTTATAGGATAGAAAGAGAAGATAAAGCTGGAAAAGGATTTGTGGACTTTATTTTTTATCCTGTCAGATATGAAGATAAGGGCATCATATTGGAATTAAAAGTGGATCAGACACCAGAAGAAGCTATCAAACAGATTAAAGAAAAAGATTATATATTACGTTTCAAAGGAAAACTGGGAGAACACAGACAATACCCGCAAAATATTCTGGCAGTGGGGATTTCATATGATAAAATAACAAAAAAACATACCTGTAAAATAGAAGAATTATTAATAAATAGCTAAGTAAAAAAAGGAAGAAAAAGTGAGGTATGAATCAGATTTATCGATATTATGGCAGGGAGGGAAATTGATATAGATAATTGTTTTCTATGGTTGTGCCTTGAGTTAAAATAACATAAAACAGTTGATTATTTTAAAATTTATGCTATAATTTGGAAATGTAAATAACAGTCAGATATAAATGATAGGTTATAGGGTAATTATCGGACTGTTAGGAACGAATATTTGAAATAGAATAAGAAGCAGCTGGTGCCGCCGCAAGGCGGAGAATAGGGAAACAGGTGAAAGACCCGTGCGATCTCGTCACTGTAAACAGGAGTGTGTTGCTTATTATGCCACTGAGATATCGGGAAGGCGGCAATGTGCGTTAAAACTGTAAGCCAGGAGACCTGCCAGACTGTGGTGCGGGGAATAGATATTCCAGGTCACGAGGATTGATTGTACCGAATTGAAATAGAAACAGCGAAGCCGAAGAAATTCTGGTTTGGCTGTTGTTATCCAGTATACAGTCCAACGACGTGTGTTCGTTGGATTTTCTTTTTCTCCCAAATCTTATTTGTTTCAAATAGAAGTATTATTTTGGGAGGAAAGGCAAATGAAGAAAAAACTGGTAACGATTTTATGTGTAACAACAATTACAGCATCTATGCTGGCAGGATGCGGAAGCAAAACAGCAGAGACAACTGCTCCGACAGAGACAACTGCAGTAACCGAGACAGCAGCAGCTACCGAAGCGGCAACAACCGAGGCAGCTTCTGAAACAGCAGCAGCTACGGAAGCAGAAGATGATCAGGCAGCAGCAGATAAAGTAGCAGCTCTGATCGATGCAATTTATGTTCAGGAAAGAAATGAGAACACAGACGAGCAGTGTAAAGAAGCAAAAGAAGCATGGGATGCTCTGACAGATGCTCAGAAAGAACTGGTTGAAGGCGAAGAAGCTGATCCGGATTATTTCGGAAGAGATACCGGTGATGCATCCAAAGATGATCCGCGCAATGGTGATGAGATCGGTGAAAACGAACTCCTGGTTGTAAGCTTTGGTACTTCTTTCAATGACAGCCGTGTTGCTGATATCAAAGGTATTGAAGATGCACTGCAGGCTGCAAATCCGGACTGGTCTGTAAGAAGAGCATTCACAGCACAGATCATTATCAATCACATCCAGGCTCGTGATGATGAGCACATCGACAACATGGATCAGGCTCTGGAACGTGCCGTAAATAATGGCGTTAAAAATCTGGTTATTCAGCCTACACATCTGATGCATGGTGCAGAGTATGACGAACTGATGGATGCCGTAGATGCATATAAAGATAAATTTGAATCTGTAAAAGTAGCAGAACCGCTGCTGGGTGAGGTCGGAGATGATGCAGATACTGTAAACGATGATAAAAAAGCAGTAGCAGAAGCAATCACTTCTGAAGCAGTAGCAACAGCAAATTATGATTCCCTGGATGCAGCAAAAGAAGACGGTGTTGCATTTGTATTTATGGGACATGGAACTTCTCATACAGCAAAAGTTTCTTACAGCCAGATGCAGGCTCAGATGAAAGAGCTTGGTTATGAAAATGTATTTATCGGAACCGTTGAAGGCGAACCGGAAGAGACAGCATGCGAAGAAGTCATCAAAGCTGTATCTGCAGCAGGATACAAAAAAGTAATCCTTCGTCCGCTGATGGTTGTTGCTGGAGATCATGCAAACAACGATATGGCAGGCGATGATGACGATTCCTGGAAGAGCCAGTTTGAGGCATCCGGAAAATTTGACAGCATTGATACACAGATCGCAGGTCTGGGTGAGATCAAAGCAATCCAGGATCTCTACGTTGCTCATACAGCAGATGCTATAAACGAGTAATAAGTAATACATGAGGTGTACCTCGCAGCAGGAATGTCAGAGGTATTCTTGAAAAAAGAAGCAAAACAGAAGGACAGGAACAAAAATGAAGAAAAGAATCATTACATTAGCAGGATTAATGGCACTTAGCTGTGCACTGGCAGTTGGCTGCGGAAACAGCACAAGCCAGACAGAAACACAGAGTGCTGCACAGACAGAGGCAGCTTCTGAAACACAGGTACAGACCGAAGAAACACAGGAGGCAGAGAGTGCAGCAGAAACGACCGCAGACACAGAGGCAGCAGAAGCCGCTGCAACACTGGAAGATGGAACGTACACTGCTGATTTTAATACAGACAGCAGTATGTTCCAGGTCAATGAAATGTATGATGGAAAAGGAACTCTGACCGTAAAAGACGGAAAGATGACCATTCATATCACGCTGCGTTCTAAAAACATTGTAAATCTGTATCCGGGACTTGCAGAGGATGCACAGAAAGATGGAGCAGAACTGCTGCAGCCAGTTGTGGAAACCGTAGATTATAATGACGGTGAACCGGCAGAAGAAGTGAATGCATTTGATGTTCCTGTTCCGGCTATCGACGAGGAATTTGATCTGGCACTGATCGGAACAAAAGGAAAATGGTATGACCATAAAGTCAGCGTTTCCAATCCGGTAAAAGCAGAAGAATAAAAAATATCAGATTTTGCGAAAAGCTGCTGCGATATGTATCTACATATTTTGCAGCAGCTTTTTATCTTGAAAAGGAGAAATCATGACAGCAGAGGAGCTAAATTTAAAAGACGGTGAATACACCGCAGAAGTTACGATGGAAGGCGGAAGCGGAAGAGCAACGATCGATTCTCCGACTGACATTTCGGTAAAAGATGGAAAAGTAACAGCTGAGATTAAATGGAGCAGTTCACATTATGACTATATGCTGGTTGACGGTGAAAAATTTCTTCCGGTCAATACGGAAGGAAATTCTGTTTTTGAAATTCCGGTTGCAGAATTTGATGAACCGATGGCTGTAACGGCAGATACGACTGCGATGAGTGTCCCGCATGAAATAGAGTATACGCTGACCTTTGCATCAGACACCGTGACAGTGTCCGGTTCCGGATCGGGTATGAGTGGATCGGTAAATATCGCATTGTGGATTGCAGTTGCAGTGGCTGTGTTCATGCCGGTTGTTACCAGGATGAGACGAAAGGAAAAGAAATGAAGAAAATAGTGGGGGTACTCGGTGTTGCATTCTGCCTGATGCTGGCAGGCTGTGCATCGCAAAAACAGGATACGATTGAAAAGCGGAATACCGATATCAGCAAGGATCTGACATATGACCACAGCATGGAACTGGAGTACGCAAAGATGTTTGCGGTGGATTATTATCAGAATGATTATGCACTTGTCACGATCGCAGATGACGGGAAATATCTGATCGTACCGGAAGGAGAATCTGTGCCGGAAGATATGGATAAGGATATCACGGTGCTGCAGCAGCCGATCCAGAATATTTATCTGGCGGCTTCGGCGGCGATGGATATGTTTGTGGCGACAGATGCACTGGATGCGGTTCGATTCAGCTCGCTGAAAGCAGATGGCTGGTACATAGAAGAGGCGAAAAAAGCCATGGAAGATGGGGATATTATTTATGCCGGGAAATATTCAGCCCCGGACTATGAGATGATATTGAATGAAAACTGTGGGCTTGCCATCGAGAATACCATGATTCTGCATACACCGGAAGTAAAAGAGCAGATGGAAAAATTTAATATTCCGGTTCTGGTCGATCATTCCAGCTATGAGACAAATCCGCTCGGACGTACTGAATGGGTCAAACTTTACGGGCTGCTGACCGGGCATGAAGATCAGGCAGAGCAGGCGTTTGATGCAGAAGCGAAAGCGTTTGAACAGGTGAGTGATCAGGATGCAACCGGAAAAACGGTGGCATTTTTCTATATCACGACAAATGGGGAAGCAAATGTGCGAAAAAGTGCGGATTATCTGCCGAAAATGATTGAACTTGCCGGCGGAAGCTATATTTTTGATGATCTAGGTGACGAGGAGGAAGCGACATCTACAGTTTCCCTTCAGATGGAAGAATTTTATGCCGGAGCAAAAGATGCAGACTATATTATTTATAATAGTACAATAGAAGGAGAATTGTCTTCTATGCAGGATCTTCTGGCAAAAAGCCCGCTGCTTGAGAAATTCAAAGCGGTGAAAGAAGGACATGTATACTGCACGACCAAGAATCTCTATCAGTCAACAATGGAACTTGGGACAATCACATCCGATATTCGAAAAATGCTGACCGGAGACGATGCAGACCTGACTTATCTGTATAAGGTGGAGTGATACGATGAAAAAAAGCAGATATGGTGCTGCATTTATCATTCTTGCAGCTTTGTTATTTTTATTTTTGGTTTTGAATATATGCATCGGAAGTGTAAATATACCGGTTTCGGAGATACCGAAAATGCTGTGGGGAAATGGAGCGGATGAAACCTTTACGGATATTGTGATGGGAATCCGTTTTCCGAGAGCAATGGCAGCGGCAATCCTGGGCGGCGGGCTTGCATTGTCCGGATATCTTTTGCAGACTTTTTTTCATAATCCGATCGCCGGACCGTTTACACTGGGAATTTCCTCCGGAGCAAAACTGGTCGTGGCACTTGTCATGGTAGCTTCCCTTGGAAATGCCTTGCATTTAAGTTCCTGGGTGATGATCATGGCAGCTTTTGTTGGTTCCATGATCTGTATGGGATTTGTGATCCTGATGTCGAAAGTGACCGATCAGATGTCGATGCTGATCGTCAGCGGCGTTATGATCGGATATATCTGTTCTGCGATTACCGATTTTGTGGTAACATTTGCGGACGATGCCGATATTGTCAATCTGCATAACTGGTCAAAAGGAAGTTTTTCCGGGATTACCTGGGATAATGTAGTGATCATGGCGATCGTTGTCGGGATCACCTCAGTCTGTGTTTTCCTGATGTCAAAGCCGATCAGTGCCTATCAGATGGGAGAATCTTATGCCCAGAATATGGGACTGAATGTACAGCTGTTTCGCATATTGCTCGTGCTGTTATCCAGTATTCTGTCAGCCTGTGTGACAGCCTTTGCAGGACCAGTATCCTTTGTTGGAATTGCTGTTCCGCATCTGGTTAAAAATTTATTCGGCACCGCAAAACCAATCATCATGATACCCGCGTGTTTCCTTGGCGGATCTGTGTTCTGCCTGCTCTGTGACCTCTTGGCAAGAATTATGTTTGCTCCGACAGAACTTTCCATCAGTACGATCACAGCGGTATTTGGGGCACCGGTGGTAATTTATATTATGATTCACAGAAAAAAAGAAAAAGTGTGAAATCAGGAATCATGGAACAGTTCATGCAATGCATAAGGTATATCTTGCAGCAAGAATGTCAGAAATATTTTTGAATTTTTGATTTAGAAAAGGCGGAATAGCATATGGAAGAATATTATTTTTATACGGAAGGTCTGACCGTCGGCTATCACGGCGTTCCGCTCATAAAAAATATCAAGATCAGTCTGAAAAAGGGAGAAATCCTGACGTTGATCGGACCGAACGGAGCGGGAAAAACGACGATCCTGAGAAGCATCATAAAACAGCTGAAACCGCTTGGCGGAGTCGTTGTGCTGGATGGAAAAGAGACGGAACAAATCAGCGGAAAAGAGCTTTCCAGAAAACTTTCGGTTGTGCTGACAGAACGGGTAAGACCGGAAATGATGACCTGCAAAGAAGTGGTTGCGACCGGACGTTATCCATATACCGGGAAGTTCGGCGTACTCTCAAAAGAAGACTGGAAACTGGTAGATGAGGCAATGGAACTGGTGCATATCCACGAGCTTGCTGACCGTGATTTTTCAAAAACGAGTGACGGACAGAAACAGCGGGTAATGCTGGCGAGAGCAATCTGCCAGCAGCCGGATATCATCATTCTGGATGAGCCGACCTCTTTTCTGGATATCCGCTATAAGCTGGAATTTTTATCCATCATCCAGAATATGTCCAGGGAACGAAATCTTTCCGTAATCATGTCCTTGCATGAACTGGACCTGGCAGGACGTATTTCCGATAAAATAGCCTGCGTCAGAGGAGACAAAGTAGATCGATTTGGAACACCGGAAGAAATTTTTACGCAGGGCTACATCCCACAGCTTTATCAGATGACAACAGGTTCTTATGATGAACGCACCGGAGATCTCGAACTTCCGAAAACAGAAGGAGAGCCGAAAGTTTTTGTGATCGCAGGAAACGGAACCGGTACAGCAGTCTTTCGAAAATTACAGAGAGAGCGAGTGCCGTTTGTGACGGGGATTCTGTGGGAAAACGATCTGGATTATCCCGCAGCAAAAGCACTGGCGACAGAAGTGATCTCCGTGAAACCATTTGGCAGGATTGAAGAAAAAGAAATACAGAAAGCAAAAGAATGGATCAAGAAGTGCGACAAAGTGATCTGTACGCTGGATGTCGAAAAAAGTGGGGAGTTTGCAAAGCCGTTGAGCGGGCTTTTTGAGATGTGCAAATGAACAATTCCCAAGAAGGCACTTTTACGTGCCCTTCGGGGAATTCGTTCATTGCACATTCAAATCTCCACCGCCGCTTTCATCTCTTTCACATATTTTTCGACTTCCGGAATACATTCTTTTCCGTACTTCGCCACAATTTTTACAATCGCAGATCCTACGATGGCTCCGTCTGATACGGATGCCATTTTTTTTGCCTGTTCCGGGGTGGAGATACCGAATCCGATGGCAGCCGGGATATCATTTACTTCTTTCACCATTTCTACCATTTTTGCAACATCCGTTTTAATCTCACTTCGAACGCCGGTTACACCAAGTGAAGATACACAGTAGACAAATCCTTTCGCTTCTTTTGCAATCATACGGATGCGTTCGTGGGAGGTCGGTGCGATCAGGGAGATCAGGTCGATGCCGTATGATTCGCAGACACCGGAAAGCTCCTCTTTTTCTTCATAAGGAAGATCCGGAACGATGATTCCATCAATGCCGCATTCTACGCAGCGTTTCATGAAGCGTTCTTTTCCGTAGGTATAGACTGGGTTGATATAGGTCATAAACACCATCGGAATTTTTACTCTCTGGCGGGCTTCTTTTACCATATCAAACAATTTATCGGTGGTGCATCCTGCAGCGAGTGCTCTCTGGCTCGCTTCCTGGATGACCGGGCCTTCGGCGATCGGATCGGAAAACGGGATACCGATCTCGATCAGGTCGGCACCGGCTTTTTCCATGGCGATCAGCAGATTTTTTGTGGTTTCAAGGTCTGGATCCCCACCTGTTACAAAAGGGATAAATGCTTTTTTATTTTCGAATGCCTTATATATATTACTCATAGATATCCACTCCTCTGTATCGTGCAATGGCAGCCACGTCTTTGTCGCCACGTCCTGAAATAGTAATTACGATGATCTTATCTTTATCCATAGTCGGTGCCAGTTTCATTGCGTAGGCAACGGCGTGAGAACTCTCGATCGCCGGAATGATTCCCTCGGTGCGGGAAAGATATTCAAATGCATTAACAGCTTCTTCATCGGTGATGGAAACGTACTGTGCACGGCCTTCTTTTGCAAGCATCGCATGTTCCGGACCGATTCCAGGGTAGTCAAGTCCGGCAGAAATAGAATAAACCGGTGCGATCTGACCGTATTCGTCCTGGCAGAACAAAGATTTCATGCCATGGAAAATACCGGTGCTTCCTTTGGCAATCGTGGCGGCATGTTTCGGGGTATCAATGCCAAGTCCGGCTGCTTCGCAGCCGATCAGGGCGACTTCTTTATCAGGGATGAATTCATAAAAAGTACCGATGGCATTGCTTCCGCCTCCGACGCAGGCAATCACGGCATCCGGCAGACGGCCTTCTTTTTCTATCAGCTGTTCTTTGATTTCTTCTCCGATAATTTTCTGGAAATCACGGACAATTGTCGGGAATGGATGAGGTCCCATGACAGAACCAAGTACATAAAGCGTGTCATCCATACGTTTGCTCCATTCACGCATTGTTTCATTTACGGCATCTTTTAAAGTCATTGTGCCGCTTGTAACAGCGTGCACTTTTGCACCGAGCAGTTCCATACGAAATACATTCAGTGCCTGACGGTCGGTATCTTCTTTGCCCATGAAGATCTCACATTCCAGTCCCATCAGAGCAGCAGCGGTAGCAGTTGCAACACCGTGCTGTCCGGCACCGGTTTCTGCGATGACACGGGTTTTGCCCATTTTTTTTGCCAGAAGAACCTGACCGAGTACGTTGTTGATTTTGTGTGCTCCTGTGTGGTTTAAGTCTTCACGTTTCAGATAAATTTTTGCACCGCCGAGATCCTCGGTCATTTTTTTTGCTTCATAGAGCAGAGAAGGTCTTCCCGCATAATTTTTCAGCAGGTCATCCAGCTCTGCGATAAATTCCGGATCTTTGCTGTATTTGTTGTAAGCTTCTTCTACTTCCTGAACAGCGGGCATCAGTGTTTCTGGGATGTACTGTCCGCCGTATTCTCCAAATCTTCCTTTGCTCATAAGTGAATCCTTTCTATATATAATACAATGATGTTGGGGTAAAAAGATGCCATACGAATTGTTCCGTACTTCGTACTCCCACAATTCTTTCTACGCTCCGCTTCGGTCGGTGCTAAACATGTGCCACTGGCACATAGCACCCCAATATTCGCATATCGTGAAGCTTACGCTCCACTTTTATGCTCATATCGGGGCGGGTCATTAAGCCATAAAACCACTCCTGTGCAAGCACATCGTGGTTTCAGGCTTTTGACCCTGGCATCATACAATGTTTTATCTTCGTACATGATCGATGAATGTTTTGATTTTTTCTTTGTCTTTTATACTGTTTGTCTCAACAGCACTGCTCACATCGACCGCCCACGGATGACACTGAGCAATACTTTCTGCAATGTTTTCTGTATTCAGTCCGCCGGCTAAAAACCATGGTTTCGCAAGCGGTGGAATTAGGGAACGGTCAAATGTTTTGCCGCTTCCGCCGTAAGAATCCTTCTGCCAGGTATCGAGCAGCAGATAATCGCATGGAAGCTTTTCTGCCTCCAGGATCTGCTTCGTGCTTTGTACGCGAACGGCTTTGATCAGCGGGAGGGAAGGGCATAAATTTTTTAATCTATGAATGTAATCTGCGGTTTCATCGCCGTGCAGCTGTGCAAGATCAATGATTTGTTTTTGATATAATTTGGCGATAAATTCCGGTTCGGCATTGACGAAAACACCGACTGCTTTGATCTTTGGCGAAAGCTGCTTTTTTAATTCTGCTGCTTTTTTTGCATCGACCTGTCGGCTGCTTTTTGCGAAAACAAATCCGGCAAAATCGGGAAGCAGTTCATTGACATAAGAAATATCTTCTGTGCGTTTCAGGCCGCAGATTTTGATCTTTGTCATAAGGCTCCTCCATTGAGGGCTGCAAGCATGGCAGCTTTGTCTGGACTTCGCATCAGTGTTTCACCGATCAGCACACCATTTACACCGGCATCTTTTAATACCTGAATATCTTCCGCTGTTTTGATCCCGCTTTCTGCCACGAAAAGTGCATTTTCCGGAGCAAGACTTCTCAGGCGGGTGCTGTTGGAGATATCTACCGTGAAATCTTTTAAGTTTCGGTTGTTTACACCGATCACTCTGGCACCGGCTTTGATTGCAGAATCCATTTCGTTTTCATCGTGAACTTCGACCAGTGCGGACAAACCGAGTCGATCGCAGATTTCAATATAAGAGCGGATCGTTTCGGTATCAAGCAGTGCACAGATCAGAAGAACAACGCCTGCACCGAGTGTTTTCGCTTCGTAAATCTGATATTCGTCTACGGTAAAATCTTTTCGCAGAACCGGGATGGAAACTTCATCTGTGATCGCTTTTAAATATTCTTTCTTTCCGAGAAAATATTTCGGCTCTGTCAGGCAGGAGATGGCATCTGCACCGGCTGCTTCGTATTCTTTTGCAATCTGCAGATATGGAAAATCTTCTGCAATCAGACCTTTGGATGGAGAAGCTTTTTTGACTTCACAAATATAATGAATACCAGGTTCTTTCAACATTTTTTCAAATGGAAAAGTCTCATCTGCTGCAAGGGCGAGAGCTTTTTCTTTCATTTCTTCCGGGGAAACCAGCTTCTTTTCCTCGATCAGGCGAAGTCTGGTATCTGCCGCAATCTGTTCCAAAATCATAAATTAAGCCTCCTGTGTAGCTTTGACAAATTCCTGAAGTTTTGCGTAAGCTTTTCCGCTGTCGATCATTTCTTTTGCTTTTTCAATACCTTCTGCAAGGGTGATGCCGTCGATGCCAAGATAGAGGCTCATGCCGGCATTCATCAGGATGACGTCACGCTTTGGTCCAGTTTCCTCACCGGTCAGAATACGGCGGGTAATTTCAGCGTTTTCTTTTGGTGTGCCACCGATCAGTTCGGAAAGCTCGCAGCTCTTTAAACCGAACTGTTCCGGGGTAATCGTATAAGAAATGATTTCACCATTTCGGATTTCATTGACGTAAGTTTTACCGGTCAGGGTAATCTCATCCAGTCCGTCATCGCCGCAAACAGCCACGCCGCGAGTAACACCAAGATTGGAAAGAACCTGAGCCAGAGCCGGTGCAAGATCTTTGTCGTAAACACCGAGAAGCTGCATTTTGGCGGCCGCCGGATTGGACAGAGGACCTAAAATATTAAATACGGTACGAACGCCAAGTTCTTTGCGGACAGGAGCAGCGTAACGCATGGAAGAATGATAAACCGGAGCGAACATAAAGCACATATCGGTTTTCTTTAAAACGGTTTCGTTCTGCTCGGCTGTCAGATCCATTTTTGCACCAAGGTTTTCAAGTACATCGGCAGCTCCGCTTCGGCTGGAAATACTGCGGTTTCCGTGCTTTGCAACCGGAATTCCGGCAGCGGCAACAACGAAAGCAGAAGTTGTGGAAATGTTGAAAGTTCCGACTTCATCTCCGCCGGTTCCGACAATTTCCATGACATCACGTTCCGGGTGAAGTTTGACACCTTTTTCACGCATAACCGTGGCAAAAGCAGTGATCTCGTCAATGGTTTCCCCCTGCATACGCAGTGCAGTCAGAAATCCACCCATCTGAGCCTGAGTTGCGGTGCCGTCCATCATTTCGCCCATAACAGCGAGTGATTCTTCATATGTAAGATCTTTGTGGTTGATCAGTTTGTAAATAGCTTCTTTTATCATGGTAAATTTCCTCCTGTATATTGTGGGAGTGCGACGCACGGAACAATCCGTAGGCATCATAAATTTAAAAAGTTTTCAAGAATGATGCGTCCCTGCGGTGTGAGAATGGATTCTGGATGGAACTGCATACCATATACCGGGTACGTTTTATGCTGTACTGCCATCACTTCGCCATTTTTATCTTCACCGATCACTTGAAGAACATTCGGAACGGTTTCACGGACAGCAACCAGTGAATGATATCTGGCGGCATCCATTTCTTCGTCCAGTCCTTTGAAGATCGGACTGTTGTTATCGATGTGGATGCGGCTCTTTTTTCCGTGCATCAGCTGTTTTGCATGAGAAATGGTGCAGCCGTATACTTCGCAGATGCCCTGATGTCCGAGACACACGCCGAGGATCGGGATTTCTCCCTGAAGATGCCGCACAACCTCTTCGCAGACACCGGCATCTTTCGGATAACCAGGTCCCGGGGACAGAATGATGTGAGAAGGTGCGAGGGCACGGATTTCTTCTACGGTCATGGCATCATTTCGGATGACTTTGATATCCGGGTTGATACTTCCTGCCATTTGAACAAGATTATAAGAAAAACTATCATAATTATCAATCAAGAGAATCATTATTCCAGCACCTCCTTTGCATTTTTCACGGCATTCATAACAGCGAGTGCTTTGTTGTAGGATTCCATATATTCATTTTCCGGAATACTGTCAGCGACAATACCGCCTCCCGCCTGAACATACACATGACCATCTTTTTTGACTGCCATGCGGATCGCGATACAAGTATCCAAGTTTCCGGTAAAATCAAGATAACCGAGTGCACCGCCGTAAATCCCACGCTGTTCACTTTCCAGTTCTTCGATGATCTCACATGCACGGATCTTTGGTGCACCGGAAAGCGTTCCAGCCGGCAGGACACTTTCAATCGCACTTAAGCCGTCGCAGTCGCTGCGGATATTGCTCTCAACCTGTGAACAAATGTGCATGATCTTGGAATAGCGGTGGATCATCATGTATTTTGTAACCTCAACCGAATCAAAATTCGAAATTTTACCAAGGTCATTTCTGCCGAGATCGACGAGCATATTGTGTTCGGAAAGTTCTTTTTCGTCGGAAAGCAGATCCTTTTCCAGAGCCTTGTCCTCCTCCGGTGTTGTGCCTCTCGGTCTGGAACCGGCTACCGGGAATGTAGTCAGGCGGCCATTTTCCAGACGAACCAGCGTTTCCGGGGAAGTACTCATGATCTCTTCACCGTCAATGCTTAGGTACACCATGTACGGAGAAGGATTTGTGGTACGCAGTACACGGTACGGGTTGATCAGGCTGCCCTCGTAAGGAGTGGAGAACTGTCTTGAAATAACTGCCTGGAAAATATCACCATCGATGATGTATTCTTTTGTTTTTTCAACCAGCTTACAGTATTCTTCCTGAGTGACATTGCAGGTAAAATTCACTTTTGAAGAAGAAACTGGGATTTCCGGAGCCGGGGCAGTGCGGATAATATTGATGATATTTTGGATATCGGCAGCAGCTTTTCCGTAATTCTCCATCACACGGTCGGTCTTCATATTTACAATGACGCTGATCTTCTGAGTCAGATGATCGTAGGCAATGACCTTATCAAACAGCATCATATCATAATCATTGAACATGCCCTTTTTGATGTTCAGTGTCGGTTCCGCATATCCGATCATGGCATATGCGAAATATCCGACAAATCCTCCGGCAAAAGGAGGGAGTCCTGCAAGACGTGGAGCTTTGTAATCCTTCATGATCTCACGCAGAACATCGAGCGGTTTGTCTGTCTGCTTTGTTGCAACCTCATCGCCCTTTTCGATGGTTACCACGCCCTCCTTGCAGGAAACACGCATCACCGGATCGTATCCGAGAAAAGAATAGCGTCCCCATTTTTCACCGCCCTCAATACTTTCCAGCAGGTAATATCTGCTGCTGATGCCGGACAGCTTTCTAAGAAGCGTGATCGGTGTGATAACATCTGCATAAATTTCACGGCAGACCGGAATAATATCGTAATCATTTGCAAGTTTTAAAATCTCATCACAATCTGGATACATGCGATACTCCTTTCCTTTTATAAATATATAAAAATGCCATACGAATTGATTCGTATTTCGTACTCTCACAATTTGCTCCAATATTTGCATATCGTGGTTTCAGACTTATGACCCTGACATAATAAAAAAAGCTTCTGTCCCCTCTAAAGGGACAAAAGCTATAAATTACTTCTGCGGTACCACCCAAATTGCTGCATTGCAGCCACTCTGTTATGTACATTCATACATACTCTGCTGATAACGGATCGAGCCACCGTCAGTTCCTACTCCTTATATCTTTATATCTTAATAAAGAAAATATACAGTTTCAGACTGCCCTCACAAGTCCATTCAGCAAAATCTTTATTACTGCAATCGCACCACCTGCAGCTCTCTGGAAATAAAACTTCCTGCTTACTTCTCTTGTTCATCGGTTTAAAGTGATAAATATTTTGTTGTTTCTGAGTATAAAACCGGGGTGTGGATTTGTCAATAGGGAAATTATATTTGTTGTTTTTTTATTTGCTCAATCTCCTCTACCGGAACCTGAAAAACTTCAGAGATTTCTTCCAGAGAATACTTTTGCGTTTTCAGCATATTTAAAATGCCAGTTTTGATACCATCTTTGCGTCCGGCTTGTAGTCCATCTTCATAGTATACTTGTCGGACTGCTTTTTCGTCATATTCAAAAATACTCATAGCAATTACCTCCGATTTGTTTTGCGTGAGAAAATCTGCAAGAATTCCATCATGGATACATTCATTTACAGCACGTTCCACAGCGTTATCTAAGTTGTCTTCTTTTGTATAGGTACGCACTTTTTCTACATATTGAGCATATTCGTTTAAGGTCTGACACTGTTCCATCAATTCTTTATTATGCCCTTTATCTTAGTCGGAGTGCAATCTCCGACTAAGATAAACGCTCCGCGAGGATGCACAGCGATTCTGTTGGGTAAATGTCAGCACAGCTGACCAGAATCGCGTGCCAAGTCTCACGTGCGTTCGACTTGAATAATATTTAAGGTCACTACTTTCAGTTCCAGATCGGGAATACCGGAAAAATTATGATAAGAGTCTGACAGGTAGTTGTACCAGCTGTCTTCCTACTTTGTGGTTCCGTTATAGAAAACAACAAAATGCGGTGCAGGAATCTCTAACAGTGTTGAAGAGTAGAGTTTGTTTGAATCTACCATTTTCTGGTATTCACTGGAAATATAGAACAAGTTGCGAAGCGGCATATTTGGATTATAGGTTGACTGATGTTCGTATAAAAACAGATTTGTGCCAATAACAAATGCCAGATCATTTTTCATACCTATATAAATCGCATTTTCCAGTGTAATAATCTGCAGTTTGGAAGGATCGTGATAATCGCTTCCGCTCATTGCATTATAGAGTGACAAAAGATTGGATTTATCTGCAAATAGCATACGAAATACCGTGTCTTTATACTTGCGGTTTGCAGACAAATGTAATTTTTTTGCCTGATTTTTCTTTGCAGCAGCAGTCTTTTTTCTTGCCATAGGCATTACCTCCTGTATTGCAGGAGCTGAAATGCTTACTTCTGTTTTTATTCAGAACTCCTGCTTTTTATTTTTTGATGGGATAAAAGCATGGATTTCTGAAATGAGATTAGAAAAAACAGATGGTAGAAATACCGTAAAGAGAAGTATGCTTTGAAGATATAGTAGCATTGATTAAAATATTTGACAAGAGATTTTGAAAAGTTTATAGAAAATTTAAAAATAAAATAGAGAGTTACATATTGTATAAAATATATTACTGATATAGATATAAATTTATTTGCAATATTTATGAAGCGAAGGGGCGTCTCATCTTTGCAACAGCTCCTGTATTATGGAAGAGAAAAATCATAGCACAGGAGGAATTTATAAGTAACTAAATATGTTGCTTAATATGGTTAAATGTGTTTAAATATACCTGTGGAGGTATTATTATGAACACGTCAAATATCACGAATTATAAACCAAAAGATTTT
>ENA-OWPB01000421-OWPB01000421.1-human-gut-metagenome-genome-assembly--contig:-NODE-421-length-55930-cov-6.018362_pt1 | contig 55930 bp, 46 predicted proteins | sample MGYA00248260_ERZ651838 | MGnify/ENA primary metagenome ERZ651838 (study PRJEB26924, sample SAMEA4378304) | human gut metagenome | biome: human gut; feature: human-associated habitat; material: faeces... | reverse complement strand
ACCAATCTGTACATTATATGCTGGCAGAAGCTGATCATTGCCCATGTAATCCGTTTTGATACGCATAAAGGTAGCTGAGTTATCTGTTTTAGAGTAACTGTTTCGATTGGGACCACAGATTTCAATTTTTTGCATGTATTCTTGAAGTTTCTGACAGAAAGTAGTCAAGTGTTCATAATGTCGCTGTTCTTTGGATTTTCGCTTTCCACTTCCGTAAACAAATGTACTTTTATCCAGTTCCCATAAAAGTACTAGCTGCTCAACGATTTCATTCAGATAATCCGGTACATACTCCGGATTTGTTGTGATCTGCACCCCGCTCCATGCGATTTCTGCATTAATTTCCTCAATCTCCGCAGTGATTTTTTCGTAAAGCTTGTAACGGAACTTTTCGGTAGCCTTCTTCCATACCCAGGTATACTTGTTTGCGTTTGCTTCAAACTTGGAGCCGTCGATGTAGAGATGTTGCAGATCTACATGCTCCTCGTTAAAGATAGCATGATTGATGTCGTTAAAAATGTTTTCAATCTTATCTTGAAGTATTTCATTAATGAAATATCCAAAGGTTCTGTATGACGGAGTCTGGTGATCCATGAGATACATGAACCTGATATTAACTTTGCAGTTGTCTTCCAGTTCTCTCAGAGAGCAGTAGCCGCTAGTCATAAATCCGAAAAGTACTGTTTTTAACATGTTGACTGGATTATATCTGAGTCGTCCGGTTGTATACTCCGGAATATCCGTCAGATACTTGTTTAAATCGATTCCGTCCATCAATCTGTCAAATGTTAAAACAGGATCCAGCAGATCCAAATAATCTGAAAGAAACAGTGGTAAATATCCTTGTTTTGAATTACAATAATTATTGTGTAAAGTTTTCATCGCAAGTTAATTTTACCACAAAAATAGAACCTTTCGCATGAACGAATGGTCCTATTTCTTTTAGGGACTTATTTCACAGCCCCTTTCTTTTTAATTGCACTTATTCTTTTGTCCAGTCTTTAGTTTTCTCTATCCTCAAGATATTCCGCAAGGCTGTAATACAGTTCGCCTGCTATTCCACGTGTCTGATTTGCGGCAGTCATGGAATTCAAGATTGCCTCCTGCTCTGCTTCTGCCGCAGCAAGGAAAGCACGGTCGATTATGTTTTCCGGAATTGCTGATATCTGCACAAGTTCCTCCTCATAGCCGGATGGGATTCTGTTTGCAGTCGTAAATCCAATCATAATCTCCCCACTGCCATGACCTGTATAACCACCGGTTCGTGCGATACCAACACCGGTTCTTTTCAGAATCCGTTTGAGCTGACGACTTGTCAATGGAAGGTCTGTAGCCAGAATACTCATAATAGAACCTTTATCTTCTTCAGATGCAGCCATATCACTCTTTTCCTGTTTCCATTCCAGAATTTTAGGACCAACAGCTTCGCCATTCAGTACAAAATCTTTCGTTGCACCAAAGTTTGACTGAACCAGAACACCGATGGTGTATTCTTTTTCTCCAATCGTGATCACGCGGGATGCAGAACCGATTCCACCCTTCATGCCATAGCAGGTCGTACCGGCACCGGCACCTACATCACCTTCTTCGAATTCTTCCGATGCTAATGCAAAAGCCTCGCGCACTTCTTTTTCACCAATTGCACGTTTCTGGATATGATTGATCCGACAGTCATTGCACTCGCCTACGACCGGATTGATACTCTGAGGTTCTATTCCATCCTTCCGGCACTGTTCAATCACGATCTCAACCATTGCATCCAAAACCTTTCCGACATTTAACGTATTGGTAAGAGCAATCGGTGTCTCGAGGGTCCCCAGCTCCTCAACCTGCACAACACCGGCACTTTTTCCGAATCCATTATGAATGTATGCAGCTGCCGTATAGTGCTTGGCAAATGCATTGTCCGGTCCAGGAACGATCACGGTTACACCAGTATGATTTTCTTCTGTCTTCACCGTACAATGCCCTACCCGTATACCAGGCACGTCCGTAATTGCATTCCTTTCTCCTGTTTTTACTCTTCCGGGTACAATTCCAAAGTCCCGAATCCTTTTTGCCCCATTTTGGTTTCCTCCTTGGATTTTGTTGTATTTTTCAATACATGCTGGTTTCAGTATAGCACATTTTCTCCGTTGAATGATTTAATATTTCATTTTATGAGTCTGACTTTCGTGATCATCTCTGTTTTTACCGGTCTGTGATAGACAAATCCTGACTGCGGTTCAATGGCTTCTTCTACTTCTACATGTTCCAGTCGTTCAATCTCATCCCAGCCATCGATCACTTTTCCGATTACGGTGAAATTACCATTCAATCTCTCGGAGGCAGCAAGGGTGATATAGTACTGGCTGCCGGAACTGTTCTCTGGATCTCCTGCCATGGCAACAATCCCCCGATGAAAAGTAATTTTGGCATTTTCAGGATTGGTTTTAAATTCTGGTTTGATCATGATATCGATTTGTGGATCAACACCATCAAAAAACAGTGGCTGAAGGACAAATCCCGGTTCCAAACGTTCAATGGCTCTTCCGTCAAATATTCTCTTCTCTGCGAGTCGCATAACACTTGCGCAGGCAATCGGTGCAATTTCCGGCCATAATTCAAAGTGTATCACAGCATTCTCATTTACAGTTATTTCGATGATTGGTTTTTGATTCATTTTCATATTTCCTTTATCTCATTATTTTTTTCGAGGGTCAACCCACCCGTGTATGTCCCTCTTTGTATTTCATTATACAGCTTTTGCTGAAATACTCAAAGTGGAAGTTACCGCCCAAATCCTACTTCGACCAGGTTGGTTCTTCTTTCCCGGTATAATTGAATTTACCATCATTTTACTGCGATATACTTACAAGAGATTTTTACACCTTTCAGGTTTCTGTTTGTGTGTAACAAACAAAGTGATTTGACTTTTTTGTACGCCAGAATAAAATAAAAATGGTGATTTTGCATTTTATTGACTGTATTCTGACCGGATACTATGATTTGTGCGTAAAGAATAAATGACAACATAACAAAAATAAAAAGAGAAATACAGAATGGAGAGTACAAAATTATTTCGGAATGTAAGGCTAAAAGGTCAAAAAGAACTTGTTTCGATATTACAGCGACCTCGAACGTGCTACCGAAGACATCGAATACCAAAAGAAACTATTAAAAGAATTAGGCATTGAATAATCCCAAAACATAAATCCCATGTCCGATCACAAACTAAGATGCAATTCATCTTTTCCTGTCATCCGGCATGGGATTTTTCTTTTTAATTCTATAGAAAAATTTTATTCTTTATTAATTGCTTTTCACCAAAAACTCCAGTACCATCTAAATAGGCGTATGTAGAAAATCAAATCATATATCATATATGAATTCTTTGATTGTAGAAAAATATTATATCTACACGAAACATGAGATATGGCGAATTTACTTATGAACTGTTTTCTATTATAATGGAGGTAAGCAATGGAAAAACAAAAGAAGAAATCTCGCCATAGCAAACAAACCCACAACCGGCAATATAAGGACCGGTTATGGAGAATGGTCTTTAATAACAAAGAAGATCTGCTGCAGCTTTATAATGCGATCAACCACACGGACTATCAGAATCCCGATGACCTGGAGGTAAATACATTGGAAGATGTCCTTTATCTGTCCATGAAAAATGATGTATCCTTTTTGGTTGGCGGAACCATGAATCTGTATGAGCATCAAAGCACTTTTAACCCAAACATGCCGCTTCGCGGAGTCTTTTATTTCTCCCGGTTATATGAAGGGTATGTTGCAGATAATAATCTGATGATCTACCATGAAAAAAGAGTCCGGCTTCCAAAGCCGAAATATATTGTCTTTTACAATGGTACAAAAAACCAGCCAGATTCTATGGAGTTAAGGCTTTCAGACTGCTTTGAAAATACAGATAACGAAGCACCTTGCCTGGAATGCACCGCAACCATGTTGAACATCAACTATGGTCACAATCAGGAGCTGATGAAGCACTGCAGAAGGCTTAAAGAATATTCCATATTTGTCCAATGTGTCAGGGAATATATACAATCGGAACCTTCTGTGGAAGATGCATTAGAAAAGGCAATTGATACCTGTATTAATCAGGACGTGTTGGCAGATTTTCTGAAAAAACATCGAGCGGAGGTGACAAATATGATTCTGACGACATATGACAAAGACTTATATGAGAAAACCTTGAAGGAAGATGCCAGAGAGGAAGGTAGAGCGGAAGGTAGAGAAGAAGGTATGGAATATCTAAATCAGCTAAACAAATATCTCTTAAAATCCAAGCGCTACAATGACCTCGAACGTGCTACCGAAGATATCGAATATCAAAAGAAACTATTAAAAGAATTTGGCATTGAATTGAATGGAACTAAGTAATTTATCTACGTTATGCCAAATGGAGGTAACAAATATGATCCTGACGACATATGATAAAGACTTATATGAGAAAACCTTGAAGGAAGATGCCAAAGAGGAAGGCAGAGAGGAAGGGCTTACGAAAGGACGCGCTGAAACCAGAGCAGAATTAAACCAGTTAACCATATGTCTTCTAAATGCCAAACGCTACAACGATCTGGAACATGCCGCAAAAGACATCGAATACCAAAAGAAACTATTAAAAGAATTAGGCATTGAATAAAAACTAAATAACCCTTACCCCCATCCCGTGACTGATCACCGTCTAAGATACAGTGCATCTCCCCAATATCAGTCACGGGATCTTTTTGTCCGGAAAATCCCTCTCCCTCACCGCTATAACCAGATCACTCCTTTTCTATGCGCTCCCCGCAAGCTATACTTTTTGCACTTCCATCACATTATTCCCCACTTTTACTTCTATTCTAATATCCCAATACATATAGTAGAGTCAGACACAAATATTACGCACTCCTACAAATCATGATGTTGGGGTTCAAAGGTATTTTGACCCCTTTGATACTAGATTGCTACGTGCTTTGCACTCTCGCAATCCTCAAAAGCATTCGTAGTCCGCTCATTTTTCTTTGAAAAATGGCTACTTACTCATGTTTTTGGCGGATCAAGAGGTCAAAAATCCTCTTGCAAGCAAGCTTGCATCGGCTTTCTGACATTTTGACTCTGGTATCAAATCATTATATTATTACAAAAACATGACTATTTCTTGTTATAGCTTAAAAAAGTTAATATTTTTCGTTATTGGTAATGATTCACGTAATGCTTTGTCAGATACAATACCTATATAAGATAAAAAAGTCTAAATAATTAGGAAGGGCAGATGAAAACTGACATGAATAAAAAGCAAAAAAATACAAGAACTTTTTTAATAAAAATCATGGATCAGCAGAACGGTACCTGGCAGGGCAGCGTTACCTGGGTGGAAGAGCAGCGAGAGCAGCATTTCCGCAGTGCCCTTGAATTATTGAAGCTGATAGACGGAGCACTTGATAACAATTATGAAGTCAGAATTGAGGAATAGAAGGAGGACGCCATGAAAAGTAATACAAAGAAACGTTTAATAGCATTCATGCTTTGCATGGTACTTGTGCTTAGCAGTACGATATCAGCTTTTGCTGATGAGCCACAGAACACAGACAGCCAGAGTCAGGCCGAAGTCGTAACAGAACCGACGGCAGATGAGCCACAGAACACAGACAGCCAGAGCCAGGCCGAAGTCGTAACAGAACCGGCGGCAGATGAGGCTACAGAAGATACAACTACTGAAGATGTGTCTACTGAAAATACGATTACCGAAGATGTGTCTGATACACCTGACATCGAAATACCTTCGAAAAAAGAATGGTCAGTACAAGTAGGAAATGCTACTGTTAAAGTAAATGGATCAGCCGATGCTCTTCCTGCAGACGCACAACTCTCCGTAACAGAGATTACTTCAGAAGATGAAGTGAAAGAGATCGAAAAAGCAGTAGAAGAAAAAGCGATCGAAGAACAGTTTTCCATCAAGAATATCTTCTCCTATGATATCAAATTCTTGGTAAACGGTTCTGAAGTACAGCCTACCACTCCGGTTCAGGTCAGCGTAGACACTCCGGAGATTGTATCCAACGAGAATACAGCAGTACTGCATGTGGATGACAATAATGTAGCGGAAGACATGAACGGTGCTGTTGATGGAGAAGGAAAAGTCGTATTCGATGCTCCGCATTTTTCTAAATATGTCATTGTTCAAAAAGGTAAATCAAAGGTTAACGTTACTATTGAATACTATGATGATACCCAGACTCCAAAGGCTATGATATATGCAAGCAAAAAGGAATTATCACCTGGGGAAAGCATAAGCAATTATGACATAGCTGATAACTGGAACATAAATTGGGCAGAGAAGAGTACTACAGATGGAAAATTTGAAAGTATATCAAATCTTGATGAAATCCAAGTCGTAAGCGATTGCATAATTAGGGTATATTACACTCCTCAAGAAAAAACACTTGCTGGAAGTACTACATTTTATGACTATACCGTTAAAGCCGGTAAACAGGATGGATCTTGGGGCTTTAGTGATACATATTATTCATTTAATCAGTTGACAAATGACAAATCACCAAAAGTTAGTGAAAACAAAAAACTTATTGCAGGCACGAATGATTCAAACGTTGGTCAAAATTATCCGGAGTATCAACAGTATAAGATTAGTTTGCCAGATAGTAACGGTAATACAAAAGATGCAAACTGTTATACTGGAGGAGATAGTACAATCCCAGGATTGCTAAAAGAAATTGATGATAACGGTAATGTAATATTCAATTACGCAGAACCGGGATTTTTTGTGGATAGCGATTATAGCGTTCAATTCGGAGGAAGTATCTTCGGTGGAAGTGAAAAGAGATTTCTGAGAAAAGTGTATAAAGATTACACTTTGGAATTTGCCCGAAAAGGTGATACTTATACACTTAATGGCGTAAGAAATAAGGATAACGGTTGGGTTACAGGCGCAGGAAACAATTTCTATCCGTTAAACAGTGTGAAACCTTCTTATGAAGATAGTGAAAGAGGCAATAACAATTATTTCGGAATGCGATATGATGTCACATTCAAGATTGGTGATTATGTAGGACCACTTAATTACAAATTCACAGGTGACGATGATTTATGGGTAGTTCTTGATGGTAAGAAAATAGTAATTGATCTTGGTGGTATTCATAGCGCAGCAACAGGAAATGTTGATTTGTGGCAGTATATTGGTGATAAAGAAAATCTGACAGAAGCACAAAAACAACAGACTCATACATTGACAATCCTTTATATGGAACGTGGTGCAGGCGCATCTAATTGTCAGATGGAGTTTACTCTTCCATCAGCGAAGATACAGCAAGTCGATAAAACAAAGATGACAAACATTTCATTCTATAAAACAGATGCAGATGGAACCGGTCTTTCCGGTGCACAGTTTACATTAACGAATGACAGCACAAAGACCACAATGTATGCAGCTTCCGAAAGTGATGGATTGGTTCAGTTCCAGCAGCTCGTAGCCGGAACCTATACATTAACAGAAACACAGGCACCAAAAGATTATGTTACACCAACAACCTCATGGAAAGTAAAAGTAACTGCTGATGGTAATAATGGTTTAAGCACAAAGATATACCAGGCAGATGGTACAACAGAACTTGGAAAGCTTACCGGTGGTGAATACCAGATTATCAACTCAGCAAGCACACCAGTACAGCCTCCGACACCGGGCATTGTTGAAACAAAGAAAGAACTGTCTCATGAAAAGTATATTGCTAAGAATGAAGATGGTACATACAATCTTACGTTAAATGTTTCAGGTGCAGTTGGAAGCGAGTCCTATGCGAATAAGCTGGATGTACTGTTCGTGATGGATACGTCGAACAGTATGAAACGTGGAATGGATTCTTCGCGAGACCAAAATAACTACACAACGAATAGTAGTAGTCGTTTCTACAATCAGCAAAAAGCTGTAGAAGATGCTGTTGCGAAATTGAAAAACAAGAAAAATGTAGATGCTCAATTTGCAGTGGTGGCGTTTGATACACAAGCGGGTATCAAAACAGATTGGACAAAGGGCTCGATTACATATCCCACCAGAGTTGGAAATTATTCGGGTTATAACAAAAAGGCCGGTGGAACAAATTATGAAGCAGGATTAATAAAAGCAAAGGAATTGCTTGATAGCGGACGAACTGATGCAACAAAAATAGTTGTATTTCTGTCAGATGGTGATCCAACCTTCTACTACAAAAAGAATAGCCAAGGTAATATAACTGGAATTGGTGGTGGTGACGGAAATAGCTATAGTGATACAGCAATGGCCAATGCCCAAACTCAACTTAGCAAAATGAGTATGAACTACTTCTACACAGTCGGAGTTGGTCCTGAAGATAGTTACAATCATTTATCAAGTCTGATCAGCAATGCTCCGAGCGGAACAGTAACCGGTAGTTACAACGGTACAGATTCAAGTAATTTGAAAAATGCTTTTGATACAATCATCAGAGATGCAACAGAACTTCTTTGTACAGATGTAACTGTAACCGATACGTTAACCGATGAAGTTGAATTAGTTAATCAAGATTTACAGGTGGTTGTCAAAGATGAAACTGGAAAGGTTATCACCAAACTGAAAGATGCTTCAGGAGATGAAGTAGCCGTATCAGAGATTATAACTGTCAGTACAGCGAAAGACTCAAACGGCAAGACTCAGATTATTATGCGATTTGAACCTGGCTATAAGCTGGAATCAGGTTACACGTATTATGTAACAGCAAAAATCCAGCCAACTACAAAAGCCTATCTGAAGTATCAGAATGAAAGCTATACAGATACTGGTGATGAAAATACAGACGAATATCTTGAAACGGATAAAAAACCTGGAAAAGATACTAGGAATGATGGAACATCTTCAAAACAAAAAGGATTCTATTCAAACGAATCAGCAAATGTAACATACAAGTACAACAATAAAACATATGAGAAACCTTATGCAAAACCCGTTATACAGGTAAATGCCAGTACAGATTCTCATACAGTGGTTAAACAGTGGGAAAATGACTCAGATAAAGTAGCCGTTGGCGTCGAGTTGAAGGCTTATGTAACAGAAGCGGCGGATTCTCAAATAAACGCTGATAATCCGAAGTATCTTACAAGTGCAGATGTAAAAAATCTTCCGACGTCCATGCAAGTTAATTTGTCAGAAGCAAACAAATGGACCTATACCTGGGAAAATCTTCCGGATAAATACTTTTACGAAACTACAGATGGTATCAAAGAAACAGCTATCCATTACACAGTAGAAGAAGTCCAGACAGAGGCTACAAACGCATTTTACGGTCAGGTTACTGAATCAGATGATGGAAAGACCACTACGATTCTGAATAAGAAGAAAGATCAAGAGGATAAGCCGTTTATTGAAGTGACCAAAACGTTTGAAGGACTTACAAAAACACAGATTCAAGAGTTGGCTAATTCAGAGAATCCATATACAATTACATTGATTCATACTGATACAAACACGTCTAAAACGCTTATAATGAATGCAGGTAAATTAAACGATATACTTCAGAGCAATGATAACAAAAAAGTATGGACATATACCTGGAAACTGGAAGATTGTTTGGATGGCACATACAAAGTCAGTGAAAGCAATTACGGTAAAGATGGATACGATGTAACTGTCACTGTCAATGGACAACAAGTTACAAATTGGAATGATTTTTCAGTAAGTACAAAGCAAGCAACAATAGAAGAATATAAACAATCTGAAAATACTACTACGTGCTCACCAAAAACGTTTTCTATAGGCAAAGTTAATTTAATTGTTGCAAAGCTCACTGCGAACGAAGGATATTTCGTGTGGACAAACACACCGGTAAGCATCAGTGAACGTAAAGAGATAGTGAAATTGATAAATGATAAAATCGATGGAATCAAAGGAATCGGATTTAGTCCAGAAGCAGAATTACAAAAATGCTATTTCTATAGTGGAAATGGAATAAAAGACACGTTGGTATTCAGAAATGGTGAGATCAAGTATGACGGGCAGGATGAACTTACGTTTGATGCATCAAAACAGTGGTCTATGTTTGCAGCTGGAACGTACACATTTACCGAACCACAGAACGCTGAGATTCAGATCACGAATACTTATTCGGAACAAACTGCAGATTTAGATTTGATTAAGACTTCAGTAACCGGAACAAAATTTGATGGCGCAGAATTCAAGCTGTATAAGAAGAATGATGAGGGAGCATATGAACTTCAGAAATTTGAATATACAGATGAGTCTGGAAAAAATCAGACAAGAGAAACCATCCAGGTAATAAATACCGAAGGATCAAAAGCTGAACTTAAAAATCTTCAGTCTGGACAGTATTATCTGGAAGAAGTAAAGGCACCGGAAGCTTGTATGTTGTTAGCAGACAAGATTTATTTCAAACAGGAAAAGGGTAAGATTACTTTAACAGATAAGGAGGGAAAAGCACTTTCAAGTGAACCTACAATGTGGACACTTTCGAACACAGCTGGAAAATATACCTTAACTGTAAAAAACGAAATTCTCTATTCCCTCCCATCAGCCGGAGGCACCGGAATTTACTTGTATATGATTGGCGGTATCTTACTTATGTTTGCAGCCGTATGGATCTTATATAAAAGCAAATGCAAGGAGGTGCTGGAAAAATAATTGTAAGAATTAATTTTTCAGTGGCTTCTTGCCACACAAAAACGTTATTATCCCATATGAGGGGACAATAAAAAATGGGCAAAGCCCTTAAAAGAAAAGGAGACAAAAATATGAAGAAGATGAGAAAAATCTTTGCAGTGTTATTAACACTGGCAATGGTGCTCGGAATGAGTATGACATCGTTTGCAGCAGATGCAAAAGCAACAATTATACTTAAAAACTTTGACAAAGCTAATAAAGTTGAGTACATGCAGATTATCCAGAAAGATGAAACCAAAACTTCTGGTTGGGCATTTACTAATGGTGCAGGAGCATGCTTTACAGAAGCATTCGAACTTACAGATTCAGATGATGCACAGCAGCAGGTTATCTGGGGATTAATTAAGTACAATGATAATAATGTTAAATTACCAACAGGTGTAACTGCAGCAAATGCTACAGCAGCAAGAATTGACTTGGCATTAAGTAAAGTTGCAGCACTTACAGGATTCACTGAAACAGCAGATAAAACAAAAATCGAAGTAAGCGCAGCTGGTATTTATGCAATCAAAGCAGAAGAAACAGGATTTACTTATAAAACAGCAACAGCATATGTAGGATTTGGAGAACCATATCCAGCATTAACAAATGCAGAAGTAACAGCTAAAAAATCTCCAACAACTGTAGACAAAACAGTAGCTGATGACGATCATGTAGTAGCAATCGGAGATATCGTAACTTATACAATTGAAGCATATGTACCATTTCTTGATGCAGCTAATACTGAAAACAGAACATTTACAATTACTGATAAAATTAAAGGTGCTGAATATTATTTAGCAGGTCCAAATGCAGTTAATAGTGTAACTATGGAAGGCAAAGATGGGCAAGTTGGAGAAATCGTAGTAAATGAAGATGGTAAAGGATTTACCGTTAATTTAAACACTTTAGTTGCTGATACAGACAATCCGAACGCTGGAAAGAAAATCACAGTTACCTATACTGCAAAAGTAACCAAAACAACAGTAGAAAACAAAGCTGGTAGTCATGCAGCTGGTGTAGACTACGGTGCTGATAATGTCCCAGTTAAGTTATTTACTGGAGAACTTGTTTTACTGAAATATGGTGATGGCAATGTAAATAATGCTTTAGCAAACGCTGAATTCGTATTGTATAAAGATGGCGAAGAAGTACCATTAACATTCACAAAGCAGGAGAATGGAAAATATAAATATGCTCCAGATGCAGAAGATGCTACAGCAACACTTGTAACAGATGAAAACGGTATGATTGATGTAGAAGGTTTAGATGTTGGTTCTTATCATTTCGAAGAAACTAAAGCACCAGAAGGATATTCTATCAATACAGATGGTAAAACTCTTACACTTACTGTAAATGGAGATGTTGCTACAGCTAAATTATATAATGAAGGTCAGTTAAATGATACAAAACTTTCCGCATTACCATCAACCGGTGGCATCGGTACAACAATCTTCACAATCGCTGGATGCGTTATCATGATCGCAGCAGCTGGTCTGTTCTTCGCAAGCCGCAAGAAATCAGACAACAAATAATTGCAATAATTATTTATAATCAGATACTGAATCCGGGGCAGGTCGCCCCGGATTCCTAAAAAATAATACAACAGCAAGGAGAGTTCGGATGAAACGCAAAGCAAACAAACTTATTATTGGCATCATATTTTTAGCCGGGTTGTCCTTACTGCTGTATCCATTCGTTGCAAACCAGTGGAATAACTACAGGCAGAAGCAATTGATCAGCAGTTATGAACAGACTGTATCTGAAAAAAATGCAGCACATGAGATTGATTATGATGCAGAACTGCAGAAAGCAGAAGCTTACAACGAAGCCTTACTTCCAAGTATTCTTCCTGATTCATTTGCAGTAGCCGCAGCCAGTGACAAAGAAGACCAGTCCTACATGGATGCTCTGAATATTGCCGGTGACGAGATGATGGGAATCGTGGAGATCCCGAAGATTGACATCAAGCTTCCGATCTACCACACTACCGATGAAGATGTTCTCAAACAGGCAGCCGGACATCTGGAAGGAAGCTCTCTTCCAATCGGCGGTAAAAGTACACACGCCGTTATCTCCGCACACCGTGGACTTCCGAGTGCGTCTCTTTTTACCGATCTGGATCAGCTGGAAGAAGGCGATCATTTTCTGATCCATGTATTAAACGAAACATTAAGTTATGAAGTCGACAAGATTTCCGTAGTAAAACCGGAAGAAACTTCCTCTCTTGCAGTAGAAGAAGGAAAAGATCTTGTAACACTTTTAACCTGTACTCCTTACGGAGTCAATACCGAACGGCTTCTGGTCCGTGGTCACAGAGTACCTTATGTGGAACAGGAAGTTGCCGATGAGAAGACACCGCTCAGCGGAATCAGTCTTCATACAAATTATCTTTTATGGGTAATTATTGGTCTTGTAATTACCACAATCTTCATCCTTGTGTTATACTTAAAGGAGAAGAAGCTTCAAAAGAAGAAAAATGAGACCTCTTAAAAAGAGAATAAGAACGAGAAAGGGAATATGCCTATGAAAAGAAAAATCTCAACCTTCCTTTTCGGTCTGTTATTCTTGATAGGATTTGGGATCCTGATTTATCCGACGGTATCCAACCAGTGGAACACCTACAGACAGAATCAGCTGATCAGCAGCTATGACAATACAATACAGGACATGGAACCGGAGGACTTCACCTCTGAGTGGGAAAAGGCAAAAGCTTTCAATGATACCATTCAGCAGAACAACCTCTACGGAGATGTATTCGGTGAAGATGAAAATGACATCAAAGACACCGAATACTGGAAGATCCTGAACGTTGCAGATGACGGAGTAATGGGATACCTTTCCATTCCGAAAATCAACATCAAGCTTGCCATTTACCATGGCACCGGTGACAAGGATCTGCAGACCGGTGTCGGACATCTGAACGGCACAAAGCTTCCAATCGGAGGGGAGAGTACCCACACTGTTCTCGCAGCTCACCGTGGACTTCCAAGCGCAAAGCTTTTTACCGATATCGATCAGCTCAAAGTTGGCGATAAATTTTACATCCATGTACTGGACGAAGTCCTTGCCTACAAGGTAGATCAGATTCTTCCGATGGTAGACAAAGACGATCATGAAACACTGGAGAAAGCACTCCAGATTGAAGAAGGAAAAGATCAGGTAACTTTATTTACCTGTACACCATATGGAGTCAACTCCCATCGTCTTCTCGTAAGAGGAACCAGAGTTCCATATAACGGCGAAGAGGATGCTACCGAATCAGTTACAGATTCTATGGTAAAAGCCATTCAGAATTATTATATGCTCTATTTAATTTTAGGACTTTCAATCACGATTCTTGTGATCATTCTCTTGCGATTCCTTTCCAAGAGAAAAGCTCACAAAGAATAACCAAGATTTCTTAAGGAGGACATGAGGCGATGATGAATAAACGATTAAAACAGGGAAGTACTTTTCTCTTAGCTGTCGCTCTTACATTTCCACTGCTCACTCTTCCGGGTGCGAAAGCCGCAAGCGCGATCGATACCGATGCAGAGTGTTCCATCGAATTTGACATTAGTGGAAACAGTGAACTTCTAAATGACGACGTTACTGTTCAGGTCAATCTGTACAAAGTTGCATCAGTTGATGTATCCGGCAACTATACCGCAACCGGTGCATTTTCAAAACTGGATTTTTCATCCGTAAGTGCTGATAACCTGGATACTGCAGCTGCTACTTGGGCAGAACGTGCCAAAGAAGCACAAGGTAAGTTGACAGATTCAAAGGGAAATACGGTTGTTGATCCAACCGAAACCGTTACACTGCAGAACGGAAGAGGCTACCAAGATAAATTGGATACCGGACTTTACCTTGTAGATACACCAAAAGTGATTACAACCAATTATACTTATACCTTTACTCCTTACCTTGTATCACTTCCGACCAATAATTACTACAGTGGTAACGGTGCAAGTGATGACTGGATCTACGATTTGACCAAAGAATACAACAGTGCAGTTGGTCTGAAACCGGAACAGCACGTAAGATACGGTAATCTGGTGATCAATAAGGAACTGGTAGATCACAATGCTACCTTCGGTAACAATGCAACGTTCGTATTCCAGATCGATATCACAACACTGGATAAGAAGACCGAAACCAGAATCGAAGAGCTTACCTTCAATGCTGCAGGCAGCCATTCTGTAACGATTGAAAAAATTCCTGCCGGATCTCATGTCAAGGTAACGGAGGTTTACAGCGGTGCAAGCTATGAACTCGCTTCTGCTAAAAGTCAGGAAACAGACATCATTGCTAATCCTGAAAAAGAAACCGAAGTAGAATTCAAACCGGCAAAGGTTTCATTTATCAACAAACACGATGGACGTACCAATGGCGGATACGGCGTAAAAAATAATTTCAAACTCGATGAAACTGATCAGTATCAGTACACCGAACCAGCAGCAAAGAACTAGAAAGGGGGAATCGGAATGAGAAAGTTACATAAAAAACCACTAATCATGGCAGCAGCAACACTTGCTCTTACCGGAACCCTGGCAGTTGGAAGCGCGATGGCGTATTTTACAACTTATTCGACAGCCGGTGGCGGTGTGAAAATGAATATGGGATTTACTGAGACAGTCCCGAAAGAAGAAGTTGATGAAAACGGAAAGCACATTACAATTAAAAATACCGGTGATTATGACTGTTTCGTAAGAGTCACAGCATTCGCACCGGTAGAGCTTACTTATAACGCACCAGACGGCGGATGGACAGCAGGTGATGCGGGCTACTGGTATTACGATGAAGTACTTCCGGCAGGAAAAGAAACGGAAACGGAACTCAACATCAAATACACATTCCCGTCAGGAGATGACAAACCGGAAGAATTTAACATCGTAGTCATCCAGGAATGCACCCCGGTTCTCTACGACGAGGACGGCAATCCATACGCCGACTGGAATCACGTAATCAAAGACGACAGCACACAGACGACAGAGTAGGAGGTAATGAGAATGAAAAAGAAAAAGAAATCATTTCCAAAGAAACCTGCCCTGGTCCTGACAGCCGCAGCACTCCTGCTGGTTGGAAGCACTGTCGGCAGTACACGCGCAGCACTCACTTACTACAGTGAGAATTATTCCGCACAGATGAATATGCAGAGTATCGGCGTATCTCTTCTGGAAAATGACAAAGTAGTCAGCAGCCGGGATTATGTATCGAACAATGAATGGAAGGGAACCTCAGATGGTACACTTCTCACAAACCTTCTTGGAAAGGATGAGACATTTACACCCGGCAAGAAATATAACGAAGCAATCAGCGTCAAGAACAGCGGTACGATCGACACCTTTGTACGTGTGATCATCACAAAAAGCTGGCAGGACGAAAAGGGCAATAAGAACACGAACCTTTCACCGGATCTGATCGAGCTGAACTTCCTCACAGACAACGGATGGCAGGTTGCAGATGCACAGTCTACGAGAGAGCGTACCGTTCTTTATTATACCAAAGCTCTCAAAGCGGGTAAACCGACACCGGCATTATCCGATACCCTCCGAATCAATCCTTCGATTGCATCGGATGTAACAAAGGTACCAAAAGGTAAAACCATCACTTATACTTACAAGTACAATGGCTACACCTTCCACATTGACGCAGAGGTGGATGCAGTTCAGACACACAACGCAAAGGACGCGATCAAGAGTGCCTGGGGCGTGGACGTAAATGTATCAGACGACGAAACAACAATGAGCTTACAGTAGGGAGGTACAGAGTATGAAAAAGAAAATTTTGTGCCTCGCCATGACAGTGATAATGGCAGCAGGGGTACACACAACTGCATTTGCAAAGGATTATCAGGGAGCCGACGGATGGCAGGTTAATTTCACCGGCGGCAAGATGGAAAGTAATTTTAAAAGCTCCGATGTGACTGACGAGCTGGCAAATATCCAGCCGGGTGACAGCATCGAGCTCAAGGTTCAGCTTAAGAACTCCGACAGTACGGATACCGATTGGTACATGACCAACGAAGTGATCCAGACGCTGGAGGATGCACAGTCTTCCGCAGAAGGTGGTGCTTACGAATACAAGCTGACCTATGTTGGAAGTGACAATGCCGAAAAGGTACTCTACGACAGCTCAACTGTCGGAGGGGAAGGCGCTTCCAAAGCGGGAGAAGGTCTGAAGCAGATCGATAGCTCAACCCAAGAATATTTCTACCTCGGAAGACTTGCTTCCAATAATACCGGAACGGTACACCTTACCGTCGGTGTTGAAGGTGAGACACAGGGCAACGGTTATCAGCTCACACTCGCAAAGCTCCGTATGAACTTTGCAGTAGAAAAGGTTTCAGCCGGCAAAACCATCACCAAGAATAAGATTGTTAAGACAACCAACACCGTTAAGACCGGTGATACCGCAAGAGTTCTTCTCTTCTGTGTGCTTGCACTCATCAGTGGACTGATTCTTCTTGCATATGGTATCTACACACTCAATAAGAACACAAAAAGACGCAGACAGAAAGGAGAGTAAGCAGATGAAAAAATGGAAAAGATTACTGGTTTCTCTTCTGACTGTATCCATGACACTCGGTGCATCCACAATGAGCGTTATGGCAGATGATACTACACCGTATACCTACAAGGTAACATTATCCGCAGGTAACAAAGGAACAATTAACGGACAGAACAAGATCGAGCAGACAAACATTGCTTCCGGTTCTACCGTTACTTTCAATCTGAATGACATCCAGGTAACAGACGACAAGTATTATGTCAAAGGAATCCGTCTCAGCGGACGTGACAATAACGAAACACTTGCGGCTCCTTCCTTTACCGTTGATAAAGATGCCGACTATGTAGTCGCTTATGGAATCAAAGGCAACATGGTTGCCTATACCGTCAATTATCAGGATGCATCCGGTAAATCACTGGCAGAGAGCCAGACCTTCTACGGAAACGTCGGCGACAAGCCGGTCGTTGCTTACCGTTACGTTGAAAATTATATTCCGGATGCTCTTGCACTTACGAAGACTTTGAGTGATAATGAATCTGAGAATGTATTTACGTTTACCTACACACCGGGAGCTACAGACCGTATCGTTGAGACAACAACTACCGTCACAACAACAGTTCCTGGAACCGCAACTCCTGCCGGTGCAGCAGGTACAACCGGAGCTGCCGGTACAACAGGTGCAGCCGCCGGTACTGGTACAGGTACTACAGCGGGTGGTACTGCAGCAGGTGGCACTACAGCGGGTGGTACTGCAGCAGGTGGCACTACAGCAGGCGGTACTACAGCGGGTGGTACTACAACAGGCGGTACTGCCGGTGGTACAACGAATGCAGACAATTCTCAGGATACGACAGACGATACGACCACCGCACCGGATGAACAGACACCAAAGTCTCTGGTAGATCTGGATGATGAAGACACTCCAAAAGGAAATATCGATGCGAAAGACAAGACGAGCAAGACTCCGATCGCAGCAGGGATCGGCATTATCGTTGTTGCGGTAGCAGCTCTCGCAGGACTGATCGTATTCTTGAAAAAACGTGCAAAATAAAAAAAGCGCGGCACTAAAGGAGAAGTCTTTTTTGAAGAGAACGAAGAAAAAGAAAAGCCCGGTGGCTGCATTTTGCAGTGCACTGGGCACTGTTTTACTGACAGTACTGATTCTTGCCTGTATTCCGCTGACGCTTCCGAAAGCTTTTGGTTTTCAGATGTACACCGTGATCAGTGGGAGCATGGAACCGGCGATCCCGACGGGAAGCCTGGTCTATGTCCGGTATGAAGAACCAGACACGATCGTCAAAGATGATGTCATTGCTTTTTACAGCAACAATGCAGACGGCTCGATCATCACCCACCGCGTAGTATCCAACAGTCCGGCGATGGGACAGTTTATCACCAAAGGGGATGCCAATGAGGAAAAAGATATGAATCCGATTCCTTACAACAACTATATCGGAAAAGTAAAGCTTTCTGTTCCGGTTGTCGGCGGTATCGCACAGACTGCAACCGGCACTGCTGGAAAGATTGCCGCTGCATCTATGATCGGTCTTGCTGTGATTCTTGAAATCGTTGCTGCCATGCTTGACAGACGCGATGACGAAGACGAATAAGAGAGAACGTTTTTCATTTTAGCTTGCTAAAGTGTGAAACATTTGCTAAAATAATATCAGATTGTATTGTCAGAAGAAGATGGGGGAATTTCACAATTCTCCCATTTGTCATATATTGAAAAGAATGGAGAGGTGAACGGATTGTTATCCAACCAGATTTTACAGAGAACAATCAATGAAATAGGGGATATCATCGAGTGTAACTGTTCCATCTGGAACACAGACGGAGTGATGCTCGCAGCTGTAGGTAAGGAGAAGCCTGCAGTAAAAAAAGCTGTCTGCTCATTTTTAAAAGAACTGGAGGTTACCGGCGTATCGGAGGAACACCTGGATGAATGCTATGGTCTGTTTCCGGTTTATGATGATGATGAACTGACTTATATTTTCGTGATCGAGCACAATAATGAGATTGATGTGCATACCAGCGGACGCTTAAGTGTCTGCCAGCTGGAGAGCCTTTTAAGATCCGGAAGCGAACGTCTTGACCGTAACCGTTTTATCCAAAACCTGCTCCTGGATAACCTGCTTCTCGTAGATATCTACAATCAGGCGAAAAAGCTTGGTATTACAGTTGAGCAGCGCAGAGTCGTCTATCTGATCGAACCGAAGAATCCGGATGACACGATCGTCCTGGATATGATCCGTGGGATTTATTCCTCGGGAACCGGTGATTTTGTTACTGCCGTAGATGAGGGACATATTATTCTGATCAAGTCCCTTGACAGTACGGATGATTATGATACGATCCGTTCGACTGCCGATATGCTGGTGAATGCGATCAACACCGAAGCTATGGTCAATGTCCGGCTTTCCTTCGGAACCATCATTCCCGAACTCAAAGAGGTCTCACAGTCTTACAAAGAAGCAGGCATGGCTCTGGATGTGGGACGTATCTTCTATCCGGAACGCAATATTTTATCCTACCGCGAACTCGGTATCGGACGGCTGATCCACCAGCTTCCCGTTTCCTTATGCGAGATGTTCCTGGAAGAAGTATTTGCCGGAAATACCGTTGATCAGTTTGACGAAGAAACCTTATCCACAGTTGATAAATTTTTTGAAAACAGCCTGAATATTTCGGAGACAGCGAGACAGCTTTTCGTCCACCGGAATACGCTCGTCTACCGGCTGGAGAAGATCCAGAAGCAGACCGGGCTGGATGTCAGAGTCTTTGAGGACGCCCTGACATTTAAGATTGCTCTGATGGTCGCAGACCACATGAAATTCATAGAAAACAGAAAATAGGAGGACATGATATGGTGAAATTATACGAAGGCGGTGCCTATCTTTTACACGGTACTGAGGTAATTGCAGATGCACCCGATGCACTTGCTGCCGTAAAAAGCAAGACAGGTATTGAGACAACAAAAGAAGCTGCTGCAAAAGAGACAATGGCTTATGGGATCTTAAGTGCGCATAATACTTCCGGTAATATGCAGCAGCTTCAGATCAAATTTGACAAGCTGACTTCGCACGACATTACCTTTGTCGGAATCATCCAGACTGCAAGAGCATCCGGACTGGAGAAATTCCCGATCCCTTATGTTCTGACCAACTGCCATAACTCTCTGTGTGCAGTCGGCGGTACGATCAATGAAGATGACCACATGTTTGGACTGACCTGTGCGAAGAAGTACGGCGGTGTCTATGTTCCGCCTCATCAGGCCGTTATCCACCAGTTTGCCCGCGAAATGCTCGCAGGCGGCGGCAAGATGATCCTTGGTTCTGACAGCCACACCCGTTATGGTGCACTCGGTACCATGGCAATGGGAGAGGGCGGACCGGAACTTGTAAAACAGCTTCTGAACAAGACTTATGATATCAAGATGCCGGGCGTTGTCGGAATCTATCTGGACGGCGAACCGATGAAAGGTGTCGGACCGCAGGACGTTGCCCTTGCGATCATCGGCGCAACCTTCGGCAATGGCTATGTCAATAACAAGGTCATGGAATTTGTCGGACCTGGCGTTGGCAAATTAAGTGCAGACTTCCGTATCGGAATCGATGTTATGACGACAGAGACAACCTGCCTTTCTTCTATCTGGAGAACCGATGACAAGATCAAAGAGTTCTACGATATCCACGAAAGAAGTGATGACTTCAGGGAACTGGAGCCTGGCGCAGTCGCTTACTATGACGGTCTTGTATACGTCAATTTGAGCGAGATCAAGCCTATGATCGCCATGCCGTTCCATCCGTCCAATGTCTACACCATCGAGGATGTCAATGCCAACCTTGCAGATGTTCTCCACGATGTAGAGCAGCGCGCGCTGGTAAGCCTGGACGGTGCTGTGGATTACTCTCTTCAGGACAAGATCGTAAATGGTAAGCTTTATGTCGATCAGGGTATCATCGCAGGCTGTGCCGGCGGCGGTTTTGAAAATATCTGTGCTGCCGCAGACATCATCCGTGGCAAATACATCGGATCAGATGAATTTACCTTCAGTGTTTACCCGGCAAGTACACCAATTTACATGGAGCTTGTGAAAAATGGTGCGGTTGCTGACCTGATGGAAGCCGGTACGATCGTGAAGACAGCCTTCTGCGGACCGTGCTTCGGTGCAGGGGACACTCCGGCAAACAATGCATTTTCCATCCGTCACTCTACCCGTAACTTCCCGAACCGTGAAGGAAGCAAGCTGCAGAGTGGACAGATCGCATCTGTTGCCCTTATGGATGCACGTTCCATTGCCGCAACTGCTGCAAACAAAGGTTTCCTTACTCCGGCAACCGATTTGGATATTGAATACAAGAACCCGACTTACCACTTTGATTCCAGAATTTACGCCAACCGTGTATTTGACAGCCACGGCGTTGCTGATCCTTCGGTTGAGATCAAATTTGGGCCGAACATCAAAGACTGGCCGGCAATGAGCGCTCTTCCTGAGAATCTGATCCTGAAGGTCGTATCTGAGATCCACGATCCGGTTACAACGACAGACGAACTGATCCCGTCCGGCGAGACTTCTTCTTATCGTTCCAACCCGCTTGGACTTGCTGAATTTGCACTTTCCAGAAAGGATCCTGCCTATGTAGGACGCGCGAAAGAGGTCCAGAAAGCCCAGAAAGCGATTGAAGCAGGTACTTGTCCACTGGATGTACTGGATGAATTAAAACCGGTGATGGCAGCAATCCAGAAGTCTTATCCGGAAGTCGGCAAAGGAAATATCGGTGTCGGAAGTACCATTTTCGCGGTCAAACCTGGCGATGGTTCTGCCCGTGAACAGGCTGCTTCCTGCCAGAAGGTTCTCGGCGGCTGGGCGAATATCGCGAATGAGTACGCAACCAAACGTTACCGCTCGAACCTGATCAACTGGGGCATGCTTCCGTTTATTACCGAAGAGGAACACACAAAGCTTTCTTTCAGGAACGGTGACTATCTCTTCGTGCCGGATATCCGCAAAGCAGTAGAAGACAAAGCTTCCACGATCAAGGCTTATGTCGTAGGCGATGATCTGAAAGAGATCGATCTGAAACTCGGTGATCTGACGGATGCAGAACGTGAGATCATCCTCAAAGGATGTCTGATCAACTATTACAAAGGTTAATTTTTCTCAGAAAATGATATGATTTCAAAGGGACGGAAATTTTTCTGTCCCTTTTTGCAACACTTCCGACTTTTTTATACTCTTATATACAAAGAACCGATTTTGAGAGGAGGGACTTTATGATCGATGCAATTGCATTTAAAGAATTATATAAGACGGTTTATCAGGATCTGTATCGTTTTGCGCTCTGCATGATGCATCATCCGCAGGATGCAGAAGACGCCGTCAGTGAAGCCGTTCTTTCCGCCTATGAGAACATACATAAATTACGCAAAGAAGAAGCATTCCGTTCCTGGATCTTTCAGATTCTGGCAAATGTGTGCCGCCGGAAGTTAAAGAGCCGTGAACGGACCGAGACCGAGCTGAAAGAAGATCATGCTTCTGCCACATACTGTGACGGACTCTGCACAGATGTGGAACGTGCTTTTCTTATTCTCGATGAAGACGATCAGCTGATCATCGGTTTATCCGTCTATGGCGGTTACAACAGTAAAGAGATCGGAGAAATGCTAAAAATGAACCCGAATACAGTCCGCTCCCGCAGAAAGCGTGCCCTCGAAAAGATGAGCTGGCTTCTGAAAGAGTAGGATAAAAGAGTAATAGGAGGTGTTTTATATGACAGATCACGAAAAAGAAATACTGGATAAAATAAAACAATCTACGGAAAAAACTCCTGTTCCGGAAAGCCTTGCGCCGGATCAGATTATGAAAATGCTGGAAGATCCTAACAGCACTCAGGCTTCCGGACATATCCCGAAAAAGCATGGATTTTCCCGCGGCCACCGGATGCGCGGAGGACTTATCGCTGCCGCACTGATACTGGTTGTCGGCATTGGCGCCCACATCCGCCAGCAGAATCTTTCTTCAGACTCAGCCACTTCTTCCACAAAAGGCAGTTCTTCAATCGGTACATCCTCCGGTAAGCTTGCCTCTTCCGATACTTTAGAGACGGCAACCGATTATGATGAAGTCTACACATACCTGCAATCTTATCAGGATGAGTTGGATTCTTCATCTGTTACCGGTTCAACCGACAGCGGAATTGTCATGTATTCAAATAAAACAGCCGACAGTGGTGCACGCACCGATAGTTCCAGCTCCTCTTCGGATTCTTCAACAGCCTCTGCACGTGCTGTGGATACTTCATTTTCCGATACCAACATCCGCACAGAGGGTGTCGGTGAAGCAGACATTGTAAAAACGGATGGAAATTATCTTTATACACTGAAAGCAAACTCACAGGAAATTTCCATTGTAGATATCCGGTCTGATCAGATGAAGGTTGTTTCCGGTATTTCGCTGAATGAGAATTTTCAGGCATCCGAGTTTTACCTGAGTGACCAGAAGCTTTTTGTCCTTGGCAACATGCAGAACACGCAGGTTGATTCTGACAGCAAGACGTTGTATCGCGGCAGCTGTACCCGTATCCAGACTTATGATCTGACAGATATCAACAATCCGAAATCCATCGGAACCGTGGATCAGAGTGGTTACTACCGCACTTCACGTTTTAAAGACGGATACCTGTATGTATTCAGTGACTATTATATTTACGATACGATCACCAAAAAAGATTATCCTTCCTATGTTCCGCTTGTTGGTGACAATCTTCTGAAGCAGTCGGATATCTATCTCCCGACGAACCATGCAGCAGACCAGTACCTTGTTGTCAGCTCCGTTTCCGCTTCCAGTCCGGATAAGGCAGCAGACCAGAAAGCAGTCATGTCTGAGAATGGCGAAGTCTATGTGAGTGAGAACAACATTTATATTTACGAGTATGCGAACAGCAGTATCCTCGCAGATAATCTTGCGGCAAAGAATCAGACGATCCTCCGCAAGCTGTCTTACAATAAAGGAAAACTTTCCGGCTCTGCCCAGGGCAAAGTAAAAGGATATCTGAACGATTCCTTCAGCATTGATGAGTATGACAATACGCTGCGACTGGTGACAACGGTTACGCACAATGCCGGAAACTCTTCACAGTCCAATGCAGTCTATGTGCTGGATGCAGATTTGAAAACAATCGGTAAAATCGAAGATCTTGCCAAAAATGAACAGGTCTATTCCGCAAGATTTTTGGGCGATACCGGTTACTTTGTAACTTATGAACAGACAGATCCTTTATTCTCCGTAGACTTTTCCGATCCGGAGAATCCGAAGATCCTTGGCAAGCTGAAAATTCCCGGCTTTTCGGAATACCTGCATTTTTACAGTGATAATCTGCTTCTTGGCATCGGTATGGATACCGATGAAAATGGAGTCACAAACGGGGTAAAGGTCTCCATGTTTGATATCAGTGATCCTTCGGATGTGAAGGAAGTCAGCAAGTACACACTGGATCAGTACTATTACTCGGATGTCTTTTCTGACTACCGTGCAGCACTGGTTGATCCGGAAAAGAATCTGATCGGCTTTCCGCTTTCCGGATCTGCCAACCAGTATGTGATCCTTTCTTACGATAAAGATCAGGGCTTCCAGGTACAGATGCAAGAGGAAGTCAACGGTAATTCTTATCTTGGAACCCGCGGTGTGTATGCAAACGACAAGTTCTATGTGATCAATGGAAATGCAATTGAAGCATACCGGATGGGAAACTATGTGAAGATAGATGATCTGCTGCTGTAGTGCAGCTTTGCAGAAGGAGCTGCCGCTCCGCATACTTTGTACACCATCCCACCTCATTGTATACACCTAAATCGTATATAATCGAGTAGGCTGACTCCTACTCGATTCTTATACTTTGTACATCATCTCGCTTAACAGCTCGATGATGTACATTCGCCAAATGCAGATCCTTGTGCAAGCACAAATCTGCACTTGGCTCATCGTATACACAAAAACAGGTGCCCACTTGGATATATCACTAAGATATACTTACGTGGACACCTGTTTTCTATTTTCATTTACCTGTTATTCCACACCGTTAAAGCAATAGGTACATACCTGGCATGCATCAATCCCGATTGATTTGATCAGATCATCCAGTCTGTGATAACGAAGTGAAGTGAAATTCTGTCTCTTGCGGATTTCCTCCAGCATTGCTGCATACCGGTCACTGTTCGGATCCGCATATTCACCCAGTACATTGACATCATTGTCGCCTTCCCACTCACGGATGATCCTTCTTGTGATCAGATCCAGGTCTGATTTGGAACGGGAGAAGTTCAAATATTTGCATCCGTACAAAAGCGGTGGACATGCCGGGCGGACATGCACTTCTTTTGCGCCACTCTGATACAGGAACTCTGTCGTCTCACGGAGCTGTGTACCACGCACGATAGAATCATCGATCAGCAGCAGGCTCCTGTCTTCGATCAGACTATGTACCGGGATCAGTTTCATTCTGGCGATCAGATTACGCTGACTCTGTGTTGTCGGCATGAAGGATCTTGGCCAGGTCGGAGTATATTTGATAAATGGTCTTGCATACGGAATACCTGATTCATTTGCATAGCCTATCGCATGAGCGATACCCGAATCCGGAACTCCTGCAACAATATCCACGTCGATCGAATGGTCATCTCTCTGTGCTAAAAGCTTTCCACAGTTGTAACGCATTTCTTCTACACCAACCCCTTCATAAGAAGAAGTAGGATATCCATAGTATACCCACAGGAACGAACAGATTCTCATCTTTTCACATGCAGGACTTACAGTCTCCACAGATTCCGGTGTCACGTAGACGATTTCCCCTGGTCCCAGCTCTTTGTAATCTGTGTATCCAAGGTTGATATATGCAAAGCTTTCAAAGGAAACGCAGTATGCATTCTCTTTCTTTCCGATCACAACCGGTGTACGTCCGAGAAGGTCTCTGGCTGCATAAATTCCATTCTCTGTCAGAAGCAGAAGTGTCATCGAGCCTTCAACTACTGACTGCACATAACGGATTCCCTCAACAAACGAATCCTTTTTACAGATCAATGCCGCAACCAGCTCTGTAGAATTGATCTGTCCATTGGTCATAGACTGAAAATGTGTATGTCCATTTTCATAAAGATTCCGAATCAGCTGATCCGCATTATTGATCTTACCTACTGTCGTAATTCCAAAGCACCCCAGATGCGACTGGATCAGAATTGGCTGTGGATCATAATCTGAAATACATCCAATTCCAATATTTCCCTTCATTGTATCAACATCTTTTTCAAATTTTGTACGGAACGGCGAATTTTCAATATTATGAATCGCTCTCTTCCAGCCATCACTTCCGTAAGTAGCCATACCTCCGCGGCGGGTTCCAAGATGCGAATGATAATCTGTTCCATAAAAAAGATCCAGATTACATGCTTCTTTTGATGCAACGCCAAAAAATCCTCCCATATCTGTAGGTCTCCTTTCTTTATCCCAATGCCATAGCCTGTATTTTTCATCTATTTTTTAGTGTATCATGCATTTATGGACGGAAACAATAGCAAAACCCCGAATATATTGCAAATAGCTATAACTATTTCTAATCGTATTTATAATTGTTTGAATTTTCTGATATATATATTACAATTTCAATTCTTTCTAATTTTATCAAAATTATTTCAAAATTATATTGACAAATAAGCATTTGGGTGTTATTATTAAGTCAATCCAAAAGAAAAGAAGTTCCTGACGAGAAAGGGAATTTCAAAAAGATATTTTTTTAATCTGTTACATAGTTTCATATATACTCGCCAAGAGTATAAGATGAAGAACCAGATCAGAAAAGGGTAACAAGAATAATTGTTATTTGAAGGTTAGAAAGTTTTAAAAAAGCAACTATACATTTTGGTTATGAGCGTTTTGTAAGTGGAGTGTGTAGAGAACAATTTTTAAAATTGATAATTTATAATAATAAGAGAAAATTGATATCTGACTTCTGAACAGAAAAAAGTATAAGAGAAAAAGAATATCCGGATAAAATTTTGGAACGAGAACGAAAGGAAGGAGGCTTTGACCGTTGGATATTTCATCATCTAAAACTCAATATGTTAATGGTATGGCAAATGTAAATTCCTGTGAGATGAGCCTTAACCATAGATTATAATCCGGTAAGAGAAAAGTTAATGATAAAAAAGGTCGGAGTAGTAGATAAACCGGAAGCGATTATAAGATATAAAAAGATTCAGCATTTGTTGACATATTGAAGTAAATACCACAGTAATTCAAGATCAGAAGATGTGTAAAGAAACATTCATTGATAAGTAATTTAACAGTGACGAGAAAGCTGATAAATACCAAAATTGGATTACCTGATTATATAAAATAACGAACGATCAGAATTGATCAAAATCGATTCATATGATTTCATTTTTATAAATTTTATAAAATCTGGATATCATATGAAATGCTCAAAGAACTTACAGGAATAAGAATTACTTAATTCCTCCGATATAAAAATAAAAATTATAAAATAAAAATTACAATTGAATATTCCGAGACAGCCATTTAAAAGATGGCTGTCTCCTTTTTTTCTGTTACCAGCTCCCAATTTGTGAATTTTTTGTAATATTTTTTTAACATTTCTGAAAAATATCAGCTGTAATTTTTGACATTGACAACGCTCTATGATACACTTAGTAAGTAAAATTATAAGACTTTTGTTTTCCGTTTCTGGTACAAAAGTCAGACTTACTGAGGAAAAGTAAAATAATTAATAATAATCATATGAGGTGAGAAACGTTGGATAAATATGAATATCGCGCAAAGACAGAGCAGATGCTTGCGTATGCCGAACAGAAGTCTTACCAGAAAGCGATGTCGATTGCAGATACGATCGACTGGCGTAAAGTAAAAAATACCGCCATGCTCTCTACCGTAAGCGAAATCTATGAAAATGCGGGGGAACTTGGTAAAGCACGTGATACCTTATTTATTGCGTATGATAAAGCACCTTCCAGCAGAAAGGTTGTATACCGCCTGGGAATTATTTCTCTGAAGCTGGGACATTTCGATGAAGCAGCGGATTGCTACGAAGAATTTGTCAAGCTTGCTCCGAAAGATCCAAACCAGTACATTCTCCGGTATAAGATCTTAAAAGCACAGAAAGCGCCAGTCAAAGAACAGATTGAAGCTCTTGAAGATTTCAAGCATTCTGAATACGTTGAAAAATGGGCATATGAACTTGCCAGATTATACGCTGAAGCCGGTATGACTTCCGAATGTCTTGATGAATGTGATGATCTGATTCTCTGGTTCAGCGAAGGTACTTATGTATACCAGGCAATGGAACTTAAAATGAAATACAAACCGCTGACTCCACTTCAGCAGGAAAAATACGATCATCGAAATGATGGTATCGGCCGTAAGGATTCTTCCAAGAGAAAACCTTCCTTCCGAAAATCCAAAGAACGTCCGGCACCGAATCCACGAATTGCAGACAAGGTCCGCAAAGATGTACATGTCACAGACAGTATTGATCTTCCGGATCTTCCAGAGCCAATGACCCGGACACATGCTTCCGAACCAGAAGCTGAGTCACAGCCAAAAACCCGGATTCGAAGCACTTCCGATATTTCCACAACCATTTCCGGTGCTTCCCTTTCAGATGCCCTGAAAGCCGGTGTTGCCGTTGCAAGTGGTGCAGTTGCTCCTGAATCTGCTTCAGACGATTCACAGATGACCGGTAAGATGAAGATTGAAGAAATTCTTGCCAACTGGGAAGCAACCCAGCGTGAAAATGCAAAGATTCTTGAAAAGAGCCAGGAGGAAGCTGAAAAAGAAAAAGCCCTGCGCGAGAAGAAGAAAGAAGAAGAAGAGGAAGTTCTTGGAGCTACAAAACCAATCCTTTCTGATGATATCCGCAAACTGATGGAACAGCTTGAAAATGGTGAAGAGCCTGAAATCACCGATGAAGATGCTGAAGATTTCGTTGATGATGAAGAAGATGAAGCGACTGAAAGCCCGGAAGATTCATCCAAAGAAGTTTCAGACACTGACGAGGAAGATCCGGAAGAAAATGATTTTGAAGAAATCGTTGACTCCGAAGAAGATAATGAATCGGATGCGGTTTACGATGAAGAAGCTGAATACGAGGATGAGGATGATTCCGAGTATGATGACGACGAGGAATACGAGGATGAAGATGATTCCGAGTATGATGACGACGAGGAATACGAAGATGAAGATGATTCCGAGTATGACGACGACGAGGAATACGAGGATGAAGATGATTCCGAGTATGACGACGACGAGGAATACGAAGATGAGGATGAAGATGATTCCGAGTATGATGACGACGAAGAATACGAAGATGAGGATGATTCCGAGTATGACGATGAGGAAGAATACGAGGATGAAGACGAAGATGACTACCAGATCGATGAAGAATTAGATGAAGATCATAAAGAGGATTTTGATTTTGAAAAAGAATCTGCTCTCGATATCGATGATCATGATTCTGACGAAGATGATGGTGATTTTGCAGACCTTGATTCCTTTGAAGATGAAGAAGAATTAGATAGCAGTGATGATTATCTTGATCTTGAATTTGACGAGAAACCGGCTCCTGAGCCAAAGAAAGAAACTTCAAAATCAGCGCCAACTCCTGATATTGACGAAGTTCTTGAAATCGAAGAACCGTCAGAAGATGAAATCACCGAACGCATGGGTAAATTCGATACCGGATTCGTTGTACAGGGTCGTTACGATCTGAGTGCAACAAGTGAGATCGGACTGAAGCTTGGACTTACTGAAGAGCAGAAGCAGCTGTTCTCTTACTTTGTACCGATCCGTGGTGTCAGTGAACAGCTTGTTGAAATCCTTGATAACGACAAACGTTGCCGTAACCGTTATGGAACTTCCCGCACAGGCAACATCCTGATCCTTGGCCGCAAGGGAAGCGGAAAAACAGTCCTCGCAGTTGATATTGTAAAAGCAATCCAGAAACAGCGCAGACTCAAACAGGGTAAAGTTGCAATCGTAACCGGTGATTCTCTGAACAAAAAGGACATCGGAAGTATCATCGATAAGCTGAACGGTGGCGCACTGATCATCGAAAAAGCTTCCAAGATGAATGACAGAACCATCCGTGAACTGAATGATATGATGGATGAACAGACCGGCGAACTTCTCTTCCTTCTGGAAGACCAGAAGAAACCGCTGGAAAGAATGTTTGCATCCCATCGCGAATTCAAACGTAAATTTACTTCCAGACTGGAGCTTCCGGTATTCATCAATGATGAACTGGTTACATTCGGTCAGACCTATGCTAAGGAAAACGGATACCGTATCGATGAAATGGGAATCCTTGCATTATACAGCCGGATCGATATGATGCAGAGAGAAGATCATGCAGTTACTGTTGCAGAAGTAAAAGAGATCATGGATGAAGCAATTTCACATTCCCAGAAAGCAAATGTAAAACATCTTGTGAAACGGGTATTTGGAAGAAGCACTGATAATTCAGACCACATCATCCTGAAAGAAGATGATTTTAAATCATAAGATTTCTACAAAGAACGCGCTTCCGGCGCGTTCTTTTGTATATGCAGACCAAACCGGTAACTATAAACAAAGAGTTTTAGACATCTTACATAAGAAGTGTATAAGTTGTCCAAAACTCTTTCTTTTTATCGCTATTTCTAGTATAATATTCCTAAATATCTTTGATAGAAGGTGAATGGGATGGCAGTAAAAAAAACAACAGCACAACAGACCAACACGACCCACAAGACGGCCGTAAAAAAATCTACTGTAAAAAAACCGGCAGCTGCTAAAACTGCTGCTAAAAAGTCTACAGCTAAAAAGTCTGTAAAAACTGTAACAACAGATAAACCCGCTGATTATAGAATCGGCGAATTAGATCAATATTTATTCGGACAGGGAACTCATTATGAAATCTATAAAAAAATGGGTGCACATTTTGTAAAAGATGGCAAAAAATCCGGCGTATATTTCGCAGTATGGGCTCCACATGCCAGATCAGTTTCCGTAATCGGTGAATTCAACGGCTGGAGTGAAGATGCAAACGTTATGAAGCGTCAGGAACCGCTTGGAATCTATACCGCATTTGTTCCGGAAGCACAGCTCGGACAGCTTTACAAGTACTGTATCGAGACACAGACCGGAGATAAGCTTTACAAAGCTGATCCATTTGCGAACAGTGCAGAGTTGAGACCGGGAACTGCCTCAAGGATTGCTGATATCTCCCATTTAAAATGGAGTGACAGTGTCTGGATGAAGCACCGGGCAGAATGGGATTTCCATTCCTCACCGATTTCCATTTATGAAGCACATATCGGTTCCTGGATGCGCCATCCGGGACGTGAAGATGAGGGGTTCTACAGCTACCGTGAATTTGCGCATGCAGCTACAGACTACATAAAAAAGATGGGGTATACTCATATCGAACTGATGGGAATTTCAGAATACCCATTTGACGGCTCCTGGGGATATCAGGTGACCGGATATTATGCTCCGACCTCCCGTTATGGTACGCCGGAAGATTTCGCATATATGATCAATTATTTCCATAAGAATAAGATTGGCGTAATCCTTGACTGGGTACCGGCACATTTTCCACGCGATGCACACGGACTCGCTGATTTTGACGGCACAGCTACCTTTGAATATGCAGATCCTAAGAAAGGGGAACATCCGGACTGGGGAACCAAGATCTTCGATTATGGTAAAGCAGAAGTTAAGAACTTCCTGATCGCCAACGCACTGTTCTGGATCGAACATTATCACATCGATGGTCTCCGCGTAGATGCTGTTGCTTCCATGCTGTATCTTGATTACGGCAAAGAAGACGGTCAGTGGATCGCCAACAAATACGGCAGCAATGAGAATCTGGAAGCAATCGAATTTTTCAAGCATCTGAATTCCGTTACTACCGGACGTAACCCTGGCGCACTGATGATCGCAGAAGAATCCACTGCATGGCCAAAAGTAACAGGCAAACCGGAAGATGATGGTCTTGGATTCAGCCTGAAGTGGAACATGGGATGGATGCATGACTTTACCGAATACATGAAGCTGGATCCATATTTCCGCAAAGGCGACCACTACGGTATGACATTTGCCTTAACCTATGCATACAGCGAGAATTATATTCTTGTATTATCACATGATGAAGTGGTACATCTAAAATGTTCTATGCTCAATAAGATGCCTGGTCTTGGATTTGAGAAATTCGCCAACCTGAAAGTCGGATATGCTTTCATGATGGGACATCCTGGCAAGAAACTTCTCTTCATGGGACAGGATTTCGGACAGCTCCGTGAATGGAGCGAGGCCAGAGAACTTGACTGGTATCTCCTGGCAGAGCCGGAGCATCAGGCACTCCAGAATTTCTACCGTGACCTGCTGCATCTTTACACACACAACAAAGCCATGTATGAACAGGATACCTGCATGGAAGGCTTTGAGTGGGTCAATGCAGATGACAGCTCACGAAGTATTTACAGCTTCATCCGTCATTCAAAGGGCGCAAAAAAGAACCTTTTATTCGTATGTAACTTCACACCGATCGAACGACCGGAGTACCGTGTCGGCGTACCACGCGGCAAACAGTACCGCCTGGTACTGAACAGTGATGAATTGCAGTATGGCGGAAGCGGAAAAGCCCGCCCGGCAGTATATAAAGCAAAGAAACAGGAATGTGATGGAAGACCATATTCATTTGGTTACGATCTTCCGCCATACGGTGTTGCTGTATTCGAATTTTAACATAGCAAGTCAATGCAATCTGCGCAAAATATTCATCATACGAATAATTGATTCCACCAATTATTTTCTTAACATTTCCCGGATTCGTTCTTCCAGAGTTTCTTCTGGAAGAACTCCGGTTGTATATCCACAGATTTTTCCATCTCTGTACACCACAAACGTCGGTACGATCTCAATGCCTATATACTCTGCAATCTCTTTCGATATATCAATATCAATCTTATAAAAAATCCATTTTCCCTGATACCGGCTGGCAATCCTTTCCACAACAGGATACATCATTCCGCACTTTGGACACCATGATGCGTAAAACTCCACAATTACCGGCATCCTCTGCTTTCCGACTGTATTTTCATAATCCTTCGTGATCAATGCGATACCCATACTCTTTCCTCATTTCTGCCATCTCAGGCTATGTAAAAAGGACTGGATTAGTGGCATCCACATTTCGGGTTTAAGATTTTATAGACTTCCTGAAAAGAATTTCTGAAACAGATCAGCTTTTTATTAAATCTTGGATTCTTATAGCAAAACCCCCGCATACAATTCTGAAAATGATGCTTTTTCCGCATATCGGTTCCTTCCTGATTTCCTCTTTCTACAATATATGCAAAAAGACAGCCGATGTGCGGATTGCTCCGTATCTGCTGTCTCTTATATTGCCAGGAATCATCTTACGCACTCAGCGCCTTTATGATCTGCCTGTTGCATTTTATTCAATTGTCTTACTGGCGCATTGCGATCAGTTTATGGATCGGATGTCCCTGCCCGGAAAATTTCTCCTCGTACTCAGTCATAACATTCCCTCTGCTGAGTGTCGGATCATTGTGAAGATCATAGGTCTTCGCCAGAAGTACCCAGCCTGCCAACTCCACCTGCTCCAGTGAAAAGTCAAACAGCTCTCTGTTGTCCGTCTTAAATTCAACGACTCCGTCAAAGGCAAGGATCTTGTCATACCGCTCAAAAAACTGCTTGGAAGTAAGTCTGCGCTTTGCATGACGTGCTTTCGGCCACGGATCTGAAAAATTCAGATAAATCTTGTCAATTTCTCCGACAGCAAAAACCTCCGGCAGATTTGTCGCATCCATACAGATAAAACGAATATTGTTGACATCCTTGTATTCCTCGTCATTGTCAAAGCGTTCCAGCGCCCGAAGCAGTACGCTTGAATAACGTTCGATACCGATATAGTTGATGGATGGATTCTCCTTTGCAAGCGTCAGAAGAAACTGTCCTTTTCCCATCCCGATCTCAATATGGATCGGATTCTCCGGATTCTGAAAAGTCTCTTTCCAGGTGCCGCGATATCTGGTCTCATTTTTAATTACAAGGGGATGAGCTGTCAGATAAGCATCTGCTCCTGGTACATTTCTTAACCTCATATATCTTTCTCTTCCTTTAGTGAAAATATGTATAACCTTATTTATTTTATACTATTCTGAAATATTTGAAAACCCAAAAATACATTTTATAAGTTTTGTATAAAATATTCTTATGATATTCTCTTATTTTTTAGTAGAATTTTCTAATTTAAAGTAGTAGAATATGTATGCATTATTAAAAATGTATAAATAATTTTTAAGAAAGGAGTCGGACAATGGATCATATTGTTAAAAAGCTCTCCGAAATCGAACACGCAGCCGAAGCTGTTGTGGAACACGCGGAACTGGAGAAATCAGAACTGGAAGAACGCATTCAAAATGAACGCAATCAATTCGACAAACAACTTGAAGATCACACCCAAAAGGAGCTGAACGATATCCACAAAGGATTAAACCGTCAGATGGATGAGATTCTTGCAAGGCAGAACCGCAAGAACCAGACAGCGATCGAAGAACTTAAAAAAGATTTTGAAGAGAAGCATACGGCATATGCCGAGAAAATTGTCAGACATATCATAGAGGGATAGCATATGGGAAATTTACTTGCATACAGTGGCATCGTAACAAAAGTACGCGCCATGCAGGCGAAACTGCTCACTGATGAAGATTTCCAGAACATCGCCGCATTTCATACAGTAACCGAAGTTGCTGCTTATCTCAAAGAACATCCCGGATATCGGAATGTCCTTGCAGATATGGACGAGAACCGTCTTCACCGCGGTGAGATCGAGAAGCTTCTTGTGCAGTCACTTTACAGTGATTATACACGCCTGTACCGTTTTTCCGGAATGGATCAGAAAAAATTCCTGGAGCTTTATCTGAAGCGCTACGAGATGAATCTGATCAACTATTGTCTGCGTATTGTATTCAACCACTATCAGAAGCCTTTTGATCTGGATCATAAGAAAATATTCTTCGACAAATATTCGGATCTCTCCATCGATAAACTGATCACTTCGGGGAATATCGGTGAGCTGGTGGAAAATTTAAAGGGCACAGAATACTATGCGCCGTTAAAACGTCTGGAAAATGCGGAGAACCCTACCCTTTTTGATTACGATCTGGCACTGAATCTGTACTATTTTACAACCATGTGGAAGAAACGCAAAAAGATTCTGAAGCATAAGGAACTGGAAATTTTCACCAGAGATGCCGGAGCAAAGATCGACCTGCTGAACCTGCAGTGGATCTACCGTGCAAAAAAATATTACAACATGCTTCCGCCGGATATTTCCACACTGCTGATCCCGATACACTACCGGATTCATGTAGATCAGCTGAAGGATCTTGTAGAAGCACCGTCTGTCGATGAATTTTTAAAACTGGTTACCAGAACGCCTTATCTGCGTCACACCGATACTCAGACACCAGCGTCCATCGAAACGATTTACAAAGACTGCCTGTACCGTCTCTACCTGGCAGACAGAAGAAGTAACCCTTATTCCATCGCAACCGTGAATACCTATCTTTTTCTGAAAGAGGAGGAGCTTGATAAGCTTACAACTGTGCTCGAATGTGTTCGCTACGGACTTCCTGCACGTGAGACATTAACTTATATAGGAGGAACAGCGAAATGATTGTTAAGATGAAGTTCCTGAGCATTACCGGACCACGCGCCGACATCGACCGCATGACAAACCGGTATCTTTCCAAATATGAGATGCAGCTTGAAAATGCACTCACGGAGCTCAAGACAGTAGATAATCTGATGCCATTTCTGGAAATGAACCCTTACCGTGATCCACTCGCAAAAGTGACACAGTTTCTGGGATATATGAAAGACATGCCAGCAGAGCCATCCTTTGATCAGAGCGAAGACGAGATCCTTGAGATGATTCGTTCTATCAATCATGACTACATGGATCTGCAGCAGCAAAAAGAAGAACTGAAAAAAAAGAGAGAGAATATCCAGGCACGTATGAAAGTCCTGGAACCTTTTACTTCTCTGGATTTTGACCTGCATGAGATCATGCAGTACAAATACATCCGCACAAGATTTGGAAAAATCAATGTGGATTATTATCACCGGCTGGAAAAAGCGCTTCTTGAAGACATTGATGCATTATTTCTGGAAGGCTCCAGAGATGCCTCTTATGTCTATGGCGTTTATTTTGTATCGGATGCTGATGCAGGAAAGGTCGATTCGATCATGCGGTCTCTCCACTTTGAAAAAGTCGATCTGCTGGAAGACTTTGGCGGAACCCCGCTGGAAGCTTACCGGAGCCTGGATAAAGAAGTCCAGAATCTGACCGATGAAATCCAGGCAGTGAAGGATAAACGTCAGGAGATGTTCCGCAAGAACGCTTCCAGACTACTCGGTGCAAGAATTCAGCTGGAACGTTTTTCCGCTAACTTTGATATTCGGAAATTTGCGGCACGAACCGAGACAGACGAGCAGGAAGAATACTACATCCTCTGCGGCTGGATGTCCGAAGAAGATGCAAATGCATTTATCAAAGAAGCACAGGGAGATGACAAGGTTTATATCGTAGTAGAAGAGGACCGGGAACAGTATTTTGGAGAACCTCCTACCAAGCTTGAGAATCCAAAGCTTTTCAAACCATTTGAAATGTTCATCAAGATGTACGGACTTCCCAAGAGCGGTGAGATGGATCCGACCATTTTTGTAGGTATCATGTACAGCTTTATCTTCGGTGCCATGTTCGGGGATGTCGGTCAGGGGCTGCTGCTCTTTATCGGCGGTGCGATCCTGTATTTCACAAAGAAAATGAACCTTGCCGGAATCGTATCACTTGCCGGAATCTTCTCCACCTTCTTTGGATTTATGTTTGGAAGTGTGTTTGGATTTGAAGACATTATAGAAGCCAAATGGATCCGACCGATCAATCATATGACCACCTTACCGTTTATCGGAAAGCTGAATACTGTATTTATCGTATCGATTGCTTTTGGTATGGGAATCATCCTGATTTCTATGATTTTCCATATTATCAACGGCATCCGTGCCAAAGATACCGAAGCAACCTGGTTTGATGCAAACGGCGTGGCAGGGCTGATATTCTACGGGGCAGCAGTTACCTGCATCGTTCTTTTCATGACAGGTCACTCTCTGCCGGGTGGAATCGTTCTTGCAGTGATGTTCGGAGTACCGCTTCTTCTGATCGCACTGAAAGAGCCGCTGACGAACAAGATCAAAAAGAAAACCGAAAAAATGGAACAAAGCAAAGCAATGTTTGTCACCCAGGCATTCTTTGAATTATTTGAAACCCTGCTCAGCTATTTTTCAAATACGCTTTCCTTTATCCGTATCGGTGCATTCGCAGTCAGCCACGCTTCCATCATGGAGGTTGTATTGATGCTTGCCGGTGCCGAAAGCGGGCATATTAACTGGGTAGTGATCGTACTCGGCAACCTGTTTGTATGTGGATTCGAAGGACTGATCGTTGGAATCCAGGTTCTGAGACTTGTCTATTACGAGATGTTCAGCCGCTTCTACAAAGGCAGCGGCCGCGAATTTAAACCTTATACAGGTACTGCAAAAAATTAGTTTTTCATTTTAGGAGGAAATTATCATGACTTTAGCAACTAAACTCATTCTCATTGCCGCACTGGTTTTAAGCATTTTCATTCCATTCGGATATTACCTGCTCGGAGAAAAAAATAAAGGACGTTATAAATGCGCACTTGCCTTCAATGTTCTTTCTTACTTTGGAACCTTCCTTGTAGCCGGAATCATGCTCTTTGGAAGTGTACCGGTACATGCAGCAGACGCCGCAGCCTCAGGCGCAGGCCTTGCAACCGGTCTTGGTTACATTGCAGCAGCTCTTGTTACCGGTCTTTCCTGCATCGGCGGTGGTATTGCCGTAGCAAGTGCAGCAAGCGCAGCCCTTGGAGCTATCAGCGAGGATTCCAGCGTCCTTGGTAAATCCCTTATCTTCGTAGGTCTTGCAGAAGGTGTATGCCTGTACGGTCTTATCATCTCCTTCATGATCATCAGCAGACTGTAATCATGAAGATGTATCTGATCAGTGACAACGTGGATACTTATACCGGAATGCGGCTTGCCGGCGTGGACGGTGTCGTAGTTCATGAAAAGCAGGAACTGCGTGATGCGCTGGAAACTGCCATGAACGACAAGTCGATCGGTATCGTTCTTCTGACGGAACGCTTTGGAAGAGAATTTCCGGATCTCATCGATGAGATCAAGTTAAAAAGAAAGCTGCCTCTTCTGATCGAAATTCCGGACAGACACGGAACAGGACGTAAAAAGGATTTCATTACCTCATACGTCAATGAAGCGATTGGACTGAAACTTTAACTAGAAAGGCATAGAAGGTGAGACAATGACGCTTGAAGAGAAAATAGCGCATTTACAGGAAACGGTCATGACTGAAGCCCGTTCTGAAGGAAATGCGATCATTGACAATCACAAAAAAGCGCTTGAATCTTTATTTGAAAAGCATAAAAAAGAAGCGACCGCACAGTCTGAGGTCCGTATCAAATCCGAAACCTTAAGAGCCAGAAGGCAGATAAATCAAGCTGCGGCAAAAGCCGAAACCGAACTGAAACGTGCTCTTGGCAAAACACAAAATGAATTAAAAGTCAGACTGTTTGATGAAGTAAAGGAGCTTCTTTCTGACTTTACAAAAACAGACGAATATCTGGACTATCTCTGCAGCAAAATCCGCGAAGCCGCACGCTTTGCAGATGGCGAGGAGATGACCATTTATATTTCTCCTTCTGATAAGGAGAAACAGACAGAACTGGAAAAACGTACCGGCATGACGATCACCATCAGTGAATATGATTTTATGGGCGGTATGCGTGCTGTAATCCGAGGCCGTAATATTCTGATCGATCACAGCTTCCAGGCTGCAGTCGATTATGAATATCATCAGTTCAGTTTTGCAGCAGGAGGTGCAGGAATTGAATAAGACAGCAACTATTTATGGAATAAACGGTCCGGTCATCTATCTGAAGGGTGACACCGGATTCATGATGTCGGAAATGGTCTATGTGGGAAAGGAAAAGCTGGTTGGCGAAGTTATTTCCCTGGACAAAGACATCACGACTGTTCAGGTCTATGAAGAAACTTCCGGGCTGAAACCGGGAGAAATCGTGGAGGCTTCCGGAAGCCCGGTATCTGTAACTCTGGCACCTGGAATCCTGAACAATATTTTTGACGGAATCGAACGCCCGCTTGAGCAGATCGCAAATGTAGGCGGCGGTGCATTTATCACCCGCGGCGTCAGCATTGATTCGCTTGACCGCGACAAATTATGGGATACCCACATCACTGTGGTCGAAGGAGATTACCTTCACGGCGGAGATATTATAGCGGAGGTTCCGGAGACCAGTGCGATCGTACACAAATGCATGGTTCCGCCGGATGTGGAAGGTGAAGTAATCTGCTGTGCATCGGACGGAGAATACCGAATCGAAGATACACTTGTCACTCTGCGGCTTTCCGACGGAACAGAAAAACAGCTCAACATGATACAGCACTGGCCGATCCGCAAGGCGCGCCCGACAAGCTACCGTTTCCCGGCAAGTGTCCCTCTGATCACCGGACAGCGTATCCTGGATACCATGTTCCCGATCGCAAAGGGTGGAACTGCCGCAATCCCAGGCGGATTCGGTACCGGAAAAACCATGACCCAGCACCAGATCGCCAAATGGTCTGATGCCGATATTATCATCTATATCGGCTGCGGCGAGCGTGGAAATGAAATGACACAGGTGCTGGAAGAGTTTTCAGAGCTTGTGGACCCAAAGAGCGGCAATCCGCTGATGGACAGAACCACTCTGATCGCCAATACCTCCAACATGCCGGTAGCTGCCCGTGAAGCAAGTATTTATACCGGACTTACCCTGGCTGAATATTACCGTGACATGGGCTATGACGTAGCGATCATGGCCGACTCTACTTCCCGCTGGGCGGAAGCCTTACGTGAGCTTTCCGGCCGTCTGGAAGAGATGCCGGCAGAAGAAGGTTTCCCGGCTTACCTTGCCAGCCGTCTGTCTGCTTTCTACGAGCGCGCAGGCATGATGCATAACTTAAATGGCAGTGACGGATCCGTGACCATTATCGGCGCCGTATCGCCTCAGGGAGGCGATTTCTCCGAGCCGGTCACCCAGAACACCAAACGTTTCGTCCGCTGCTTCTGGGGCCTGGACAAGAGCCTTGCCTACGCAAGACATTTTCCGGCGATCCACTGGCTGACCAGCTACAGCGAGTATCTGACCGATCTCGCCGCCTGGTACCACGACAATGTATCACCCAAATTCGTTGACTACCGCAACCGCATCATGGCACTTCTGAACCAGGAGAGCAGCCTGATGGAAATCGTAAAGCTGATCGGAAGTGATGTACTTCCGGACGATCAGAAACTGGTTCTGGAAATCGCAAGAGTCATCCGTCTCGGATTTTTGCAGCAGAATGCATTCCACAAGGATGATACCTGTGTCTCTCTGCAGAAGCAGTACAAAATGATGGAAATCATTTTATATTTATACAAACGTTGCCGCGAACTGGTAGCCATGAATATGCCAATGTCTGTCCTCAAGGAGGAAAATATTTTTGAACGTGTCATTGCGATCAAATACGATGTTCCAAATGACAATCTTCAGCTTCTTGACCAGTATCTGGCAGACATTGATGCTTTCCATGACCGCATCATGGAAAAGAACGCGTAAGGAGGGAAAATAAAATGGCAATTGAATATTTAGGCCTCAGCAGCATTAACGGCCCTCTGATCGCGCTGGAAGGCGTTCAGGATGCTTTTTATGATGAAATCGTAGATTTTGTCGTAAACGGCAAAGAACACAAAATGGGACGTATTGTGGAGGTCTACAAGGACAAAGCAATCATCCAGGTATTTGAAGGCACGGAAAATATGTCTCTTAACAATACCCACACCAGACTTACCGGACATCCGATGGAAATCGGTCTGTCCGAAGAAATGCTTGGAAGAACCTTTAACGGAATCGGCGAACCGATCGACGACCTTGGACCGATCACGGTTGAAGAGGTGCGCGATGTCAACGGACTTCCGTTAAATCCAGTCAGACGTGAATACCCTCGTAACTATATCCGCACCGGAATTTCTGCGATTGACGGACTGACCACACTGATCCGTGGACAGAAGCTGCCGATCTTTTCCGGCAACGGTCTTCCGCACGACCAGCTTGCCGCACAGATCGTAAAGCAGGCTTCTCTTGGCGGCAGCACGAATGAGGATTTCGCCATCGTATTCGCCGCAATGGGTGTCAAGCATGACGTAGCTGATTTCTTCCGCAGAACCTTTGAGGAGAGCGGTGTTGCAAACCATGTGGCAATGTTCCTGAACCTTGCCAACGATCCTGTCGTCGAGCGTCTGATCACCCCGAAGGTTGCGCTGACCGCCGCTGAATACCTTGCATTTGAAAAAAATATGCACATTCTGGTCATTCTTACCGATATGACTTCCTTTGCCGAAGCCATGCGTGAGGTTTCTTCTTCCAAAGGAGAAATCCCAAGCCGTAAAGGATATCCGGGATATCTGTACAGTGAACTTGCCACCTTATATGAACGTGCAGGAATCGTAGAAGGAGTAAATGGTTCTGTCACACAGCTCCCGATCCTGACCATGCCAAATGATGACATTACCCACCCGATCCCTGACCTGACCGGTTATATCACCGAAGGACAGATCGTACTTGACCGGAATCTTCACGGACAGGCAATCTACCCGCCGATCAGCGTTCTTCCGTCCCTGTCCCGTCTGATGAAAGACGGTATCGGAAAAGGATATACCCGGGAAGACCACCAGGACCTGGCAAACCAGCTTTTCTCTGCATATGCTAAAGTAGGAGAGGCTCGGAATCTTGCTTCCGTTATCGGAGAAGATGAGCTTTCTCCGATTGACAAGAAATACCTGGAATTCGGAAAGGCATTCGAGGAGCGTTATATCGGCCAGGGACCGAATGAAAACCGTACCATCGAGGAAACCCTGGATCTTGGCTGGGAACTGCTTAGAATCCTTCCAAAAGAAGAACTTGACCGTGTCGATACCAAGATTCTTGACGTATACTACAAAGGCTAAGGAGGGAAGTCTATGGATCCACGTTCATTTCCCACCAAGGGAAATCTGATACTTGCGAAAAATTCACTGACACTTGCCAGACAGGGATATGAGCTGATGGACAAGAAGCGGAACATTCTGATCCGCGAGCTGATGGGCTTAATCGACGAAGCAAAGGATATCCAGGAAGAAATCGATAAAACCTTCACCTATGCCTATCAGTGCCTTCAGAGGGCGAATATCGAGCACGGGATCAGTACAGTAGAAGAACTTGCCTATACAGTTCCGATCGAGGATTCTATCCGCATCCAGACGCGAAGCATTATGGGAACAGAAATCCCGAAAGTGAAGTACGAAAAAGAAAATACCAGACCAACCTATGCATTCAGTACTTCCAGAGAATCCATCGATATCGCCCGTGATGCATTCTGCCGTGTTAAAGAGCTGACACTCAAGCTTTCTGAGGTAGAAAATGCAGCGTACCGGCTGGCTTCAAGTATCAAAAAGACACAGAAAAGGGCAAATGCCCTGAAAAATATTACGATTCCGATGTATGACAATCTCGTATATACGATTACAAATGCACTGGAAGAGAAGGAACGGGAAGAATTTACCCGACTGAAAGTGATCAAACGAATGAAAAACAAATAATATTTCTGAAAAAATCATAAAATATAGAAAATATATTGACACTACACCCGTTTTGTTATATAACTTATAGAACAAATAAGATTACAAAAGCAATAGATTTTACAAATCAGGGGGTGAGCATATGACTTTTTGGAAAGTATCCGACACCAGAATGAACTGCCTTATCACAGAAGCAGAGATTGCCGCACTTGGCTACTCACTGGAAGATCTGACACAGGACAGGGAGCGTACCGAAGAATTTTTGAATCTTCTTCTCAAGAAAGGGAAAGAAGTCCTTGGGCTTAACACAGACAATGGAATCCAGGGATTTTACGGTGCATTTCTTCCTGACCGGAGCCTGATGCTGTCGATCTCCTGCCAGGCTGAGAATTCTCTGGAATCCATCCAAAAAGATGGTTCTGAAGCTTCCGGTATGCTGATTGAGCCTGACAGCAGTGAGAAAGAGACCGTTCGCTGGCAGATTCTCTTTCCAAGTCTGGATAATGCAATCGACTTCTGCAAGATCCTTGGATACGGCCAGGCATCAGAAAGCCGTCTGTATAAAGATGACGGTGTCTACTACCTAATGGTAGACTTCCCGAATACAGAAGACGGCAATAAAAAGGCTCAGCGCATCGTATCCGCCGGTGAATTCGGTGGCATGGTCGAAAAAGATGCAATTTCTGAAGCTTATCTGAATGAACATGAAAAATGCCTCCTGAACAAGGATGCAATCAATATTTTATGCAAGATGTAGTAGAAGGGGACTGAAATAGTCCCCTTTTTAGTACACGAAATAGATTTTCCTTTATTTTTCCACATATCCAGTAACTTTCCACAAATGAAATAAACGATTACTTTTACATATGTCTTCATCTGTTACATATGTCTCCATCTGTAGAAACAGATTCTAAAAAAAGAGCACCGTCCCCGATGCTAATTCATCAAAAACAGTGCTGATACTGCGCCTTCAGGGATTCGAACCCTGGACAAATAGATTAAGAGTCTACTGCTCTACCAACTGAGCTAAAAGCGCATACATTATTCGGTTTTCCGTAACGCAAGATTTATTATATAAGACAGCTATAAAAAATGCAAGCTTTTTTTTCATAAATTTTAAAATTTTTTTAAATAGATTTTTTTGCTGACAAAGAATGTGCCAAGGCACATATAAAAAAGATCATGTGTACCGTCCGAAATTCGAACACATGATCTTTTTTGTGTACCTTTTAGGGTGGTTTTTTTCTTATCCTACATAAATTTACTGATATATCCCTGTACAAAGATAAATAATACAATCAGCGGCAGGATATAGCTTACATAAAATTTCGCCCATTTCGGGAATTTCAATCCTTCTCCGGTATCCGCTTCTTTCAGGAAGTTCTTCCATCCCCATCCATAACGGCTTGTACAGAACAGAAGATAGATCAGACTTCCAAGTGGAAGCAGGTTGTTACTTACCAGGAAATCTTCCAGATCCAGTACTCCGGAACCTTTTCCGAACGGCATAAATCCACTCCATACATTAAATCCGAGAACACAAGGCATGGAAAGTACCGCCACAACCACGATATTGACGATTACAGCCTTTTTCCGGCTACATCCGGTCAAATCAATGGCAAAGGATAAAATGTTCTCAAAAACGGCGATTACGGTCGATGCCGCAGCAAAAATCATAAATAAGAAGAATAAGGCTCCCCAGATTTTTCCGCCTGCCATGGAATTAAATACATTCGGAAGTGTGATAAAGATCAGACTCGGACCTTCTCCCGGATCCACCCCATATGCGAAGCATGACGGGAAAATGATCAGACCCGCGATCAAAGCAACAAAGGTATCCAGAAGTGTTACCAGGACTGCTTCTCCTGTAAGACTGCGGGATTTGTCGATATAGCTTCCGAAAATAGCAATTGCGCCGATTCCAAGGCTTAATGTGAAGAAAGCCTGTCCCATAGCGGCAAAAATCGTGTCAAATAAGCCATATTCCACGACTTTGTGGAAATCCGGTGCCAGGTAGAAGCGAAGCCCCTCAGAAGCCCCATCAAGCGTTACAGAACGTGCTGCAAGGATCACCATCAATGCAAGCAGAAGCAGCATCATAACCTTTGTGATCTTTTCCACTCCATTTTGAAGCCCCATCCCACAAATTGCAAAACATCCAACAACAACAATGATCATAAAGAAAGTCATTGCTCCAGGTTTTGCAAGCATATCGGAAAAAACACCTGCAACAGCTGCAGTATCCTTTCCCTCAAATTCACCAGTCGCCATTTTAATGAAATACTGGACCATCCAGCCTGCAATTGTTGTGTAGAACATCATCAGCAGATAGTTTCCGGCCATAGCTCCAAACTTATACCAATGCCATTTCGTTCCTTTTGGCTCCAGACGGTCAAAGGAAAGCGCCGCACTTACTTTACTGGCTCTTCCGACAGAAAATTCCATTACCATGATCGGAAGTCCAAGAATCAGTAAAAATGCAAGGTAAATAAGAACAAATGCTGCTCCACCATATTTTCCTACAATATAAGGAAAACGCCAGACATTACCAAGACCGATCGCACATCCTGCAGAAATAAGGATGAATCCGAGTCTTGAAGAAAATTTTTCTCGTTGCATAAAAAATCCTCTCATTCTATTAAATTGTGGATAACTTGCCAAAATGATACTTATCCCCATTTTTCGACAAGCTTGTGGACAACTTTTTTCCAGAATATCCACAGAGGAATTATACTGAATTACTGGGAAATTGTCTATGATTGTTTATATTTTCATTGGCGAAACCGCCTGATAATTTTAATTTTCCCCTTTTTAGTACACAAAATCGCCAGATGTGTACCTTTTGGGGTAAAAATTTGCATGTATATATATATTAAAGATAACAACAGCTTATTAAAATTCCTTTGTTTATATTAGGAGGGCTGAAAAAGCCCGTGGTTGACGCATTTCGGGGCGTATTTTGTGTACGGAAACGGGGGAGGTTGTTTACTTCAGAGGGCAAAGAGGTGTACATATATGGGGGTTGTTGTTTACTTTGCGGGGTTACGTAGTGTACTTGAAGGGTTGGCGATTTTACCTTTTCTGTACACAAGTGTCGAAAAAATTAAAAAAAAGGCTTTACAAGAGGGGGGTTCTTGTATATAATCAACCTAGACGTACCGTTTTGGTACACATTTTTTATCAAAAAAGGTACCTTAATGGTACACGAAAAGAACAATAAACACCTTAAACGTACACAAAACGTAAAAAAAGACAGAAACCCCGTTTTATGGGGTACTTTTTAGGGGAGGGTGTTCCTTTTTGGTACACAAATCCCCAATATAAAGGGGTTGGTTACCCTGAATGGTACACAATAAGGGATTATATGGGGTGTAGAGGGGATTTTAATACACCTCAAAAGTACACAATAATACAGAAGAAAACAATTAAGGGGTATGAGCGATGAAGGAAACACAGAAAAAACCAAAAGAGAAACAACTGCTGGATCGTGATACGGTCTCCCGATCCAATGTGCTGATCGAAAGTAAATCCAGTACATCATTATTTGAAAGAAAGCTTCTTAATATTGCAATCGCAAAAGCATATGTAGAAGACGGTGAGCTGATCGCAAAGGTTTCCACCAAGGATGTTAAGAATTATCTTCATATAACAGGAAACTCCATCTATTCCCGTCTGAAAGAAGTATCAAAAGAGACATTGGGACATGTAGTAAGTATCGAGGACGACGAAAAAGAGAACTTCATCATGTTCAATGTAGTGAATAAATGTGAATATAGAGATGGCGTGTTTACAACCAGATTTACTAAAGAGATGAAACCTCATATCTATAACCTGAAAAAAGACTATACCCGTATGAGTCTTGATGTATTGTGCTCTTTTAAATCCCTGTTCACAACCCGTGTTTATGAAATCCTGAGAACCCAGTATTATCGTTTTGACAGGGAACAGTGTGACCAACTGATCGTACCGAGACCGCCGAAGAATCCATACACGATCGCAGAGCTTAAATTTACACTGAATGTAGTGGATGCAAATGCATCTAAAGCAGTAAAACGTCTTGTTGAGCAGGGACGTTTTGAAGAAGCGCTTGCAGAGATTAAGGATGCACCGTTCGAAGATTGGCGTAATTTCCGTAGAAAAGTACTTGAAGTTGCGAAAAAAGAGCTGGAAGAATCCGAGTATTCCGAGATCTGCTTTGATTATGAGCCGGTTAAGAGCGGGAAGGGCGGAAAGGTTACAGGAATCCGTTTCTTTGTGAAGAAGAATCCGAAGTGTATCCATCATTCAGATCTTCAGCGTATGCCATCCGGAGAAGAAGAGGGCGAAGAGATTGCGCCAAATGTACTGGCTGCAAAGAAAACTCCGGTTAATGAAAAACTGATTTTAGAAGTTGCCGATATTTTTGGAAATGAACCGATCACGATTCAGGAGATTAAGGTGCTGCTTCAGGTATCCGATAACCAGCCGGATGTGATCCGGAAAGCTTTTAAGCTGTCACAGGAGCAGGCATACATCAATAATCTGGTCGGATGGCTCAGAAAATGTATCGAAGAAAAGTGGTATGAGAACGAAAAAGTATCCAAGTTCAAAGGAAAGACGCTGGAAGAAGCGCAGATGACACTGGATCTTTATCAGGAATACATAGAAGAGCGCGAAAAAGTGAAAAAAGAGTAGGGTATTTTCTGCGAAAAGCAGAGTTATTACCTAAATGGTACACAAGTTAAGTGGAAGAATGTGTCCCTGGGATGCTATTTGCAAAGAGGCAGGTAGCATCCCGGGGATTTTGTGTATACGATGAGCCAAGTACAGATTTGTGCTTGCACAAGAATCTGTACTTGGCGAATGTACATCACCTGGCTGTTAAGCGAGATAGTGTACAAAGTATACGAATCGAGTAGGAGTTAGCCTACTCGATTGTCTTATTTTATGATGGAAAATTAAATTAGATGTTGGGATCAAGAGGTCAAAAATCCTTTTGCAAGCAAGCTTGCATCAGCTTTCTGACCTTTTGACCCTGGTATCTTAAATTATGGAGGAACGGAAGAAAATTATGGAAATAAGAAGATTACTGGATTTTTTAAAGACAGCGGAACAACTGAAATGTAACACCAGACATTCGTATACTTCAAGTGGCAGGTTGGAGAGTGTGGCAGAGCACAGTTGGCGGCTGGCGTTGATGGCAATGATGGTTGGGGATGAATTTCCGGAGCTTGATATGGATAAGGTGATAAAAATGTGTCTGATCCATGATATGGGTGAGGCGATCACCGGAGATATTCCGGCATTTGAAAAGACGGATAAAGACCGAAAGGTTGAGAATAAAAAGGTGGAGCAGCTGACGGATATACTTCCGGAACCGGTCCGTGCAGAATGGAAGGCATTATTTGAAGAGATGGAAGCGATGGAGACACAGGAGGCGAGGCTTTATAAATCACTGGATAAGCTGGAGGCGCTGATCCAGCATAATGAGGCGGATATCTCGACATGGATTCCGTTGGAGTATGATCTTCAGATGACGTATGGGAATGAAGAATGTAAGTTTACGGAATATATCCAAAGGCTTCGGGATGAAGTGAGGAAAGATTCCAAGCGGAAGATTGAAGAAAGCAAACAGAAAGACTAATAAAAAATTTTCATAATAGTTGCATTGGAAATGTAATACTGCATATTCATGCTGAGCCGGGGCGAATGTCCCGGCTTATTTTCTATATATGATAAGTAAAAATTTAATTATAAATCGGGGTAACAGGATTCGAACCTGCGACCTCACGGCCCCCAGCCGTGCGCTCTAGCCAAACTGAGCCATACCCCGAAGTGTTATTTCATTATAGTATAAATTGTTTTAAATCTCAATCATTCTTTTGATGTGAGAAAATGCTGTTGACAGGTTTCTGGAAAGAGTTCAAAATAACGATATGCAAATATAAATGAGTAGGATGAGGAACGATTATGGAAAATTTAATTTTCAGTTTGAATGCAACGATTCCGATCTTTTTGATGATGTTACTTGGAATGTTATTCAGAAAACTGGGGTGGATGGATGAAGTCTTTGCGGCAAAGATGAACAAGTTTGTATTTTTGGTTCCGCTTCCGGTGTTGCTGTTTGAACAGCTGGCGACCGTGGATTTTTCGGAAGTATGGGATATTAAGTTTATTCTTTTTTGTTTTATGGTGACGGCGATCAGTATTACGATATCAACTTTGATTTCACTGCTGTGGAAAGATCGGAGCATTAAAGGCGAATTTATACAAGCGACTTACCGGAGCAGTGCGGCGCTTCTTGGAATTGCTTTTATCCAGAATATTTACGGAACTGCGGGAATGGCACCGCTTATGATCATCGGCAGTGTGCCGCTTTATAATATTATGGCGGTTGTGGTGCTTTCAGTGTTTAAACCTGGGAATAATTCTTTTGATAAGGCGCTGGTAAAGAAAACGCTGAAGGGGATTGCAACGAATCCGATCATTATTGGAATTGTGGCGGGATTTGTCTGGTCTGCACTTAAGCTTCCGATGCCGACAATTTTACATAAGGTTGTATCCAATGTCGGGGCGACAGCGACGCCGATGGGTCTGATGTCGATGGGAGCGACATTTGAGTTGAGGAAAGCGACATCGAAAATGAAGCCGACAATTGTGGCAGTGTTTATGAAGCTGGTTGGATTTTGTGCGGTTTTTTTGCCGGTAGCAGCAGTTCTTGGATTTAGAAATGAAGAGTTGATTGCGATTCTGGTGATGCTTGGATCTGCTACGACGGTCAGCTGTTTTGTTATGGCAAGGAATATGGGACATGAGGGGACGCTTAGTTCCGGGGTGATTATGATGACGACGTTGTTGAGTGCGTTTACGCTTACGATGTGGCTGGATGTGCTGAGATCGTTTGGGTTGGTGTAAGAAGAATAAAAATAGAAGCAGCCAGTTAAAATGGGAATTGTGGTAGCACACCATTGACTAGTTGCTTCTATTTTTTAAAGATTAAATAAGTCGCTGTGACTGCCGGTTCGAGTAAGAGTGAGGACAAGGACATCATCATCGTAGCGATAGATGAGCAGCCAATCTGGTAAGATGTGGCATTCTCGGTGTCCAACCCAATTGCCGGATAATGGATGATCTTTGTGTTTAGGATCCAGGCTCTCGCCGTTTGCAAGTTTGGTGACGATTTCTTTTAGAAGTTCTAAATTAAGACCGCGTCGTTTTGCAAGTTTGTAATCTTTTTTAAATTGAGTGGTATTTTTGATTTCATATTTTGTCATGAATCAAGATCTGCAAAAAGTTCATTAACATCATGATATCCTTTGATGTTAGGATCTTTTGCAATCCTTTCTGCCTCAAGCATAGCAGAGACGGTTTCTTTACTTGGAGTTCCTTCTGTAATTTTGAAAGGAATTCCTCTTTCGCGGAGAGACTGGCGGACAAAAATATTGAAAGCTGTGCTGAGATTCATACCGAGTTCTTCGTAAAGAGCTTCGGCTGCAGCTTTGAGATCGCTGTCCATACGAATGCTGATATTACTTGTTGTTGATTTTGCCATAGTAATCACCTCTTTTTATGATATAGATATTATATGGCAAATGCACGAAAATATCAATATATTGCACAAAAAAATACATTATATATGAGCTGCTGTTAGAGGGGCGCGAAGGCGCTGGCGCTGTTCGCTTGAGAGGATGGTGCCAGGGGCGGGGAAGGCGCTGGCGCTGTTCCCCTTGGATGGATGTGTGTTGTAGGTAAAAGGGGTTTGTTGGTCGAATGATTTAGGGGAGGAGCAGTGCACCACAGCTCGTGAACCTGGCGGTTCATTCGCTGTGCGAGCTATCGCTCTATCAAAATAAAAAAACACGCAAATTTTCATGCGAGCATGAAATTTGCGTGTTCTTTTATTTTGGCACTGCTCTATCTGAGGACAAAGTACTGTTCATACCACAGTAAGAATGAATATACGGTATAAATCTTTCTATGATAATTTCCGACTTTATTCTTATGATCTTCCAGCCATTTCAGCAGTAATTCCTGATTGAAGAATTCGGATACGAAGTCTTTCTGGAACATTTCTTTTACTTTATTATAGTATTTATCTTCTCGGAGCCATACTCTGAATGGTACGAGGAATCCAAGTTTTTTACGTTTTGCCCAGTCCATTGGGATGTGGGAGAGGGCGGAGGTACGGAAGGCTTTTTTTGTTTCCATGCCGTCTACGCAGTATTTGCTGTCGATGCTGCGGGCGAGTTCCCAGACTTTTTTGTCGAGGTATGGTACACGCAGTTCGAGGGAGTGTGCCATTGTCATCTTATCTGCTTTGAGCAGGATGTCGTGTGGCAGCCACAGATGCATATCGAGGAAGAGCTTTTTATGAAGATCGTCCTGATCTTTTACCTGGTCGAAGTACGGTTTGGTTACGTCCTGGTAGCGCATCTTGCTCTTGTATGCAGGAGCGAGTACTTCATCTGCTTCTTCGTTGTCCATGATGAATGCCTGACCGATGTAGGAATCTTCTACGGAAGTTGCATTTCTCTTGAGGAAGTTAAGTCCTCTCTTGTCTGGCTGGTGTTTTGCCCAGTCTCCGAGTTTTTTACGGATAGATGCCGGTACGATCTTGCGGTACATATCACCGGATTTGCTTGGGATATATGTCTCGTATCCACCGAACATCTCATCTGCGCCTTCTCCACTTAAGACTACCTTTACATCTTTGGCTGCGAGCTGTGACAGATAGTACAGCGGTACAGCGGAAAGGTTGGCATGTGGTTCATCGGAATGATACTGAACCTCCGGCAGTGCATCGAAGAATTCATCAGAAGAGATTTCTTTCTTTGCATTGCTCATATGAAGGATATCGCACAGATCCTTGGAGAAGGTTGTCTCATCGAATCCGCCGACTTCAAATCCTACGGAATAGGTTTTCATCGGTTTTACAGTAGATGCGATGTAGCTTGAATCAACACCACCTGAAAGGAAAGATCCTACTTCTACATCAGCAATCTGATGGTAATCAACAGAATCCTGAATGGTCTCACCGATGAGTTTTACTGTCTCGTCAAAGCTGCGGTCTTTCTTTGCATAAGTCGGATCGAAGTATTTTGTTTTCTTAAGTTCTTTTCCATCATAAGTGAAGTATGTTCCCGGTTCCAGTTTGAATACACCTTTGAACATGGTCTCAAGGAGTGGGGTGTACTGGAAAATCAGGTACATCTTGAGGGCATCTTTGTTGACCTCTTTATGGAAATGTGGGTGAGGCAGGAAGGATTTGATCTCAGAACCAAATAAAAGGCTTCCATTCATCTGTGCATAGTAGAATGGTTTGATTCCAAAGTAGTCTCTTGCTCCGAATAAGTTGTGAGTTTCTTTATCGTAAATTACAAATGCGAACATTCCGCGGAGCATAGAAGCAATTTTTTCGCCATAGGTTTTGTATCCCTGAAGAATAACTTCTGTATCGGAGTTTGTCTGGAACTGACATCCGTGTTTCTCAATCAGTTCTTTACGGATTTCCTGATAGTTGTAAATCTCTCCGTTGAAAATAATGACATGTTTGCCATCTGCACTGTGAATCGGCTGAGATCCGCCTTCAAGGTCGATGATACTCAGACGGCGGAAGCCAAGGGCTACATAGTCATCAACAAAGCTTCCCTTGCTGTCAGGTCCGCGGTGGGCAATGCGTTCACCCATCTGGTCGATGACTTCTTCTCTATTAAAATCGCCGGCGCCATAATAGCCTGCAAATCCACACATAAATTGCACATCCTTTCTGAATTGATACATATTAAAAATATTATAGTAACTTAATTTTGCCTGTAGATTTATTTATTATACCATAGTCTATATAAGATTAACAAGGGATAAAAAACTAGAAAGGAATATCCAATAAAATCAGTAGGATATTCCTTGCATATTTTTTACAGGTGTTATATAGTGAAAAATGCGGATAAATGTGTAAAAGTCGGCAAAGAAAAGGGGAATCCGGGAAATGGAAAAAGTAAAAACTTTCCTGGCAGATATATCTGATCTGCTTAATGAGAAAAATTATCAAAAAATTTATGAAAAAGTTCCGGCGTTCAGACAGGAAAAAGCAGACCGGCTAAAGCACAGGGAGGATCAGGCTCAAAGCGTGGGTGCATGGTATCTTTGGATGAAGATACAGGAGAGACACAAGATACCGCAAGATGCAGGGCAGTCCTTTAATTTATCACATTCTGGGAAATATGTTCTGTGCAGCGCAGACGTATCCGGAGAGAGGGTAGGATGCGACATCGAATGCATGCGGAAATATCATCAAAGGCTGGCAGAAAAATATTTTTGTTCTTCTGAATATGAGAGAATCCGGAATGCAGATGAAGCAGAGCAGACGGAAATGTTTTACCGCTACTGGGTTTTAAAAGAAAGCTTTTTAAAAGCGACGCGCAAAGGCCTTGTGATGGGATTGAATACCAGCGAGATCCAGATTCCGAAGCAGGGAGATCCGTTTTTTTTAAGGCAGCCGGAAGAAATCCGGGAAACTTATTATTTAAAAGAATATCAGACAGATGGAGCAAGGATTGCGGTGTGCTCAACGAATCCGAATTTTGACGAAAATATTTTGGATATGACAGATATTTACAAAAGAGAAATGATTGTGGAACTTAAAGATTGAAAATAAGCCAATGAAACAAGAAGTGGATTGGTTAAGAGTTTACAGGTATTTTATGAGAGAAGAAGGAGAAGAAGATGCTTACACAATTTTCGAGAACAGAACTGCTTCTTGGCAAAGAGGCGATGGATAAACTGAAGAATTCAAGAGTTGCCGTATTTGGAATCGGCGGAGTCGGCGGTTATGTATGTGAGGCACTGGTACGAAGCGGAGTCGGGGCATTTGACCTGATCGATGATGACAAGGTATGTCTGACCAACTTAAACCGTCAGATCATTGCAACCAGAAAGACGGTAGGGAAATACAAAGTAGATGTTATGAAGGAGAGAATGCTGGAGATCAATCCGGACGTGAATGTGCGGATTCACAAATGCTTTTTCCTTCCGGAAAATGCAGATGAATTTCCGTTTGATGAGTATGATTATGTAGTTGATGCAGTTGATACGGTGACTGCAAAGATTGAGCTTGTCATGAAATCGCAGGCAATGAATGTGCCGATTATCAGCAGTATGGGAGCCGGAAACAAGCTGGATGCAAGTGCATTTAAAGTGGCTGATATCTATAAGACACAGATGTGTCCGCTTGCAAAAGTTATGCGCCGGGAGTTAAAGAAGCGTCATGTTAAGAAGTTGAAAGTTGTTTATTCAGAAGAGAAACCGACCAGACCAATCGAGGACATGGCAATCAGCTGCAGAAACCATTGTATCTGTCCGCCAGGAGCAGAGCATAAATGTACGGAGAGAAGAGATATTCCGGGAAGTGTGGCATTTGTGCCATCTGTAGTTGGACTGATTATCGCAGGAGAAGTAGTGAAGGATCTCTGTGCAAAATAAAAATAAAATCGCGGGCGCCCCTGCGGGGCGCATATCAAAACCAGGCATTTGCTGTCAGAACTTGCAGCAAATGCCTGGCTTTTTTGTTTCATTTTTTTTTCACAGATTTTCCGGAAAATCTTATACGATCTGTATCGAAGATCAGAAAACAGAGGTAACTCTGGAGAGTAATTATACAGAGCTTTAAACTTAAAAAATTCTAAACTTGTCGGAAAAGACTGTTTTCTCATGAAAAAATATGTTAAAGTAAGGCTGAAATATGCGTAAAAAGGGAACAAACATTAACGAGATGTCGTTTAAGGAAGGAAGAACCATAGACATATGATGAGAGAAGACAGGAAAAGAGCGGAGCAGCGCCAGAAAAAAATGGCGAGGCGCAAGCGGGAAGTACGAAGGATGAAAAGAAAGCTATATAAAGCAGGCATTTTTGCAGCAGCAGGAATTATCGTGTTGGCTGTGATCCTGATGCTTTGTGGAAGTGGAAATGCAAAGAAATCTGCAAAAAAGACATCCTCTGCCAAGACAAAGACAGAGACAAGTGAAGAGACAGAAACAAAGACACCAGAAGAGATAGAAGCTGAGAAAGTCCGGGAGGTGCTGGATTCTGACCAGTATAAAGACCAGCTGGGCGAATTATATAAGAAAAACCCGGAGACGAAGGAAATCATTCTGAACAGAGAAAAGTATTCCGATGATCTGCTGACATGGCTGTTTGATCATCAGGAAGCACTGCAGTGGGTGATTGATTATCCGGAACAGTCAGCACGATCAGAGGAAGAACTCAGTGCGCAGGGACTTCAGGCGGTAGATTTGAAAGATTACAGAATCCAGAACCATATTCCGGTATATTTCCAGTGGAGCGAAGTATGGGGATATGCATCTTATGGTTCCGAGAATATCGGAATGGGTGGATGCGGACCGACCAGCCTTTCCATGGTGGCGACAGGACTTACAGGCAATACTTCATTTACACCGAAGTATGTGGCAGATATGAGTGTCAATATGGGATATTATGTAGATGAAGTCGGAACAGACTGGACGCTTATGACTGCAGGAGCTTCAGAACTTGGAATAAACTCTGCACAGCTTACAAACTGGTCAGAAGACACTCTCAAGTCCGAGCTTTCGGCAGGACATCCGATCATCTGCAGTATGGGACCGGGTGATTTTACAAACCAGGGACATTTTATCGTCCTTTCCGGGCTGACAGAGGAGGGCAAGGTACTGATCAATGATCCGAACAGTAAGATCAACAGTCGTAAGAAATGGGATCTGAATACAATTATAAATCAGATGAATGCAGCGTGGTCATTCTGGGTATAAAAATTTGGAAAAAGTGCAGGAGAATTGGATAAATTCCCTTGCGCTTTTCTTTTATTTATGATATAAATAGATATTGTCGAGAGACAAAATGGGTGGATTCCCGAGTGGCCAAAGGGGACAGACTGTAAATCTGCTGCAATTTGCTTCG
>ENA-OWPB01000416-OWPB01000416.1-human-gut-metagenome-genome-assembly--contig:-NODE-416-length-56213-cov-3.820061_pt1 | contig 56213 bp, 47 predicted proteins | sample MGYA00248260_ERZ651838 | MGnify/ENA primary metagenome ERZ651838 (study PRJEB26924, sample SAMEA4378304) | human gut metagenome | biome: human gut; feature: human-associated habitat; material: faeces... | reverse complement strand
CGCATTCGGTATCTGACCAGCATATTTTGCTATCGTAAATCCATTCCATACGACATTATCCACACAAGAGTTCGTTACTACTTCTGACTTATTTCCGAATGTAGCTGTTACCTTATGTGTAAAGTTCGCTTTCTTGTTCATATGTATGGTTATTTGATCGCCAATGTTTACCGAAGATACGCTTGAAGGCCAGTTGTTTACAGAGGGCTGCGATGCTCTTGGTATGGTGTCAAGAGACCAGCTACCACTTCCGTTTCCAGTACCATCTGCGTAATAGTAAATAGCACTAGAAATACTTGCTGAAAAAGATTGCGTACCATTACTGTTATGACTAACAGTAACAGATCCACTACACAGCTTTCCTTTATATTGTTTCCATCGACCAGTGTTGTTATAAACTATGTTCCCGGCAACAACTACCTTACATGGTCCAGTCATATACCATCCAGCACTACCTCCTATAGCTTCGACAGTATAAGAGATTGTAGATGTATTTGCGCCAACATTTTGTGAAGCATTCCAGCTGAATTTCCAGCATCTTCCTTCGTATCCACTGGTCGTAAAACTTCCGCTTAAAGCCATACAATACCACCTCCTTTATGGCTAAGAATTTATTGCCCCCCCAAGTACCTAAATGACAGGTTGCCATTTGAACGTGGGATAAAAGCAAATTTTCCAAGTTGCAATCTATCTAAGATTTCAGCATCCGTTACATACAGCTTATTGTTACTGAAATAAGCAACTTCATCTGTTCCTTGGTAGAAACTTAACTTTTGCTCGCTCAACAGCATTGATAACTGCATAGACGGATCTTGGCTAGAAATCTTTCTTGTAATACGCAGTCCGGCATCTTCCATAGAGAAACATTCAGTCGTTTGCTCTATACTTTCAACTCTTCCGTTTATGGCATCAACACGAACAATGTATGTATTGACATCAGTTTGTACCTTATCAACTTGTTGTTGTGTCGTGACATTACTTTTCCGGATTTCTTCTATACGCCCATCTTCGCCGACCAAATCATCAAAGTCTTTTCTATTTGAAACAACATCATTGATTACATCAGAGATAATCTTCTTCAATTCGTCAGACATATCACCAGTAATCTTATCTGCGTAATCTGTTAAATCCTCTGGAGCAGGGTAGTAGTCTGTAGGACGGTTTCCTTTTTCCAACTGGATATAATCAATTGCATAATAGTCATTACTGTTCATGTTATCTGTAATTCTAAGCACATTTGATGTCACCCCAACATTGCCAGTAGAAATCAACTGACCTGAAGATGTAACAAACATGTCACGATTGTCAGATACAATATCAAACTCTGTATCTTCTAAAGTCAGGACGGTGTAAACCTTGTTCCATCCAGATGTAAGCTGTATCTGTTGCATATCAGTTGTCTGCATTACACCATTCGTATTTGCAAGGCAAACATTGAGTGTCATATTTTGACGAGAATATACATTCATTGATACCGTCAGTTTCGTTCCAAGTTCCGTAGCAACCAAATTGTCCGTATATACTTCGTAGTACACAGCCTTGGCAGCATTTGAGCCAGTTCCAGGCTGTACCTTGATTACACGCTTTGCATCAATTTCAGCTTCAGAAATAGAATATACTTTGTCAGTTCCATAATAATGACAACCTTCAAGCTGGTTCGATTTCTTCAACAGGTTTCTTGCTCCGATAAGCATGTTTGAACTATCAACTAAGATAGGAACTGTCTGAATATCAAGTAGATTATCTTCAGTTGGAATTTGATTAGCTTTGTGCATTTCTATAGTGTAAAAAGCTGGCATGTTAGCCTCACCATAAATAGTAAATATTTGTTCGGAAATATTATTTGATGAACTTATAATTTCTTCTGTACGATTATCACTATAAGTTTTTGATATAATAAAACGGCATGGGTAAACAACTCGATCACCATCCCCATCTCTATAATATCCTTTTGCTTTTATCGTATCTGGTGTGATAATATTATTTCCGTCAATTTTTACAGCACTTGTATCAAGTTCTAAGAAATAAGTTCTTCCGGCATCACCAACATCACCTTGTTTTGCATTAGTATATGAGACAGTAGAGTTGCCATCTGAATATTGAACGGTTGTTCTTGTCCAAAGGTACATGCCATCTACTAAATCAGGGATTTCATCTGACCATTTATTCGTTACGAATAAATTAGAAGAATTATCAATCAATGATTTTCCATCATTTGTAACAAGCTCAACTGATTCTGGAGGAACAGAAGAATTTTCTGTTGTGGTGATATATTCTACTTTAGTAGAAGTGATAGTAACATCATCACCCTTGATTTTTGACCAAGTGTAATCTGTGGGATTTTTACTATCTGTCTCAATATTGTCAGTATATTGTCCGATATATTTTTTATTTGTTCCATTAACTGTATCAAAACCAGTTTTACCGTCAGAGGAATCGGCATAAGCTATATGAATATATCCGTTTTCACCAGGAACGCCATTTTCACCTACATATTTAGACCACTTATATTCGCTTGATTTTGTTGGTGCGATTGAAGTGGTAGTTGATGCTATACCAACATATTTTGTCGTTGATGATGGAGTTGCAGTCATTCCAGTACCATTTGCATCAGTAGCATAACGTACCCAAAGGTAAGAAGATGTACCATCGAAATAATCTACACCCTTAATAGGTGTCTTTCCGTCCGTTCCTTTAATTAAAGTCCACGTATATTTTGTCGAATCATCACTATCGGCTTCAATATTATCGGTATATTGACCAATGTATTTTTTACCCATTCCAACTGTTTTACTAAATCCAGTTTTGCCATCGGCAGAGTCAGCATAAGCAATATGAACATATCCATTCTTTCCAGGAGTTCCGTTTTCGCCTACATATTTCGACCATTTATAATTGCTTATTGTAGTTGGCGCAGTGTTTGTTGTGGTAGTCGCAGTACCTATATATTTTGTATCTGCACTTGGAGTCGTAGTCATACCACTTCCATCAGAATTAGCGGAGTAACGAATCCATAAATATGAAGATGTACCGTCAAAATAGTCAACACCTTTTACTGGTGTTTTACCATCATCACCCTTGATTTTTGACCAAGTGTAATCCTTATAATTTCCACTGTCTGCTTGTGTATTGTCGGAATATACTCCAATATAAATTGCACCAGTAAATTCGGATTTAGAGAATCCTTCCTTACCATCAGCACTCATGGCGTAAGCAAAATGGACATAACCATTTTTACCTGGAATACCATCTTCACCATCTTTACCAGCGAACTTAGACCATACATAAGAATTTGCAGAGTCAGGATCTTTTATTACATCGTTGACACAAATACCTATATAATCAGAAGGAATTTCTGAAATTTGGTCATCTGTAGGATTTGGATAAGCAGAATATTTTATATGGACATAATTACTTGAACCATCTCTACCATCACGTCCATTGATACCGTCTTTACCGTCAGTTCCATCAATACCTTGTCTCGATACACTGTATGTGACGGTCGAATTTCCGTCTGAATAATTTACAGTAGTTCTCGTCCAAAGATAAGAACCTTCAATTACATATGGAATAGAAGATAACCATTTATTCGTTGCAATTTCATTTCCATTACTATCAACAATATTTTTGCCATCACTGGTAGCAAGAGAATTTGCTTGCGGTGGTGTAATTCCGTTATCGCTAGGAATATATACAACTTCCGTAGAAGTAATATATATACTATCTCCGTCTTTACCATCATCGCCCTTAAATTTTGACCATGCATATTTTTTATAATCTGTACTGTCTGCTTTGATATTGTCAGTATATACGCCTATATAGGTTGCACCTTCATACTCACAAACGTTAAAGTTTACACTTCCATCGGCAGATTGAGCATATGCGAAATGCACAAAAGAATCTTCACCATCTTTTCCATCTAAACCAGGTGTTCCATCAGCACCGTCCTTACCTGAAAAACGACTCCAAGTATAAGAACTTGCAGTAATAGGATCGTTTAAATTTGTATCAACACAAATACCAATGTACGCAGCCGGAACTTCTGTCAACATATCATCAGTAGGATTTGCTACAGAACTATATTTAATATGAATATAAGTGCTAATACCATCCTTACCATCTTTTCCTGGAATACCTTGTATTCCTTGTCCACCAGTTGCACCAGCTTTAAGTTTTGCAATACGCAGCTTTTTACTTATGGCAATTTTACCCATATAAATGAGATCAAATACTACTTCTCCACGGTCGGTAGACAGTCCCTTTAAGGTGTAGCGATATTTAGTTTTATCCCATTCACCAGTAACACCACTTGTTGCAGTGATTGTCCAAGATAAGTCTGATGACTTTGTGATATCAGTGCTTCCAGAAAATACAGTTACATTTGTATAGCAATCCGTAAAATTACCACCATTACCATTGGAATCAGTCGTAATGCCTATATATTCATTGTCAAGTTGAACCACAAGAGCAGATGCTTCTTGCTTGATTGTTTTATCAATATAAGAGCCAAGATCATCACTGGTTGTCATCTGAATATGTTTGCCGTTAATTTTGATATTTCCATCATCATCGACATATACATATTTAGTGTAAGATCCATCTTCGTTCTTTCGTTGCAAAGTAAACAAATCTTTATTTGTATCGTTTGCGTCCGAAGTAACAGTAAAACCATTTTCGTCAATTTTTACTGAACCAGAAGTGTTATAGATTCCAACTTTATTTCCGAGAATAATGTTACCGACAATTTTATGAGCGATAATTCCATAGTCCTCTTTGTATGTACCAGATTCAGGATCAAAGTAAATATACTTACCAAGTCCAGTTTGAACAGTCTTCCAACCATCGTTTGTATAGTAAAAGCCATGATTGATTATTTTTGTTTGCTCAGAACTGTAATCATCACCAAACTCATTTTTTTCACGCATGAGCAAACCAGTCTCATCCACAACCATATTTTGATTGTCTGCAGCATTTACAATTTTCTTGTTAGTAAGGTTTAATCCATTTTCAACCATATCCATGATTTGTTTGTTGGCATTATTACCCTTATTCGCTTGATGCTGCACCATTGAATATGATGTTGACATAGACTGAGCTTGTGATAAGATACTCTGGATATCAGAAGCAGAATTTAATCCATAGGTTACATCAGAAAATTCTACATTCAAAGAATCAAGATTATCATAATCAATCTTATATGAAGTCAAACGCAATTTATAAATTGTTTCATCAATCTCTATACGAACCCAATTACCAACATCAAAATTTACTAAGAGTGGAGAAAATGTTGCATCACCTTTCACGAAATATAATTGATCGTGTGACACAATATTTACACCAGCCAAAGTAACAATTGGAACAGGAGATGATTCAACATCTTGTTCTTTTACGAGTAAAAAGTTACTCAAATTACAACTAATGGTGTGTTGCAAAGTAGCAGATTTTACAATTTCACGTTCCGCATTTTTGATAAATTCTTTGGCTTGCATAATAAGTTCTTTGTCTGACAATCCATCAGAAATGAAATTATCATTCTTATATGTGTCATCACGTCTAAATGAACAAAACTCAGTCCAAAGTGAATTCCCAAGATAAGTATGCAAATCCAAATTATTCGCAATAACCTGACGCTGCTTTTCGATATAATCAAGAACACCTTCTGGATTACTTTTAGAACCACGCAATTTCAGAATTTCAGATTCACGTTCCCTCAACTCATCTTCAATCCATATGCTTTTACTGTAATATGGATAATACATTGATTCATACATATCATTTTCTGGATCAGCAATACCTTGTTGAATTAGAATGTCTAAACAACCTCTTACAATACTTGCAAGAATATTCAAATTATCGACACTATAAAAGGACAAAGCCTTTTTGAATTCAGCCTCGTCCTTTTTAAATAAAGCAACTGTTCCAGTAGCATCAACATCATTTTTTTTCATTGCTTTTTCAAGCTGACATTTAATAAAATCCGATGTAGCATCTGATACATATATTGTTATAATTGATGTGGTTGCCTTATCATTCTCATCTGCATAACTTGATAGAGTGATAGTTCCTTTCCAAACATTCCCACTGTATGAATCATTTGTTGCTGTAATTCTATACAATGATGTGTCTACAAAAACTTTCGCATAATTTTGTAGAGCCAAAGTAACCGTAGATACAGACGCTTTATTGGCATTTTGAATACCAAGAGGTGAAAGCGTATTGGTAGTCAATTTCTTGATTTCTTGTGCAGCCGTTGTTTTCGTCCCACGTTCTGAGACTGGTGCAAGAGTAGTTTTTAATAAACTGTAAAAATTTAAAGCAGAATAATATAAATCTGTTAAAGAAGAATACCCTACAATTGGATATTTCACATTCATTAAAGAACTATCGTACAACTTATATTTATTGATTAGTGTATTGTAATCACTAATAACAGTAGATGGAATATCAATTTTTTTATCTGATGAATATGAAGCATATTCTTTTTCGTAAGTAGATAATTTGTCACGTAATGTTTTTGACATATCGGCACGAACAGAATCACTAAAATACCAAATATATTGACTTCCGCTTGGATTTATATTTCTAATTGTGGCTGTCATTAAATCATCACCAGCGACCAAACGAAAACAGTTTTTTACTTCATCCTTATTTGAAGAATACGAAATATTTCCGGCGAAATTTTCATGGCTTAAAAAGATACCACTATCTGAACCATATCCAAATTTAATATTAGCAGAGTTACATTTGGTACACATTTTGTTTGTGAATGTTCCACGTTCTCCACATTCCATACAAACATCGTTTAAATCATAAACAGAAATTGTCCTGTGGATTTTTCCATCATTATTGACAGATTCGCCATAAACAAACAAACATTCTACTTCATTTGCGATATCATCAAATGCGCCTTTTATAGTAGAACCATCCCATGAAAATGTTCTTTGCAAATTAGCGATAGAGGAATCTACATGAACAATTGTATAATGGGATGCTTTATCTTTTAAAATTCTATCTAATGCAGATCCTTCTGGATTAGTTGGATCATATATAATAGTAGGGGTGTAATCGTCCCTTGCAATATCATCCTCTGTGTTGATTTCAATATCATTTAAACTAAGCTGTCCAAGTTCAGCTTCTTGTAAATGAACACCTTGACAGTGTTTTATAGTAGCATCATCCTCATCTGTTTCAACGGAAAGTTCATACCACGGATTAAAAGATGCTGTGTCAAGATGTGGGATATAGATCAATCTAAAGTCTCTAATGTCGTTCCATAATTCACATGTAACATTATCAACCTTTTTATAAACATCAAAAGTAATTTCAGCAGCTTGTGCAAGATCATTTTTATTGGTAAGTGATTGAACATTATGAATAATTCCTTGTTTTGTCCCACCACGATAAGCCAATACGAGATCAGGTGCAATAGGCTGTCCATCTGGACTTATTTCTATAAGACCACCATATAAAGAAGTATTCATTATGCAATCACCACCTTCGCTATTGGGTTATATGAAATTGAGTATGTACAAGGTAAGTTAAATGTCAGTTTATTAACTGTTTTGCCATACTCATTGTTAATTCGTATAAACTTATAATTAAAATCATCACCCAACTCATGAGAATTATTACTTGACATAATTTGCAAAAGATGAGTGAAAGTCAAAGTTTCACCAGATGAGCAACCACGCACAACAGTTGTCCGTTTATCGTACTCATTAGTGATTTTTAAATCACCAGCAGATTTAAGCGTTATTGTAATATCAGGATACAGATAACCTTCTTCATCGCTTGTGTCATTGATACTAATTGATCCGTCCTTGTCAACAGATCCACTAAAATTCAATTTATCCTTATAGCCGAACGGGGCAGTGGCAGTAAATGTTAGATGAAAGCCTATACAGCCAAAAGCATAATGAATTTCTTCTATATTAAATGTACCATTCCAAAAGTAACCATCATATTCATCACTACATAACCGCAGCTCAGATGCATTTGGAGATCCAAGCCATCTTTTTATAACTGCACATTCAGTTGGAGAAATTAAATTTTTATTGTTTTTATCGCCTATTTTACATATTGAGAATTCCATAACTAATTGGCTGTTATATGTATAATATAAAATAGGAAAATATTTACTTCCAAACATTGAAATAGAAGTAAAATCTCTTTGAGAGTCAGTAGTCGCAGTATTTGCAGACGAAGCATCATCAAAATCGCATACCATATATCCATGACTACTTAATTTTTCATCACGAAAAATAAAATCATAACCATACATAATAATTCCTCCATTAGTTTATTGTGAAAAATAACTGTTTACTTTTGACGTTTCATATTTTTTACTAAGTCATCCATTTCTTTTTTATATTTTTTCTTCATAGAATTAACAGACATAATTGCCTGAGAATATTTTTCTTTTAGTTCCTTTATATCCGCTATACCGTCACGATAGATTTGCTCGGATTCTTGTATGTCAGATATAACTTTTTCAAGAGAGGATATCTTCTGTTTCAATATAGTATTTTCTTCGATAAGTTCTTTATTTTTGAGTATTAAAGAATCATTCGATTTCAGAAGTCGTTGAATTTTTCTTTTTTGCATTTCTTTTTCTAAAATCATGTTTTACTCCTAATAAAAATGAAGGGCGTATTACAGCCCCTCATTTACCACTTATATTTATTTTTGGCTAATGTGCTTTTACCAGCAACAACACCAATCGTCATAGCTTGAATCATATCTTCAAACTTTTCATCCTTTTTTGCACGATTCATAAATTCCTCATAGTTTGTTACATTTGGCAGATTAAATGTAACTTCACCTATGCTGTTATTATTTACACGCATATAAGGTTCAAGACCAGAAAGAATACCATTATTAAACAAGTTCCCACTAATAAATCCAGACGGATCGCTTGCCATATCCCATATGTTTCGTGTGGCATCGGCGGTAAGCACACTGTCACCTTTTGCGATATGAGTTACAATAGCGTTCTCAGATGGCTTGACAATAGATTCACTACCAAGCTCATTTACCCACGCATTTTCAGCTTTCGGAGCATTTTTCAGACCGACAGCATATTTATTGTAATGATATGGTGAAAGATCACGGATTCCCTGGTATCTACCAACCCACGCACCAGAACGTACATAACCTTCTCTGCCCATCTGATTTACGATACTTTGAACTCTATTGGCATCAAAACCTTTAGCTTGCAAACGGCTAACTCTGGTATTTCCAGTTCCCCAACCATAGTTACCGTTCCAAATAGCAAGAGCAACACCATAGTAATCCTTATCGGTTCGTGCCGGTTTTGATGGTGTAGAAGGAGTATTGTTTGACGGTTTTGAAGGTTGACTTGCTGGTTTACTTGCTTCCGTCTGTTTCTTTGTGGCTTCCGCTTTAGCTTTCGCCTCTGCATCTGCCTTTGCAATCAAAGCATCAGTATAAGCCTTAATACCAAGAATCGCATTCAATGTAGAAGTATTCTGTGTTAAGAACTGATCGCCATATTTAGAAATAACAGTGAAAGCACCACCATCATTCGTCCAGATAGAATTCATGGTTTCTGACAATGTATAGCCAACATTTGCACATTCTTGTTGAATTGTATCGCTAATAGAAGATGAATTTGCATTGATTGAATCAATCATGTCAGATAAAAAAGCATCAACGTTATCCAATCTTGCATTAAGAGATAACTCATATTCATTATACAAATCATCTAATAATTTTTTCTGGTCTGTGATGTATCTGTCATACTCTGTTTCTTGCAATTCTTCCATAGCTTTTGATAAATCAACCTGAATTTTCTGAATTGTAGCTTTAGTTTCCTCTGAATTATCTCCGGCATAAGCTGATAACTGTTTCTGCAAAGAAGCAATTTCATCAGATTGTTCTTTTACCTTTTTCTGATAATCATAGAGGTCTTTTGCACTATCCAATGAATCTGTATAAGCATCTATCAAATCTTTGAGAGAATCAAGCTGCGCTTCAATTCCGTCTTTTACCAAATCAATCATAGCCTGTTTTTCATCTTCGGCAGCAAGAATAGATTTTCTCTGTAATTCGAGAAGTTCCTGTCTACGTTCAATGAGGTCAGTGTTATATGGATCTTTAGCAATTTCCGCATTTAACTCTTTGATAGCTTTGGCATATTGGTCAGCTTGTGCCATATCGACATTGTAATTCTGTCCATGTAATCCCATAGTTGCCATGCCGGTATCTGTCATTTGACCTTTATCATCAAATAACTTTCCATTTGCCATTAAGTCAATGAGAAAATCTGCTTCATCGGTAATATTTGATATACGGTCTTCCATATAATCAAAATATTCCCAATCAAGCTCACGCATTGTTTTCTGATATTCAAGCAGCGAGAGATTAGATTCATCAATTGCCTCTTTGACATCATTGATGCTTTTCTGCATCTCATACCATTGCTCAGAACCCTTTTCGATTTCACCAGAAGCCATTGCCTGATTGAAAGATTCCGTTAAATCAACTAATTCTTTTTGGAGAATTGCCTGATTTTCTTTTTCAGCTTTTTGGAGAGCTTGATAATAAACCTTGCTTCCTTTTAAGCCTTTTGCTTCCAGTGTATCAAGCCCAGTGTTATATGTATCAGTCAAATGTTGTACAAGAGCTAACTGGTTATCAAAATCAGTGGAAATGTTACTGAATCTGTCAGCATATAACTGGGCGATTTCTTCATGCAAATCGGCTACAGCGTCTTTTGCTTCAATCGCTTTTTCATAAAAGTCTTGAAAATCCTTAATCTTATCAGACAAGTCTTCATCAGTAATCGTGGATATATCAATCGTGCCATTCTTTACCTTGTCCATCCAGTCAGATGATAAACCGACAGAATTAGCCTGTTGCATATATCTGGTGTATGCTTGATTCTGAGTATTGATTTGCTGAGTGATTAAAGAGATTTCATCGGCAGCAGCACTATTACGTTTTGCCAACGTTTTGAATGCACTTTCTGCTTTTACTTTTACTCTGTCAATCGCTTCACTGATTCGATTTATGGCAATTTCAATCCAGTCAAATGTTTCTTCAAAATCTTTTTCTGTTGAAGAACTGCTTGAACTAGAACTTGATTTACTAGAAGAAGATGATCTTCCACTAGAACCGCTTGATTTTCCAGAAGACTTACTACTTGATTTTCCAGAAGACTTACTACTTGATTTTGATGAAGAACCGCCACTTGTAGAAGGAAACCTCCAACCACTAGCATAAGCAGTACCACCAAGATAAGAACGTCCCCTAGAGTTAATCTTGCCACTTGATAAAAGTTGGCGTGATTGCTCTGCATCGAATACAATAGAACCTTCTGGAATATGGGCAAATTCAGCACCACGATCTCCGACAGTCCACCATTGATTACCATTGACAACAATTTCTTGTCCTTTTTCACCGGTTAAAGCATCTTCAGATACTTTTGTCTTCCAACTGTCTTTAAGCCAACTTGTATCAAACAATGTTCCAGAAGCTCTTGCCGTACCACCATAACGAGCAGTACCAAGTAATTTACCCTTTCCAGTAGAAGAATATGTATCTATATGATGCGTATAGATATACATATTTGAGGTTTTGCCATTTACACCATTCAAAGCAGAAGCAGCACTACTAGCAACAGAAGTTGCATTTTCTGTAGCTGTAATATTTGCCTTTGGTGATAATTTCGGTTGCAAAGAATTTAAAGCATTGTCTACAGTCTGGATTTCGCCAGTTGCAGTATCAGTAATGGAAATTTCACCATTCAAATATGCTTCTTTTTGTTCTGGTGTAAGAGAATTCCAAGTATTGATAACCCATGTTGCTTGATCTTCGGCAGACAATGATGCAAATTTTGGATTTGCACTTGCATCATTCCATAACTGAATCAACTGAGTTGCATAATCTTCTGAGTATAAAGCACAAGTTTTAGAAATTAACTCACGTTTATTAACATCCTCGATTACAGGTGTTGCTTGATCTTCCGCAAGAATATTAAATGTGAGTGTATTATCTTCACCTTGTAAAACCTCTATTTTTTTCTGAACACCATCAATTTCGGCGGTATAAGTAATCGTACCGTCTTGATTTTTAAGAGCCTTTACTTCATCCTCAATGCCATCGCCATCAACGTCAGCATTAAATGTAATAGAACTTCCAGAAGCAAGTTGCTCAAGTTGTGATTGAATTTCATCAGTTGAAAGTTCCGCATTAACATGAAGCTCTTGAGGTTTGCTAAAGAAATCTTCCCATGCACTTTGTACTTCTTCTATAGAACTGTCAGTATTGATTTCTGGGTGAGTTTCAGAAAAAGCATTGAGTATGGATTTTTGTAATTCTTGAGTATTCTGGATTTTCGCTTGAATCTCAATAAATTTATTACTACCATATTCCTCTTTTGAAAGCTGGTCGTATAAGTCATTGATTGTATTTTCATTGACTTTTATCTTAGCTTGTACTTCTGCAGAAACATTATCAACTTGTAAACCTTGTTTGGCAGTAGTGAGATATTTTTGATTGGCAGCCAATACCTCTGCATTCGTATCTGCATTTTTACCGCCTTGTCCAGATTGTTTTGCTGTCAGTTCATCAATCTGAGCCTGAATAGTAGAAAGGTCATATACAAATTCGATATGTACAATCTGGTCTTCCGTGAGTTCTGTCATATCATCTTGATATTTTTGATACTCGTCATCCCAGTTTTCAATAAGACTTCCAAGATGTTTTTTAAGCTGTCCGTCTTCCATATCTTTGTAAACAGAATGAATTCCATCAAGTGCAGTCTTATATCTGTTTAATCCTTCAGCACTGAATACAACATCGTCAAATTCAGCACCATAAGATTCAAGACTATGCATAAGAGACTCAGTAGCCTCAACACTAATTCCAAGTTCTTTAGCAGCAGCAGCACTATTCTTGAATTTCTTTGTCCAAGAAAATTCGCCATTATCTTTTGTGGCAAATCCGCTCTTAACCAAATCATCGGCAAAATTAGTTACACTCTGAAGTGGGTTATCACTATCAAAGTATCGTTTTATTTTCTGCTGTGCTTTCTCCCAATATTCAACATAAGCATCAGCATCATATTTATAATCATCTGGATTTATTTTTCCATATGTCATAAATTGGGCAGCAGTTTGGAAATCATCTGTGCCAACTTTGCCTTTCTTGTAAAGCTCTTGTGCTTTACTCAAAGCATCTGCCATATCAGTCCAATCTTGATCCTTATTTTTAGAATCCATTGCAGCTTTTACGCCAGCGATAGAACCATCTACACCAATAATTGCTTCTGAAGCTTCATCGGCACTTGCAGCTAAATCATTGAAATACTTCGCAATATCGGAAGCGTCCACACCATCAATGGCAATTCCCATACGCTTAATATCATCCGCTGTAAGTTCTGCCTGTTTTGCAGCTTCAAGGAGATTATCTTTAATGAAGTTTTTGCCGGTACTTCCATCAAAGAAAGAATTGATTTTATTTAATTTCTTCTCTGCTTCTGATAAATCAACATTATTGTAAGCATCAAATAAATCATTTATACGATTTACAGTGTCTTCATATCCTGGAAGTACACTACCGTCTGTAGAGAAAAGAGAAGAGTAGTTTGAGTTAATTGTCTCAACATCTTCACTAACTTCTTTTTCCAAGTCACTAACATCTGATTTGAGATTTTTAAGCTGCTTTGTCTTCTGCTCATACTCAGTATCAGCTTGCCAGAAATGCTTATGATATTCCGGCTCCATGTTAGCAATTTCTTCTTCAAGTTTTACTTGCTCTGCTTTCTTCTCATTAAGTTTTTCTTGTTTAGATGTAGCACGATCAATGATATCACCAGACATATATTCCATGATTGGCATACCATTGGTATCAGTCATCATATATCCATTTTTATCTTTAAGGAAATCGCCAGTTTGCCATGTTAAATCTTTCGTCAAAACATGGTTCGCATCTTCGGCAGCTACACCTTGTTGATAATTAGCAAGTTTCTGTTTGATTGCTAACTGTCTTTCAAGCTGGTCGTTTTCAGCCTGTAACTTTTGTAATTCAGCCTCTTCGGTTATGGTAAGAGAATCCATAGAGTTTAACTCATTGATTCTGTCCTTTACCTCTGAAAGCCGAGACTCTAAAGATTCTACTTCACTTGCTGTCTGTTCATAAGCACTACGAGACTTATCGGCTTTTTCTACGGCTTCATCAAATGATTCTGTGACAAGATCGACTATGGCAACAACAGCAACGATGCCAGCAGCAATAGCAAGAAAGCCACCTAAAGCAGCAGTAGATATACCTATCGCACTAGCAAGACCTTCAAAACCTAATGATGCTGCAGCAGCAACATCACCTAAAGAAGTTAAGCCACCAGCAGCGGACATAGCACCAATAAGATCTTTTATCGCCAATAATAATCTTGCAAATAATAATAGTAATAAACAGATTTTTGTGATATAATTATAAATAATATCAAACAATAAGGAGAAAAATATGGCACTTATTAAATGTCCTGAGTGCGGAAAAGAAATTTCCGACAAATCAAAACATTGCATTCATTGTGGATATCCACTTGATGAATTAAAAATAAATAATACCAACCAACTCTACAAAATTGTATTAACAGATCATGGCAAAAACAAAGTTCAAACAATTGCCAAAATCCGTGAATTTACCGGCATGGGATTAGCCGAAGCAAAGAAATTTTCTGAATCTTTACCACAAGTAATTCAATCTGGTATCAACATGGATGAATGTGATTTGATACAGTCACACTTTTTATCAGTCGGTGCAACCGTAGAAATTCAGCCAGATAATGAATCTGTTTCAAAAAACACAGTTTTAGAGAATAAACCAATAGCAAAAGCTATAGTTAAAGACAAAAATGTAATTACTTGTCCGAAATGTGGATCTACTGCTATCGTAACCACAAATAGAGGATTCTCTATAATGACTGGATTTATTGGCTCTGGCAGTCCACGTAATGTATGTCAAAATTGTGGATTCAAATGGAAACCAAGAGCATAAATTATTACCATTATTATTTGCAAGATTAGATATGCTACTTCGTGTATTGGACTACAATGACAGTTTGGTTACTGACGAGCATATCAACATGACTATGATATAATCATGTTTTATCCGACTGTCTATCACACTTGCCTATGGCAAGCGAACTCCCTTACAGTCTGTGAACCTTCCCGTTTATCACAAATTCCAACGTGATACAAACCTATAAAATAGGAGAGGGGATTGGATGCTGACTATCCATTGTCCTATACAGTATACTTAGCATTATTTTTTAGCATATATACATTTTGACGTATAGTGTAAATTCAAACTTTTTTCTGCATTTCTGCGACTATCACGCCTATCCGTTAGGATTACGTTGTAGCGTTGAATTGTTAGGATTTCCCAGCAGTTTGAAAGTTTATGCATCTATGGACTCGCACCCATAGAGGGCAAATTCTTTACCAAAATTTTTAATTATTGCTACGATTCCAACACCAGCACCTATTGTTCCCAAAGTACCAATGTGGTCGATTACTGTAGTAATTGCTTCCGCAATTTCTGTCAGACCAGAAACTACGCCTTTTACGAAACCAGAATCTAAGAAAGAATTTGAAAGTCCTTCCCATGCAGCTTTGAGCTGATTTACTCTTGCTTCGATAGAATCCATGTATTTTTCGTGTTCTTGCATTGCAGAACCTTCAGAATTCATGGATACATCAAGGGCTTGTCTTGCAATATCAAAGTTCTCCATAAGAGATGCCATTACATTACCTTGATGTTTTCCGGCAAGCAATTCAGTAATACTTGCCTGTTGAATATCCGTTAAGTCTTTCCATTTCTGAGATAACTCGTCCATGATTTGATATGTAGACTTAAAGGTATTTTTATCAAGCATAATATCTACACCTGATAATGCTTTTATTTCTGCTTGAAGTTTAGCGGTAGATTCTGCCATACCATCTGTTTCTAAACCAGCTTCTTCAAGCTCAGTTGTTGCGCCACGTATACGCATTGAGATCGTCTTAAACGCATTACCGACTCTTGGAGCATCCTGAACTACTGTATTAGCAGCAGTAATTAACGCTATGGTTTCATCAAGAGTATTATTTGCAGCAGCCATTGAAGATGCGGATCTTGTTAAGGCATCACCAATACCGCCGGAACTGATAGCAAATCTGTTACCTACTTCATTGAATTTATCAACAATAGAAATAGCATCATTGGCTTGTATACCGAATGCTTGCATTGTTGAAATTACACTGGAACTTGCTTCATCAATGCCAGAAATTTCGTCACCAACAACACTATAGATATTGGCAACTTCTGAAAGCTGTGTAGCGTCAGCCATTGAGTAACCAAGTCGTGCAAAGTTAGCTGTTGAATTTACATAGTCGGTAATAGTCGTGCCAAGTTCTACAGAACGCTTTGAAGCATTTGTAAGAAAGCTAGAATAAGCGGAGTCCGTTTCATCTGTAACTTTCTTCAATTCTGTCATGGCACTATCAATATTTACTACATTTGAATACATATCTTTCAATCCACGAATGGCGGTGTTAATCATAGCCCCCATACCAAACAAAGGACTAAGACTTGTCATATTGTCTTTTAATGTAGCAAATACGCCCTTGCCGAGACTTCCAGACGCAGCAGCAGTAGTTTTTAATTCTGTAAATTGTCTATTTACATCTTTAAGTGCGCTACCAGTAGTGGCATTAGCCAAAGCTGTTTGTATATCTTTCAGTTCATTCTTGTACTTTCTAGCAGCTATCGTATTTTTGTTCATCCAGGTTTCAATTTGATTACCCAAAACTGTTCTCTGAGATAACAATTGCTGTGATGCTGCAAGAGAATCATTTTCTGCCTTTGCTTCTTTATAAGCAAGTTTAAGTTTTCCAACTTCTTGTGTTATTCTGTCAAATTCAGCTTGTTGTTTATCTAGTCCAGATATATTACCAATACCAGCTAATTCAGATTTTAATTTTGACAGTTCTGCAGAATAACTATTTGTATCACCTTTCAGCTTTACAAACCCAGCATTAAGTGATGCAATATCGGAGTTTAATTTTGACACATCCGCACCAGTAAACATCTGCCTAAAAGATTCACGTACTCTGGAAAACGTATTTATCAAATCACCAGTTTGTGCGCTGAATGATTGCATAGCTGTTACTGCACGACCTAAATCATCCACACCAGTTACAGTAACATTTAAGCGATCACCGTTTAATTCGTGACTTATGCCAGTTACAGTAACTTTTAAATTATCCAATTCCTTTGTAATATTGGATATGGAACTTTTATTAAAACCAAAATTCTGCAATGAATTTTGTAGATTTTTTATTTCTGTTTTCGTTCTACTTAAATCAATACTGTTTAAAGACGCATTAGCATTTCTGGCGAAATTATTGCCAGCAACATTACCAGCCTGACCAAATTGTGATTTTATCTGATTCAAATAGCCGTTTATATTTCCATTTTTGGACACCAAATTTACATCAACATCAATTTTGTGCTTTGCATTTGTGAAAGCATTCATTTGTTGCTGTGCCTTGGCGGTATCAAGCTCCGCTATAACGTGAGCAATAAAATCTGACATAACTTCACCTCCCCTTATCTAAAGAAACTACTAAATGTACTGTCTAAGTCAGATTGAATTTTCTGTTCTGATCTTGCCCAGAAACCAGAACGACCTTTGATATTTGCTGTACCAGCTTCGGCAGCATCAAATACCATAGGGGTTGAAAAATAACTTGAAAATCCTTTTTCTATAAAGTCTGGATTTGGAACTACATAACTGTAAGTTCTATCCAACCAAATATAGAAATGAACATTTTTTCCGTATTTAGAAACACCATAGTTCCTAACACTTTTTCCAAGTTTTCCAGTTCTTTTATAAATACTAGGAGAACCCTGCGAATAGAAAGACTGGACTTCGTTCTCTGTATCTTTGAGAGATTTTGAATGTACAACCGTCATGGCTTTTTGCATCTCATTCAAGATCAACTGTTCAAGTTCTGCCATGCTATTTGCTTTTTTCATGGTAGTCCTCCTTTATTATTGCTTATTTATAGATCACTTAAAGACGAACTCTTACCTTCCACAATTCCATCTTTTGTGAAATACTTACTGAATTCTTCGGAAACCTCACTATCGTTGTAGAGATTAACCATGTCCGAACTACTCCATCCGAAAAATTCCTGAACAACATTTGCCGGGATATTCAGCTTCAATAATTTTGTGTTGAGATAATGTCTCATGCAGTGCCAGTAAAAATCCACACCTAATTCATTTGAGAAGATGTTCGCCCAACTATCAAGGGTACTGACTTTCATTTGTGCATAAGAACCATCACCACATCTATGTACAAAAAGCCATTCGCTCTCAATGCCTTGTTTCTTACGTTGTTCCATCCATAAATCAAGGTATTTCTTAAACTCATAAAGCACATATTTATTGAGCTGTTTACCTGTTTTACCAGCTCCCTTAGTTTTGATCTTAGGAGTCTTATATAAACCACCATAAACAATATTGTTCTCATCGAAGTATTCAACTTTGAATCTCAACAATTCTGATTTTCTAGCACCACTCATTGCAGCCAAAGCAAAAGCACATGCCTGTTGGTATCGTTCTTCACTAACCAATTTATCTAAGAATTTATCTACGTCATCATCTGGGATAATGGTTTTCTCACGAACAGCTTCGTTCTTCGGGGATTCAATCTTTCCAATGATGGATCGGAAATTCTCAAAATCTTCGTCTTCGTCCTGTAAAATATTTTCAATATAATTTGACATGCTACTGATAGCAGATTTTACCCTACGAATTCTTTTCGGACTCCAACCCCATTCATTGATTGCATATCCCTGGAATCGTGCAAGCTCACGTTTCTTGATATCAACAAAAAATTTATTGTTGTTGTACTCTAAGTTCCAGCAGAAGAAAATTTCTAGGTCGTTTCTGTACCCGTTAATTGTAGAAGGGGCACGATCAATAGACGCAAGATATTCAAGAAAATCTTCACAAAGTTGTTTATTGTTTGGATTGATTTTCTTGATAGATTCTTCGTTTGTAATTTTGTTATAAATTGTTGTTCTACCCATGTTACTAACCCTCTTTCTTAAAAGCGTAAAAAATAGAAGAGGGGAGTAACCCTCTTCTTATTCGACTTTAGTATTGTCTTGTTCTTTTTGAGAATTCTCATACGCTAAAATTCCACGAACTACATCATCTTGTGGCATTTTTGCAAGCTCTGCTACATTCTGTAGTTTATTCATGAAATCATCAGTGTTTAAATTCTCTAATGTGGAAGAATATTTATTGGCGATAGAAATTAACACCTCAAATAATTCGTCCAGTTTTGATGTATTGACAAGTTTGCTCCGCTCAAAATCAATTTTTCTTTCAGCAGCATCAATAACATCTTTTATATTAACTGTTTCTTTGATAACCTGTCCAATGCGTGTTTTCTCGATGAAATCCGCACTTTCAGTAAAAGACTCTGGCAATGCAATATCAGTCAGATTATTTACAAGAGAAACAGCTACAAAATAATCAAACAGAATAGGCTCATACCCTACGGTATCATTGATAACACCGTGAACGATATCATCAACAATGTCCATTTTCTGTGAAAGAGTAGGAGAGGACACATATCTAAAAACTATGTGTTTTCCGTTTAATTCAAATGTTGATTCATCAGTATATTTTCTCATAAATATTTGCAAGGAAAGCATTCTTTACCTCACCGGCTACTTTCGCTTTCCGTGTCGATTCTTTTTCCAGTTCCAATGCATTGGACAGTCTTTTCCGGTGTTCAAACTCCATCTGATCTTGCTGGTGCTCCACCATGAACAGGTAGGAGAGCAGTGCTCCGATTACCAGGCAGTACGGTTGGAACGGATACGCCCCATAAAGTGGAATGATATAGGTATTTACCAGAATTCCGATCAGTGGGACTGCTGAAAACAGTGCCGATTTTATGAGATATCTGACACCCTTTGTATTGTTCATGAATAAAATGAAGAATGTCTGTGCAAATGTATAAACGTAATAAAACAGATTGAGTACGGCAAACACTCCGAAAAATGTACCGCGTATATAGGTCCGGTTCCGTGAAAATCTCCAGACAATTCCCGTCGGAACTGAGAGAAGCACCATCAGAATCAGGAGAATGAACGGAATCATTTCCGCAAATCTTTGCTTCTTTGAACGGTTAATCCCCATATAACTCTGCATAAACAAATGCCACACATATGGCATGATTACATAAACCAGATAAAAGAAAAACACAACCAGCTTAAACTGCAAAAGGTTTCCTGACTTACCTAAGAGTTCTTTCATAAACAATGCATCCATTAACACATAAAGCTCTACCATGCCAATAAAGATCATCGTATATTTTTTACTCGGGCTCCATGTAATATAATAACGGATCCTTAAAAAGATGATCGTCAGTATTATCATCATAAATATTGCGTTGCTCAAATAAATACTACTCATTTTCCAGTCCCTTTTTTCTTTCGTTTTGTCTCATTATTTCTTTCATTATTGTATACTTTTTCTATGCGTTTCGCAATCCATATGTTATACTATTGAGTAAAGGTATCTCAAGGAGGATTTTACAAATGAAAATAGCAGTAACATACGAAGGCGGATCTATTTTCCAGCACTTCGGAAAGACAGAAACTTTTAAAATGTATGAGGTAGAAGACGGAAAGATCACTTCCATGCAGATTGTTCATGCTGGTGGCGCCGGACACAGTGCGCTTGCAGGATTCCTTTCTGAGCAGAGTGCAAATGTTCTGATCTGTGGCGGTATCGGAGAAGGTGCACAAGAAGCGCTGAAAGAAGCCGGTATCAAAGTTATATCCGGTGCAGCAGGAGAAGTAGATGCGGCAGTGAATGCCTATCTTGCAGGAGAACTGGAATCTGCAGGTACAAATTGTGACCATCACCACGAAGAAGGTCATTCCTGCTGTGGACAGCATGAAGAAACAGCAACAGAAGAAGCTTCTGCTGAAGAAGAACATTCCTGTGGCGGACACTGCAGTGGATGCAGCGGATGTGGTGGCGCACATGTGCCGGATTTTGAAGGTCCGAATGTCGGAAAGACCTGCCGTACCCATTACAGAGGTACCTTTGATGATGGTACCCAGTTTGATTCTTCCTATGACCGTGGAGAGCCATTGGAATTTGTATGCGGAGCCGGACAGATGATCCATGGTTACGATAAAGCCGTTGCAACAATGGAAGTAGGACAGACCATCAACATCCATCTGATGCCGGAAGAAGCTTACGGCATGCCGGATCCACGCGCCATTTTTACGCTGGAAATCGCACAGCTTCCTGGATCAGAAGATCTGGAAGTCGGTGCACATGCATATCTGACCAACCAGTACGGACAGCCATTCCCGGTAACCGTAACCGAAAAGACAGAAACCAACATCACATTTGATGCCAACCATGAGATGGCTGGAAAAGAACTGAACTTCCAGATCGAACTGGTAGAAGTAAAATAGTAAATATGAAAAGTGATTTAAGCGCCCCTTTTATTTCGTCATAAAGGAGGCGCTTAAATACTAAGATTATATTTTTGGAAATCGATAATTAGACAACAGAAAGGAGATTTGCCCGTGCTAGATTCAGAATTAAAAACATATCCATGGAATCCAACCGTAAAAAAGAAAGCCCACCGCGTGTTCATGCTGAGATGGTTGATCGTCATCCTGGCTGCCGCTGCAATCTTTTTTCTGACCTATCAGAAACTCACTACCAATGTCTGGGGACTTACGGCTTTCCTTTGCCAGCTTCTTGCCGTTATCGAACTTGCTTTCGGGCTCCAGTTTGTAGAAGCCGGATGGAGCAGAAAGATATCGAGTAGAATGCCACTGGACGAACATTATGAGTATGCGCTTTATATGTATCATATACAATCTGTCCGCGATCTTGCTACGAATAACCGCATGCTGCTCCTGATTGCAAGCCTTGAAATCCAGCTTGGGAAATACGATCATGCTACACAGACAATTACACAGATTTCTGTTGGAAAATGTACACCAGTCCAGTTAAAACAGTTGTATTATATGCAGATCTTACTGGCAGCAGAAGTGGGAGATACTGATACAAAAAATCAGTTTTTAACCCGTTATACAGGAATTCCTGACACAAACGGTGAATATCCATCTGAAGCAGAACTTACCACCTGGATTGAAGCAGAAGAAATGGACAGACTTATTTCTGCATTAAAAAAATTTACTCCAACAAGAAAAGAGCATATCCTGCGTACTTGTCTGATTACAATCGTTCTGGCATACAGTACCTTTTTCTACGGTGCATGGTATGGTATCAATAAAAGCGCAGGATATGCAATCCGCTATTATTTTGCTGAAATATCCGCCATCTGCGTTTCCGTCACCTTGTCCTGCCTGCTGATCTGGGGCATGATCTGTCTGTATAAAAAGCAAAAAAGTCTCCTTAATAGGAAAGCAGCCAGACGAATAATTGCCGTTTCTTATGCCGCACTGACTCTTTTCTTACTTTCTCTGATTGGTTACAGCTTTTTAATTGTGAGCTTTGGCGTAGAAGGAACGGAAACCGTAACCGGTCAAGATCAGCATTATATTTATCTTTCCGTACAGCCTGATTACGGCATCGCTACACAGTACCGAACTGATAACCTGATTTATATGCAAAAAACGGGTTTGTTTTTGCCGAATACAGACACTTTAACAGAATCCTCTGTACCGGATTCTGACCTGAATGATTCGGAAACACAAGATAGTAGTACCACTGATTCTACCGAAAATTCTCCGGCACAGGAATCCCAGAAGGCTTCACCGCTTCAGGACGAAATGCGTGCTGTATATCAATATATCCAGCAACAGAATCCCCTTCCGGATATGAATTTCACTTACACGGCAAATGCAAAGGGAGAAAATTACGCGATCCTCTCTGAGACAACGGAAGAGAAGGATGGCACAACAGTAAATGTCAATTACTGTCTGTATGATAACGGTTCTAAGACAGATGAAAATAATAATACTTTCGAAGAATTGGTTCTGGAAAAGGTATATCCGGACGGTGGATATGAGACAGAACTGGTTGATTTCTATCTGGTAAATCTAGAGACTTTGGAAGTTATAGATGAGCAGAAATCAAGCTGGTAATTCTATTTATCCTATTAAAAAATACTTACCAAATGATAAAATAAAGTAAAGAGCAGAGTCATTCGAAGGTATCTCTGCTCTTTTACTTTATATTTTCTCCTCAAATAATGTCAGAAAATCCTGTAATTCCGCCGGCATCCTGCCTTTCCTCCATGCAAGAAGAATTTCAGTTGTAAGATCTGCTCCAGTAATATCATATGCTTTTAATTTATTAGTGAGCTTCAGCATAGACTCCGGAAGAATCGCAATTCCCAGTCCCTTTTCTGCCATCGTCATTGCAGTGCGGGCATCCTCACAGGCAAAATAAATATCACAGACCAGTCCGGCACCCTCAAATGCGGCAAGCATATATTTGCGGTAGCGGTGGGAGAGGATTAAGGGTTGTTCGGAAAGTTCCCGCAGACTGATGGATGTATGTCCCTGCAACAGAGGGTGATCAGGAACTGCCATCACAAGCAGCTTCTCCCGGGAAAGAGACTTGGTTTCACAGCCATTTAACACAATTGGTGTGCGGAGTGTAGTCAGATCAATCATTCCATTTTCCAGCTGATCTTTCAGTGTAAATGTAGATCCTTCATGTACATCAAAATGAATTTGAGGATATTTTTTTGCAAAGTAAAGCAGATATTCGGACATCATCGATACAGTGGATGGTGTGATCCCTATGTGCAGGGTAGCTGCCTGACCGGATTTGACAACCTCCTGTTTGGTCAGATCTGCAAGCATCAGAAGATTACCGGCCTGCTCATAAAGCGTCTTTCCGGCATCTGTAAGCGTAATTTTCTTTGTACCTCGCAAAAAGAGTGATACCTGTAATTCTTCCTCCAGCATCTTCATCTGATAGCTCAGCGGTGGCTGGGTCATGTGAAGAACTCTTGCTGCACCGCTGATCGTTCCGGCATCTACGATCGCACGAAAATATTCCAACTGTCTGATTTCCATAAAAATGTAATTCATCTCCTGATTATTTAAAAATGAAAATATATTATCCATATGATTTTTATCGAATTATCATATAAAAACAATAATTTACATATATATTACATCATGTTAGAATTAAAAAGCAAGAAAAATAAAAAGGAATGAATTTACAAATGAAACGAGTCGATTTTGAAAATGGAACGATAACCAGTAATATCCTTGGAGCATCGCTCCCGATGCTGGTTGCCCAGATTTTAAGTTTACTTTATAACATTGTAGACCGGATTTATATTGCACGTATCCCGCACATCGGAACTGCAGCACTTGGTGCAGTCGGTCTTTGTTTCCCGGTAATTGTCATCATTACCGCATTCAGCAATCTATTCGGAAGCGGCGGTGCACCATTATTTTCGATTGAGCGCGGCAAAAATGAGCCACAGGAAGCGAAAAAAATTATGAATATTTCTTTTTCCATGGTCTGTATCTGTGCCATTGTACTTATGGTAATTGGCTTTTTATTTGCCCGCCCGATCCTGGTACTGTTTGGTGCCTCAAAAGACGCTCTGATCTATGCATATCCGTACCTGATGCTTTACCTAATTGGAACTCTGCCTTCTATGATTGCAACCGGTATGAACCCGTTTATCAATGCACAGGGATATTCAACCATCGGCATGCTTTCAGTTACCATAGGAGCAGTAACGAACCTGCTGCTTGACCCGTTGTTTATTTTTGTGTTCGGGCTTGGCGTGTGCGGTGCCGCAATTGCAACGGTCATTTCTCAGACACTTTCTGCTGCATTTGTCTTTTTCTTTCTTACAAAGAAAGCAGAACTGAAAGTGAGGCTCCTCAAAAAAGAGGAACTTGCCAGCTGTACAGCTTATGCAAAAAACATTGTAAGCCTGGGAACTGCCGGATTTATCATGCAGTTGACAAACAGTCTGGTAACGATTGTCTGCAACAATGTACTTTCCGTCACAGGCGGAGATATCTACATTTCTGTTATGACCATCGTATCCAGTGTCAGACAGCTTGTAGAAACTCCGATTTATGCAATCAACGAAGGGACTTCGCCAATCCTGAGTTACAATTATGGTGCAAGACGCCCATGCCGTGTAAGAAAAGCCGGTGCCATGATGGCACTTATGATTCTCGGATACACAGCTGTGATGTGGAGTATCATCATCATCGCGCCGAAAACCCTGATCGGAATTTTCAGTTCGGATGCTACATTGATGAAAGATGCAGTTCCTGCCCTGAAGCAGTATTTTGCAGCGTTTATCTGCATGGATATGCAATACATTGGCCAGACGGTCTTTAAATCCCTGAATAAGAAGAAGCATGCAATCTTTTTCTCACTACTTCGGAAGGTATTTATCGTCGTGCCTCTGACATATCTGATGCCGTATGCCCTGCATATGGGAACAGATGGCGTATTTCTCGCTGAGCCGGTTTCTAACGTCATTGGTGGAGGATTATGCTTCATCACCATGTTACTTACCGTATTGCCAGAATTAAAGCGTATGGAGCGGAAGAATGCGCTCTATGAGACAGGCACGATCTTATAAATGCTTAAACCGCTGTCAAGCTGTAGCAAATTTCGTTATACCGAATTATAAATCTACAATATTTCAGGAGGAAATGACAAATGAGCAGTAGAGAAGTAATAGAAAATGTACAAGCAGATCTCTTTGCAATACAGGATCTTGCTTATCGGGATTTTCAGGCAAAACTGATGCCGACAGTCAATAAGGAAACCGTCATCGGTGTGCGGACTCCTTCTTTGCGCGCATACGCAAAAAAGTTCGGTAAAACAGACAATGTTTCTGCATTTCTTGAAGTGCTTCCACATAAATATTATGAAGAAAACAACCTTCATGGACTACTGATTGAACAGATTAAAGCGTACCCATCCTGTATTGCCGCACTGGACCGTTTTCTCCCGTATATAGATAACTGGGCAACCTGTGATATGATCGCGCTCCGGACAGTAAAAAATCATCTGGACATATTTATCCAGGAAGTCTGCCGCTGGATAGCATCGGATCACCCGTATATCGTCCGTTTTGGAATTGGAATGCTGATGCGGTATTATCTGGATGAACAGTTTAAACCGGAATATCCCAAAAAGGTAGCCGAAGTTAAATCAGACGAATATTATGTAAACATGATGCGTGCCTGGTATTTTGCTACCGCTCTTGCAAAGCAGTATGACCAGATCATTCCTTATCTGGAAGAGAAAAGGCTGGACACCTGGACACATAATAAGACGATTCAGAAAGCAATTGAAAGCTACCGGATCACGCCGGAACAGAAGATCTATTTAAGGACATTAAGAGTAAAGAAACAATAAGTTTTACCGAGCTTTGACAATTTACGGTTCCCGCAATTTTACCACATTTGCAGCACTACGTCGTCTGTCTTCATCGATTGCAGCGTAGTGCTTTTTCGTTGTATTGACATCTTTGTGCCCCAGAACATCCGCTACCAGGTAAATATCCCCCGTTTCCTTATAAAGGGCAGTACCATAGGTACTTCTGAGCTTATGTGGCGTGATTCTTTTATTTGTAATCTGACTGGCATACTTTTTAACCATATTTTCAACCGCCTGCACACCGATCCGGCGTCTTTGGGTTGATAAAAACAGAGCATTTTCATAGCCAGCAAGGGGCGTTACCGCTTTACGGTATGTCTCCAGATAATTGCGAAGTGCTTTTTCCACCTCTTCACCAAAATAAACAACCATCTGGCTTCCACCTTTTCGTGTCACCATGACCCCATTATTGTTGAAATCCACATCTGACAGGTCCAGTCCAACTAACTCCGATACCCGAATACCTGTTCCAAGTAGAAGAGTAATGATCGCAATATCACGTTCTTTCGTCTTATTATAATAGGAGAGTGCCTGACCGGTTAATTTGGAACCACAGGATTCCACATAATCCAAAAGCTTTGCAACCTCATCGGTATCCAAACGTATGATCGCCTTGTCATGTAACTTTGGCATATCTACAAATAAGGTCGGATTTTTCTGAATTATCTGTCTTTTAAAGAAATAATTATAAAAGCTACGTAATGCAGACATTTTGCGAAATAAGCCTCGTTCAGAGTTTGTGACCTGTTTGGTTTCTTTGGTATGAACATCTGTAGTATCATAGACCTTCAGATATTCCAGATATTCCTCAATATCAACCGGCTGAATAGCTTCCAGATCCTGTACCTGAAAGTCCTTAATTGAGTGATGTTTATAAACAGGATTTTCTTCAATTAAAAACTGAAAGAACAAACGGATGTCATATGCATACGATATTCGTGTCTTTGGTGATGTGGTTGGTTCAATGGCACGAAAATAATCACGTGCAAAGTCAGGCATGGTGTTTAAAACACCACGAAGACGAATAGTATTATCAATATAAGTTTCTTCCTGGTATGTTTTTGTATCAGATGGCATGATCCTAAGAACCTCCTAAATTCCATAAATTTCCCCGATATAGGTATGATTATAGCATGGTTTCGGAAGATTTGTCTATATCTTTTGGAAAAATCGGTATTTGTCGTATAGATTGGTTATTCAAAATACTGCTGTCCCAAGACAACTTTTTGCCAGGGACAGCTAATTATAATTACTAGCACGGTCTGTTTCCTTTTTCAAATGGATATTCAATCCCCCAGTCTTTTCTAAGTCCATCCATCTGTTCCATGATGCGAATACTTTCTTCATGCGGCATTTCCGTACATTCAAGTTTTCCTTCACGGATAGCCTTCATAGAAGCGCGTACTTCATATTCAAACCCAGTGATCTGTTCTGGCATTGTAATTTCCCTTACAAATTCCCGATCCGGTGTATATACTTTTACCGCTGTAATATCATTAATATTTTCCACAATCAGATACCCCTTGGTCCCATATATCATACCATATTGTTCTGTACCGGTAAGTGCACTGCTTTGTATAGAAGCCATCGATCCATTTTTGTATTTCAGAATAATGGAATTCTGTGCATCCACTCCACTGTCAAATTTTACGCAGAAAGAAAGCGTTTCTTCAACATCATCGCCTAAAACCATGCTTGCAAAATTCAGTGGGTAAATACCTACATCTAATAGCGCTCCACCGGCAAGCTTCGGATCGATCAGACGTTCTTTTGTATGCATATCATATCCGAGATTTGCTGAAATCCCCTTTATTTCTCCGATTTCACCACTTGCAATAATATCATCGATTATTTTACGGGATGGAAGGTATCTTGTCCAAATTGCCTCCGTAATAAAGACTTCTTTTTCCTTTGCGAGAGCAAATACTTCTTTTGCTCCAACAGCATTTACAGTAAATGGTTTTTCACAAAGTACCGGTTTCCCATGATTGATACAAAGTTTGGCATGTTCTATATGAAACGGATGTGGTGTCGCGATATAAATCAACTCTACTTCCGGATCATTTACCAGTTCTTCGTATGAGCCATATGCCTTTTCAAATCCCCATTCTTTGGCAAATTTCTGCGCTCTGTCAAGATTTCTTGCAGCAACGGCATATGCAGCCGCATCGTCCATACCGTCCAGTGTTTTCGCCATATTTGCTGCAATTCGCCCAGCACCGATAATTCCAACTTTCATCTGTTCCATTTCTTTACACTCCTTTTTTCACATATTATTCTACATGGAAATCCATCCAAATGCATTCGCCACAGAACTGATCAAAATAATCAGAACAAAGATTGGACACAGATATTTAATCATAACAGCAAAAATCTTCTTTCTGCGGAATGCATTTTCTCCATGAATAATCTCTTCTTCTATCTTCTTTACCCCAACAACTCTAGCTACCAAAAGGCTTGTCATCAGTGCCGCGATCGGCATCATTACCGAATTAGTCAGAAAATCAAAGAAATCCAGGAACTGCATACCAATAATTTTCACAAATGCAAGTGGTCCATATCCAAGTGAAGATAAACTTCCTAATACTATCATAATCACACCAACAAGCACAGTAGACTTTTTACGACTCCAGCCGATTTCATCTTCAAATGTAGATACTGCACTCTCTGTCAATGCGATTGAGCTTGTCAGCGCAGCAAAAAGAACAAGCAGAAAGAACAGAATTCCAATTGCTGTTCCCAATCCCATATTCTCAAACACCTTTGGTATTGTAATAAACATCAGTGCCGGCCCTGCCTGTAACGTATCCGGATTTCCACCTGAAAACGCAAATACGGCTGGGATGATCATAAGTCCTGCCATAATTGCAATCGCTGTATCAAATACTTCTACATTTCTTGTAGAATCTTCAATCGAAATATCTTTTTTCATATAAGAACCAAATGTAATCAAAATTCCCATAGCGATCGATAGGGAATAAAACATCTGTCCCATAGCAGCTACCACAGACATCCATGAGAAATTCTTTAGATTTGGCACCAGAAAATACTTCACGCCTTCCATTGCACCTGGTCGTGTTACTGAGTAAATGGTAATGATCAGCGAAAGCACGATCAAAATCGGCATCATAAACTTTGAAACACGCTCAATTCCATTCCGAACACCTGCATAAATAATAATCAATGTAATCAGACAGAATATGATAAAACAGATTTCTGTAGAAAATCCATTTGAAATAAACTCTGAAAAATATCCATCTTGAGCCAGACTACTGCTGTTCCCTTTTACATATTCCAAAAGGTACTTGATAACCCATCCTCCAATTACAGAATAATATGGTACAATCAGAACCGGAATAATCGCATTAATCCATCCACCAAAAGAAATCCATTTTGACTTTCCAAAAGATTTGAACGCACCTACCGGACTTTTTCTTGTCATACGGCCAATTGCTGATTCAGCAATTATCATCGTATAACCGAAAGTAAGGGCTAACAGAATATAGATAAGCAGAAAAATTCCTCCGCCATATTTCGCCGCAAGATAAGGAAACCTCCAGATATTTCCAAGACCTACAGAAGCTCCTGCTGCTGACAGTACATATCCTAATTTACCGGAAAATGTACTCCTTTTTTTATGATTATCCATAACAAAATCTCCTCTTTTATTCTAAAATTAAATACACCTGTTTGATTTTATCATGATAATCCTTTAAAGTCACTAGTAAAATCAAGTATAGCCTTAAAAATATAAAATTTCTTAGTATAAAATTAAAAAGTCCGGAAAGACTAAGACGGGGTGAGCGATGGGATCTTGGTTAGAGACCTTAAGAATGTCTTAGTCTTTTAGACTTTTATAAAAAATAGAGTGTATATAATGTGCTGTCAGGCAGATTATTCGCTGCTACCTGACAGCACAGATGGTCTTTAATAAACAGAATCATCTCCATAATACGAAACAACCAGATAGTCTCCTTCCTGGAGATTATTCCTGTCTTTTAAACTTAAATGATTTGCTTCTGCCAGCTCATCCATATATTCATATATGGAATCTTCTGTTCGTCTGTATCTTTGTGCAATGCTCCAGAGTGAATCCCCTTTTTCAAGCTGGACACTTTTATAATATCTCTCTCCGGAAGGTTCTTCAACTTTGCTATCGTGCGCACTGGAGAAAAAGCTTCCAAATACAAAACTCAGTGACATAACCATCACCAGAGCCACAATCCCTGTCACAAACCGTCTGATAGAATTCGTCTTACGGTGCTTTGCATAATGACAGTGCTTCTGTCCTTTTGCTCCTGCATGATATCGATCTGCATACATATCTTTTCTTTTCTCTGATCGCATGATAAATTCCTCCCTTTTCTTCTGTAATCTTTTCAGTTCTCCTATATACCAGAAAGCATGTTCCCGAACAACTGTTCTGTTACTAATATACAGCAAGAACATACGTTTGTCAATATGCAAATCGAACGTATTTTCTAAACATTTGTTTGCTATTTTTTCTTCTGTATGATATGATAATTTTAATAGTTCAGATAATACTTCAAATTGATATAGATACAGATTTAGGAGGTCTTTTATGAGTAAAGGTAATATTAGCAAGAAACAGGAAGAGATACTTGAATATATTAAGTCCCAGATCCTGCAACGTGGTTTTCCACCGGCTGTACGTGAGATCTGTGATGCTGTGAATCTGAAGTCAACTTCTTCTGTACACTCTCATCTTGAGACTCTTGAGAAGAACGGATACATACGACGTGACCCAACCAAACCACGTGCAATCGAGATTCTGGATGATTCATTTAATCTCACAAGACGTGAGATGGTTCAGATTCCGATCGTAGGCCATGTAGCTGCAGGAGAACCGGTTCTTGCACAGGAGAATATTGAAGATTACTATCCTGTTCCTACTGAATATATTTCATCAAATAAAGAACTCTTTATGCTGAAAGTTCAGGGTGAAAGTATGATAAATGCCGGTATACTGGATGGAGATTATGTCATTGTGGAAAAGCAGGCAACTGCAGAGAACGGTGACATGGTTGTTGCTCTGATTGATGACGGTGCAACGGTAAAGACGTTTTACCGAGAAGAAGGTGTGATCCGTCTTCAGCCGGAGAATGATGCAATGGAACCATTTATCCTTGAAGATGTTACAATTTTAGGGAAAGTTGCTGCTGTTATGCGCTTCTTCCGTTAATTTTAAAAAAACAGGTGATTACTTGCAGAAGCATCTCAGATAGAAGTGCTTTTTGCAAGTAATCACCTGTTTTTTATATATGTTCTTCTCCATATCCCTTTTTCTCTTACTATCATAAATATTTTTTTAATGCATCAAAAAAGCCGGATAAGATGTACAGGTATTCTCAACCTGTCATCTTATCCGGCTATTGTTTCCATTGAACAACTCACCCTTCGATGCTCGTATCTATATATGACATATTCAGATGATTCAGTCCGTACTGTTTTCTACTATTTTTTTGCAAGTTCGTACATCGCTGCTGCCGTAATCTGCAGTGCACGGAGAAGCTTTTCTACTTCCACATGTTCATCTGGCTGATGGATCACGTCTGCTTCACCTGGAAATACCGGTCCGAATGCAACCATGTTCGGGAATTTCTTTGCGTAAGTTCCACCACCGATTGCAAGTGGTTCCAGGTGCTCGCCAGTCTCTTCTTCATATACATGAACGAGCTTTGTCACCAGTTCAGAGTCTTTTGGTACATAGAGAATTTTGTGGTTATTTTTCCGGAGCACATCGAATGTGTAACTGTTGATATGATTGATCAGTGTATCATCAACAACTTTCGGATCTGCATTTTTGGGATAACGGACATCTAATGTAAAATAGGTCTCTTCTCCATCATAATAAACAATACCAAGGTTTACGGTTGTCTCACCAGTTTCTTCATCCACATAATGTACTCCCAGTGATTCTCCATTTGTCTCCGTTCCGATCTCTTTCAGAAGAAATTCCATCAGTTGCTGGAATTCTCCACCAAATTCATTCTCTTTCACTGCATTCAAAAGAAGAATTGCTGCATTTACACCAAGATGCGGGGTACTTCCATGTGCACTTCTTCCCACCGCTTCAACGATTGTTTTTCCGTTTTCATGCGTCACAGTGATTCCTTCTGTCTCTGCTACCTTAATGTCTCCTTTTACGATCAGTTTACAAGTTGGAATCACGACATTGTCAGCAATTCCACCACCAAAATATTCCACTTCGATATGACCTTTGTCATAAACCTTAGAACCGCCTTTGATGCCGGTCGTTCCTTTTTCACAGAAAATAACAGGAAAGTCTGCATCCGGAGTAAATCCGATCGTCGGCATCTCATATCCGTTCTCTACGTAATACGCTGCGCATGAAGAGCCACATTCCTCATCCGATCCAAAAATAACACGGATTCTACGGTCAATTGGAAGATTCAGGTCACGGATCGCCTTCAATGCGTAAATTGATCCAATGATCGGTCCCTTATCATCCAGACATCCTCTTCCCCAAAGAATTCCATCGTGGATCTCGGCACCATAGGCAGGATAAGTCCAACCGGTATCGCCAGCCGGTACAACGTCTACATGACCAAGAACGCCTACCATCTCTTTTCCTTCTCCATATTCTACCCAGCCTATACGATTGTCTGCCTGCCCAACCTTGAAGCCAAGCTTGCGGCCAAGTTCAAGGGCATCTTCCAGAGCAGCCTTCGGTCCCGGACCATATGGCGCGTCTGGCTGTGCCTCACTACGCACGCTTTCAATTCTCATGTTCTGTTGGATTCCAGCAAGAATTTCATCCTTCATCTCCATAATCCTGCTGTTTAATGCTTCATAACTCATTATTACATTCCCCACTTTCTTGTGTATTCCATCTGTATTCTATTATACACGATACATCTTTAGAAACCAAATAATAATTTAACAAATCTGCTCCGAATCCAGCACGATCGTAAATGGACCGTCATTTAAAAGAGATACCTTCATATCCGCGCCAAAGTTTCCTCTTTCCACAACCGGGATCACTTTCTTACATTCTTCAATAATATATTCATACAGTTCATTTGCCATATCCGGTGCACCTGCCTCAATAAAACTTGGGCGGAATCCTTTTTTACAGTTTGCATATAAGGTAAACTGGGAAATCAGAAGAAGTTCTCCATCCACATCCTTCAGGGCAAGATTGGTCTTTCCGTTCTCATCTTCAAAAATGCGAAGTCCTGTCAACTTCTTTACCATTTTGTCTGCAATCACTCTGGTATCATCCTGTGCCACTCCGATCAGCACCATAAATCCTTTTCCAATCTTTCCGATCACTTCTCCTTCTACCGCAACCTCGGCATGTGTTACTCTCTGAATTACAAATTTCATGTTTTCTTGTCTCCTCTTTCTTCTCTTTATTTGACACTATAATGCCTGTGTTCCGAAATTATCAGAACATAAGTATTTTGCTACAGGTCTAAAAAACGGGGGATTTTTATTTCCCCCGTCTTATAACATTATAATCGCTGTTCTTACTCTTCCAAGCTTGCCTTTAATTCAAGAAAATCTTTGATAGCTTTCACACATCCGTCAACACCAAACTTGGAACTGTTTATACAAATATCATAACTTTCGGCATCGCCCCATTTTTTGTTGGTATAATAATTGTAATAGCTTGCCCTGCGTTTATCTGTCTTATGTATCAGATCTTTTGCTTTGTTATCTGTCAGTTCATTCAGCTTTGCTACATTTTTAATCCTGTCTTCCAGATCTGCATGAATGAATACACTTAGTACATCATCCCGCTCTTCCAGTGCATAATCCGCACATCTTCCTACCAGTACACACGGTCCTTCCTCCGCAATCTTTTTGATCGCATCAAACTGCGCAAGGAAAATCTTGTGATTTAGTGGCATTTCATTGACAGAACCGGATGCAAATCCCATAGAATATGTATCCATTACCAATGAATAGAGAAAACTGTTCGTCGGTTTTTCATCATGTGTCTCAAAAAGCTCTTTGCATATCTTACTGTCCTTTGCTGCCCGTGACAACAATTCTTTATCATAAAACTCAATTCCCAGTTCATCTGCCAGACGTTTTCCAATCTCGCGTCCTCCGCTTCCAAACTGACGACCTATTGTTATAATTGTATGTGTTTTACTCATAAACGTCACGCTCCTTTGCAGGTCATTATTCCATGATTATCCTATACATATTATATAACAATTCATAATAAATGTATAGATTTTCATGACATTTTGCGTAGTTTTTTCAATAAATTTTCAAAATATTCCGGAAGTGGGGCATCAAATTCCATATATTTTCCGGTTCTCGGATGGATAATTCCAAGAATTTTCGCATGAAGTGTCTGCCCCTGTAGTGTCCACGGACATTTTGCCGGACCATATACACAGTCTCCAAGCAACGGATGATGGATACTTGCCATATGCACACGGATCTGATGTGTGCGACCGGTTTCGAGCTCACAGGCAATATAAGTATACTCGCCAAACCGCTCCAGGACCCGGTAGTGTGTCACTGCATTTCTGCCGTTTTTTTCATTGATACTCATTTTCTTCCGGTCAATCGGATGGCGTCCGATCGGCGCATTCACAGTACCGGAATCCTCTTTGATATTACCGTGTACAATCGCATGATAAATCCGCTTAATGCTGTGCTCTTTTAACTGCTCTGCAAGGATCTGGTGTGCGGTATCATTTTTACATACCAGAAGAGAACCGGTAGTATCCATATCGATCCGGTGTACGATTCCCGGACGCATTACACCGTTGATTCCTGAAAGCCGGTCTTTGCAATGATACATGATCGCATTGACCAGAGTTCCGGTATAATGACCTGCTGCCGGGTGCACTACCATACCTTTCGGCTTATTAACCACCAGGATATCATCATCCTCATAGAGAATATCCAATGGTATATTTTCCGGCAGGATATCCGGTTCCGTCAAATCCGGTATCGTAATCTGAATTTGATCTCCTTTTGCAACCTTATAGTTGGATTTGATTACTGTGGAATTTACCTTTACATTTTTTTCTTTTATCAGTTTTTGAATATAAGAACGGGAAAGCTCCGGCACTTTCTCTGTAAGAAATTTGTCGATTCTCTCCCCTGCATTTTCTTCACTCTGAAATTCTTTAATCTGCATGTTTCTGCTCCTGTCTGCGCGAATAAATAGAAAAATCTTCGTCCTTATAATAAAAAAAGATCAGCAGAACCAGAACGATAAACGTCACAGTCACATAAATATCCGCCACATTGAAAATCGGAAAATCAATCAGTGAAAAATAAAAAAAATCAACCACATATCCTCTGATCAGACGGTCAATAAAATTCCCGATTGCTCCGGCTGTCAGAACGATCATACAGATTCTGAGTGGCAGATATCTTTTTTCTACCGGAGTTCTGCCATAAAACCAACTCACAACAACAAGGATCACAATGGTCATGATGACAAAGAACCATCGCTGGTTCTGAAAAATTCCAAATGCAGCTCCTCTGTTTTCAAGATAATGCAATTCAAAAACATTATTCCACAACACAAATGCAGACTGCTCCTTCAAATGTGCAATTGCCAGAAGCTTTGTATACTGATCCAGAAGCACCAGGATTACGATTCCAAGTGCTGCAAAAATATATTGTTTTAACCCTGGTCTGTTCTTCATATGCTCTCCTTTACTGCTAATGCCATTAGATATACTTTCGGATTGTAACATAATAACGTCCCTTTTTTGTCTCGGAAAGAACTCCTTCGTACTGAAAACGTCCCATCTGTCTTACGGAAATGATATCGTTGTCCTTTACATGATATCCATTACTGGTAATCAGCTTTCCGTTTACATATACACGCCCAGCCTCAATCAATGCAGTAAGTTTACTTCTGGACGAAGAAAAAGCCAGTGAAAGAAGGGAATCCAGGCGTACTGACGCAACAGTCCCCTTAATCTCTTCGTACTTTGGCTCCCATTTAAAATCTGCATTTTCTACTTCTACGGCACGAACGGTTGTATGACGTACCCTGGTCAGTTCTTTTACAAGAAACTCCGTCAGTTCCTGATGTACAAAAACATAAGCTTCCTTATCGTGAATCAGAATATCTCCCGTCTTTGCCCGTGTGATCCCAAGGTTCAGAAGTGCACCCAGATAATCTCTGTGTGATAATTCCTCAGCAAATTTCGGCTGTAGCGGACTGATCTTCAGAATGCGGATCGGATATGTACTGCGGATACTTTCCTCATCCATATACATATAAAAAGCATCAGGTAGAAATGCTGCCATCTGACGCTCTGACGGATCATACCCGCCAAAGGTCCTGTATGGAACAGAGAAAGAATCCTTCGGCGTAGTATGTAATATATTCAGTTCATTCAGGTTCAGGAAATCGGAATACATAATGATTCCTCTCTGATAAGCATTGTTAGACAGCTCAATCAGACGTTTACGAAGTAAAGTCTCTTCTTTTTCCATACCCTGTCTTCTTTCTTCTAGTAACGGTTCTGGATCGGCACATCGAACGAAGTATTCAGAAGATCCTGCATATCGCCGGAAATATCAACATTTGCCGGTGTTACCAGAAAAATATAACTTGAAATCTTCTGAAGATTACCATCAATTGCAAAAGCAGATCCTGATGTGAAATCAATAATTCTCTGCGCGATCTCAAGATCCAGACCTTCCAGATTCAAAATAACAGTTCTTCCCGCGAGAAGAGTCTCTGTAATCTCACGTGTATCATCCATTGCGTTTGGTTTGATTACACAAACTTCCATTGCAGGAGCATTTCTGCGTGTAGAAGGCTGGCGCATCGGGGTGACTTTATTTGAACGACCTGATTTTTTAAGCTGATAATCTTCCTCTTCTTCTTCGTAAGCAGCCGGTTTATCTTTCTTTCCAAAAATATTCTTTTTTGGCTTCTCTTCTTCATATGACTCATCTTCAAAATCGTCATCTTCATCGTAGAAATCATCATCATACTCATCATCGTCGCCGTTTAATTTCATAACGTCTAAAAACTTATCTAATACTCCCATTTTTCTTATACACTCCTATCTGTGGTATCTAAATCTGATGAGCATAATTTCGCTCGCCAAAAATTGCTGTCCCTATCCGAACCATGGTGGCTCCCTCTTCTATAGCAACTTCAAAATCATTGGTCATCCCCATTGAAAGAATACTCATGTTAACATTATCAACTTTTTCCTTTGCAATGTCAACAGATAATTTTCGTAAGTTTGCAAAATGTATACGATTTTCTTCCGGGTTTTCTACAAACGGAGCAATTGTCATCAATCCTTGTACTTTTATGTGTTGAAATCTGACAATTTCATGAATAAAATCCATAACTTCCTCTGGCATCAGACCGAATTTTGTATCTTCTTTTGCCATGTTTACTTCGAGAAGCACATTTACAACAATACCTTTTTTCGCTGCTTCTTTATCAATTGTTTCCGCAAGACGAATAGAATCAACAGAATGGATCAGCTCTGCCTTATCGATGATATATTTTACTTTGTTGCGCTGCAGATGACCAATCATCTGCCAGTGAATATCCTTTGGCATTATGTCATATTTTTCATCCAGTTCCTGCACTTTATTTTCACCAAAATAACGGCAACCGTAAGCATACGCTTCTTCCAGCATTTCTACCGGTTTGGTCTTGCTGACAGCAATCAGTGTTACATCCTCCCGTTTTCTGCCGGAGCGTTCGCATGCAGCGCATACACGTGCTTCCACATCTTTTAAGTTTTCTGTGATCATTTCTTTCACTCCATTTCTTATTGACTTACTATCTGATTATCCCGAACAGAATCTCCGTTCAGGGCAATATGATCATAATTGGATAGACTGTAGCTGTTTCCTTCTGCAATAATATAGTATTCATCACTCTCACTCAGGATCTGAACCTGCTTGAATACAGCATAGCCTTTATTGACATTATAAACTCCTTTGATGCTTTCGGTTTTCAAAAGATCCATCGTATCGGAAGATTCCGGCAACAAAAGAGTATCTCCTTTTTTCAGATTCTCTGTATTCAGATATGCAATACCCGATTCCGTATCCTCGTTAATGATCGTCACCGGAATAAATTCCGTTGTCGTCTTTCCTTTTTTGGTCGTCTGCCTGTAGACACCTTCGTTCTGAGAAGCCCCGCCGCTCGTGATATAATCTATCGGAACAGCATAACAGTCTTTCTCCGTTACCGAGGTTTTCGGAATCTTAAGCCCGGACTCGTCTTCTAGGATCAGTTCAATATTCACGAACCGTTCATCTGCATACCGGATCATGGAATCCTTAAAAGTAATATTGGCATAAATATCATTTTTCTTTTCCGTAAGTCGCATAGTTCCCCACAGGTCCTTATTATCCTTCAGGAATCTGACCTCAACAGAAAGGGAATCTTCCCCGTTCATTTTTTTCTGGAAGGTTTGTGCCAGATCAGAGGTCAGGCGTACCGTTACCGTCCACTCTTCATCTGTGACCAGGCGATATACCGGCTGCCCTGCATCAATCTTCTGGTTGCCTGAAAGCTCTGTGACACTGTAATTTGCCTTATCAAACATCTCATCCGTGATATTATCTGTCGTCAGATTTTCATAGCCATCTACCGAAAGCTCCACGATTCCGTCATCCGGGCTTTGAAATGCATCTACATTTCCGGACTGCAGAATAGAATTCAGCTGTGCAACCCTGCTCTGTGTCGTATTGTTCTGTAAGATTGCTGTTACTTCACTTTTCAGATTTGATGCCGTCTTAAACTCCTCCGGTGAATAGGATTCATTAAATCCCTGTGCCTTCAGCAGAATACTGTTCCATTCATCTGCATTCAGGGAAACTTCTTCATTGCTGTCCTGATCCGTCTGTGTCTCGAGCTTGGAAGACGTAATGGTGTAAATATTGGTTCCAAGTGCAACCTTCTGTGCATCGTCTACAAAATAATTGATATATCCGCTTTTTTCAGCATTTACCACCGTTTCTTTTCTGAGAACCATTCCGGTAAGATTCCTGTCTTTTAAAATGCTTCCTTCCCGTACCTCATATACACTCACTCTGTCTTTTGTAAAATAGATCAGAACGGTAAAAACAAGATACAAAAAAATAATTCCAAACAGAATCGTACCAATATTTAAATGTCCTTTTCGTTTATATTTCTGGAGGCTGACGACCTCCGTATTCTTCTTTTTCCCAGCCAAAAATCAAGCCTCCAAATCTATTCGGATTTTAACAGGCACAGTGCCGCACCATTCAGATAATCACAGCACCTACCCTGATACCTGCCTTCCTCTTCCATCTTCTGCAGCAGTTCGTCCCTCAGCCTCCACCAGCTACATCCCCAGTTACAGAACACCGCATCTTTCTCAGGAATTCTTGAAAACATTCGTTCTACTGCCACGGTTTCCGGAATCTGTTCAAGAAACGTAATCACTCTTTCAAAATATTCTTCCTTTGAACATACCGTTATTTTACCATTTTCATACCAATCGCACAACCGTGTATTTCTGGCAATATAAAGCGAATGCAGTTTCACAATATCCACACCAAGCGCAGTAAGGATTCTTGCAGTCTCTTTTGCATCCGCTGCCGTATCTCCCGGAAGATTAAGAATCACATGGGTACAGATTGAAATACCAGTATATCTTTTAATCCGCAGTACTGCATCGATAAATTCTGCAAGGCCATGTCCCCTGTCGATCATCTGCAGTGTATGATAATTTGCTGTCTGTAATCCAAGTTCTACATTCATCTGAATTCCGGTCATCGCGCGGATATCTCTCATAATATCAAGATACTCAGCCGAAACACAATCCGGTCTTGTGGAAACAGATATCTCCACGACACCCGGAATCTTGGTAGCCTCCATCAGATAACTGCGAAATCTGTCCGGAGGAAGAAAGGTATTGGTATAATTCTGAAAATATGCAATATATTTGTTGGCATGGTATTTTCTCGTGATCATCTGTCTGGTCCGTGTCAACTGTTCTGTGACAGAAACTGCAGCCGACATTGCCTCAAATCCGGTTCCTGCACCGGCACAGAATGCACATCCATCTCCATCAAGACGGTTCGGACATGTGACCGGAAGGTTCACCGGAAGCTTGTATACTTTTTCACCATATTTGTTTTTCAGGTAATCCGAATATTTATAATATAACATATTTTTCCTCTCATTTATGAATAATCACAAAATTTTAACACATACTAACCGTATAGAATCGTATAAGGAGGATATTTACATGAAATGGTTTGATAATACAGCACTCACCGTCGTGATCATCGGTGCTGTGAACTGGCTTCTGATCGGTATATTCCGTCTGGATCTTATTGCCTGGCTTTTTGGAAACATGTCATGGCTCTCACGTATCGTCTACACGATCGTCGGACTGTGTGGACTCTACCTGATCAGTCTTTTTGGTAGAATCGGATCCATGTCCGAATCTTAATACGCCCAGGTAATGTACCTGATACCATCTCGGTGTATTTTCTACATGCTTGAAAAAAAGAAAGGGGCTCCCAGACAAGAGATGCCCCTTTTTGTGTATACGATAAGATTCACACACCACATTTACTGCTGACCAGACGGGATTGCCTCGATCAATGATGTCATATCCTCATACAGAACCGGTTTTTCTGAGGCTCCCATAACAATCGATATGTATGGATTGTCACTGGAATCTTTTTCCATCAGAATCAGACAATATCCTGCTTCATCCGTTGTCCCGGTCTTCCCGCCTACGATCGTAACATTCTCCGGCACATCCACCTCTCCCTGCGCATAGAGATTGGTCGGTGTAAACAACGCCTCCTGGCTGTTACCGTCCACATCTGTATAATATGCGGTATATGCTTCACTCTGTATGATATTTACAAAATCTTCATGCTTTATGCACTCATTAAATATCAGATAAAGGTCATACGCTGTTGTATAATGATTGTCATCATGCAGTCCGTGCGGATTCATAAAATGAGTCCCGTTCGCCATCAATTCCTGGGCTCTGCGGTTCATCATATTAACAAACGCTTCTTCTGATCCACCTACATATTCCGCGATTGCAGTTGCTGCATCATTTCCAGAATACAAAAGAAGAGCTCCCAAAAGATCCCTGAGTGTCCAGACTTCTCCTTTCGCAAGGCCGCACACCTGCGCATCCGCCGGAAAACTGGATGCATCTGCGTTTCCACTGATCGTCACCTGGTCATCCAAATTTGCATTCTCAATAGCGAGAAGTGCCGTCATGATCTTGGTTGTACTGGCAGGATACAGTCGTTCATGCGCTTTATAAGAATATAATACACGTTCTCCTGTAAGATCAAATAATGCAGCACTGTGCAATTCAGTATCTTCTGTATAACCCTCTAACGCCACATCATTTTGTGCTACACACAGCTCCTCTGCATAAAGCTTTCCCTGGTATAAATCCTGATTATAATTTTTAAGTTCATATGCTGTCACAGGTGTTGCTCCTTTTCCTCCGATGCAACCACCTGTAAACAGACTTATCGATGCCACACATACCAGTGCGGCACTTTTTGCTCTACTTATACATCTCACGCCAATCCAAGTCTCCTCTGTCTAATGCAAGTATAATGATTTCTGCCGTTGCAAGATTGGTAGCCATCGGGATGTTGTGCATGTCACAAAGACGAATGACATCATTTACATCCGGTTCATGTGGCTTTGGATTCTGTGGATCCCGAAGAAAGATCAGAGCATCAATTCCATTCTGTGCAATCTGCGCACCGAGCTGTTGTTTGCCGCCCAGCGGTCCCGCAAGATATTTGTGAATAGAAAGATTAGTAACTTCTTCGATCAGCCGGCCGGTTGTACCGGTCGCATACAACTCATGCTTGCTCAAAATCCCACGATATGCAATACAGAAATTCTGCATCAGTGTTTTCTTAGAGTCATGCGCAATAAGTCCGATATTCATTTTCTCAGCTCCTTTTACTGATATTTTTTAGGCTGAAGCCCTATATTTAATACAATGCCAATTCCCATATACAAGCTGATAAGCGAAGTTAGTCCGTAACTAACAAACGGAAGGGGAATTCCTGTATTTGGTAAGATTCCTGTTGCCACGCCGATATTGATAAACGACTGAAATCCTATCTGCGCGGCTACACCGCAGCAAATAATCCGCCCCGCCAGATCTTGTGCCCTGAGTCCTATCAATATGCATTGTACTACAATCAATAATAACAGACCAATCACGATACAGCAACCCACAAAACCTAATTCTTCACCTACAATTGCAAAAATAAAGTCTGTCTGTGGCTCAGAAATAAAATTTCCATTCTTCACGGATGTGGTTGTATTATTATTCAGTCCTTTACCGGTAAGCTGTCCGGAACCAATCGCCATAATTGCATTATTCTGCTGGTAAGCTTCATCACTTGCATATTTCTGCGGTTCCAGCCATGCCAGAATACGCTTTTGCTGATAATCGTGCAGAAATGGCTGATTTGGCTGTACAACAATACTGATAAAAATAATCGTAACCGGAACCAGAATCGCAATCAGGGTTCCGATAAATCGATAACTCAGTCCCGCCAGATACATCATAGCACAAAAGACAAGCGCTATGGATAAGGTTGTTGAAAGGTCTGGCTGAAGAACGATCAGGATCAGCGTTGGTGCAATCAGTCCTACTGCTTTCAGGATGGTTGCAGCACTGTTCAGATCATCCTCATGATTCATCAGAAATTTTGCAAAGAATACGACAACCAGTATTTTGCTGAGCTCTGATGGCTGAAAATTCGTCACTCCGATATCAATCCACCGCTGTGCACCATTTACATTGGTTCCAAACAGCTTTACACATACCAGTGCAATGATATTGATCCCGTATAAAATCCAGTAAAAGTTCAGAAGCCATACATAGTCTATCATCGAAAGAATGATCATCAGGATCACTCCGGCGACAAGTCCTATGATCTGTCTTCCCTGTACTGCCTGCTTTGCACTTCCGATTACCATAACTCCGATAATCGATATAGCAATAACAGAAATGACCAGACCGAATTTCACATCTTTTAAATGATAAGGTTTTGTCTTTTTTGGTAATCTCACGATTTTTCTCCTGTCAAGTTGATTCTAATCTGTGAACGTGTTATTTCCACTTTAAAATTATCTTCGGTTATCTTCATGTATTTTCCGATTGTGTGGTATAATTCTCTGCACAAAAGTTCATAAGTATCTGGCTGACACTGCACCCGGTCCGAAACAAGAAGGCTTTTCAAACGTTCTTTTGCAATGCGGACAGATGAATGGTGCATACCTCTTTCAAATACATGCATGATACATCCTCCTAATTTCTTTTAAACATATGGGAAAGTTTGTAAAACAGACCTTCCTGTTTATCCAGATCAAGAAATGGTACTTCTTCACCGGTTATACGCCGGCAGATATTGGTATATGCTTTTCCCGCCAGCGAATCCATATCTACAACCGTCTCTCCCTGGTTCGTTCCGATCACGACCTGTTCATCATCCGGAATTGCTCCGATCAGATCGATAGGAAGAATCTCTGTCACATCTTCTACTGACATCATCTCTCCTCTTTTCACCATATCCATCCTGATACGGTTAATAATAAGATTCAGTTTTTTCATGTGATTCTGCTCCAGCAGCCCAATGATGCGGTCAGCATCACGAATGGAGGATACTTCTGGCGTTGTCACAACAAATGCTCTGTCAGCTCCGGCAATCGCATTCTGGAATCCCTGCTCAATTCCTGCCGGACAATCCAGTAAAACGTAATCAAATTCATCTCGAAGCTCATTTGTAAGCTTGATCATCTGCTCCGGTGTGATCGCTGACTTATCCTTTGTCTGTGCCGATGGCAGCAGATACAGATTTTCATGACGCTTATCACTGATCATCGCCTGCTTCAAACGGCAGCCACCTTCGATCACGTCGACCAGATTATATACGATCCGGTTTTCAAGTCCCATGACAACATCCAGATTCCGAAGACCCAGATCCGTATCGATCACCAGTACCTTTTTCCCGAGCCTTGAAAGTCCGGCACCTATATTTGCTGTCGTTGTTGTTTTTCCGACACCGCCTTTTCCCGATGTCACTACAATAATTTCACCCATTTTTCAGATCCTCCTACCACTCTAAATTCTCCAGTGGATCGATATAAATGCGCTTGCCGTCAAGACGGGCGATACTTGGTCTTACGGTTTCGTCCTGAAGATATGTATGTGTTGATACAATATCTGCAATCTTCATCACATGCGGTCTCATCGACAACGCCGTAATAAACGCATTCCGATCTCCTGTTGCCCCGGCATGTACCGTTCCCCTTACCGCACCCAGCACAACAATATTGCCCTTGGATACTACGGTTGCACCAAACTCTACATCGCCAAGTATAATAATACTCTGCTCTGTCTCCAGTACCTGCCTTTGTCTGAGTGTACCTTTGTAGAACTGACCTTCTTTTCTGGTTAAACTGTTAAGAGAGTCTTCTACTACTTTTTTGTATAATCTTTCTGTATTTTCATTAGTATCAAAAATACAGACAATATGGATATGAGCGACATCAGTGATCAGACCAATGACCTCTTCTTCCTGTGGTTTTGTAAGAATCCGCCCTTCAAACGTAACCGCCATGGTCGCATCTTTGAAAAAGCGGGCAGATTCGGTAAATTTTTCTCTCAATTCCTTCAGAATCTCTGTATACTCTGCATCAGGATCCATATGAACAATCAGACCGTATTTATTACTTTTAATGATGACTTTCTGTTTCATACCTGTGATCCCCCTCAATCTAGTCTCCATGTGTCGATGATGAACCTGCTGCCGATGCATGCCCTGTGATCAGTTCATCACGGCTTGTCTCTCCATAATAATAGCGCATCAGGTCTCTTCCAATCTCTGACGGATATAAAGATTCATAACCATTTTTGATACGGATCGCAAATGCGACTTCCGGATCGTCACTTGGCGCATAGCCAACAAACAGACCGTGATCCGGATGTGTAGTACTCTGCTGTGCCGTACCGGTTTTACCTGACATTGTAATATTTCCCAGCGAAGAATATGTACTGTTGCTGGTAACAACTGCCCGCATTCCCGACTGAACAGCATCCCATGTATTTCCGGAAACACCCTCTATCTGGTTCAGCACATCCGGTTCGTAAGTTTTTGTTACCTTACCATCCTTATTTTCCACATGATCCAGAAGGGAAAGATTATAAACAGTTCCTCTGTTTGCAATTGCTGTAACATATCTTGCAAGCTGAGTTGTCGTATAGTTATTAGTACCCTGACCGATTGCAGAACGTACAGAGTCCTGATCAGATACCTGAGGTGACGATTCCGGAATTTCGATTCCTGTTGTCTGGTTCAGTCCAAACATAGTCGCATATTTCAGAAGCGTCTCACATCCCTGGTCAGAAGAATATCCCGACTCGCTGCTCTTTGCATTACTGAGCATCTGGTTTGTAAGTCCCAGACGGTATCCAACTTCATAGAAGAACATATTACAGGAATGCTGGATCGCACTCGTCACATTCAGACTTCCATGCGACCCCGGATAAATCCAGCATCGTGGACTCGGTGAAATTTTCTCATAGAGTCCGCCGCAGCTGATATACGTACTGGTATCAATGACATCTTCTGTCAGTCCGGCAACAGCAACCAGTGGTTTGTAAGTAGATCCCGGTGCCGTCTTCTCCTGCGTCGCATTATTATATAACGGTGCTGACTGATCATTTAAAAGCTTTGTATAATAGCCTGAATCCATGGTATTTGCAAGCCGGTTATTATCATATCCTGGGTAGGATACACAGGCAAGAAGCTGTCCGGTCTTCGTGTCAGTTACTACGACCGATCCGGTAGATGGTTCCAGTCCAAGCTGTCCCGGTGTGATTTCCAGATCTTCAATCTTGGAATACATGAAATCATAGGCGGTCATTGTACCATCCGCAAGCTTATTATAAACATCTGCATCATAATTCAGAATTCCCTGCTCATAAAGCATCATACCAATCTGGCTTCCTGTGATTTCTTCATTGCGTATCATATACTTGTAGATCAGTTTGTCAAATCCGGAATCCTTAGGAAGATTTGCACTGATATACGCCAGAATCCCCTGATATACTTCATTCTGATCCGAATACTCACTGTCACTGTTCATATAATCAGTCAGTTTTGATGTATCGATCCAGTTCTTGGAGATCGCATAATTCAGATAAGTATAGAGACTGATGCTCTCATCATTTTCCCACGCAATATATGTAGAATCATTGGTATCAATCGAATCTTTCTGAATGATTGCTGCATTCTGGGTAAGTACAGTACTGATAATATAACTGAGATATGCCTGCATATCCTCATCACAGTCTTTATATGCCGGCGCACCAGAATCACTCAGCTGTGCCATCACATCTGCAAGCACTGCCTCCTTTTTAGAAGAAAATGACGCATACACACTTTTCTCAGTCTCCCCGGCATCCGCAGCCTCAAAATGTCCCACATTCAGAATCTCATTGGAAATAAATGCATTGTAAACATCACCAATCGGTATCTTCACATCACTTCCCTCTTCTGCCTGTGTACGGTCATAGGTCAGAGACGTAGTCAGATTGGAAAGGATGATTCCGGCAAGCTTTTCTTCCAGGAGATCATAAGCTGCCTTTTGCAGATTGGCATCAATAGAAAGATAGACATCATTTCCTGCCTTTGCCTTTTTCCCCTGCTTGGACTCAATGACCTTTCCCACACTGTTAACATAAAGTTTGATTTCACCTTTTTCACCCTGAAGTGTTTTATCCAGTGTCTGCTCCAGCCCTGCTTTTCCAACCACATCCGTAAGAGAATACGAGTCCTGCTCCTTTTCATCCAACGCATCATATTCATCTTGTGAAATCACACCCGTATAACCAAGAATAGACGCAAAATATTTGCTGTCTGGGTAATAACGGATTGAATCCTCTTCAATATTAACTCCCTGAAGAGTATCCAGGTTCTCCATAATAGCAGCTGTTGTACTTTCACTGACATCACTTGCAATCGTTGTAGCCACATACTTCTGATAGCGATTCAGTCCCATGGAATACCGGATTGTTACCAGCTTCAGGATTTCTTCTTTGGACAGTTTCTGTTCGTCCAGCCCATAACCGTAGGTCTCATCTGTACAGAGATAATGCATCAGATCTGCCGCACTGTATGCCTTCTGCTTGTTACTGAGCTTATCAATGGTTGCTTTTCCAAACACATCCGCAAGGAACCGCAGACGCTGCACCTCGCTTGTCATGGAATAAGCATATTCTCCATTATCATTGAGAATAATTTTGAAATCATTGACAATAGAATCTCCATTCGATTCAACAATACTGATCACTTTCTCAATTGTTGCATTGATGATTTTATTTTTCTCTTTAACCGTATCATAGTCACCGTTGTCTTCAATCGTGACGGAATATGCGAGCTTGTTATCTGCCAGAACCACTCCGTTCCGGTCCAGGATACGACCTCTGGTTCCCTGTACCTCTTTTGTTTTCTGGATCTGAAGCTTATAGTCATCCAGATATGCCTGTCCGTTTACGATCTGTAAAGCAAACACACGCTGTATCAAAATTGCAGAAAGCACAATAAACACAAGCATCAGCACAAACACTCTAGATTTTACCAAGTCGATAAACCATCTTTTTAGACGATCCAATAAATCAAACAAATCTGCTAGCACTCCTTTTTTCTTCTTCTTCAAGTCTTCGGTTAATATGCAGAATGATCTGATACAGAACAAGTGTAACCAGAATCGTGTAAACCAGTTCCGGCATGATCACATGTCTCAGATAATTCAAAAAATGGAAATCACTTTTTAACATGAATAAAAGGACATAAATCACCATACCATATAGAAACTCACTGCCGGCAATAAGTGCCAACGGGAGTTTAATGTCTTCGTCATAAAATACTCTCTGGAAAAATCCGTTGCCATATCCGATCAGCATATAGATCAGCGCATAAAATCCAAGCAGATTTCCACCTAGTATATCTTTTAAAAGTCCACAGAAAAAGCCGATGATCATTCCTTCTTTTTGTCCCCTCATAAATCCAAATGAGGACGTCACGATAATCAGGAGATTCGGAATAATCGAGGCAAACGCCAGCTTTTGAAACACCGTTGTCTCCAGAAGAAAACAGACAGTGATCAACACAGCACAGATCAGGATCCTTTTAATCTTTTTCATGTCTATTCGCCTCCGTTATCGCTTCCACTTTCACCTTTTCCATCGATCAGATCCTGCTTTGTTGTTGTAATAACAAGAACTTCCTGTAATTCCTTAAAATCCGTAGCAGGAATGATATATCCGGATCTTGTCAGATTATTGGAATCTACATTTACCTCTGAAATATATCCAACCAGAAGTCCCTGCAGATATTTGCTGCTGATATTCGATGTTACAACCTGTTCTCCAACCGCCACTTCATTTTCATTATTGGCAAGCTGTTCAAATTTTAAAAGTCCGTCCTGCACCGTCTGCAGATCTCCGCTTACAATACATTTGTCAAAGGTTGTCAGGATCATGGCACTTACATTTTTATCATCGATAATCGAACTTACTGTTGCCCAGTTCGGTCCGACTTCTGTGACGATTCCAACCAGTCCGGTTCCAGATAGGACATTCATATCTTTCCTGATCCCATCATTGCTTCCCTTATCAATCGTAAATTTCGAAAACCAGTTGCTATTCTCGCTGGCGATTACATTCGCAGCAACTTTCGGATAATCCGCTGTATTCTGATCCATCTTATATAGTTCTTTATATCTTTCCAGCGTTGCTGAATTCTGCTGCAATCGGTTATTCTCAGTCGTCATCTCTTCCAGGCGGGATTTCAGTTCTTTGTTTTCTTTTTTTATTTCCTGAAGTGTTGCAAAATTCTCTGAAACATCGCCGATCCACATCCCGACACGGTTGATTCCTTTCTGCATCGGCACGATCGTGTAACCTGCTGCCCAGGAAAGCGGTCCTTTCCCGGACTCTGCAAATCCGGAAAGTCCCATCAATACAATACATATGATAGCAAGGATCAGCAACCAGTATTTATTTGATGTCGAAAATTGATTCTTTCTTTTCATCTATCTTATCCACCTATAATTTTCATCCAACATTGAGTACGAAATTTTTTTAAGTTCTTTTGAATTGATCATCCGTCGCAGCCCTTCTACTGCACACAGATCCGGCTTAGCAGCCACATGCACCGGATATCCAGTCACAGCTTCTATGTACCGGTCAAGCCCCGGTAGCCTGGAAACACCACCCGTCAGACAGATTCCATTCTTTTTGATTGAACGGGCTACCTCCGGTGGGGTCCGTTCAATCAACTGACCAATCTGCGAAGTGCAGGTTTCCAGAGATTCTTTCATCGCAGCCCGTACCGCACTGCTTGGAATTTCCTGGTATCTTGGTACACCAACAACCAGATTACGTCCGGCAACCACCATGGAAGCTTTTCCGTTTCCGCCAAGCACTCCAAAACGTTTTCTGAGAGCCTCGGCTGTCTGTCTTCCGATCAGAAAATCATAATTCCGGCGGACCATATTCTGAACTGCCACATCAAATGTCATACCACCGATCTTAAGCATTTTATTAAGTACCATGCCACCTGAACCTACTACAGATAATTCGGTTGTAGCCGCACCAAAATCAACGATCAGCATCCCTTTTGTCTTCCGGACATCAATTCCCATTCCGATACACTGCGCAACACCGCGTTCTACAATACTCACTTCTTTTGCTTTCGCCGTTGAATGAACAACCAGATCAAAAAACGCCCGTTTTTCAACTTCTGTGACATCCGTAGGTACTGCGATCAGATATTCTGATCCTCTTGTAAAACGGCGCTCTTTCTTCAGCAGATTCTGAAGAAGATACTGCATATCCGTAAATCTGCTGATTACACCTTCTTTCATCGGAAACACCACTTCAATATTTCCCGGTGTTCTCTCGAACATCGCATATGCTTCATCGCCGACAGCCAAGATCTCTTTTCCGTCCACAATAGCAATTACATTCTTCTCTTTCCACGTACTGTCCTGCTTTTTATCATACACCTTGATCTCATAAGTCCCGAGATCAAGACCGTAAATATTTCGCGCCATAATCTAAAGTTCCTTTCCATACTACTTTTCCTTAAGCAGCTTCTGCTCTGCGAGTGATACATAGCAGTTATCACCAATAATGATATGATCCAGAAGTTCAATTCCAAGAAGGCTTCCGCCCTCCCGGATGCGCTGTGTCACAAGAATATCTTCCCTACTCGGCATCGGATCACCACTTGGATGATTGTGCAACAGTATAATATAGACTGCGTTCTTTTGCAATGCCTCTATAAAAAGCTCTCTCGGGGAAATTACGGACATATTTACTGTCCCTCTCGAAATTTCGCTTTCTCCGATCAGTCTGGAACGCGTATTCAGCATCAGCAGTTTCAAATACTCCTGCCTGTAATAGCGCATATCTTCCATATAATATGCTGCAATTGTATCCGGTCTTGAAAAATCCAGATCTTCTCTGGCTGAAAGCTGGGACATTCTCTTGGAAAGCTCACAAAGGCATAAGATCTGAATAGCCTTTACTCTTCCGATTCCACTGATTTTCAGCAGTTCTTCTTTTGTCCAGCTTTGAAGATGGGCTTTGGCTTGTGGCTGTGTACCTTCTCCGGGATAAAAAAGCTTCCTGGCAAGATCCAGTGCACTCTCTCCCTTTGTTCCAGTCCTTAACAAAACAGCGAGCAATTCAATATCTGTTAAACTGCCCGCCCCAAAGCGTTCACATTTTTCATATGGCCGCTCTTCTGATAACATTTCTCGAATGGTATTTTTTTGATTCATCCTTTTGCAGGATTTGTTGATTCACACCAGACTCTCCACCCTTGTATATGGGATGCTTTATACATCCTATAAGAAACGATAAATGAATATGGAGATAATTACTCCAATAATGCTTGCGATCGTGATCTTAATCGTAAGACCAAACGTAATAACGACAAGTCCGAGGTTCAAAACAATCGGTGTCTCTACCCCGAAAGTCTGTCCATAAGAAAGCCAGCTAAGTGCTGGAACCCCTTCTGCAAGCACACCGATAAAGCCACCCAGAACAATCCCTGCCAGAATCAGCAAAAATAAAGCCCAGGCATTCTTACTTCCGGCTCCTCTCATCTGTACTCCTCCTCTTTTGAATCACAAACTGGTATCATTTTAGCATATTTTAAAAAACGTGTATAGACTTTTTAAATATTATTTTTTTCTTAACACAGCTGTTTTCTATAAAAACGGTGCATATTTTTGTCGAATTTTTTCTGCGATTTTAATACCGTCTGCTGCCGCCGATGTAATCCCGCCGGCATATCCTGCGCCCTCTCCGCAAGGATAAAGTCCTCCAATCACGCTTTCTAGCGAATTACTATCTCTTACGATCCGTACCGGCGAAGAGGTTCTGCTCTCCACTCCGGAAAGAATGGAAAGAGGATGCGAAAATCCTCGAATTTTCTTGTTAAAATCTTCCATCCCATCCACCAGCGCGCTACTGATCTTTGCCGGGAAAATCCCCGCCAGGTCTGTCTCTTCATACGCACCCTTCATACATGGCTCATGTCCCTGATACCAGACTTCTGCTTCGGTCACTTCTGCTTCGGTCTTTTCCTTTTCTTTTCCGGTCACACTCCGGTAAAAATCCCCGTATCTCTGTAACGGAATTTTTCCTTTTCCTGCTTTGTAAGCTGCCTTTTCCAGTTCTCTCTGGAATGCAATTCCGGCAAGCGGATGGTCGCTTTCAAAATCCTCCGGTGTAACCGTCACAACGATTGCGCTGTTGGCATTGTGGCTGTCGCGGGCATGATAGCTCATTCCGTTGACCGCAAGATATCCTTCCTCCGAAGACGCATTAACCACATAGCCTCCCGGACACATACAGAACGAATATACACCCCTTCCATCCGGCAGTTTTGCAGTCAGCTTATAGGCTGCCGCCGGAAGAGATGCCTTTGCATCCCCATACTGGGAATGATCGATCAGCTCCTGCGGATGTTCTGCACGTACACCAACTGCAAAGGATTTTGCCTCCATCGGAACCTTTTTCTCGAAGAGCATCGCGAAGGTCTCCCGCGCACTGTGTCCCGGTGCCAGAACCAGCGTCTCCGTCTGTATTTCTTCTTTTTCTTTTTTCAGAAGATCTTCATATATGATCCCTCTGATCCGCCTTGTATTTTCTGTAAAAAGGACCTCTGTCATCTGTGTATGGAAATGGATTTCACCACCCCACACAAGGATTTTCTCCCGCATATTTCTGATCACAGTCCGTAGAATATCCGTTCCAATGTGTGGTTTATTCACATAAAGAATGTCTTTTGGTGCTCCGTTTTCCACGAAAATCTCCAGCACCTTACGATTGCGCCCCACCGGATCCTTGATCAGTGTATTTAGTTTTCCGTCTGAAAACGTCCCTGCTCCGCCTTCTCCAAACTGCACATTAGAATCCGGTTTCAGCACCCCCGTCTTCCAGAACTCCTCAACATCTTTCTGTCGCTCTTCTACCGGTGCCCCCTGTTCCAGAAGAACCGGCTGATACCCATATTCTGCAAGAAAATACGCACAGAAAAGTCCGGCAGGACCGCATCCGACAACTACCGGACGTGACTTCAATTTTTCGTTGCCTCCTGCCGGAAAAACATATGGCATTGCTTCATGGAGCTGCACATTGCCTGCACGCTTTTTTCGGGTAAGCATCTTCAAAAGCTGTTTTTCATTGTCCGCTTTTACATCCACAGTATAGACATAGAACAGCTCCGGCTTCTTTCTGGCATCCAGAGACTGCTTGATAATCTCATAGCTCTGTACCGCTTCTGTCCTGCACATCAGTGTGTGCACAATCTTTTTCTTCAAATCCTCTTCCGTATGCGTAACCGGAAGCTTCAGCTGACTGATTCTAAGCATTTGCCGCTCCTTTCCCTGCCAGATAACCACTGGTCCATGCCCACTGCAGATTGTAACCTCCGCAGATTCCATCTACATCCAGAATTTCTCCTGCAAAATAAAGTCCTTTTACAAGCTTCGACTCCATCGTGTCCGGATCAATTTCGCTTGTATCTACACCACCCGCACAGATCTGCGCCTGTTCAAACGGATTTGTCTTATCAATATAAGTCCGGAAATGCTTACAGATCCGGCAAAGTCTTTCCAGATTCTCTTCACCAAGGTCATGCACCGGCATTGTTCCCGAAATTCCAATTCTCTTAAGCAGCGCACCGGCAAGCTTTTTGTGGAATAGCCCATTAAAATACTGTTCCATCACAAGACCATCCAGCCTTATCTTTCGTTCCTTTAACATCTGCAAAAATTCTACATCTCCAAAATCCGGCATAAAATCCAGTTCTGCAAAAACTTCTTTCTTTTCATACAGACCTCTCGCCGCATAACGGCTGATCTGAAAGACCGGGATCCCGGAAATACCATAATCCGTAAGCTGCAGCTCACCGATATCAGAAGCCGTTTCTGTCCCATCGATAAAAACCGTTACTTTTCCATGAGTACGCACGCCTGCGACTTGCCGGTACAGCTTTTCCCTGCACCGGAGCTGTACCAGAGCCGGGACAACCGGAACCAGCTTATGTCCCAGCATTTTTGCCAGCTCATATCCACTTCCGTCACTCCCTAGCTTTGCAGCTGCCTTTGATCCGGCCGCAAGGATCACAGCCTCACCGGAAATCATTCCTTTTTTCCCATCTTTTGAAAAACTGATCTGAAAACCATTTTTCTTTGGTATGATCCCAAATACGCGAACTCCGGTATGAATCCGGATCTTTGCCAGTTTCAGCGCAGACTCCAGCGCTTCCCTCACTGCCGAGGCTTGCTCGGACCAGGGATACAGATAGCCATTTTTATCCTTCGGATAAATTCCAAGATTTTCAAAAAAAGACGTTGTCTCAGGCTCAGAAAATTTTCCGATTGATTTCCATGCAAATCCGCTATTGTCGCTTCGATAACAGGATGGATCCTGAAAACGATTGGTAAAGTTACATCTGCCATTACCCGTCGACAGTATTTTTCTGCCAATTATTTCATTCTGTTCCAGAAGCAGTACATCTGCGCCGTTCTGCGCCGCCGTAAGTGCAGCCATACTGCCAGCTGCTCCGCCGCCGATGATGATGACTCTTTTTTTCATTCTATAATTCCTTTACAATTCCTTTTTCATATAACTTCTGAAGAGACATTAAAATACCAAGTTTTGCATGCGCCCAGGTGAGACCTCCCTGAAAATATACTGCATACGGTTCTTTGATCGGTCCATCTGCACTCAGTTCGATGGACGATCCCTGTACAAATGCCCCTGCCGCCATAATCACATCACTGTCATATCCCGGCATTGCCCACGGTTCCGGTGTTACATAACTGTCAACCGGTGCTGCCGCCTGGATTCCCTGACAGAATGCGATTACACCTTCCGCACTTCCAAGTGTTACCGCCTGAATGATATCGTGGCGTTCCTCTTTTCCGTCCGGTACAACTGCATAACCAAGTTTTTCATATACATTCGCCGCAAAAATAGCACCTTTTAATGCACCTGCAACAACAGTCGGTGCAAGGAAAAGTCCCTGATAAAACGACTGCATCACACCAAGTGAAGCACCCACTTCTTTTCCAAGTCCAGGAGAAGTAAGGCGGTAAGCACACTGCTCGATCAGATCCTTTCTTCCAGCCACATAGCCACCGATCGGGGCAAGTCCGCCGCCCGGATTCTTGATCAGGGAACCGACAACCAGATCCGCACCCACATCACTTGGCTCCTTTTCTTCTACGAATTCACCATAGCAGTTATCTACCATACAGATGACTTCCAGTTTGATCTTCTTGACAAATGCAATTGCTTCCCCAATTTGATCCACAGAAAAACTCGGTCTTGTCTGATATCCTTTGGAACGCTGAATCGTGATCAGCTTTGTTTTCTCGCCAATCGCTTTTTCAATCGAATCAAAGTCAAAGCTTCCGTCCGGCAGCAGGTCCACCTGGTTATAGATTACTCCATATTCTGCAAGGGAACCTGTGGATGGGCGGATTCCAATGACCTCTTCCAGTGTGTCATACGGCTTTCCTGCGATGGAAAGCAGTTCATCACCAGGTCTTAAATTTGCAGAAAGTGTTAAAGCAAGTGCATGGGTTCCACAGGTAATCTGTGGTCTTACCAGCGCATCTTCGGTATGAAAGACATTTGCATACACCTTTTCCAGCGTATCTCTTCCGAAATCATTGTATCCATAGCCAGATGCATAGTTAAAGCATTCTGCATTCACCCTTGCTTCCTGCATGGCATGAATGACCTTCAGCTGGTTCAACTCTGCCATCTTATCGATCTTATCAAAACGTTCTTTCAGTAATTTTTCAATTTTTTCTCCAAAGTCATGAACTTCCGGTGAAATTCCGGTCTGTTCATATAATTTCTGTATTTTCTGACTGATATCCATTAGTCTGTAATCTCCTTTTCTTTCAGTATCGCAAGCATTGCCTGCAAAATCTTCTCTTCATCGTATCCGAATTCCTCTTTCTGGATCCAGTTCACATCCCGCTCTCTGCGGAACCAGGTCAACTGACGTTTTGCAAAATGGCGGGTATCCCTTTTCAGGATCGTTACCGCTTCTTCAAGTGAATTCTTTCCATCCAGATAATCCAGAATTTCCTTATATCCAAGTCCCTGCATTGAAACCATTTCCCTTGTGCATCCTCTGGTCTTTAAAGC
>ENA-OWPB01000414-OWPB01000414.1-human-gut-metagenome-genome-assembly--contig:-NODE-414-length-56309-cov-4.815462_pt1 | contig 56309 bp, 48 predicted proteins | sample MGYA00248260_ERZ651838 | MGnify/ENA primary metagenome ERZ651838 (study PRJEB26924, sample SAMEA4378304) | human gut metagenome | biome: human gut; feature: human-associated habitat; material: faeces... | reverse complement strand
CTTGTTATTACTCACCACTTGCAGAAGTGGGAGTCTTCTCGACTGAGATAAAATGTATCACTTTACAAATACTTCCTGTTTGTAGAATAGCAAAAAAGCAATTGATAAAGACTGTTATACTAACAATCTTACCAATTGCTTTTTTGTTAACTGATTATCTCAGGATTTCTATCACTTTTGTTATTCAGCATCAGAAGATGCTCCATCTTGTGTATCTGAATCTGTCGTAGATGTCGGATAATAGATATAATTACATTTCAGTACTTCACTTGACAATCCATTATCATCAATTGCAACCAGGGACAGTATATTATTTCCTTCCGGAATATCAAGTGCACCACGATATACAGAAGAATTACTGGTCGGTGTGCTGCCATCCCAGGTATAATATACCGTTGTTCCGGATGGAACTGTCACAAGTACCGATTTCTGTTCATGATAGGTTCCTCCATCCGGATAAACAGATGGCATATCCGGCGCATCCAGTTCAATATTATACTCTGCGGATACCGGTTCACTGTATTTGCCATTTTTGTCCATGGCAATTGCAGTAAGTGTTGTCTTACCCTGCTCCTCAATCTGAATCGGATCCTCATACTTCTTATCCGCATCAGTCGGAACGCTTCCATCCAACGTATAATAGATATCGATTCCTTTGCCATCTACAGAAAGCGTCACTTCCAGAAATTCATTATAGTTGCCGCCCTCTTTATCTATTTCCGGAGCAGCAAGTAAATACTGGTCAAACAGAGACAGAATCTTGCTGTCTGTCACCTTACTCTTTAATGCCAGAATCTGATCATAAGAATTATTGCTGTCATACAGGCTCAGTAACTGTTCATAAGCTTTTTTGCAGCTTGGGTTCTGATCGATCACCCACAGCAAAACCGTTTCCGCCTTTGCATCCTGTTTCATCAGGACATAGATCTGACCTTCCAGAACCAATGCATCTTCATTTTCAGAATCCAGCTGCAGTACATATTCTGCATACTGAAGCGCACTGGTATAATTTTTCTGATCCAATGTTTCTGTTGCCTTTTTCAGCTGGTAACTTACAGAATTGCTGTGATTATACTGCATCACACCAAAGGCAACTGCCAGCGCCGCAATCAAAAGTACCACCAGAATTACCAATGTCTTTCTGGCTTTTTTTTGTTTCTTTTCCAACATTCGCTTCTTCTTTTTCTTCGAAGAATCAGATGCGGTCTTTGTACCATACGGTTTCTGATCCGTCTTTTCTGCCGTTTTTTCTATACTTACCAGCGTTTCTGTCTGACTGCCACTCTTTTCTTCCTCTTCCAGCATGGAACGAAGCAGATCATCTTCCAATATATTAATTTCTGTTACAATCTGTGCTTCCTGCCCGCAATTGGAACAATACACACATCCCGGGCGAATTTCTGCACCACACTTCGCACATTTCATGTTCTGTCCTCTTAGCGCATCGTCTCTACACAATTATTCATCAGCATTGCGATCGTCATCGGTCCAACACCACCTGGTACCGGTGTAATCGCACTTGCAAGCGGCTCCACAACATCAAAATCCACGTCTCCGCATAATTTCTTACCTTCCAGACGGTGGATTCCAACATCAATTACAACCGCACCCTCTTTTACATATTCTTCTGTGATAAATTTCGGTTTTCCGATGGCAACGATCAGGATATCTGCCTGTTTACACAATTCTTTCAGATTCTTTGTTCTGGAATGTGCAACGGTAACTGTTGCATTTTCACGAAGCATCAGCATTGCCATTGGTTTACCAACGATGTTACTTCTGCCTACGATCACACAGTTTTTTCCTTCCATTTCCACACCGGAACGTTTCAGCAGCTGAATGACGCCCGCAGGTGTACATGGTAAAAATCCTTTACTTCCGATCATCAGTGCTCCTGCGCTCTGCGGATGAAATCCATCTACATCTTTGGATGGATCGATGGCAAGAATTACCTTCTCCTCATCAATATGAGCCGGAAGCGGAAGCTGTACCAGAATTCCGTGTACTTCTTCCTTCTGATTCAATTCCTGAATCAAAGCAAGCAGTTCTTCTTCGGTGGTCTCCTCCGGTAATTCATAAGATTCTGATCCAATTCCGATATATGCACATGCATTTTTCTTATTGCGTACATATACGCTGGATGCCGGATCTCCGCCAACCTGAATAACTGCCAGGGAAGCTGTCTTTCCCTGCTGTGCCAGATCTGCCACTTCTGCTTTTAATTCGTCTTTTATCTCCTGAGAAATTCTTTTCCCATCAACCAATTTTGCCATTCTGCTATGTTGCCTCCAAATCACTTTTATTACATCTATCTTCCGTTGATTCTCACAGTTTGAATCGTTCGTTCCAATCCAAACTGTGAGAACGTTACAAATTCATTTAGAATAAACCGGTGATCACGCCGTCTGCGTTTACATTGATATTATTTGCTGCCGGTACTTTTGGTAATCCAGGCATTGTCATGATCGCACCTGTCACTACAACCACAAATCCTGCACCAGCATTTGCGTATACTTCACGGACATTAATGGTAAATCCGCTCGGGCGACCAAGTTTGTGCTGGTCATCAGACAGAGAGTACTGTGTCTTAGCCATGCATACCGGGAAATCTCCCATACCAAGGTCTTCGATTCGTTTTAATTCTTTATTTGCTGCATTCGAATAAGTTACGCCATCTGCACCGTAAATTTCTTTTGCAATTGTTTCAATCTTCTCTTTCAGAGATAATTTATCATCATATAATACTTTGAAGTTGCTCTCTTTGTTTTCAAGAGCATCCAGTACTTTCTCTGCCAGAGCGATTCCGCCCTCGCCGCCTTTCTCCCATACTTCGGAGAGTGCGAACTCACAACCACGCTCTTTGCAGAACTGCTCGATATAATCAAGTTCTGCCTGTGTATCTGTTGCAAATGCATTTAATGTTACAACAACCGGAACTCCGAATTTCTGAAGGTTCTCGATGTGTTTCTCAAGGTTTACGATACCTGCTTTTACTGCCTCCAGATTCTCCTGTGCCAGATCTGCTTTTGCCACACCGCCATTGTATTTTAATGCACGAACCGTTGCAACCAGAACAACTGCATCCGGTTTCAGTCCTGCCATACGGCATTTGATATCAAAGAATTTCTCTGCACCAAGGTCTGCACCGAAACCTGCTTCTGTGATGGTAATGTCTGCCAGTTTCATTGCTGTCTTTGTAGCACGTACACTGTTGCATCCATGTGCGATATTCGCGAATGGTCCACCGTGTACGATGGCCGGTGTATGCTCCAGAGTCTGAACAAGGTTCGGTTTCAAGGCATCCTTTAACAGAGCTGCCATAGCACCTGTTGCATGCAGATCATCTGCTGTTACCGGTTTTCCTTCAAAAGAATATGCAACGATCATACGGCCAAGTCTGCGTTTCAAATCTTCCATATCATCTGCCAGACATAAAACTGCCATGATCTCAGATGCTACTGTGATAACAAAATGATCTTCTCTTACCATTCCGTCCATTTTGCTTCCAAGTCCGACAACGATGTTACGAAGTACACGGTCGTTCATATCCAGACAACGTTTCCATACCACCTGACGCGGATCAATACCAAGCTGATTTCCCTGCTGAATATGATTATCCATCATTGCTGCAAGCAGGTTATTTGCAGATGTGATAGCATGGAAATCTCCTGTAAAATGAAGGTTCAGATCTTCCATCGGTACAACCTGTGAATATCCACCACCTGCTGCTCCACCTTTAATACCAAAACATGGTCCAAGGGACGGCTCACGCAATGCAAGGATTGCTTTTTTTCCCATTTTACAAAAAGCCTGTGCCAGACCAATACTTGTGGTTGTTTTTCCTTCTCCTGCCGGTGTCGGATTGATTGCTGTCATCAGCACCAGTTTTCCGTCCGGACGATCCTGTACTCTTTTGATGAGATCATCGCTTAATTTTGCTTTGTACTTTCCGTACAGTTCCAGATCATCCTCGCCGATTCCGATCTGCTCAGCCACCTTCCCGATTGGCTCCATCACTGCTTCCTGTGCAATTTCGATATCTGTTTTCATTGGTATACCTCCTACTAATTTATAATTGAACAAAATGTTCCAAACAACTTTAACTCTAAAATATATACTAGATTCAAACACACTTTAGGCATCACTTCCACTGAGTACCTGCTGAAATTCTTCCAGACTCATCAGTACCCGCCGCGGCTTGGTTCCCTCTTCCGGTCCGACGACACCAGCTTCTTCCAGCTGATCCATAATACGCGCTGCACGGTTAAATCCAATCTTGAACATACGTTGCAGCATACCAATGGAACCTTTTTCTTTTTCTATGATAAACTTTCCGGCATCTGCAAAGTACGCATCCCTGTCATCTGCCGTATTCGTAAATCCACTGCCATTTCCAATGCTGCTCTCGGAAGTATTTACTTTTTCCTCGACTTCTGCATTATAAGCTACTTGACCATTTTTTTCAATAATATATTCTACCACATCCGACACTTCTTTGTCCGTGACAAAAGCTCCCTGTACACGCAATGGCTTCTGATAGTTCTGCGGATAAAACAACATATCACCTTTTCCAAGCAGTTTTTCCGCACCGTTCATATCCAGAATGGTTCTGGAATCCACACCAGAAGTTACGGCAAATGCAATACGGGACGGCATATTTGCCTTGATCAGGCCGGTAATAACGTTTACAGACGGACGCTGTGTAGCAATGACCAGATGCATGCCCGCTGCACGGGCAAGCTGTGCCAGACGACAGATCGCATCCTCAACATCATTGGCAGCTACCATCATCAGATCTGCCAGCTCGTCTACGATAATGACGATCTGTGGCATTTTCTTCGGTTTGTCCTCTCCCGGAAGATCCTGAATGGACTCTACCTTCTTATTATAACCTTTCATATCTCGGACACCGTACTTCTGGAAGGTCTGATAACGTTCCATCATTTCAGAAACTGCCCAGTGAAGTGCACCGGCTGCTTTCTTCGGATCCGTTACAACCGGAATCAACAGATGCGGTATTCCATTGTACACGCTCAGCTCTACTACTTTCGGATCGATCATGATCAGTTTTACTTCGTCCGGTTTTGCTTTGTACAAAATACTCATAATGATCGTATTGATACATACAGACTTACCGGAACCGGTAGCACCTGCGATCAGCAAATGTGGCATCTTGGCAATATCTGCCACAATGACATGACCTGCGATATCTTTTCCTGTACAGAATGAGATCTTCGATGCATGATCCTGAAACTCTCTGGATTCTACCAGATCACGGAACGGGATTGTCACATTTTCTTTGTTCGGCACTTCGATACCGATGGCTGATTTTCCCGGAATCGGTGCTTCAAAACGAATATCCGGAACTGCCAGGTTCAATTTGATATCATCTGCCAGTCCAAGGATCTTACTTACCTTTACCCCCATCTCCGGCTGAATCTCATACTGTGTGACGGTTGGTCCGCAGACTACGTTAGTCACACGCGCGTTTACGCCAAAATTTGTCAGTGTCATCTGAAGTTTTGCAGACATTTCCTGCAAATGCTGTCTGGAATCTCCCGTCTGATTCGGATCACCTTTCTGTAAAAGGGAAACATCCGGGAATACATATGCCCGCGCATGTTCCTCCCCCGCATGTTCTGCGATCTCCTCACGCACATCGGCAACTTCCTGTTCCACCTGCTCAGCAGACTGTTTCGGCTGACCACCGTGATGCGACCTTTTCTTTAACTCCGGTTCCGGCTGTGAGATTCCTGCCCCTTCTAAGCCGGCTGTATCCTGCATCGGAGTCTTCGGCTGCGCCGTTTCTCTGACCGGTTTCTTCGTCTCCGGATAAGGATTCTGCTCCCCGGATAAATGAATCTCCGGCTGCGGATGCTGCGCCCAAAAGTCATCCGACTGCACCTGTGTGATATCCTCCGGCTCCGTCACCGGCATCTGCACCGTTGCAGCTGTTTTTCGTTTCTTAGCCGCACCTGCCGTCGGCTCACTTCCGGCAAGCACATCTTCTCTGATCGGATCCTGCGGATTCAAAGATAATTCACTCATATTCTCCGTCACTTTTTCTTCTTTTCGTGGACGGATCTTTGTGTCCAATGCCACACCGCTGACTTTCCGATTCATACGACGTTCTTTTTTTCTATCATTTCCTGTCATCTGCTCGCGCTGAGACTGACGCTCACGGTTTCGTTCCTGCGCTGCCGCTCTTCTGCGCGCTGCATCCGAACGTGCAGACTCATAAACATGCTTACTGCCTTTTGATACGCCCTTAAAGAAGGATTTTTCTGTCAAAAGCACTACTGCGATCACCATAATCAAGATATCCAGCAGTACCGCTCCCATCATGCCAAAACATTTTGAAAATCCAATCCCGATCAGTCCTCCGACCAGTCCTCCTCCTGTCTTTGAGGAAGCACACTCTGTGTACAATTGTGTCACCTTTCCCGGCACCTGATCCCACCAGCAGACAATATGTGCAAAAACGCACAAAAAAACAAACAGCAGGATTCCTGCCGTCGCTTTCATGATTGCTCTCCCGGAATATGTATATCCAGTTCGTGTCCGCTGTTGGTTTGATACCATAAATGCCGGGATCAGAAATACCGGGATCGGAAAAATATAAGCCAGCACACCAAACATTCCAAAGGAAAATTTACTCAGTGCATTTCCCACAATTCCGCCTTTTCCAATATTTCCGATAAAAAGGAGAATTGCAAATGCCAGAAATGCAAAAAGCAGCAATTCTGCACGCCATGTAAATGTCGGTGCAGAACTGCTTTTTCCTCTTCCGTTTGCAGAACTTTTTCTGCCGGAAGTCTTCTTTCCGGATGTTTTCTTTCTGGTAGATGTCGTTCTTTTCTGAGTTGCCATATAACACCTTTCTCTATCCGTTCCTCAACCTTATGTGGTAACAAAATAACCAATGATCGACACGATACCAACGATCAGACAGTAGATTGAGAAAAACTTAAACTTTCTTTTTTTCACAATGACAAGCATTGTTTTGATACAAATATAACCAACTACGGCTGCGACTGCCATACCAATTGCATAATGAATCAGGTCAGTACGCATCAGTGCTTCGCTACCGATATCCTTTAACTGTAATACCATTGCTCCAAGAATTGCCGGGATTGACATGATAAAGGAATATTTTACTGCAAATCTACGATCCAGACCGTTCAGCACACAGGCTGTGATCGTAGTTCCGGAACGGGAAAGTCCCGGTAATGTTGCAACGCCCTGACAGATACCGATAATAAATGCGTTGGCATAACTGGTCTGTTTTGGTTTCTTGTGCCCTTCCGGTATCCGGTCACAGACAAACAGCAGCGCTGCCGTAATGATCAGACAGATTCCCGGAACGATCAGCACCTCGGAAGCCGCCGTAACAAGATCCGCTCCCACATAGCCGATAATGCCCGTCGGTATCGTAGAGACGATCACAAGCATGACCATTTTGCGGTAACTGTTATATATCACATGGCGGTATGCGCCGTCTTTTCCTCTCCGTTTCTGCATCCAGGTCACCAGATTATAGCCACCGTCAATCAGCATGCCGATAAACTCGATCACCAGTCGAATGATATCTTTGTAATACACAATGCAGATTGCCACCAAGGTTCCCACATGGAGCATAACATCAAACAGCAGACCTGTCTCTGTATTAACATCAAATAATATTTTAAAAAGCGCCAGATGACCAGAGCTGCTGACCGGCAGAAATTCTGTCAGTCCCTGGATCAGTCCCATCAGTATGGATTGTAACAATGACATTGCACACGCCCTCATCTTTCGTATCAGTATCACAGGTTCTTTTTCCTGCGCCTGTATATCATATCATACTTTCCAAAAGATGTCATCTGTGTTTTTTATTTTTCCGAACATATATTCTATTACACTTATATCCGCTCATCGTTGATCATAAAATGCAGGCGGCGCACAGCATCATTGATTCCGCCCACTTCGTTAATAATGCCTTCTTCTACTGCCTGATGCCCCACCAGTATCGTCCCCAGATCCTTTGTCAGCATGCTTGTATTCAGCATCAGTTCCTCGATCCGCTCCTGTTTCACCATACAATGAGACGCGATAAATCCGGTAATACGATCCTGCATCTGTTGAAAATACTCATACGTCTGTGGTGCACCGATCACCGTTCCGCTCATCCGTACCGGATGGATCACCATGGTTCCCGTTGGCACAATATAGGAATAATCGGCTGCCACTGCCAGCGGCACGCCGATGGAATGACTGCCGCCAAGCACCAGCGAAACCACCGGTTTGCTTAAAGATGCGATCATCTCTGCAATCGCCAGTCCTGACTCAACATCACCGCCTACCGTATTCAAAAGCACCAGCAAACCATCCACGGTTCGGTCATCTTCTGCCTCTGCCAGCTTTGGCAGTACATGCTCATATTTCGTTGTTTTTGTATTTGACGCCAGACATTCATGTCCTTCCACTTCTCCGATAATGGAAAGCAGCTGAATGTTATGCTGCTGGCGGTTTTCGTTTAACTCTATCTGTCCATACTCTTTAATTTCTTCATTTTCCAGGGCTTTTTTCTCTGCCATCACACAATTCCTCCATTTTCCATATAGATATAAAATCCAGTTCTCATCTAATTTATTTCTTTGAGTATGTGTGATTTCAAAAAAAATATGCTCACACAGAGCCGTTCTGCATGAGCATATCTGAATTTTCATATGTTATTTTCATAATTTTTCAATCGCAATATTTCCGGCAAATACAATGTTTCTGTAAAAATCCGAAATATCACGTTTCCACCATAGGAATCAGAACAAATCTTATCCGATCAGATAATTGTACAGTCCCTCGTAACGTCCGGCAGATACTCTCCAGGAGAAGTCTTTTGCCATACCGCGGTCTACGATCTGATTCCACTGACGCTTCCGTTCAAAGAAAATCGTCTTGGAGTAATTGATGACATTGAGCATATCTTCGCCGTTATAATTTGTGAAGGAGAATCCTGTACCGATATTCTCATACTCGTTATAAGGCTCTACGGTATCTTTCAGTCCACCGGTCTCACGTACGATCGGCACGGTTCCATAACGGAATGCCATCATCTGTGTCAGACCACATGGTTCGAATCTGGACGGCATCAGGAATGCATCTGCAGACGCGTACAATTTCTGAGCCAGATCAGAATCATAGCAGATATTTGCTGAAACGCGGTCACCGTATTTCCATGCAAAATGGCGGAACATATTTTCATAACGCTCCTCACCGGTTCCGATCACAACAAACTGAGTATTGTCATCCAGAATCCGTTCAAATACATAGTCAACCAGATCCAGACCTTTCTGATCTGTCAGACGGGAAATCAGTCCGATCATATATTTCTTCTTATCTACGGTCAGACCAAGCATTTCCTGTAATTTCACTTTATTTTCTACTTTTTTCTTGCGGAAGTTGTCACGGTTATAATTTACAAACAGCTTTGGATCCGTCTCCGGGTTGTAAATATCGTAATCAATACCGTTTACGATTCCCTGCATATCAAAATGACGTGCGGAGAGCAGTCCGTCCAGTCCTTCTCCATAATACGGTGTCTGAATCTCCTGCGCATAAGTATCGCTGACTGTGGTGATATAATCGGCATATACCAGACCACCTTTTAACATATTTGCATCTTTCTGGAACTCCAGTTTATCCGGTGTAAAGAGTTCTTTCGGGAATCCGGTCAGTCCCATCATCGTTTTGACATCCCATACGCCCTGGAATTTTAGATTATGAATCGTCATAATCGCTTTCATACCCCAGAAGAACATATCTCCCTGGAATTCTGTTTTCAAAAATACCGGGATCAGACCTGCCTGCCAGTCATGGCAGTGGATAATATCCGGCTGGAAACCAATCTGTGGCAGCATAGATAATACTGCTTTATCAAAAAATGTAAATTTCTCAATGTCGTAACGGATATCACCATATGGCAGGAAGCAGTTAAAGTATTCCTGATTATCAATGAAATAATATGTGATACCATCCAGCTCGTATTTTAAAACACCCACATATTTGCTTGGAATGTAAGGACCTGTGCCCATATAAAAATGTGTTACATACTCGAATTTATTCCGGTATTTCTCCGGGATACAGGAATAGTTCGGAATGACTACACGAACATCCCATTCCTTTTTATCAAACTGTTTCGGGAGCGCTCCACATACATCTGCAAGTCCCCCGGTTTTAATAAATGGTACACACTCTGAAGCTGCAAATAAAACCTTTTTCATTCTGAACCCCCTGATTCTCATTCCGGAATGACTTCCGGTCTGCATTCAAATTTATTAAAATCATTATACCATACGAAAGCGTTCTTGTAAAAGGGCAGATGCAAAAAAGGTTACACATTTACCATTCATATGCACCAGTCGAAAAACGTTCTTTCTGACTTCTCCATAATAAGTGAACCGTAACATTCCAAAAAAGAAAGAGACGCCGGTTTCGACATCTCTCTCCATTATTTCACAATTTTCAGTTCGAACAATCGTCTGTATGATTACTCGTCCCAGTTATGATATACCTGCTGTACATCATCATCTGCATCCAGCAGATCCAAAATCTTGTTGATGCAGTACAGATCCTGCTCATCTGTCAGCTCTACATAAGTCTGGGGAATCATAGTAACCTCTGCACTTGCCATCTCAATACCAGCTTCTTCGAGAGCCTGTCTTACTTCACTGAAAGAATCCGGATCTGTGATGATCTCAAAGCTGTCCTCTTCCTCATTGAAATCCTCTGCTCCTGCGTCCAGAGCTGCCATCATCAGATCGTCTGCGTCCATATCACAGTTCTCTTTGTCAATGATGATCTGTCCTTTTTTATCAAACATGTAAGATACACAACCCGGTGTTCCTACATTTCCTTTTCCTTTTGTGAATGCATTTCTTACGTTTGCTGCTGTACGGTTCTTGTTGTCTGTCAGCGCGTCAACGATGATTGCTGTACCGTTCGGACCATATCCTTCATAAGAAACATACTCGTAATTTACGGAGTTTGCATCTCCGGCAGCTTTCTTAATACCACGGTCAATGGTATCGTTCGGCATGTTATTTGCTTTTGCTTTTGCGATTACATCACGAAGTCTGCTGTTGTTTGCCGGATCCGGACCGCCTTCTTTTACGGCAACTGCGATCTCACGTCCGATAATTGTAAAGATTTTTCCTTTTGCAGCGTCATTTTTCTCTTTTTTATGTTTAATATTTGCAAACTTTGAATGTCCTGACATATCTATCTCTCCCTATCTTTTTTCAAAACTGTCGTATATTATAACACAATCGACTTATCTTGACAAGATGTACTCTTTTGGTATTACGCCTGATGTTACTCTTTTGCTTCTTCCTGCTCCAGTTTTTTCACCCGCACCGTACGGATGACTTTATTTTCCACCAGCAAAACGTCAAACTCAAATCCAAAGGCTTCCACCCGGAATACTTCCCCGTCATTCGGGATCTTATTAATCCTTGAAACCAGGAATCCGCTCAATGTATCAAAATCTTCCGTTTCTTCCTGTGGAATCTCTAACAGTTCACAGACCTCATCAAAATCCGTCATGCCATCCACAAGATAACTTCCATCGGATTCCTCTACGATCTGCTCTTCCACGGTATCATGCTCATCAAAAATATTGCCGACGATCTCTTCCAGAATATCTTCCATGGTCACCAGACCTGCCGTCTGACCATACTCGTCTACCACGATCACCATATGGATCTTCTGGGACTGCATATTTTTGAACAGCACATCAATATTCCGTGTTTCCGGGATAAACGGAGCCGGACGGATGAGGTTATCAATGGTGGTAAGCTGTTTTTCCAGCACTGACGGTTCCTGCATCTGATTTAAAATGTCTTTGATATGTATGATACCGACAATGTTGTCAATATCATCCAGATAAACCGGATAACGTGAATACGCCATGTCACGAATCTGCACCAGCGCCTCCTGCAGCGTCTCCTGTCCATCCAGTGCCATGATCTGTTTCCGGTGAATCATAATATCTTTTGCTTCTTTCTGATCCAGCGTAAAAATGTTGTTGATCATTTCCGCTTCGCTCTCCTGAAGCACACCATGCTCATGCCCCTCATTTACCATAGACATGATTTCCTGTTCTGTCAGATCCTCTCCGCTTCCTCTGCGGCTTTTTCCAAACAGTTTTTTCAGTCCTTTGCCAAAATTATTTAACGGACTGCCATCATCCTCCATCAACTCATACTCCTTCCAAAATCGTTGTGTACTTTTTTCAGAATAGCATCTGTCTTATGATCCGTCAAGATTATGTAACCTAAAGATCCAGACTGATCTGTAATGCTCTTCCGACTTTCTTCATAATGTCACTGTCCAGATGACAGATACGGTCTTTCAACCGCGTTTTATCAATGGTTCGTAATTGTTCCAGTAAAATTACGGAATCCTTCACCATATGATATCTGGCAGCATTTAGTTCAATGTGTGTCGGCAATTTTGCCTTATTCATCCGTGATGTGATCGCCGCACAGATCACCGTTGGACTGTGGCGATTCCCGACATCATTCTGGATGATCAGAACCGGTCGTACTCCGCCCTGTTCCGAACCGACCACCGGTCGTAAATCTGCATAATAAATATCTCCTCGTCGAATTAACATTTCATACACTCCATTTTTTAAGGTTACTGACATTCTTCCCATTTTCAGCGTGTGTATTCCTGTTATTTTTATATCAAACCAAGAAGCAGCTTCCACTTTTACAAGTGCTTACAATAAAAATAGTGTAATTCTGAAAAATATTTTGCAGATCAATCACCGTTCCAGATTCAAGTCGAACGCACGTGAGACTTGGTGCGTGATTCTGGTCAGCGAAAGCTGACATATTCTTCTCAGAATCACTGCACATCTACACTTCGTTCCGGTCGGCGCAAAACCATTGTCTCCCAGACAATGTGCGCCCCCGCGGAGCGTTTATCTCAGTCGGAGATTGTACTCCCACTGAGAAAGACTTGTTATTACTCACCACTTGCAGAAGTGGGAGTCTTCTCGACTGAGATAAACCCAGACCTTTAGTAGTAAATACGCGGGATTCGCTTGTTCAGATCACAGGCAAGCTCATAGTTAAATCTTCCAGACATATCGCCAAGCTCCTCCATCGTGATCGTCTCTGTACCATCTGTTCCGATCAATGTCACCTCATCTCCCGGTTTTACATCCGGAATTTCAGAAACATCTACCATCATCTGATCCATGCAGACTCTGCCGCAGATTGCCGCACGTTTTCCATGAATCAACACATATCCTTTGTTTGACAGGCTGCGCGGATAACCGTCTGCATAACCAACCGGTACCGTTGCAATCTGCATCGGTTTTTCCACTTCAAATGTACCGCCATAACTGATGATCCGTCCCGGCTCCAGTTCCTTTACATGAACTACATGACTCTTTAAGGACAGTAACGGTTTTAAGTCAATATTATTTTTTTCTACTTCATCAGACGGCCACAGACCATATAAAATAATTCCTGCACGGACAATATCCTTATTATACTCCGGAAGATCCACAATTCCCGCACTGTTTGAAATATGATGAATTGGAATCTCAATCTGACGATCCTTTAACCAGGTGATCATCTGCTCATAAGTATCTGCCTGTTTCTTTGTGAAAGTTTTATCCGTCTCATCTGCTTTGGAAAAATGTGTAAAGATTCCTTCTATTATAATATTCGGCGAAGCTGCGATCTGTGCAATCTCATCAGCAGACTGTTCCGTCACCTGAAAACCGATTCTGCTCATACCGGTATCCAGTTTAATATGAATCTTACACTCTTTGTTCTGACGAACTGCTTCTTCTGACAGCTGCTTTGCCCGTTCCAGAGAAAATACTGCCGGGCGGAGTCCTTCTTTTACAATCTGCTCATCGTATTCCGGGAACGTATAACCAAGGATCAGAATCGGTTTCTTGATTCCGTTGCTGTACAGTTCTTCCGCTTCCTCCGGGGTTGCCACCGCATAACCCCAGACATCCTCGCGCTGTTCCATCACTTCTGCCAGCGGTACTGCCCCATGACCATAGCCATCTGCCTTTACTACTGCAATAATCTTCGTATCACGATCAATACAGTCATGTATTGCATCTAAATTATGCTCCAATGCTTTTAAACTGATATTTGCGCATATTCTGCGATACTCTTTCATTGTTCTATTGTGTCCTCCTGTTCCTTCAACAAATCGGTAATTCCATCTACGATATCACTTGCCATCATGCTGTGTCTGCCAAGTTTCTTTGCTGCCGCATCACCTGCCAGACCATGAAGATATACACCCATAGGTGCCGCATCTTCCGGCAGCATGCCCTGTGCCAGCAATGCACCGATCACACCGCTTAACACATCTCCTGATCCTGCTGTTGCCATTCCGTCATTTCCACTCAGATTCAGGAAACAGCCACGCTTTTCTGTGGCAGTCACAGTTCTTGCATCTTTTAACACCATTACTACGTGATTTTTCTGTGCATACTGCAAAGCTGCCCCCACAAGATCTTTTGAAATTTCTGCGATAGATGTTCCGATGAGCCGGCTCATTTCGCCAAGATGCGGAGTATAAACTGCTCCGTTTTTCAAAAACTGCAGCCATTCCGGATTTTTGGAAATCAGATTCAGGGCATCCGCATCAAACAGGCACGGTTTTGTATTCTGCTCGATCACAGTTTTCACCATTTTTTCTGACAATGCAGACTGTCCGATTCCGGAACCGACTGCCACGGCATCTGCCCAGGCAAGCTGTGTTTCCACAAATTTTACCACATCTGTTGTATCATTGTAAACTGCCAGTACCGCTTCCGGTACAAGTTGCTGCAAAATTGCCCGGTTACTTTCCACCGTTGCCACCCGGACCAGACCGCATCCCATCCGGTATGCCGCCTTTGCCGCAAAAACTGCCGCACCTGCCATTCCTTCGGAACCGGCGATCAATAACAGTTTTCCGTAACTTCCTTTATTAGAGTGCGCTGTTCTTTTTGGCAGCATATCAAGATCTTCTTTTTCCAGCACATGCAATCCCGGTATAATGTCAAACAAACTTTCTGTGGTAAATCCAATATCTTCCACTTTGAGTGCGCCGGTATACTCTGCTCCCGGATATAAAAGCTGTCCCCGCTTTTCAAATCCAAAGGTCACAGTCACATCTGCCTGAAATGCCGTTCCAAGCACCTCTCCGGTGGTTGCCGATATTCCGGAAGCAATATCTACCGCAATTTTACCGGCGCCCTCGTAATACACGTTCAATTCTTTTATAATATCTGCATATTTTCCGGTTATCTCCCGGCTCAGTCCAATGCCAAAGAGCGCATCTACAATGACATCCCAGTTCTCCTGGAATGCCTCTTCGGGTGTTAAAACCGGCACATTATAATTCTTTGCGATCTTCATCTGCCGGGCTGTTTCTGTAGTCATTTTTTCAGGATTTCCGGCAAAACAGATACCCACTTCATATCCCTGCAAAGCAAGCAGACGTCCAACAGCGATACCATCACCGCCATTATTCCCCGCGCCGCATACAGTCAGAATTCTCGTATCATCATCCGGATAACGCTCCATAATTTCTTTTACCACACTTAAGGCAGCACGTTCCATTAATACCGCTGATAACATTCCCATCTTCATGGTATTTTCATCACACTGTTTCATTTCCTGACCATTTAATACATCTCTCATCGTTATATTCCCCCGGTTTGTTTTGCACAATTTACATACAAATGCGCTCTGCCCGTAGGACAAAGCGCACGTTTGCAAGGTTTCTTATTCGTTATCCTGTCTGCGGACAATGTTATAAGACAGCTGCATCAAGCTGTCAGACAAGTGAACATTTTCCACAACTACATCATCCGGAAGTTCCAGATCCAGATGTGCAAAGTTCCAGATTGCACGGATGCCAAGTTTTACCAGCTGCTCCGCTGCCTGTTCTGCCTTTTCTTTCGGAAGTGTCAATACCGCAATATCAACTCTCTGATGCTTTACAAATTCCGGAAGTTCGTCCATCATATGTATCTCAATACCACGGACTGACAAACCTGCCAGTGCCGGATTGACATCAAAAAGTCCGGTGATCATAAAGCCACGTTTCTCAAACTTCACATAATTTGCCAGCGCCTGTCCCATATTACCGGCTCCGACTACGATAATGTTGTGCTGTCGGTCAAGACCAAGGATTTTTCCAATCTCCTCATACAGATACTGCACATTATAACCGTATCCCTGCTGGCCAAAACCACCAAAATTGTTCAGATCCTGACGAATCTGAGAAGCTGTTACTTTCATTCGAACGCTCAGCTCATTGGATGAAATTCTTTCTACTCCCGCATCCAGCAATTCTCCAAGATATCTGTAATATCTTGGCATTCGACGTATGACCGCCTGCGAAATTTCCTTTTGCATCTTCCATTTACTCCTTCAACCATTTGCGTTACTACCCGCAATTATCTGTATTCATTATAAACATCTGAGATTATTTTGTCAATTTTTTATCAATCAGATGCCAGTTCTTCCCATTCTTCGTACAGCTGATCCAGTTTTTCCTGTACTTCCACCTGCTCGCTGTGCAGTTTTCCAAGTTTTGCAGAGTTGGTCGCCACTGCCGGATCCTGAAATTGTTCATCCAATTCTGTCAGTTTTTCTTCCAGAGACTCAATCTCGGCTTCAATTTTCTTCACACGGTTCTGAATTTTACGCTTTTTCGCCTGTTCTTCCTTCTGAGTCTGCCAGTCTGTCTTACCCTCGGACACTTCTTCGGTGCTTACTGCTGCTTCTGTCTCCGAAGATGCCAGATATGCCCGCTCGTTTGTCTCTTTTTTCTCCAGATAATAGTCATAATTACCGATATAATTGACCAGACTGTGCTCTGTCAGGTTCAGGATACGGGTCGCTGTCCGGTTAATAAAATAACGATCATGGGATACAAACAGCACGGTTCCCTCATAACGTTTCAGAGCAGACTCCAAAATTTCCTTAGAAGCGATATCCAAATGGTTCGTCGGCTCATCCAGGATCAGGAAGTTTGCCTCGGAGAGCATCAGTTTTGCCAGTGACAGACGGCCGCGCTCACCACCGCTCAAGTCACTGACGCGCTTGAACACATCATCCTCGGTAAACAAAAATGCTGCCAGAATATTTCGGATACGTGTCTGTGTCAGCTTCGGATAATCGTCCGCAATCTCTTCCATCAGCGTTTTTTCCATATGAAGCACCTGCTGCTCCTGATCGTAATAACCGATTTTCACATTTGTTCCAAGAGTAAAGGAACCTGCATCTGCATTGACTTTTTCATTTAAGATCTTCAAAATCGTTGTCTTTCCGGTTCCGTTCTGACCGATCAGAGCCACGCGCTCACCACGTTTGATTTCAAAAGAAATATCCTGAAACAGTTTCTTATTTTCATAAGCCTTTGAAAGACCTTCCACCCGCAGCACATCGTTTCCACTGATAATGGACGGTGTCAGTGTCATATGCATCTCGGATTTTTCTTCCTGTGGTTTTTCTAAAACATCTATTTTTGCCAGCTGCTTTTCACGGCTCTCTGCACGCTTGATGGATTTCTCCCGGTTAAAGGATTTCAGTTTTTCAATAACGGCTTCCTGATGTTTGATCTCCCGCTGCTGATTATAGTAAGCACGCAACGCTTCCTCTCTTGCAAAAGCAGCTTTTGCAGCATAAGCTGTATAATTACCATCGTACACTGCAGATTTGTGCATGCTGATTTCCACAACTTTCGTTACGATTCGATCCAGAAAATAACGGTCATGGGCAACGATCACAACAGCCCCTTTGTAATTCAGCAAAAATGTCTCCAGCCACTGAATAGACTCAATATCCAAATGGTTCGTCGGCTCATCCAGCAGAATGATATCCGGATGTGTCGCCAGCAGACGCGCCAGAGATACACGGGTTTTCTGTCCACCGGACAGCTCGTTGCAGTGTTTTTCAAAATCATCCTCGGAAAATCCAAGACCTTTTAAGACACCGGAAACCTCGCTGCGATAAGAATAACCATCTCTGGCTTCGAACTCATGCAGCAGCTTATGATAATTTTCCATATAAGCTTCCATATCCTCTTTTGATACGGACTGCATTCCTTCTTCCAGCTCACGGATTTTCTGCTCCATATCGATAAGCTGACGTTTTCCTTCCAGAACTGCCTCATAGATCGTCCTCTCATCGGAGATATCCTGATGCTGCGCCAGATACCCCAGCGTTTTTCCTTTTGCAAGGGTTACGGTACCTTCATCTGCCGGCAGCTCCCCTACGATAATTTTCAACAGTGTGGATTTTCCGGCACCGTTAATTCCTACAATTGCCACTTTTTCCTGATCTTCCACATGAAAACTCACATTTCGGATCACCGGTTCCACACCAAATGATTTACTGATATTTTGACATGCTAAAATCATATGTTTCTTCCTCACCTTAAAAATGGAATCCTGCAGATCGCAGGATTCCTGTGTTTCATTTTTTTTTGAATAAATGTTCCTTCCCTTCAGATAGATTCGCTCTTTTTATCTTCATCTGATTCAGAGTCATTATTCTTGTTTGGCAAATTGCAAAATTACCGTCTAAACTAACACTGTGTTTTTCCGTACACAATTACATTTATGCGTACATTTTCTCCAGTGTCTCACGGATTGCTTTGATGAAATCAAGGCTGTTTAATACAACTGGGTTCTCTAATTCTGTAATTAATGCCAAGTCTTTTGTCATTTTACCAGATTCTATTGTATCAATACAAGCTTTTTCCAGATTATCTGCAAATTTTACTAATTCCGGCAGATTGTCAAGCTCGCCACGTTTGCGTAATGCACCGGTCCATGCAAAAATAGTTGCTACGGAGTTTGTGGATGTCTCCTCACCAGCCAGATGTTTGTAATAGTGTCTCATAACAGTTCCGTGAGCAGCTTCGTACTCGTATACGCCGCTTGGAGAAACCAGTACGGAAGTCATCATAGCCAGAGATCCGCATGCGGAGGAGATCATATCACTCATAACATCGCCGTCATAGTTTTTGCATGCCCAGATAAATCCGCCCTCAGCTTTCATGACACGGGCAACTACATCATCGATCAGTGTATAGAAATATTCAATGCCTGCTGCCTCAAATTTTTCTTTATACTCTGCATCATAAATATCCTGGAAAATATCTTTGAATGTGTGATCGTATTTTTTGGAAATCGTATCTTTTGTTGCAAACCAGAGATCCTGCTTCAAATCCAGTGCGTAGTTGAAGCAGCTTCTTGCAAAACTTTCGATGGATTTGCAGATGTTGTGCTGTCCCTGAACGACACCAGCGTTGGTAAAATTATGAACTAACTCTCTTACTTCTGTTCCATCCTCAGCGGTATAAACCAGTTCTACCTTTCCCGGTCCCGGAATCTTCATTTCAGATGCTTTGTATACATCACCGTAAGCATGACGGGCAATGGTGATCGGTTTTTTCCAGTTCTTTACGCATGGCTCAATGCCTTTTACCTTGATTGGTGTACGGAATACCGTTCCATCCAGAATTGCACGAATAGTTCCATTCGGACTCTTCCACATTTCTTTTAAGTTATACTCTTTTACGCGGGCTGCATTCGGTGTGATAGTTGCACATTTTACAGCTACGCCGTATTTCTGTGTGGCATAAGCAGAATCGAAGGTTACCTTGTCGTCGGTCTCATTTCTGTATTCCAGTCCCAGATCATAATACTCTGTTTTCAGATCCACAAACGGAAGTAATAACTCGTCTTTGATATACTGCCAGAGGATTCTGGTCATTTCATCTCCATCCATTTCTACTAAAGGTGTAGTCATTTTAATTTTTTCCATGGTAATTATCCTCCAATCCTTAATTCCCGCTGTTCTCATTTTCTTTTCGGGATTCCTGCAGCAGATTGTCCCAGCCACAGTGATCAATATTTTCAATGGTTCTCATAATATGCTGATTTGCCAGCATCTGTGCTTTCTCCGGATCATGATCATGGATCGCCTGAGCGATCATGCGGTGCTCATCGTTTGATTTTTCGGAACGCTCTTTTGATTTCAATGTCATTTTGCGCACCCGCTGCACATAATTGTGAAAATCCGTCAGTACGTTTGCCAGTACCTTACTTCCTGACGCCTGATATAAGGTCTCATGAAACTTATTATCCAGTTCAAATACCTGCTCACTGTGCCCCTTTGACACATGAAATTCTGTCAGGTATACAATTTCTTCCAGTTCTTCAATCTGTTCCGGTGTGGCTTTTTTCGCTGCCCATTTGGCACATAAGCCTTCCATCACAGACCGTATCTCATAAATGTCATTCAGATCTTCTTTGGAAAATCCGGTGACATGCGCGCCCTTGTTCGGCGTGATCGTGACAAGTCCCTGAAGTTCCAGCTGACGCAGTGCCTCGCGCACCGGTGTCCGGCTGACCCCCAGCTCATCGCCGATGGTCTTTTCTTTCAGTTCCTCATCCACCGCATATTTTCCGGATAAAATATCTTCCTGCAGTTTATGAAATACTTTATCACTGAGCGAATGGTTATCTCCCATCCTTTTTTGCCCCCTTGTTATAAAATAATTCCCAGCTCCTTGCAGCACTCTGTAATCTTAACAACCAGCTCGTTGTCTGTCAGAACAGTTACACGTCCTTCATCATACTGTTCATCAACCCAGTCTTTCAGTTTGTGAACCAGCTCTGAGTTTTTGTCCAGATGACGCTCCTGCGGCAGTCTGTAGTAGCTGTTAATCCAGTGTGCGATTCCAGCCAGACCGGATGTATTGGAAATAGATACCAGTGCCGGTCTCTTTAAGAATTTTTCTGTATCAAAAATATTGTAAATCTCTTCGTTTTTCAACAGTCCGTCTGCATGGATTCCGGCTCTTGTTACGTTGAAGTTCTTGCCGGCAAACGGTGTTCTGCTTGGAAGTGTATAATCCAGATCTTTTTCAAAATAATCAACCAGATCTGTAATGACTGTGGTATCCATGCCGTCCAGTGTTCCTTTTAACTGCGCATACTCAAATACCATAGCCTCCAGTGGTGTATTACCGGTACGCTCTCCGATACCAAACAGAGAACAGTTGACACCACAGGCTCCATACAGCCATGCTGTGGTAGAGTTGGTAACTGCCTTGTAAAAATCGTTGTGACCATGCCACTCGATCAATTCAGACGGTACGCCCGCATGAGTTGTCAGACCATAAATGATACCCGGTACACTTCGCGGAATAACGGCACCCGGGAAGTTTACACCATATCCCATGGTATCGCAGGCACGAACTTTGATCGGAATCTTGTATTCATCCATCAGTTTCATCAGTTCCACACAGAACGGAATAACGAAGCCGTAAATATCGGATCTTGTGATGTCTTCCAAGTGGCAGCGTGGGCTGATACCTGTCTCCAGGCACTCACGGATGACACTTAAATAATGGTTCATTGCCTCACGTCTGGTCATTTTCATTTTGTAGAAAATATGATAATCGGAACAGCTTACCAGAATACCGGTCTCACGCAGTCCGATGTCTTTTACTAATTCGAAATCCTGTTTACTTGCACGGATCCAGCTTGTAACCTCCGGGAACTTATATCCACGTTCCATACATTTGTAAACTGCATCACGGTCTTTTTTGCTGTACAGGAAAAACTCACTCTGACGGATAATTCCTTTCGGGCCGCCCAATTTGTGCAGATAATCATAGATCGTTACAATCTGATCGGTAGTGTACGGAGCTCTTGACTGCTGTCCGTCACGAAATGTGGTATCTGTGATCCAGATATCGTCCGGCATGTTATGCGGTACGATTCGGTCGTTGAACGCAATTTTCGGAATCTCTTCATACGGAAACAGATTTCTAAATGTATTTGGTTCATCTACATCAACCAGCTGATAAAAATGTTCTTCCAGCTGTAACAGATTATTATGCTTATTCATTACTACTTTACGCATGTTATTCGCTCCTCACCTTATATACTCGTATACAATATATTAGATTGTATGCAATCGCTCTCATTGCATACAATAATACATTCTTGTTATCACTTTGTCAAGTTAAAGTATAAAATTTTTTCTTAATATATTCTGTTTCCTTATTTTGTTCCTATCAGAGTTTATAAAAACAGGTATGCTATATCTGCATGAATGAACAATTTTTCGAAAATTTATTTCTTTTTAAAGAAACACTGACAAGCCGCATACATACTATGAATTGTAAATAAAAATCTGGAGGCTATCAACATGAGTGATTTAGCTGCTACAAACTGTGGATGCTCTAACGACAACGGATGCGGATGCAACAACATTATCTGGATTATCTTACTTCTGTGCTGCTGCGGTGGATGCGGAAATGGCAATGGCTCTTTCCTGGGTGGAAATGGCTGCAGTGAAGCAATCTGGATCATCCTGCTTCTGTGCTGCTGTGGCGGATGCGGCGGAAACAACAACGGAAACGGCTGTGGCTGCTTCTAAGTCAAAATCAAATCTGACTACACATCTTGGTACGACAAAAACCGGGGGCTATGATGCCTCCGGTTCTTTCTGTCTCCTCTTATATATGAAATCAATTTTAGCTAATACTGTTAGTTTTTATTTTTCATTTGTTTTATTCATCTGCCTTCTTACTCCGGGTGGTTGTTTCAGATTTTTTCTTTGCCACTCCATTTCTTTTTGCCGTTCCCGTTCTTCCTTTTTCCGCAGGCAGTCTTCATCTATTTCATAAACGCTTTTACCGTCATAGACCAATTTTCCCATATGCTATGTTCTCCATATTTCATCATGGATTCCCTATTATTATATGAAATAAAACCATTTTTGCCTGCCTTATATCACATCCAACTCCCTTTTTTTCCTTTCGCGCTATATTTTCAAATGCTTCATCATATTCCCCACAATCACAATGTCTTTTTTATTCAACATCCTTTTATGGAACGCAAATTCTTACTCATAATTGCATATTTTTTTCATACATTATAAAAAACATCAGATATGGACGTGATATTTCATATGAATGAACATGAAACCGGACATACGCCACCTGTACTGGATACATTGATTCAAAACAGACCGATTCAGATGTTAAAAGCCATTGTGCCCTACCTCTATGGTCCACAGCAGCGTATGATCTCCATGATGGTCAGAATGATTGAATTGCAGCGTACCATGCAGCTTTTTGATGCAGCCCCGGAAATGCAGGCACAAGAATTGCGAATCTGTTCCAATGAATCTCCTACAGAACGTACACATCAGATTTTAAATGTACTGCGGGAATACTGTACACCACAAGAAAGAGATCAGATTGATATGATTTTAAATCTTCTCGACATTACCTCTGTGACAGGCATTCTGAATATGTAAAAATGATTCTTTTTATTGCCATCACGCTCATACACATCTCGCATATGTAGTCTATTTCAATTTGAAAATAATACTATCAGGAGGACTTATTTATGGATCAGAACTTTTTTTCACAAAATCCGGCTTTTCAGAACATATCCCCGGAAAAACTAGCCTTCCTCATGAATTTCATGAATCAGGAAAAGCCAAATTCTTCCAGAGATATGATGGCTTTTCTTATGAATTTTGTCGCAAAAGCCAAAAATCAGAATCTCTCGTTTACCACAGACGAAACAGATTTTATCATCCAGCATCTGCGACAGGGATTAAATCCTGCGGAACAGCAAAGAATCGATCGAGTGTTGCAAATGCTGCGGAGGAAAAATTAACCCCCCTGTTATCCTGCACACTATCCTCTGCGCCATCTTGCTTATTATTTCTTCTTATATGCAAAAAGACTGAGCAGAACTTCTATTATTCTGCTCAGTCCCCTGTTATTTACATTCTCAGAAATATATACTTAAAATACCATTTTTTTACTGTATGTGTATTATAGTATACTTGTGCTTCATACATATTTGTTTCTAATACTTCAAATTCACCATTATTTTTGAGATACATCGTCAACTTTTTATCATCAAATCCGAACTCCAGAATGACTCCATCTTCTTTCTTCTCTTTCTGAATAATTTCCATTCCATCACAGATTCCTAATATATGCTCTTTTCCATCACATTTTCCACCATGAGTAAACTCATCGTTGCCTTTTTCATCTATTGGTATTTGATTATATTGTAATTTGCACATCAATTCTTCATCCTCCATAGAAAAAAAGTCTTGATTTCCACATACACACAGCAATAACTGTCCCAAGCGCATATCCGGATAAAGTCTCCATACTGATTCTACCTTTGACAAAACAGCATTAATTCTCCCACGATCACGCCCCGTTTCTCTCCCAGCACTGGAAAACAAGGAAAAAGAATCTCGTTTATACAATGTATCCCTCATATATTTCAAAAAGTCATTTCTACAGTCATTTTCCTCTAATTTGGCATATTCCAATTCCGTTGGATGAATATGTTCATATGAAGATATAGGCAAAATTTTCCTTATATTTTTCGTAAAACGGATAATTATGTGACAACTGTTCCTCAATCTGCTCTTTCAGAATTTCATCCTCTGTCTGTTTCTTCAACGCCAGAAGTTCCCACATCTTTTCGATATATCTTGCACTTGGATGATTGTAAATCAAAGTTGCCTTTTCCCAATCCGTTAATTCTATCTGATTCTCTTGCATCATTTTTTTATAATCTTTGGATACCACAAGATCAAACATCATTTATCCTCCTGAATCCAAGTTCCCTTCAATTTGAATTGCTTCTACATATTTATTTTTTAAAATAAAACACTTTCCCCTTTGGATGAAACGGCAATTTATTACCTTTCGGCAGCAAAAACGCGTGCTCCCGTTTTATTTTTAAATCATGTTCTATCATTCCATCTGTAATGATCAAAATTGGACCGGTTACTGGAAAGTCTTTTGCTTTTTCCAGGCAATCAACACCCGGCTGCAAAATCGTTCCCCCGCGGCCAGTCACTTTTACTTTTCCAGCAATCTCTTCCGGTGCCAGATAACCGACATCTGTTGCTTTTGCATCACAAAAAATAATTCGTACAAAAGGAACATCCTTTGCAGATGCATAACTGGCAATCGACCCCAATGCCATCCCCAGCTGTTTTTGTGACATAGAGCCTGATGTGTCTACCACAACACCAAATGTTCTGCTCTCAAGATCCTGGCTCCGAAGAGCATAACTTGGTCTCGGAATGTCCGGTGTCGCCCCTTGCATTCTGCTTGGTCTTGCATAACTGCGATGCTTTTCCAGGGGCGGGAATTGATCATCAAACCACCACGCCAGTTCCACATCCCAAGGAATCACAGGCATGGATAATGCCCGGATTTCTTCTACTAAACCTGCTGGCAGATATCCACGTCCGTTTGCCACATGAAAATCCAGTCCTTCCCGCAATGCACTCTTGAAAAATTCATCCAGAGACACGCCTTTTCCCATTCCTTCAAAACGAGGACCATTACCGCCAAAAATATCCCCTTTTCCATATCCGCGAAACGTATCCAATTTTTTGTATTTCCGTATTTCTTTGACAATTCTGTCATAAATAGCTTCCGCAGACATATTATGCAGCGTTTCATCATACAACAGTCCTTCCGATGGCATTTCACCGATTTCCATCTCATTCAGCCAGTCATTAATGACATAATCACAAGCCACATTCCACAAATAAGGATCTCTGCCATGACAGCGTTTGTAGTGTTGCAGCCCTGCATGCAGATATTCATGCGCCAGAACAAACATCCACTCTTTTTCGGACAACTGGCACGTTGGATTGACGTAGATGACACCTTGTTCTGCATCCACTGCCGCTATATGTATCTCATATTTATGACATAGGGTAATATCCTCTACAATCTGAAAAGATGCTGCCACGCCGCCAAGAAGCGGATAATGTGTTAAAAACCAGGCTGCTGCATGCGCCACAATTGTATCTTTTTGCGGCGTTAGTTCATATCCCCCAGCATTACTGATCGCAGATTTAATAGAATGCGTAATCGCATAAGAAAAGATTTCCACGTACTCGTTTTTCTCTCCATTTTTATAAAATTTCGGAGACTCCACACCGATCATATCTTTCAGTTTTTCCGAATTTGTTCCATACTTCTGTATGCCACTATCCTGTTGTTCCAAAAGATATTCATATATTTTTCCCTCATCATTCAGTTTGATTGTATATAATTCCGCCGGATCTTCACAAATTGGATTTCCAAGTCGTATATCATACAGAAATCGCGTAATATAAATATCACATGCCTTATTCCAGAGTGTCGGAACATATTCCAACTCGGAAGGGATTTTATTATGATCAAAATGTCCAAATGCAAGATGTAACAAATTGTGTGCCAATATATAACACCATTGTTCCGGCAGGACTTTTGCTTTTTCATTTACATAAATATTTCCGTCTTTCGAAACACATGCAATACTGCCTTTTGCATTCAGATGAGACGCTTTTGACAAAATCACACCATCCAGCTTATGAAAAAGAGGATGCTGATCCAATAACTGATATCCCGAAGTCAGATTCTGATATCCCGGTGATTTATCTTTTTCCCAATAGTATCTTGCAACAAATCGCGGCATTTTTACACCTCTTTTCCTGCATTTTCCTTAACTTACAAATCTATCATCAGTTATTTCTCAAACCATATCATTTAATGCACCAGCCTCGGCAGATCTCTGATTACCTCCATCATAAACCAGTCCGGTAAAGCTTCCTGGTCATCCGCCGCGACTGTCATCTGCGCAATTTCAAAATTAATTGCAGATAATTCTTTAATCATACCTTTTGCCCGATAGACAAACGAAAGCATATTTCCGGAAATATCCTGTTTGCTTTTTGGAAGTTCCGTAAGCAATTTTGCCCGGAAAGACTGCGCCAAAAAATAAAGGACATCCCGCTCTTCTGGTTTTCCCGGCCATTTTGCTTTCTGTGCAATAATCTCATCCAGCAAGTGTGTATTTCGCAGCGTCTTGGTATACGCCAGAAACATGCCTGCATGTGCGTCAGAAACGCAGGCATACGCAAGCATTTTTAAAGTCTCCATTGAGACCGCTCGCTTTCCGGCACCATACTCTGTCAGCGCATCACTGAGCATATGCCAGGAACGCGGCGTAGAAAATGGTTCTTCTGTCTTTGGCGGTTCTGAGAACAGATGATCCGGTCTTTGAATAATATAATCGATCACCCATGGATGAAGTCCTTCTGACTGTGCCCATTTGATCCACTGTCTGGCATCTGCTTTCATCTGAACATGAAACATACGGTTGATCAGTGCTGATGACATTGTTTTTACAATTGCGCTGTCCTGTGCCCGGTTTCCGGCACCAACTACAATGCTTCCCTCCGGCAGATGATACTCTCCGATTCTGCGTTCATGGATCAGCGAATAAAATGCTTTCTGCACTTCCTGTGTACAGGCATTTAGTTCATCTAGGAAAAGAACATATGGTTCTTTCCGGGCAATCATCTTCGGCGGGAGAAATTCAGAAGTCTCTCCCCGGATCTGCGGAATACCAATGATATCTTCCGGTGCAAGCTGACTACCAAGAAGGGAAACACATTGCATTCCTACTTCCCGTGCAAACTGCTCCACCAATGCGGATTTTCCGATTCCCGGGGCACCCCAGATAAAGACTGGTCTGACCGGCGCGATATTGATTAAAATTTCCAATAAATCATTTTGTGTTACACTAATCGGTAAATTCATCTATATATGTTCCTTCCATCTAAATGCATCTCCATCTCAAAACGCAGGTGATTTTTATTTTACATTCATTACTATTACTCATTCTATCTTGCATAAAAACATTCCCCTGCCTCTGTCATGATTTCTTCTAGGGTCCGCGGTGTATAATCCATATAAGACAGCATACATCCCACGTTAAATGCCCGCAAATCCTTATCATATACATGACGGAAGTCATTCTCTTTCATCTGCTTTAAACACTGCTGATAAAATTGATCTTCTGCGCTTACGTGGGTATGTCCATATAATAAAATCTTTCCCCGTCCCATATTTTTCCAGGAAAAAATCGGATAATGGGATAACACCAATCCGTACTTTTCTTTTCCAACAGAATCATGAATCTCTTTGTAATCACAAATTTCTGCAAACAGCTGCTGATAACGGTAATCCGATACATCATCATGATTTCCCCTGATCAGCACCTTTCTGCCTTTCAGCCGTGCAACAAATGCAATCAAGTCTTCGTTTTTGCCCCGCATGCTCACATCGCCCAAAATATATACATAATCGCCATTCATCACCCGGTCATTCCAGCTTTTCAAAATCGTATCATGCATCTGCTGCACCGACTCAAAGGGACGCTGGTCAAAACGGATCGCATTTTCATGAAACAAATGCAGATCGCTGATATAATATTTCATTTTTCTCTAACCTCTTTTCTCACCTAGTGCCTGTTCTACCGCATCGTATCTTTTTGCATTTAACTCCTGAAGCAGGCAGCGGTATGGATCCAGTTCATCGGAAAGTACCATCTGATAAACCGTTGGATTAAATCCGCTGACCAAAGCCACACCAGCCTCATTTTGCTGCAACGGAATCGTATTTGTTCTGGAATAAACATTCCAGAACACCAGACGCGGCATCTGATATCCATTGGATTCATATTCATTGCGGATCTGCTCAAACAGAGACAGCAATCCACCTTTTTCACTTCTTCGCAAAGATTCCGGATATGTAACCGCAGAATCAAATTCCATATCTGAAATAATCAGAATATTGCGCGGCATATCCTCCTGCGGCATATCATTTGCAAGTGCAGTATTCAATATAAGCTGAAAAACAGCTTGAATATCGGTATTGCTGCATTCATCATAAGCACTGCATATCTCCAATTTATCCCGCAAGGATTCAGTACAAGACAGATCTACGAACTGTGGGCATGCACTGAAGGTAATAAACTGATTCTTGAACTCTCCCCTGCAATGTTCTGAAAAATAAATAGCCAACGCTGTTGCTACATCCAAAGCCGTCATATCCGTATTTCCTACATTGACAGTCATAGATCCGGAACCATCCCGAACCACCAGAGTAGATGCGTCACCGGAAACATGATCCGGCAGTGCCTTCCATAATGCTTCCAACGTATCATCCTTAGCTTTTAAATTGAATTTCCAGCGATAAGAGCCTCTCTCATAATATTTTGAAACAATATCACTCGGAAATAAGGTATCCGCATGGATTTTTTCTTCTCCCCGCACTAATTTATTCAGAAAATCCCTTCTGCGCATTTCGTCATTTTTCAAAAATGCCCGCCCATAAATTAAATTCGCCCGGGATGTCACTTTGCTATAATCAATATCATCCCATCGGTTTGCAGACATTTTCACTTCCACTACATTCAGGTAAGCTCTCAGTTTGGAAAGGATCTTGCGATATTCTTCTTCCGAAAATCCAAACGCCTGATAGATATCCCGCGCCAGTTTTCGTGTTTCCGCTGAACTTGTATGGCAGGATGGAAGCCACTTTGCCAATAAAGACACCTGGCCGCCTGTTTCCACAGCTTCCAGATCCCGCATCAGCTGCATTTTCATTGCATGTATAATTTCTTCGCCCGCCTGGGTGTCAAGCATACAAAACCAGTCATCAAATCGTCCATACTCCGGTATCAATGACACGACATTTTTTGCATATTCATAATGATTTTTCAACAGCCAGTTCATACAGACTCTGAATGTATGACGTTCTCCCATGCCCTCCCCACGAACATCCCGGAGATAAAAAAGCCACTTCACTGCAAGAAGCGGATTTTCATAATATACCTTCGTAAACATCTGACGAATCCTCTCATTGCCCCAATCCCGCATACTGCTCACGGCGAAATTCGCATCCAACAGTTGTTTTCCGGAGGTTCTGTAACCAATCGCACCATTTTCTGTTGTCTGATTTTCCTGTGTCATCTGTTTATACAGTTCATTCATAAATGCCATCTTCTTAACCTCCATACTGTCTGTTTTTCGCTCTGGCTGCAAATCGCATCCGAATTGTTTGAATACTGGCTGTTGGAATCGAACCAACCATCTCAGGATCCTCCTAATCATCCTCTAAAAATATTGCTGTAAGAATCTTATACAAGATTCACTTTTTATATCCTGCGCTCTGACCACTGAGCTAAGCCAGTCTAAGGAGAGGGTAGGATTTGAACCTACGACAAACGGCTTACCAAGCTTAAAATCATTGCTGTAAGAGTCTCCTACAAGACTCCATTTTTTCGTTGCTCTACCTACTGAGCTACCTCTCCATGATTGTTTGTTATTTTCCCCTATGCATATAACGCCTCCATCTAAGCGAATTATAATACGCCCTGTCTTTTCTGTCACTGAACCAACAGTTTACTTTCAAATTTTGTTTAGCATCCTAAAAAACTCCCGTTTTTACATATTTTCTTTAGCAAACTACAAATCCAATTCTTCTGTTCTGCGTCTTCCTTTCTTCCGGCATTTCAAAATCTTCTGCAATCAGTTTACTTGCTTCTTCTTTTGATAATTCCAGATTTCCACTTCCACGCAGCAACCGGTCTGCCTGCTTCATCATTGCCTGTTCCAGCATATTTCGTACAAATCTTCCATTTCCATAATTTTTCTCCGTACACACCTGTGCACAAATAGCAAGACATTTTTCTCTTGTATACTGGTCATTAATCTGGTATCCCTGCTTTTCCAGCATCAGATCCATGATTCGAACCAGCTCCTGTGCGGTATAATCCGGAAACTTCAAATGGAATGCGATTCTGCTTGCCAATCCTTCATTCTGCTCCAGAAATTCACTCATTTTCTCCGGATATCCGGCAAAAATAACAATAACTTCCTCACGGTAATTTTCCATCTGCTGTACAATCGTATTGATTGCTTCTGCGCCATATGTTTTTCCGTCTTCCACAAGGGAATATGCCTCATCGATAAAAAGGATTCCTCCCCGTGCTGCCTTGAATTTTTCCTCAACGATCTTAGCTGTCCATCCGACGTATTTTCCAATCAGATCCTGACGTCCACATTCCACAAGATGTCCATTGGAAAGCACACCTTCTTCTTTCAAAATTTGAGCCAGAAGTCGCGCAACTGTTGTTTTAGCACTTCCCGGGTTTCCAGAAAAAAGCATATGCATGGAAGCTTTTGTTTCCGGCAATCCCATTTCTTTACGCATCTTCTGCATTTTTGCTGCTGCCAAAATCTCATCTGTCACTTTTTTCACATCAGATAACCCCACCATTTTCTGCAATTCCACATATGGTTGATCCATTTTCTTTTTCAGTTCAATCCGTGTAATGTCTTTTTCTTTGTAAGCTTTATAAATATGTGTTTTTAATCCTCTTCCATACCACTGATTGTAAGCGGTAAAAATATCAGACACAGAATAAATTTCTCTATCTTCCGGTAAATATTGTGTCAGATCCTCCACTTTATAATCTGTGTATTCTGTTTTTTCTGCCAATCGTTTTAAATATGCCTCTGCACGCTTCAGATCCCCATATCCTTCCTTAATCTGGATCATATCCGCATGGCAGAGGATTGCCGCTATCGTCTCATTTGCAATCGTTCTTTTTCCGGACACATCTACAAATATAAATAATGTGTTATTTCCATATTCACCTAATTTTTGTCCAAGTTCCTCTGCCAGTTCATGATATCCCGTCGCATACATTCCAAGATCATTCTCACCGGCAAGATTGATCACAACCGTTCCGCCCTCAAATGCAGAAAAAATATTAAAAAATCCTTCTTCGTGCTTTGCCTTTGGCTGAATATTTTCTACATAGCATACTCTTCCACTTAATAGTCTTTTATTTTTCAATAATGCCGGAATCAGCACATCGATCATATCATCTGCCGCTTTCTTATCCCCCGCAGTAATCAGGTAATGCACCGGATGACCAACAAAACGATGCTCATTTTCATTTGAATAGATTCTATCTATTTCTTCATAAAAATCTTCGGAAGCCAGAATGTCCCTTAAATAATTTTCACATGTCTGTTTTGACATCTCATGTTCTGAATAAACAGATTCACTCACCTTATACGGAACTCCATCAAACAATCCATAATTACATGGTGCGATGGTCATTTGAAGTTCTCTGAATATGGAATCTTTCGACCGTTCAATCCAATCATTCCGTTCTGCACGTGTCAGCTCCTTTCCGAATTCTTCACTGGTGATTTCTTCCCGTTTCAAAATGTCTATCTCCGGCAAATGTTTTTTTATAATTTTCTCACATTCTTCAGCATCTGCTTCCATTTTCTGCACTGCTACAAGCGTCATTTTATCATCCCAAACTTTTGATATGACTACCCGCACCTTTTTTTCCACACTATAAATAGTATAAAATTTATTATTAAGTGCTGTAATCGGACTCTGATAAGAATAAAATCTTGCATATTCATTATTGTCCTGCTTTTTATTTCCCAATTCCATCTTTGAACAATCTGCGCTGTATTTATATAAGATCATATGTAAGCTCCTTTCCATCATCCGCTTGCTTCTTGATGCTTCTGATTATAGAGCACATCTCATCCCTGAAATAGCCAAAAAAAATACGAACACTCAAATGTGCTCGCATTTTTCCTACATCTCTAATTTATTTTTCTGCATTCCCAGTCTATATCTCATTCTTTTTACAAAATTTTTCGGACCAATCACCTTGATCCGTGGACCAAATGACAAAATCCGTATCAACAAATCTGTTTCATCCTCCTCTTCATAATTTAAAATAATTTTGTAAGTATGTTCTCCAATACACTCTGTAGTTCTTTCATAAATAGAAAATTGTAACAATAAACGTTCCAATATACGTCCAGTATCTTCCACTAACAATTCTACGGATCTTTTTCCATGAAATTTCGTCTCTGTCTCTTCTATCGGATAAAAATCCCCTTGTTGTCTGACCTCAGAAATTTTTGCAATATTAAAGGTAGCTATCTTTCCATTAACAGAAGATAATACCCGAAACTTGTCATCCCGCTGCGAATACTCGATTCGAATTGGATTACAACTCTGCCATTCTTCTGTTCCATTTTTTCGCTGATATAATATCTGCACGGATTTCTGCTCGTGAACAGCCTCCAAAATACTGCGGAAAATCTCGATATAGTGTTCATCCCCATAAGGATCTCCATCTTGATACTGATCGTAATACACGAAATCTTCGCTGTCAAACAAAGGTTCCACATCTTCCAAACCTGTTTCATCTGGTTGAAACAATTTGATTCTGGGATCAGAAAGCAGCGATTTTATCCAACGTTTTTCCAGTATTGTAAGTGGTCTGTCAACTTGATTATTTAAAATAGATTTTCCTTCTTTATCTAATAGAGACCATCTCCCCTCTGGTCCAATATCATCCGGCAGCATAAATGTCATTTCTTCAAAAGCATATTCATATTCCTGAATAATATCTGTTATTCTATCTCTTGATATCGGTTTACGTACAGCGTAATTCAAAACAGCCGTCACTGCATTATAATAATTCCCATAAATCTTATGAAACATCATCTTCGTCTCCTCCACCATACATCGCATACAATTTTTCTAAATCTTCTTCATACTTCTGCTTTAATAACGGATTACTGCTCTCCAACTTTGCGATCCTTCCTGTAAAAGTTCGGATCCACGGCAGTAACTCCATCGCATCAAAAACATCTGCCACATATTTATATTGATTTGCACTTATCTGTTTCACATGACCATTTCTTTTTTCACGTTCCAGCCGCTGTAAAATATAAGCTTCGTCATCTCCAATCTGTATCGTCATCTCCACATGTGAAGTTTTTTTCGGATCTCCTACCTCGACACCCCACAAATAAGGCTTACGAACCGCATATTCTCTCTGTATTTTTTCGTACAGAGCCTCATCGCATATCTCTTTTTGTTCCACCTTTTGCATGAAATCCACACGAAGCAAACGGATATCCGATTTTTCCGCATTATAACAAACAAGATACGCTCTGCCATTTTGTGTGCTGACATGTATCTTCAACGGAACCACATGAAATACATTTTTCTTCTTCTTTCTGCTCCATACAACCACTTCCAGATACCTTTTTTCCCGGATACCAAGCAATAGATTCAAAGTTATTTCACTGTCCAAGGCATACAACAGATAATGATGTTTAAAATAGAAAGTGAACGACTCTACCTGATATTTTTTCTGATCTGATAGACGCGAATCGTCTTTTTCAATTTTAGACTCGATTTCTTCTATACTGGAATTCATTTCTTCGATCTGGTTCATTTTATCCAACAAATAAGAACCAATCACACCCAGCTGATTCATTTCAGAAAAAAACTGGATTGCATCCTTCCAAGAATTTAGCCCCACACTATTTTCTGCAAGTGTAAAAACATTCCCTCTCTTTTCGTGTAATTTTCCAGATTCTTTTCTCAGAATTCCAACACTCACATACTCATCTAATATTTTTTTCACATTCTTTTCATTCACTTCGAATTTTTTATCATCATGATCTATCGCTTCGATTTTGCCCGTCCTTTTTTCTCGTTCTTTTTTCACTTCAAGAGCTGCATCATAGATTTTAGCCATATAGGATCTCAGATTTGTCATAATTTCCCGAACTGACAACCACTCATCTTTTGTCATAAAATCCAGCAAAAAGAAGTAGTATAAGATATCATTTTGAGAAAACGTACTTGTTTTAAAGGCAGTGTACAACGGATTATGAACAATCTCTCTGCTGTCAACCGAAATATATGGCACTCTGCCTTCCAGATAATCTCTGTCCTGCATATAGGTTTTTCCAAGCCAGCTTTTTATCTTCCGCTTTCTGTCATCATAAGTTCTTGCTGCTGAGGTTCTTTCATTTTCTTCATTTCTTTTCTTCTCTTTCTGATCCTGTTTTAAAACAATTTCATTTTTCTTACGGAAACCATAAATATAAAATTCTCCCAGATAATCCCGTACATTTTCAAACTTCTTTGTCAAATCACTGTATGGCATCCTGCTTCCCCTTTATCCTTTTTATTCAGACATATTTTTCAGTTGTTGATCAATCCATTCACAGATCAGCCTGCTGTCTTTTCTCTTTTTCTTTGCTGCATTCATTTCGTCAAAGTATGCTTCTTTCGCATCTTCCAGACACACAATCGAATCCGGTATCAGCTTTACAAGCTCAAACATTCTAATTGTATTTCGGACAATACCCCAAGAACATTCTGATGTATCATCACCATTTTTCAATTTACGAATACAGTTTCTCAAATAGTTCCATCTGATTTGATATTCCTTTTTTAATACCTCATATAATTCTGCGTCTGTTCGATGATCGTACCCTTGCAGGCTGCGATCGTAACGTATCTTCAGCCAATACATATAACGCGAGCTTTCATAACAAATAATTTCGCCTTTTAAATCCAGTTCTACAAAACCATATTTACGATAGGTCACTTCAATTTGTCTGTTGAGTATATAATATGCTTCCAGATCTCCAGAACGGAACAGTTCCTGCAAAAGTAAACCCATTCCTCTGGTCAAGCTGTACTCAATTTTTTTACTTGCATAAGGAAGAATAGAACAAGTATACCAGTCACAACATAAAATATAATCTTCTTCCCAATATTTCAGTGGATAAATTTTCTCCCAGTCATCTTCTTCCTGCCAGTTTCCAATCCCTGTTGATGTACCAATTCCCGTTGGTTGCTCTTTTATATGTTCATCATAACATTCAATCACAAGGCAAAATGCCCACTGCAATTCTTTTAATCCTGCAATATCATCACTATTACGCAATCTTTTGGCATCCATACTGTACAAGAATAACCATCGTTCTAACACTTCCTTTTCTGATCTTTTACACATTACAAGCAAATCCCTTAATTCAAGGTGGGATAAAATTATATGAACCCGTTTATACTCCTGCTCATGGTACAAAGTTTCTACCTGCTGCAACATTTTTTTTGCAATTGCAACGCATACTTTTTGATACAGCCCATCTTCATCTTTCACTTCAAATTCAAGTTGAAACGGTCGCAGCAAAACGTTTTCCAATTGTCCTAATACTTCTTCTGGCGTACTTCTTTTCATATTATCACAACACTGCCACAATCGAAAAACAACTGTCTGAAGCACATATTCTTCCTCGAATATTTTCCACAGTGGATCTAATTCAGACAATTGAAAAGATTTATTTTTGTGTGCTTCTGCCAATACTACCAGCATTTTTTTCCTGCGTATCCCTTCAAACAACATGCGTGAAGAATCTCCGAAATTTTTTTTTGTATAAAATTGATATACATGAATCAGGCAGTATAATATTTTATTCTTAATCTTCTCATCACTCACTACATCAAGTAGCACTTCCAGATAAACCGCATACGTCAGTTCATTTTTCTCTGTCAGATCCGCTTCCACTGACTGAATCAGGTAATCCGCTAATTTTTCATCATTCCAGACCTCCACAATTTTTTCAAAAGCAGTTAAATCTGTATATTCACCACGTATACTTGTTTTTTCCAAAACCAGATACTGAAACCACACATCAATTTGCTGATGTTTCTTACAATGATCAATCAATTTATTCAAAAACTCATATTTACACTGAATGAGAGCATTTCGATATGGATTTTTCCAAATCTGCAGATCATCCAAACTCATACGAATCCAATGTAGTTCCATTCTGCCTAATTTCTTCACTGGTCCAAAATGCAGTGACTCCAGCAGCTTAACTATACGTATATCAAAGGTATCTGAAATCCATTTTCCATATACTGTATTGGGTGTTTTTATTCTCATATTCAAAACCGTTTTGATATACATTTCTTCATTCTGCATATTTAACCGCTGTGCATATTCATCCGCAAGCAACAGTTTTTTGACATAAAACGCCCACTGTCCTTCGTACCCGTCAGATTTTTGATCCACACTATCATACCAGGAAATCAGACTGATACGAAATCTGCGAATGACTTCCGGGAGTGCCGATTCGCATATCCGTTCTACAGCTTTCTGAAATTCTTCATTGGCATATTCATATACGTCAGCGCCATCCGACCGTTTCACAGTCAATAACGGAAGAATATCATTCATACATCCAATTGCATCAAAACTCACACCATGAAAAAGAATCAGGTGACAGATCTCTTCCAAGCGAATATTTCCAAACACTGCAATGGAAGCAAACATCAGATACAAGGTCCTCTGGCTTACACCCCAGTATCTTTTTAACAATTCCTTTATATAATTTTCTGCCACAACAGCCGTCGTCACTTTTCCACCACTTTGAAAAATAACATCTCCCATGGCAATATACGGCTGTACATACAAAAACTTCCGATGTGATTTTTCAATAATTTGTTTGCATGCTTTCTCTGTAATTCCAGAAAAATTCGACTTTATATATCGTTTCAACAGTGCCACATACTGTTTATTGTTTCCGTCTACGGTCAGTGTATGTTCTCCACTCATCTCCTCACATTTTTGAATGCAGGCAGCAGATGTCGGTGTAAGTGTCTCTTCTGTTTTTAACCGCGAAAGTATTATGATATACACACGATCTGCATCTGGCATTTTCCGAAATTGCTCATTTGTCGGTAAAGAATCCAACAGATTCTCCGTATCATAATTCAATTCATCAATACCGTCTATAATATAGACCAGCTTTTGGTCTTCACATCCCCCGACAAGTTCTTCTTCGTATCTTTTTCTGAACAAATTCAGATATTCGATAAATGCCTGACCAGCACAGGCTTCACCTTTTCGGATCTCCTGCTTCAAATTCCGTCCATCTGGCATTTCATATTCTTCTTCATCTACCTCTAACCGTTTCTTTCCGTCAAAACTTCTCAGATTTTCATCCAGAGAAGTATAAAAATCCACAATGCGATTCTCCGTCCGAAGCAGTGTATCACGGATATGGTAAACCCTTACAATTGCATTCAGATCGTGTTGAAGGATTCCCTTCTGGTATCTGCCATCCAAATGATGCGCCAAGGTTGATTTCCCCATTCCACGCTCCATCTGAATGTACAAAATTCCCTTCGAATAATCGTTCATAAATTGACGGATCTCATTGATCAGAAATTGTGGTTTTTCATAATGCGGCGTACGATTCAGACATGCAAATGCTTTCCGTTCTTCACTGTCCGCTATTTTTTCTCTGACTTTCCGCTGCTTATTTTCAGTATTGGAAAAACATTCCTGATATCTGGACTGGAAATAAACATTTCCATCTATTCGCTTTGTATCACTCAGATAATTTGTCACTTCCACATACTTCTGATCGTTAAAGTAGGAATCAAAGAAAAACTTTTCTCTGTCAATTTCATAGACAAACTCTGAATCCCGATATCGTTTTCCTGCGATATTCAGAATGATGCCATCGGACTCCTCGAAATAAATGTGGCTATATAAATCATCCACAGATACCCCATCCGCCGTTTTTGAAAAATATGCCTGTAAACCTTCCAGCAAATCATATGCCTGTAGCCAGTATATATCAGCATCCATCATAAGCGTACCATGACCGATCACTTTATTTCTCCAGTTACCGATACTATCATATCTTTCTTCGTCCGTATTTTTATGTGGCTGTACCCTTTGCAAAATACTTGTACGGTTCAAAAGCTCTGTTAAATACTTATGAAATCCAAAAATTCCTGCACATTTACAAATTGAACTCAGCAGTTCTGCCCATGATCCAATCGATAACGGTTTTCTCAGCATTTTAGCCATGATTTTTCTAAACTGCAATAAAACTTCCTCATCGTTTTTCTGCGCACAGGCGTTTTCCTGAATCTTAGCATTTTTTTCCTGCATTAACTGTTCGCTGGTTGACGGAACATATGTATCGTCTCTTTTTATGGCAGAATCAATGACGATCATCGCAATAATCACAGGAATTTTCAAACAGGTTTCATAGATGTCTTTCAATCTGAATACAGAGCCGAAAATATCGTCTTTTTCAATGCTCTCCCGCAAAAGTTCATATTCTTTTTGTATCACACCAGGCAAATGCATGATCTGAGATTCATCGATCCAAAGACTGTCATTTTTCACCTGTTCTCTGAAATCTGTAATCATTTATCTAAACACCTCGATTATTTATACGCCAAAAATTCTCTTGAATTAATGTTTATTTTAACACTAATTCAAGAGAATATATAGTTGTTTTTATAATGTTAAATTGTAGTACAAATATTCTCATACAATCAATTTTTACATGCAATATCCTATTCCACAATTTTTTTTCTATTTGGATATTGATATTCCCATGCTTTCTTCAAATTTGTATTAATTATCATATTGAATATTTTCAACTTTATGCTGTACTTTTCTTTACATACAATAAAATGTATCACAAAAATTATTCCTAACAATGCCAAATACAATATTACTGATCCTAAATACCCTCCAATTACAAATACGATTTCTGAAAATATATTGTAAATCGTACTTGTACTATTGGCAATATAAGGTCTATTTATACACAATAGTACAACAAAAATTAAAGCAGCTTTCACAAAAATATCCAGCATTGCATTTAATACTTCGTATTGAGTTTTACTTTTTCTATACAAGCGAAGTAATTTCATAGCAAACATTTTGGATTTTCCCATTTCATTATACACCCGATATTTCAATTCTGGTAACGCATCAGCAAAATGTTGAATTCCTAAATGCCCACAATGTTTTAATACTTCATCAAACTTCTTATTGATTTGAATTCTATAATATTCATAATATCTTTCATCGTTTTTTCTTAATATATATTTTTCTATACTTGGCCATTCTTCTTCATTTGCTCTATAGTATTTTATAACAATTTCATCATTCTTTATGAATTCATACCACCCCCACTCACATATATCCGATCGACTCATTGAACCCGTTCTATAAAATTTTTGAGTTCTATCATATAACATAAAGAAGCCAAAACAATAATATATTTCATATGTATCTATACTTCCATTAATCAAAAATTGCTGCTCATCTTGCAGATATTCTTCTAATGTAATTCCCTGTTCTAACCGCTCTATGTTTTTCCTTAAAAGTTCATTTTCACTTTTATAATTATTCTCCATAATTTTCCCACTTTCTACTGCAAATACTTATGAGCTAATTCCATAGAATAATCTTTATATTTCACATATGCTTCATATAATTTACTATTTTCAATCAAATCACAACACGGAGCAACCAATTCATCATACATTTTTTCAAATATACTTTTCCCATTTTCTAAACTTTCTACATTTTTCACGATCCGTGGCGCAATATCATAATACACAGCAATATCCTCTGGATAATTTTCTTTTACATATGTATCCCGAAAATCTCTCAGCAATTCAAGTTCATAACAATTATCCTGAAAACCATCTCCTTTTACACTCATACATGCTGAAGTCAAATAGCATCCACCACTGTCTCTTTTCCCTGTGGCATCTTTATATAATGGACAATCATGATAGTCATCCGAAAACATCTTTGTTCCACAATAATTAAAATAACGATCCTGTACCGGCGCTCCATTTCCATTGCCACTTGCCTGACACTTATTACCACTCCACATAGATTCTTCTAAAAACGGACATATAGCCATAATATTTTCCTCTCTTTTCTGTATTATTCTTTATATTTCTTTGAAGCTCTGTAAAATCTGGATTACTTCTTGTTCTTCCTTCGCTGTAAAACCATCTGGTGCTTCTGCAATAAATGCATACAATCCATAATGATTAAAAGAAAACTCATCCACATCTCCAGCCTGTCCCATAAATTCCCGGTCTCCAAGATAAGAAGTCGGTACTAAAGCAAAAAATGTACCATCTGATGGTGAAAAATCTGAATCTGTTTTTGGATTCAATTCTCCTACAATATGTACCCGGGCTACCATAAATTTTTCTATTTCTGCAAGATCCGCCTCACTCTCAGGATCTCGAACCCCTGTTACAAAATCTGAATCAGCTGCTTTTGATATATTTGCCTGGATCATAACAACACCGGATCCTCCGCCTAATGGCTGTGACAAATCCCAGTAAGTAACCGTTGCACCACGATTATTGGTAATTACTACTTTTTCCTGGATCGCATCTCCTATTGTTCCAACTTCTTCACTTTCTACGTTCCATCCAGATGGTATATCAAACTGAAATCTGCTTGCATCTATCTGATTTTCATCTGCAAATCTTGTTTTATACGTTGTTCCCAGATTTCCAGTAACAGATTGAGAGGTACTATTTTCCTGGGATGTATCGTCAGCATTTTTTTCATCTTGTAAATCATACGAAGCATCACCTTCCCAATGCTTTGACCAAAATGGCTCTAACGATTTATCAAAAATGTCTACTTTTAGTGGATCCCGCGTAAAAACTGGAATTTCCAATATCAGGCCTCCCTGAAGCCGCGGACCTACTGTAAGATCCATACTTCCACTCAGTTCGCCCTTTCCGGTACCATCCCCAACAAATTTGGCATTTCCTTCTGCTGAGCCATAAATTCCAGCTGACATATCCGCTCCCGCACTGCCATAAAATTTTGCAATATAATGTAAACTTAACTGTGCATAGGCATTTCCTGAAACAGTTGCTTCTGTATTCCACTGTAATCCATCGACATTCTTCTCAAAACTCTTAATTGGCTCAACTTTTCCTTTTTTGCTATCATATAGAAATCCTACTTTTCCTTCTAATGTTGGATTATATGTTGTTTCAATTTTTCCATCTATTTTGGCTTGCGCTTCAACTACAGTATCAATTCTATTTGTAACTACAACCGGAATTCCACCAAGTATGATTTCATGATTTGGCAAAGGTGTTGACAAAATTGTCTCTGACAACTCTCCTTCTTTACTATCCGTATAAGTACCTGTAATCGTCACACCGGCTTTTGCATTCAATGCAATTCCACATTTTATATCAAATCCACGGTCGATTTGTAACGTTACATCTTCCCATACACTGAAGCCTCCATTACAGGAAAGAGCAAACGGATCCTTTTTTATTTCTTTTGAGAAGCTAAACTGGTAATCTGATTCATCATCCTCTGAATCAGACGAATCTTCCTCTGTCTCAGAAAGTCGAATTGCCGAAGACAGACCATTTGTCTGCATCATTGCGTTATTAATAACACCTCCATCTGCATTTGTGCTTTCTTGAAATCCAACTTCTTGCATGCCATCTTCCGTTAATGCATAGCGTTGCGTAAAATCTACTTTTTCAAATACATCCGTCAATAATGCCGGTTCCGTTTCAACTATGTAGTCACCATCCTTTTTTTCAACATTTGTAACTCTGCGGATAAATCCATCTTCTGCTCCTTCAATAATACCGGCAACCAGCACATCTCCTTCTTCGTATTCTGGTTTTTCGTCATATACCAGACTATTATCGGTGATCTGATCCGGTGCGTTATTTTCACCAATGACATACACATTATCTTTTACAATAACATCTTCTGTACTCGATGCAGACTGCTTGTTACTCTTTTGATTTTTCACAAGGATTAATGCTGCAATGATTGCGACGATAATTATAATAATAAATATGATCCATTTGGGGAATTTCCTATTCTTCAAAAATTTTATCTCCTATCGTTGTTCTAAATCTTCTTATCTATTTAATGCAATTGAATTGCAATCATGACCACTGCCTTCCATCTGATTTTCATTCAGATTAATACTTACGATTACATCCTGTTTTGTTGATGACCATTCTTTTATTTTGCTAGGTTTGTTAATCCAATCCCCTGCTGCCAGTCGAAGCGTTAAGGAATTTTCTTCGATTGTTCCAGATACATTATAACTTCCAGCTTCTGAAAACTGATTCAATACATCCGGTGTATATGTGTAGGTACCTGTAACCTGATTTCCATTTACATTTAATTCCAATACGGCATCTCCAGCATACGGTACTGCCAGATAACGCCCGATCCATTTGCCAGCCCAGTCAACACTCTTTACTTGTATTTTTTTTGATGAAACCACAGAGTTCCATCCAGTTTCATTCTCATATGTATTTTCAACGGTAAACTGTACATCACATACTGTATTTACTTTCGTAAATGTACAACTGCACTCATACTTCTGATTTTTTCCTTTATTGATCACATTTTGACTGTTAATCTTAAAATCAGAAATCTGGTCTCTTGTAACAGTAACTTCCTGATCCGTTGTATGGCTATCTCGCAATGTAAATGTCTCATTTGCCAGCAATCCAGTCAAATCATCTTCTGTCATATTTAATGCTTTTGTCTCATTTACGACTACTTCAAAATCGTCATTTGCTTTACAGGAAACCAGTTCCCAGGATTTATCAAATTCAAAATCAGCAGTTAATGTACCTGTTGCTTTTTCCACTCCACTGTCTAATGTAATAGTAACAGATACCTCATCCTTGTTATTTTCCAGGTCAGAGTTTCTCTCATCTACAGTGATTTTTGAAATATCACTAGCCTCAATATCCCAATCCTGTCCATCTACACGGATTCTTTGATTCACAAGTTCATCTGTAATTGTTTCATCATCCACGCCTTTCAACGGTTTCATAAGCCAGGAATTCGCATCACTGACAGAGATATTGCCAATTTCCCAGTCTTTGTCATATTTATAATATGTAACCTGTACCCCCTTTTCATAAGATATATCATCTTTGTGTGTTGTTACCACACATAAAATGGAATCTGTTTTATTTTTCTTATCAGTTGTTCGATCTGTAATTTCAATACTGTCAAGGGTCTCTCCATCACGGAGCAGCTGATCATCTCCACAACTGATCAAATCATCTTTGATTTCATCTTCCTTCGGAGCAGATGAACACCCTGCTACGAAAACTAATGCCATTGCTACCATAACCATCAGTAATAAATTTCTCTTTTTCATAACAATTCTCCTTCGTTTTATTATTTTATCTATATTTTAATATAATTTCCTTCCTATTGCAATACATATTGTATTACATATAACATTGCATTTTATTTTGTCTTTGCAATGCTTATTTATATTTCTTTTTGCAATATTATAAAGTAAGCAGGAGGTGAGACCGTGGCATTTCAATTAAAACCAGATCGAAAAGCTACCGAAAACAAAACCATTCGTTTTCCTTTGGAGCTGATCAACAAAATTGACGAAGCTATTGCATCCGGAGATGTGCCCATATCATTTTCCGGTTTTGTAATCCAGGCATGTGAGTATGCTCTAGACAATATGGATATACCAAATACAGACAAATAGCACTTATATGATAACGATATTGCTTCGCCGGTAATATTGTATCTGTGGAACAGTTTCGCCGACTGTTCCACTTTTCTTTCCTGGCAACAGCTCCGCCACATTTTGTATTGTACAGATTGGAATCTAAGATATTTCTCCATCCCCATCTGACATGAGCAATTATAGCTCTTACTATTCTTGTTAACGAGTCAAATTTGTTGCGAAGACTCTTTTTTTATTGCTTTATATGTCCCATCTAAACCGTATTCATAATATTTTTTTGCTTCTTCATCATACGCCAGACACAACAACCTTTTTCTATATGTGACAGAACCATCGATATAAAAATGGCTTTCTCCATCAAAGTAAATACCTTGAAACCTTTTATTTCCAGCAACCAGAGATGCAGCGACATGTCCTGCAATAATGTCTTTATAAAAATGTCCAATGGATGGTGGAAATTTTCCCGTCATGACATAATCCGGCGTTCCAAGTGTGCACCACTCCACTTCTTCTGCCGGTATCGTCTCATCCACCCCTGCATGTACAAAAATCTGCGTTTCCGTTTCATAATATAATCGCAGCATTCTCATCCACGACAACAAATTTTTATGATTACTTTTTATGCACGTTTTCACATAAACAATCCTTGTTTCCCGATCTGGCTTTAACTCCATTTTTTTGAGCTGTTCTTTTGTTAAAAATGATCCCGTTGTAAAAAAATCTCCATCCTCATCCAGCCAGACATCTTCGTTTTTAAAAAGGAATTCTTCAAACCATACTTCATGATTGCCTTTTAAAACAATTACTTTGTCTGATCCAAATTCCTGTTCCAGATCATATGCCAGTTTCAAACATTGATAACTTTTATCTCCCCGGTCAATGTAATCACCCAGTAATATTAATCTGCTATTACCCTTTTGTAATAACGGTCTCATCTGTTCCATTCTTTTTTTCATTGCTTCATAATGACCATGAATATCGGACATTGCATAAATCATATTGTGTACTCCTCGAAAAGCAGAAAAATGTTCTTTTTCATTTGTTCGTTGCTTTCTGATTATAAGTATATCGATAAAAATGTTCTTAATAGTCAAAAAAAGTTGCGAACACTCTTGTGTCCACAACTTTTTTCTTTCTAGTTACATGATAACAGTTGTTCCTACATCAATATTTTCTAATAACCAATTTAGGTTTTCCTGCGAAACTCTTATGCAGCCTGATGTAAATGTATCATCTTTACTTACCGGTTCATAATCCTGCATAGTTTCCTTTGTTGCATTCGAAGCATATAAATCACTATGAATGAAGTAATCCTCAAATATCACCAAATATCCAAAAAACTTTACCTGATCCAATTCTGGATAATATCCACTGACATATTCTTCCGCAGACTTCCCTTCCACCTGAAAAATTCCTGTTGGTGTCGATGACTTTTCACCACCATAAATACAATCCATAGATTTGATTTCTTCATACATAACGTAATTCGAAGAATCAAAGTCTGAGCGAATAGAATAGTATTTGTGCAGAACAGAGTTGTCAGCTTTTTTGTATAGTTCTAGTTGGCTGGATGTACGGTTGAGTTTGAGTAAGTATTGAAAAAAATCTTTTTGCAATGATCGATATATAATAATTACATTTTCTTCTTTCATTTATTTTTCTTCTTTTCGTATTTCTTTTCTGTATGTTTCGCTCTTCTCAATAAATTTTATAAATAACTCAGCTATTTTTCCAGCATTTTCTACTTTACACGTAATCTGCGGATTATAACAAAAATTTTCACCACTACTTACCAATTTACTTACTTTATCTAAACGCATTCCTAAATATGTCATAGGATATGAGATTCTTTTCTTATTCACCAAACCACACACTGAACAATCAAATTGCATTGCCTGATATATACAATTAACTTTTCCCATTCTGTCAATATAATATCGCATAAAATTTATCGTATAATAATTTCCATTTACAATACATGGAATATATTTATAGACACGATTCCAACCACCATCTATATATTTTTTATTTCCTCTTAGCGCAGAACATGTTCCATTTTTTCCACCATAAAAATAGATATATATTTTATTATTGCTATAATTGTCTATTTTTGTAAAGTCATTATATTCATCAACGGTTATCCTTTGAGCACCTTTCTTTTCTAGCTCCTCTACAATTTTATTTCTTAAATCTGTTATTAAATCGACATATTTTTTAACTTTCTCTTCTTCTTCCATTTCTGGCAGTAAATGAAAATTATGCGTTTTCCTGTCAAACATATAATCATTAATTTGACTTGTTGGTTTAACACTACTTTCTAAATCTACTTTTTCCCAAAAAATATTACCAACACCTACAATTTCACTGCCTAATTCTTTTGTAATTTTCCTAACACTTTGCATATCATTTGTCATGCTCATATACTGTATATCTCCTATTCTGATATAAATTATTTTCTATTTATGTCCAACTAATTTCGCAATCACTCCCACCACCACAGCAGTAATCGCCACACTCACAATCCCCATATCAATCGGACTTCCTTTAATAAAATCAACGATTGTCAATACGGATGCAATAATGGAAAGTGCACCAAACAACGTAATAATATTCATTAATTTATTTTCACGCTCTGCACTTGCCCGTTCTAATTCCTCATCTAAAAGATCTACTTTCTCCTGTATATCCCGCATATAATCATTCACACCATTAATTTCTAACAATAAACGATATATTTCACATACATTATTCCAGCGTGAAATCTGAGAGGGAGTATAAGTTTCATAAGCGCGGACTTTGAGAACTGTCCGTTTGATTTCACGGATATTTTCTTCTTTGTTACCAGCAGATTTTACCTTTTCATAAATGAGATCATTAATCTGAACACAAACATATTTTTGAAAAAGAGCTATAATTGTCAAAAGCAAATCACACTCAACCCGCTTCCATATCAATTCTACCGTGATTGGCTCAGCTTTTACATCTTCTTTTATTTTAGCTTTATCACCATACACATAACTGATAGATTGCGATGAAATACAACATCCCCAGCCATAATCCATCTGTTTTACATCTCGCGCCCCATAAACATATACAATATCTTTTTCCGAACTATCTTCAAATGCAGAATCAATAGGAATCAGTCGATGCGCATTATATGTCACACGCTCCAAAGTTTTCAACTCATTAAAACGTGTCGCTACAAACGCCGCATTAAGCCAATAAGATTCGCGGAAAATATCTGTTGTATCGTCCATGATATAAATGTCAAAATTAAGTTCTTTTAAGATATCATCCAGGATTTTTTCTTTTATCTCCACGCAAAATTTTTCTTTTAATCCCTGCACTTTATCATAATCCAACATATATCCAGGATTTATCAATTCATAAAAATTATCTACCGAAAAATCCTGATTCACTAACAGAATCGTCAAAAATGCCAATTCACTCTCTGGGAAATAATATAAATGAATATCTTTCACCTCAACATATTTTTCTTTTGAATCATTTTTTTCTGAAAAACAAATCTGTTTTAATTTACAACTTATATGATATTGATCAACAAAATCATTTCTATTTTTGCATCGGCTAGTCAAAATATCAGACAGGTCCGAGGCATCTATGTTTTCATACGCGAAAACATTCTTTCCAGATTCATCCTGCTTTTTCAAAATGATGTCAATTGCCTCCTGACGACTCATTTTTAATTTTCCTTTTGGATTATCATGCAATGGAAGAATGAGATAACTTCCCCATTTCGCATTTTGAAATAAATCTTTCTTTGTGGAAAATTCATCTTTTGTCAAAAAAGATTTTATCATTTTCTTTTGTTCCTTCCCTTTTATCTATAAACATGAATTTATCTATACCTTATCTACAAAAATCTCACGCATTATTCTTCTGTACAGATCTCATCATAATCCTCAAACATAATCCGAATACCATTATCTTCGTTTTCTATATGATAATGCCCTGCATACCACTCGGAAAACTCAAGTCGATCATAAATCGTCTGTAGCCATTTTTCGGTTGATTTGTCTACGGATGACTGGTCTAATCCCGGAATAAATGCCCATACAGGCTCTGCTTCTATTGGAACTGTATGAGAAAGTATGATATCGACCTTCCAATCTGCGCGTTCCAACTGCTCCTCTACAAACGCTTTCATTGCTTCGTCCGGCTGTTCTGTATCAAACCATTGAAGTCCATGACTAAGCCTATAGTACTTGTCTACACTATATGCCCCACCAATTGCCATGGCCGAGTACCCGTTAAAATGATAGATTTCTCCATCTTTGGCAAATAATATATTGGGATACATTTCTTCTCTGTATACAAGTCCGCCGTTCCATGGAAACAACTCATAATCTGACGGAGACTCCCACGGACGTCCTTCATGATTTCCATGCACACAGAATAATGTAATATCCATATTTGCAATCTGATTTTTTACATTCCAATCGCGAATATCCAGCCAATAATTAATTCCTGCATCACCCAGAATAATCAGTACGTCATCTGTAGTGGTTTCATTTAACTGACAAAATTCTTCGATTCTATCAAAATTTCCGTGTGTATCTCCTGTTATGTAAAAATGCAATACCCTTTCCCTCCCCTTGTCTCCATATATAACGAATCATACATTTTTCAAGCCAAAAATGCAGTCTTTACATGTAATATCTCCTCCGTTTTATCATTTTTTACATTTTAATATAATCCCGCTATTTTTGCAATGCAGATTGCATTACATATCATATTATATTACATTTGATTTTATCTCTTGCAATGCATTTTTATATGAGAAATTATAGCTCTTACTGTTTTTGTTAACGAGTCATATTTGTTGCAAACACTCAAGTATATTAAAAAACTGCTCTTAAAGCAAAAAAAATGCGAACACCTTTGTGTCCACAACTTTTTTCATTCAACATATAAGTTAAATATTAAAATTTTCCACACCTAAAATAAGATTCGCACCTTGTTGGTGTGGGAAGTTTTAGTCATTAATTATCCAGCTATATTTCATCAAAATTCTCAAACATAATCCGTATCCCCATAGATTCTGTTTCCACATGATAATGTCCTGCATACCACTCCGTAAACGCCAGTCGGTCATAAATCGTCTGCAGCCACTCTTCTGTCCCTTTATCCACAGTAATCGGTTCCTTTCGAGGCTTGAAAGCCCAGGTTGGCTCCGCTTTGATCGGAACGGTATGAGATAAAATAATATCCATCTTCCAATCCGATTTTTCCAACTGCTGCTCCACAAATTCTTTGATCGTGTCATCCGGTTGCTCCGATGCGAACCACTGAAGCCCATGACTGATGCGATAATACTTGTTTACCGTACCGGCGCCGCCGATCGGCATTACTGATTTTCCGTTAAAATCATAGATTTCCCCATCTTTTGCAAATAAAATATTCGGATATTTTTCTTCTTTGTATACAAGACCGCCATGCCATGGCACCATTTTGTAATCCGCCGGAGATTCCCATGGCCGACCTTCATGATTGCCGTGTATACAAAAAAATGTAACTGAAATTCTATTCACACGCTCTTTTAATTTTTCATCTTTCGGACTCAGCCAGTAATTGATGCCGGAATCCCCCAGAATGATCATGACGTCATCTGGTGTGGTGTGATGATCTTGGCAAAAAGTTTCCACCCGGTCAAATTTTTTGTGTGTATCTCCCGTAATGTAAAAATGCAAAAACGATTCCTCCCCTGTACCTTTGTTCTTTTAGTATCTGCATTTTCAGGAATTATGTCAATAAAAAGAGGAACAATATCATTTATTTTTTGATATTGTTCCTTATTATTTTTCTTATTACTTTTATGCTATTTCTGTTACATTTTTAGAATTTCAAATGATGAATTGCCTGTTTTCCACTCTTCTGTGCACCACGGGTATACTCAAACTTCGGATAACCGAATCCCATGGCCGTTGCCACGAAGTGATCTTCCGGAATGCCAAGTTTTGCCCATACATCCGGCAGCAGTTTCATAACATTCATCGGGAAACCAAGGTACACGCAGCCAAGTCCTTTTGATTCGCATAACAGCTCAAAATAAGCCAGTGTAATTCCCACTTCTACTGCTGCGGAACCAAATTTTTTCGGCATATGTGGAATAATGACATGCGGTGCAGAGCAGAAATAAATATCTCCATTCATAGCCTGCGGTCCACGATCTTCCATGATGCCATAAGATTCTGCATCCCAGGTACGCGGGAAAATCCCCTGTTTTTTCAATTCTTCCACACCTTCGCAGATCATCTTGCGCAGCTTGTCCAGTTCTTCACGGTCATCAATAACCGTAAACTCCATTTTCTGCTTGTTTCCACCAGTCGGTGTTGCTTCCAATGCTGCAAGCAGTTCATTTAAAAGTTTTGGATCTACATTTTCATCTTTGTAATGACGGCAGGAACGACGACTGCAGACCAGACGCTCAAAATCTGTGGCAATCGCATCACTTGGCAACGGAAGGCTGTCTTCCGGATTTTTACCTAACACACTGATTGCCCCGTTCGGACAGACGGTCAGACAATGCTGACATCCCCAACATCCGTACCAGTCCATGCTTTTTACCGGTTTCAGGCCTGGTTTTTTATGTTCATTCATTTCAATCAGCATAGACGGACAGGCAAGCTGACACAAACCACAGCCCACACATTTACTCTCGTCTACACGAAATTTCGTATCAATCAAACTCATTGTTCAGTACCTCCTGACATTTTATATTTATTTGTGTGGCTTAAAATTTACTTTTTAAGTATTAGAGCGAACTTCTGTATTTTGTCTCAGTCGCTACCAATCGCTCCTTGAGAAAAAATACAGAAGTTCTCAATTTACACAGAGATATTTGTAAATTTTTGCGCCACACAGCACTTCGTGACATCACACACATTTACCGTTACAATAAAAAACAACCTTATGTTATTTACGTAGATTTGTATTGTAACGTGAATTTATGGTTAGCAAAACGTATATGGCGCCAGGCAGGCAATCTTTCCTCGGCAAGCGATTGTTAGCTGCAGAGGTAAGATTGATGACTGGCGCCTTCACTACCTAAATACCCAAGCCACATAATTACCCGAAAACGTTTTATATAATATAAAACCAGTTTTCATCCTGCTCTAAATTACTGATCTCCATAGTCGTCTTCCCACCCTGCTTGAACTGCAGTTCCTGGCCTTTAATGCTGACCGTTGTTCCCGCCGGAATGGATTTCGTAATAAACGCATTACCACCAATGACAGAATCTCTTCCAATAACCGTCTCACCGCCAAGAATGGAAGCCCCGGAATAAATCGTTACATTATCCTCAATGGTAGGATGACGTTTTGCATTTTTCAGCTTCTGACCACCTCTGGTAGACAGCGCACCAAGGGTAACACCCTGATAAATTTTTACATTGTCACCGATAATCGTTGTCTCACCGACTACAATACCAGTACCATGATCGATAAAGAAATGTTTTCCGATGGTTGCACCCGGATGAATATCAATTCCTGTTATGCTGTGTGCATACTCTGTCATAATACGCGGAATCAGCGGTACAGAACGGATAAACAGCTCATGTGCCAGACGGTTGATAGTAATGGCAAATAAGCCTGGGTAAGCCAGAATGATCTCTCCGTAGCTGTTTGCTGCCGGATCACCTTCTAATGCTGCCTGCAGATCTCCCTCCAAATACTCACGGATCTTCGGAATCTGGCGCAGAAAATCTACGGTAATCTCATAGCTTTCCTTTTCAATCTGCTCTTGGCATTTTCCATCCAGCTTTGGACAGAACTTGGAAACTTTTGCAATCTGCCGGCTGAGACGATACAACACATCCTCGATCAAAGTTGATAAATGATGGTTTGCATGATAGCTTTTGTATGCACGGTCTCTGTAATAACCCGGATAAATAATTTTCATTAATTTTTCAATAATATCAATAATAACTTCTTTATTTGGCTGATCATAAAAATCTTCCATTTTATCAATGGTACGATCCAGCTCATAATCGGCAAGGATGGAATCCAGAATTTCTTTCGCTTCTCTTCCTTCCATATTTCTATTCATATCTGACATACTGTTCACCTTTTTCTTTCTCAATCAATTTATTCTCTATATTCTCGGATTAGAAATAGCTTTTTGATTTTTATATCATCTTTTTCTCGGAACTCATTTTCACGTTTCCATTATTCCTATATCCATTCCAGACAATCATTTTTATAAATCTGTTACCGGAAATCCCCACGGTCGCTGACCAGCTCAAATCCGACACTTTCCACTCTGCGTCCCAGGCATCCACGACATTCTGCCGCATCTTCGCCGGTACAGATCTTGTTGTCATAGAGATCATACTGTTTGCGGTTTTTCACCGGTGACAGGTTTGGCATTACGACATTTGCGCCATGCTGCAATCCTTTCTCTCTTCCGAATGGATCTGCTGTTCCAAGTGCCGTTGTTGCCGGAAGCAATACATGCGGCAGCATGATACGGATCACTGACAGTAAAAATAAGGTCAGCGGAACACTTCCGGATGGCTCCTCTGCAAACATGGTATCATGGTGCGGGATAAACGGACCGATACCGACCATCTGCGGCTCCAGCTCCTTTAAAAATACCAGATCATCCGCAAGTGTCTCTGCGGTCTGCTCCGGTGAACCAACCATAAATCCTGCGCCCACCTGATAACCAAGTGCCTTTAAATCATACAGACATTGCTTACGCACTGTCAGACTCATCTCTTCCGGATGCAGCTTCCGATAATGTGCATCGTTTGCGGTTTCATGGCGAAGCAGATAACGATCTGCACCTGCTTCCCTGAATCGTTTATAACTTTCATAGGATTTTTCACCAATGGATAATGTAATCGCACAGTCCGGATAACCGGCACGAATCTTTTTCACAATATCCACCATACGGTCATCGTTATAATACGGATCTTCACCGCCCTGCAGAACAAAAGTACGAAAACCTAACTCGTATCCATTCTCACAACAGGCTAAAATCTCATCCTCTGTCAGTCGATACCGTTTTGCATTCGGATTGCTTCTGCGGATTCCGCAATAATAGCAGTCATTTTTACAATAATTCGTAAATTCGATCAGTCCTCTTGTATACACATCGGTGCCATAGACTTCTTTCCGGATACGAACTGCCTCATCTGCCAGCAGCGCATCCACCTGCGGATCATCTGCCATTTTGATCAGTTCCACAAACTCTTCCCTGGTTAAATTATGTTCCCTGATTAACTTCTGTGCTACATCCATTGCCTTACTTCCCCTTTTATATCCCTTTTTCACATGCGTTTTCATTATATTCGCTGAAATAATACTGATTTTTACCCAGCCGTCAAACTCTAAAACGCCTGATTTTTAACTGTATCTTTTTGCAATCTCCGTCTCAATGATCGTTGCTCCGCCGACAACCACATCTCCATCATACAAAACGACTGCCTGACCACAGGTAATCGCACGCTGTGGTTCATCAAATACCACGCGGATCTTGTCCGGTTCCGGCTGCGTCACGGTCGCCCACTGCTCCTCATGGCGGTAACGAACCTTTGCTTTCACGCGCATTTCTCCTTCGATATGATCCACAGAAATCAGATTCACGTCATTTGCCACCAGTTCTCTGGAGAACAGATCATCATTTCTTCCTAAAATCACCTGATTTTTTACCGGATCAACCGCAACAACATACATAGATTCTTTTAAGGATAAACCAAGTCCTTTCCGCTGACCAATGGTATAACGGATAATTCCTTTGTGGCGTCCTAACACATTGCCTTCCAGATCCACAAAATCTCCCTCCGGATATGTTTTCTCCCGATACTGTTCGATAAAATCCGAATATTTTCCGTTTACGACAAAACAGATGTCCTGACTGTCATGCTTTCTGGCATTGATAAATCCCTGTGCCTCTGCGATTTCTCTGGCTTCTGTCTTGTGCATGCCACCCAACGGGAACTGCACATGTGCCAGCTGATCCTGCGTCAGAGAATACAGAACATAACTCTGATCTTTGCTCAGATCTACGGATTTTTTCAACAAATAACGTCCGGTTTCTTCATTATATTCAATCTGTGCATAATGACCGGTCACCACATAATCATATGACAACTCTTTTGCACGCTGGAACAATTTTTCAAATTTCAGATAACGGTTGCAGTCAATACATGGATTCGGTGTACATCCATTTTCATAAGAACATACGAATTTTTCCATCACTTCTTCTTTGAATCGGTCGGAAAAATTAAACACATAATATGGCATCTCAAGTGCGCGGGCTACACTTCTGGCATCTTCCACATCGTCTAAGGAGCAGCAGGTATGCTCTCTGCATACAACCACATCCTCATTCTGAAACAGCTTCATGGTAGCGCCGATACACTCATATCCTTTTTCTTTCATCAAAAAAGCGGCTACGCTGGAATCAACGCCGCCGCTCATTGCGATTATTGCTTTTTTATTCAAAGGCTACGTCTCCTTTTATCATACTATTTAAAAATCCTTCGGATCATAACAACTTCAAGTCAAACGCATGTAAGACCTGGTATGTGATTCTGGTCAACGTAAGCTGACATATTCTTCTCAGACTCACGATACTCCTACACATTTGCCATAACCCTATGTTATCCTAGTATTATAGTATTTTTTACTGATAAAAATCAAGTAGTAGCACATATTTATACCACAAATTCATCATATATTTCACTACAGCTCACTCATCACCTGCATAGTGGTGCTTGAACCGTAACCATATTTCTAGCGCTGTTCTGCTTCTTCCACATACAACGCATGAATTTTATCCCCGGCATCTTTCAGACACTCCATCAAAATCGGATTAAACACACCGCACTCGCCATTCAGGATCATCTGCATTGCCACCTCATGTGGGAACGCTTTCTTGTATACACGTTCGCTTACCAGCGCGTCATAAACATCTGCCAACGCAACGATCTGTGCAGCGATCGGAATCTCGTCTCCTTTGAGTCCATCCGGATAGCCCCTGCCGTCATAACGTTCATGATGCCAGCGGCAGATCTGATAAGCAATCTTGATCATCATCTCATTCTGATAAAATTCCAGACTATCCAGCATGGACGCTCCGATGATCGTATGTGTCTTCATAACCTCAAATTCTTCTTTTGTCAGCTTGCCCGGTTTGTTCAGAATCTTTTCGTCAATTCCGATCTTGCCGATATCATGCAGTGCAGACGCTGTTATGATCAGGTTCTGCTGCTGACGCGCCGATGCTCACGGACTGCTGAATTCTGGAATATCCCGGAATGGAAGTCTGCACCAGATCCGTCTTGATCTTCTTTAACTTCTTTAAAAATTCCGTTTCCTTCATATCCGGCAAGATCAGCAGAAACTCATCACCGCCATATCGGATCAGCGTATCGCTCCGTCGGATATTCTTGCGAATGACATCTGCTGTCGTTTTCAAAACCAGATCTCCGACTTCATGCCCGTAGGTATCATTGTAAAGTTTAAAATCATCCAGATCCAGCATTGCAACTCCCGCTGCAAAATTTTTCTGTTTTAATTCTTCCTCATAATAACGGCGGTTGTATGCTTCCGTCAGCACATCCCGGTACACTTTTTCCTTATAGCCGATCAGCTTATTGACCAGACGCTTCCGCTCCAGCGTATCCATCACACTGTTGTCATGCAGACGCTTAAACATCTCGATCACATACGGCTCACCGTCAATCTCTACATATCTGGAAATCACAAAATAGACATCCGTTTCCAGAATCTCCAGCTTTGTATTCTGTTTTTTCGACAGAAACGCTTCCAGAGAACTGCATCGGTCACACTGATGTTCTTTTTGCAAAAAATCATGCCACTGGCATGGTAATTTCTGACGTTCCACCTGCTGTCTCTGTAGTTGTTCCATATATTGTTTATCCAGAAGACGAACTTCAGAGAAAACCTCTCTGAGGCAGGCTAACTCTGCCTCTGCCCGTTCTCTGGTCATAATATCCTGTTGCTTCATCATTGCCCCTCATACACGTTACATTAATTCTGCAACTTATCTTTTTCTTTTGCCAGTAATTATGTAACTATCTTAACACATTCTTCTGATAAAAGATACGTCAATCGCATTCAAGTCGAACGCACGTGAGACTTGGTGCGTGATTCTGGTCAGCGAAAGCTG